>Ga0207678_10002730_pt1 | contig 15986 bp, 14 predicted proteins | sample KBSC63metaG_FD_184319 | JGI IMG/M metagenome (GOLD analysis project Ga0207678, IMG submission 184319) | Corn rhizosphere microbial communities from Kellogg Biological Station, Michigan, USA - KBS C6-3 metaG (SPAdes) (version 2) | ecosystem: Host-associated > Plants > Roots > Rhizosphere > Soil ...
AGTCCAGCCTACGGCCTGAGCCTGGAAACCACCGTACGCTTCGACTTCGAGACCACCGCTGTGGTTCGGGTGCAGTGAGCTGGGTTGCTGTGAGCTCGGTTGCAGTGAGCTCGGTTGCGCGTGTAGTGAGGCTGACGCCAGTAGCCTCTGCGTGAGCGACGTCCACAACGTTTATCTCATTCCCGGCATGTTCGGCTTCGCCAACCTGGCGGGGTACGACTACTTCGGGCACGTGCGCAGCGCGATCGAGCGCCGCTACGCTGACGCCGGCGTGCCCGTCAGCGTGCAGGTCGTGGCTCCGCCGCCGACCGCGAGCTTACGCCACCGTGCTCGATTGCTGGCTCGCGCGGTGCATCGCAGCGCCGGGCCTGGTCCGATCCATCTCGTCGGGCATTCGACGGGCGGCATCGACGTGCGGCTCGTGCTCTCTTCCACGCGCAATCTGCGGGTGGAGCCCGAGGATCTGCGCTGGACGGAGCGCGTGGCGTCCGCCGTCTCGCTGAACGCGCCCCATTACGGCACACCGCTCGCGACCTACTTCACCAGCGTTGCCGGCGCGCGAGTCCTGTACGCGCTGAGCCTGCTGACAGTGGTGTCACTCTCGCTGAGCGAACCGTCGCTCGCGATTTTTTCACGGTTGCTGGCCGGCCTCGGCAGCATGGACCAGATCTTCGGGGGCGATCTGCGGCTGATCAGCCGCGCCACGGACGTGCTGCTGCGCTTCGTCGATCACGATGGCCGCAGCGCCATCCAGACCTATCTGAACAAGATCCGGCTCGACCAGGGCGCGTTGATCCAGACCACGCCCGAGGCCATGGATTTGTTCAACGCCGCAACCGAGGACCGCAGTGCCGTCCGCTACGGTTCGATCGCAACGGGCGCGCCGACCCCGGGCACGGCAGAGCTGACCCGCCGCATCCGCTCCCCCTACAACGCGTTCAGCGCGGCGCTGTATTCGACGATCCACCGTTTCACGGCGCAACAGCACCAGCGGTACGGCTACGCCACCCTCTCCAGCGACGTCCGGGATCGGCTCTCGCGCGCGCTCGGTTCGGACGTCAACGAGCGCACCTCGGATGGCGTGGTGCCGACGCTGAGCATGGTCTGGGACCGCCTGCTGTGGTGCGGAGCCGCCGATCACCTGGATGTGCTCGGACATTTCCACGATGAATTCCGCCCCTCGCGCCACGTCGATTGGCTGACGAGCGGAGCCGATTTTGGCCGCCCCCAGTTCTGGCGGATGATGGATACGTTGGTCAGATTCCAGCTGCTGGACAAATGACAGAGCCAGTGGCGGGACAAGTGACCTCGCCAGCTGCCGGACAAGTCCAAAAAGCCCGGCTGGAACGCTAGAATCCGGAGGTTTGACCAGTCGAAAAAAGCCTGCGCGGGCAGATCGATTCTGGCAGAGTCCTCGCCCAATGCTGACGTACGTCGACGGTCGTTTCGTGCCCGACAGCGAAGCCACGATCAGTGTGCGCTCGCGCGGGCTCAACTATGGTTTAGGGTGTTTTGCAGGGGTGCGAGGCTATCTCGCCGACGACGGGCAGCAGGTATTCGTATTCCGTCTCGATGACCACGTGCGGCGCCTGGAGCTGTCGGCGAAGCTGCTGTTTCTGCGCTGCGAGCCCTTCGCGCAGGCGCGCCAGGCCGTGGTCGAGCTATTGCGCAAGAACCAGGTTCACTTCGACGTGTACCTGCGCCCGATGGTGATCAGCAACTCGACGGAGCTGTCGCCGGTGCTGCGCGAGCAAGACAGCTCGTTCATCGTCTACTGCCTGCCGCTCAAGCGCTACATCGACAAGGAGTCCATCGATGTGTGCATCTCGTCGTGGCGGCGCACCTCGGACAACGCCATCCCCTCGCGCGCCAAGCCGACCGGCGGCTACCTGAACAGCGCGCTCGCCCGGCGCGAGGCCTTCGACAACGGCTTCGACGAAGCGATCCTGCTCACGGAGGCGGGTAAGGTGAGCGAGGGCAGCGCCGAGCACGTGTTCATCGTGCGCGACGGGCAATTGCTCTCCCCGCCCTCCACCGAAGACAACCTGGACGGCATCACGCGTCGCACGCTGCTGCAGCTGGCGCGCGAGGACTTGAATTTGCCGATCGTGGAGCGCCCGATCGGTCGCACCGAGCTGTACACGGCGGACGAGCTGTTCCTGTGCGGCACCGGCGCGGAGGTGACGCCGGTGCGCTCCGTCGATCGGCGCAAGGTGGGCGACGGCAACGTGGGTCCGATCACCACGCGCCTCAAGGGTCACTACCAGGACGTGGTGCACGGGCGCGTGCCCGAGCGCACCAAGTGGCTCACTCCCATCTGGGGCTGACGCCGGCATCTGGGGCTGAGACGTCTGCGGTGGACGTTCGGGGTAAGCAGCGCCCCGAGGTGTCGAGCGGGGTCGGGCGGTTGAGGCCCGGCCCCAAACACCAATCCCGGGCAACGCTATCTCGCGGGCTAATTCGTCGCGAAAGAACGCGAGACGTGGCCTTGGAAAGGCGGGGCTCCGAAGTGCTACCGCGACGCCAGTCTCTGGTTTCCTTGGAAACTGGACCTGTTTCGGCGCGCAGCTCGAGGTTTCCATGGAAACCTCGACTCGACGCCGCGAAGGGGTACCACCACGGGGTCGAACCACGCGCTGCACCGCGGCACGCGGTCCGCTCGTGATTTCGTGGGGTTTAGTGCCCCGTGGGAGCCGGAGGCGCCTTCTCCAGGATGGAGAAGGTGAGATCGCGCGGCTCGCCCTTGCGGATCAGCTTCACGCTGAGCTTGTCCGCCGTGCGCAGCGACTCGAAGGCGGCGTGAGCTTCCGTGGGTTGCTCGATGGGCATGCCATTGACCTGCGTCACGATGTCACCCGGCATCAGATCCACGCCCGCCCACCAGGTGGGCGGCTTCAGCTCGAGCACCTTGAAGCCGACGAAGGCGCCCGCCTGCACCACCGGCTCCAGGTCGGCGTGCTGTAAGAAGCGCCCAAGGCCTGCGTCGAGCGCCGCGTTCACGTCCCGCCGCCAGAGCACACCGGGCGGCGCGGGGGTGAGGTCGTCCGTTGCCAGATTCACACCCGCCGGCGGCTTGCTCGGGTACTCGGGGCCCGAATAGGACGGGCCGCAACCCAACACAGCGCCGCACGCCACCACAGCGCCCACGCACACGACGCAAAACGGAGCCCAACGCGCAGAGTTCCAGGCCACGGACCCAGCCTATTCCGAAACGTTTGCCGGCCGCAACTTGTCGGCAGCCAGGCTGCCCGCGACGGCCTGCCAGACCCGTTCCGTCACCTCCGGCAGGGCGGCGTCCGCCGCGATGCGCACGAGCCGATCCCCCGGCACCAGCTGCTCGGCACCGGCATAGAGCCGCGCCAGGCGCCGCTGTAGGTCGCGACGCTCGAACAGCTCCGCCGGCAGCCCTCGCGCGATGCGGCGCTGTTCGGCGATGTCCGGGTCGACGTCGAACACCAGCGTGAGGTCAGGGCGCGGAGCGCGCTGATTCAGGGCGCGGATCCAGGGCAGAGGGTCCGTGCCCGGCAGCGCTGTCGCCGACTGATAGGCGTAGCTGGACAGGTCGTAGCGGTCGCAGACGACGATCCTGCCGGCCGCCAGCGCCGGGCGGATCTCGCGCGCAACGTGGTCGAGACGATCGGCGGCGAACAGCAGCGCCAGCGTGTCCCAGGCGCGGCTCGCCTCGTCTCCAGAGGCACCCAGGAGCTGGCGGAGCTGCTGACCGATCGGGCCGCTGGAAGGCTCGCAGGTGAATAGTGCCGGCCGCCCCTGCTGTTGCAGGGCCGCCACCAGACGCTGCGCCTGCGTGGTCGTGCCGGAACCGTCGATGCCCTCCAGAACGATGAAACGCCCAGCGACGCTCACGCGCGCTCCAACGGGTGCAACGGCGCGCGATCCTCGCCCAAGATCACATTATCGATCAGCCGCGTGCTGCCCACCCGGGCCGCCACGAAGGCACCCGCCTGCGCCGGCTGGAGCTCGCCCTGCGTGAGGCGCTGCAAGTCGCGGGCGCCGGCGAGCTCCGCGTATTCGATGCTCAGCTCGGCGCGGCCGAGCTCGGCCGCGAGCAGCGCCGTGAGACGCGCGGCGTCGCGCTCGCCCGCCGCGAAGCGCTCGCTCACCGCGCTCAGGGCGCGCGGGATGGCCAGCGCCCGGCCGCGCTCCGCGGGGCTCAGGTAGCGGTTGCGCGAGCTGGTGGCGAGGCCGTCGGGATCCCGCTCCGTGGGGTGTTCCACGATCTGCACCGGCAACAGCAGGTCGCGCGTGAGCCGTTGGATCACCTGCAGCTGCTGGTAGTCTTTGCGCCCGAACACCGCCGCGCACGGCCCGGTCGCGGCGAACAGCTTGGCCACGACCGTGGCCACGCCGGTAAAATGGCCGGGCCGAAACGGACCGCACAGGCCGTCGGTGAGACCGGCGACATTGACGCGCGTGGCCTCGCCAGCGGGATACATCTCCGCGCGCTCGGGGGCGAACACCAGATCCACGCCCGCCGCGGCGCAGGCCTGCAGATCCGCGCTCAGATCGCGCGGGTAACGCTCGAAATCTTCGTTGGGTCCAAACTGTGTGGGATTGACGAAGATGGTGACGGCCACGCGCTGGCTGTGCTGGCGCGCCACGCGCATCAGCGACTGGTGCGCGTGGTGCAGCGCGCCCATGGTCGGCACGAGTCCGAGGCGCTCACCGCCGGCGCGCACGGCGTCACACGCCGCGCGGTACTCGGCCAGGGAACGGATCAGACGCGGGCTCACGACTTGCCTCCGGAGGTTCCTCCGGACGGCAGCCGCGGTCCGCTCGCGTAGCGGCCTTCATCCAGACCTTCCGGGTCCGCGCGCGATGCGTCGGCGAAGCTGTGCCGATCCTCGGGGAACTGGCCCGCCCTCACCTCCGCCACGTAGTTGCGTGCGGCCGCGGTCACTGTGTCGCCCAGCTCGGCGTAGCGCTTGACGAAGCGCGGGACAAAGCCCTGAAACAAGCCGAGCAGGTCGTAACAGACCAGCACTTGCCCGTCGCACTCGGGCCCGGCACCGATGCCGATGGTCGGCACGTTGACGCTCTCCGTGACCAGCTTGGCCACACCACGCGGCACTCCTTCCAGCACCAGCGAGAACACGCCCGCGCGCTCCAGCGCGCGCGCGTCGGCGACCAGGCGATCGCGCGCCGCCTCGTCGCGCGCCTGGACCTTGAAGCCGCCGAACACGTTCACCGATTGCGGCGTGAGGCCCAGGTGCCCCATCACCGGGATGCCAGCCTCGACCATGCGCGTGACCGCGGCGCAGACGCTGCGCCCGCCCTCCAGCTTGACCGCCTCGGCCCCGCCCTCTTTCACGAGGCGCCCGGCGGACTCGAGCGCCTGCTCCGCCGAGACCTGGAAGCTCATGAAGGGCAGATCGGCGACGACCAGCGCACGAGAGCTGCCCCGCACCACGGCGCGCGTGTGGTAGATCATGTCCTCCAGCGTGACCGCCAGAGTGTTCATCGAGCCCTGAACCACCATGCCCAAGCTATCCCCGACCAGCAGCACGTCGACCTGCGCAGCGTCGAGCAGCCGTGCAAAGCTGGCGTCATAGGCCGTGACCGCGGCGATCTTGTCCTTGACCAGGCTGCCGCCGAGCTTGCGTGCGCGCAGCGATGCCGCAGTGATCTTGTCAATTTTTTCCCGCGCCATGTTGCCGGTTTTAGTGCCGTGAAGCCCAAGTCGCAATTCGTTCGCGCCACGGCTGTCACTTTGAGCTTTGCCGTGGCCTCGAGCTGCGCGCTCGCTCTGCTCGCCGGTTGCACGCGCACGCCGCTGCCTTGCCGCTCACCGGAGCATTGCCCCGCCCAGAGCGAGTGCCTCGCCCAGCGCTGCGTGGCGCTGGGACTCGATCCCGTGGCGCCGGGCACCACCCGCATGGTGGTGGACGCAGCGGAGGTGGCCGTGGTCCGCCCGCAGGTTCCCGGCAAGGGCAGCGCCGGTACCGGGCTCCCGCCCACCGTCACCTTCGGCGGCCCCGATCCGAGCGACGAGCAGCTCCTGGTACGCTTTCCGAGGAGCTGGGCCGCCCGGGACCTGGACGCCGCGTTTCTGCTGCTGGAGCCGGCCAGCTCGGCCGATCCGACCGGAGCGGACGTGCAGTTGCAGGTGGCACTGGCCGGCACGTCCTGGAGTGCCGGGACCCTGGACCAGGCCCCACCCGCGCATGCGCCGAAGAGCGCAGGTCTGGCGCGCACACGTCCGCCGAGCCTGTTGCGCCTGGATGTGACAGCGCAGCTGAAGGCGCTGCAGGGGCTCGAACATGACGACCACGGCCTGCTGGTGCGCGCGGACGGGGTGGCGGGGGGCTCGCTGCCCAGCTCGCTCCCCGATCATGGCGCCACCTATTCGACCGGGACCGATGGCGAGTTGCCGCGGCTGGATGTGTATTTTAGGCTGCAGCGGTGAACGAGCCGGCAGCGCCTGCGAACGAGCCCCTGCTCTGCGTTCGCCAGCTCTCGACGTGCTTCGAGGATCTGGCTGCGGGGGACACGGCCGCGGCAAGGACGGCCGCGGCACAGACGGCCGCGCTCGACGCCGTCTCCTTCGACATCCCGTACGGCAGCATCGTCGCGCTGGTCGGTGACAGCGGCTCCGGCAAGAGCCTGACTGCGCTCTCGATCCTGGGGCTGCTCCCGCCCGCGGCGCGCGTCACGGGTGGCCAGGTACTGTTTCAGGGCCGGGACCTGCTGGCCGCCGGGGAGGCGGAGCGCCGCACGCAGCGCGGTCGCGGCATCGGCATGATCTTTCAGGAGCCTGCCACGGCGCTCTCCCCGGTGCACAGCGTGGGCTGGCAGCTGGCGCTGGCCCTGCGCACCGGCGGCAAGCTGGGGCCGATCGGAGCGCTGCAGCGCACGAGCCAGGTGGGGCGCGCTCCGGCGCGCGAGCTGCTCGCGCGGGTGGAGTTGCCAGAGCCGGAGCGTCTGCTCGATCTCTATCCGCACCAGCTCTCGGCGGGCATGCGGCGCCGCGTGATGATTGCGCTCGCCCTCGCGCAGAGCCCCGCGCTGTTGATCGCCGACGAGCCCACCACCGGGCTCGACGCGCCGATTCAAGCGCAAATCCTGGAGCTGCTGTCGCGACTCGTCAGCGAGCCTCGAGCGAGCGAGAGCACGCGACCCAGCGTGCTCTTCATCACGCACGACCTGTGCGTGGCGGCCGAGGTGGCGAGCGAGATCGTAGTCTTGTACGCAGGCCAGGTCGTGGAGGCAGGACCCGTGCGCAGCGTGCTCGGCAGGCCGCAACATCCCTACACGATCGGGCTGCTCGAGCACATCCCGGGCCATGGCTTTGGTAGCCCGCCGAGCAGCAGCCGTCCGGCACCCAGGCTCAGCAGGGGCTCCAGCCTGCGCGCGGGCACCGAGCCGGGCTGCCGCTTCGCGGACCGTTGCCCGCAGCGGCTATCGGATCCGGAGCGCTACCCGCGTTGCGCCAGCGAGAGCCCGCAGCTCGAGCCGGCGGGCGCCCGGCATCGCTCGCGCTGCTTCTATCCGCGATTGGCGGGCGAGTGAGCGAACACCGCCACGACACGCCGCGCGCCACGGAGCCTCCTCCCGTCGATCTGCTGCGCGGCGTGCGGCTCTCGAAATTCTTCGTGCTCTCGGGCAGCGCACTGAAGAAGACGCAGATCGTGCGCGCCGTGCAGGACGCTTCGATCGAGATCGGTCCCGCGGAGACCGTCGGGCTCGTGGGCGAGAGCGGCAGCGGCAAGACCACGCTCGGGCGCCTCCTGTTGCGCCTGCTCGAGCCCACCTATGGGCGCGTGTACTTCGAGGGCCGCGACATCACCCACTACCACGAGCGCGATCTGCGCCCGCTGCGCAAGAGCCTGCAGGTGCTGTTTCAAGATGCGGCAGCGGCGCTCGATGAGCGCTGGACGGTGAATCAGATCGTGTCCGAGCCCTTCGCCATCCACGGGCTGCTGCGTGAGCCGGGCGCGCGCCGGGAGCGCGTCGCCGAGCTGCTACGCACGGTCGGGCTCGGACCGGAGCTGCTGCAGCGCCGCCCGCTGGAGCTGTCGAGCGGGCAGTGCCAGCGCGTGAGCATCGCGCGCGCGCTCGCGCTCTCGCCGCGCTTCATCGTGTGCGACGAGCCGATCGCGGCGCTGGACGCCTCCGATCAGCTGCGCGTCGTGGACTTGCTACGTTCACTGCAGGAGACGCGGCACCACTCGTACCTGTTCATCTCCCACGACCTGCGCATGGTGCTGCACCTGAGTCAGCGCGTGCTGGTGATGTACGCGGGCCGCGTGGTGGAGAGCGCGCACGCGCGCGAGCTGCGCGAGCAAGCTCGCCACCCGTACACGCGCGCGCTGCTGAACGCGATCCCGGAGGTCGACCCCAAGCGCCGCCGGCTGCGCGTGATCCTGGAGGGGGAGCCGCCGAGCCCCTTTCAGCCCATCGACGGCTGCCCGTTTCATCCGCGCTGCCCGCGCGCCCATGCCGACCCGTGTGAGCACGAAATGCCGCCGCTCGTGCCCACCGCGCCCGGCAAGGCGCACGAGGTCGCGTGCTGGTTTCCGCACACAGACTAATCAGCGCTGGCCGAGCACGGCGCGGCGCTCTTCGAGATAGCTCGCTTCCAGGCTCTGACCCGGGATCAGGCTCTGGATGCCGGCGCCTTGCTCGAGCAGTGCGCGCAAGAGCTGCGCGTTGAGCTCCTCCAGCGGCGCCGCCTCGCGCCAGCGCACCGAGAGCTCGGGCGCCTGGAACTCCAGCCTGGCGCCGGGCAACTGCTCGCGCAGGCGCGCGAGGTCGGGCGCGCCTTTCAAGATCACCCTCACCAGGGTATCGACCTTCAACAGGCCCGTCATCGCCCCCTGGCGCACGCAGCGCCCTTGCTCGATCACGACCGCGTAGTCGCACAAGCCCTCCAGCTCGCTGAGCACATGGGAGCTGATCAGCAGCGTCGCCAGGCCGCGGCGCTGCCGGAACAGCTCGCGCATCTCCGCCGCCAGCTCGGGATCGACGCCGGCCGTGGGCTCGTCGAGCAAGATCAGCTCGGGGTTGCCGATGAAGGCCTGGGCCACGCTGAAGCGCCGCCGCATGCCGTGGGACAGCTCGCCCTGGCGCGTGTGCGCGCGGTCGGCGAGCCGCACGCGCTCGAGCCACAGCTCCGCGTCGCGCTGAGCCTCGGCGCCGCTCAGGCCCTGCAGCTCGCCGTAATAGACGAGGCTCTGGCGCAGCGTCGCGTGCGGGCTCGGAAAGCTGTCCTGGGGCAAGAGCCCGAGCCTCCCGGCGTGCCGCACCGGATCGAAGGGTCCTTCGCCGAACAGCTCGACCGTGCCGGAGTCGGCAGCGAGCAGCCCCGCGATCACGCCGAAGGTGGTCGTCTTGCCGCAGCCGTTGGGCCCGATCACGGCGCAGATGGAGCCGCGCGGCACCTCACAGCTCAGGCCCGCCAGCGCCACGACTCCGCCGTAGCGCTTGTGCAGATCGCGTAAGGCAACGGCGGAGCGCGGAAGCGCAGCGCTCATGCGTCCGCCCGCCGGAACGACCACTGCCCGCCGGCGAGCGCGGCCGAGCCGATCGCGAGCAGCGCCAGCGCCGCCAGCCCGGAGACGAGCCAGCTCGGCGACCACAAGAGCTCCTGGTACTGCGCCGGAAACAACCAGCCCAGGAAACGCAGCCCCGGCAGCTGCTGCCCGAGCCACGCCCAGCGTGTGAGCCCGTGCGCGAACCAGAGCCCGAACATCGCGACCACGCAGCTCACGAGCGCCGGCCCCGGCGCGCGCACGGCGAGCGACACGCCGCTGAAGATGCCCAGGTAGGCCAGGCCATACATCAGCGCGCGCAGCGCCGCGCGCCCCAGCCAGAACACGCTCAGCGCATCGAAGCGCCCGAGCCAGAGCCCGACCGCGGCGGTGGTCAGCGCGGAGACCCCCAGCCCGACGCCCAGCAACACGCCGTGCGCCAGCGTCTTGCCGAGCGCCCAGGTCAGGCGATCGCAGCGCGTGAGCACGAAGCGCGTCGAGCCGCGGCGCAGGTCGCGCGCGTGCGCGCCCGCGGAGGTGAGCAGCACGAACGGCGCCACCAGCTGCAGCGCCATGAAGCCGTAGAACAAGGCCAGCGGATCGACGGAGAGCAGATCCGCGAGCAGCTCCTTGTCCGCGACGAAATGCGAGAGCATCTGCGAGATGGCCTCGCGCTGCAGGTTGCCTTGCGGCAGGTCGTGGGCGCTCATCGTGCGTTCGGCCGCCTCGCGCACGCCGCCCTCGGCCGCGTTCAGCGTCTTGACGAAGGCGAAGGCGCCAAAGGCCGCGCCCAGGCCGTACAGACAGAGCACGACCACGACCAGCCGCGAACGCAAGGCCTCCGCGAGCTCGAAACGCGCGACGATCGCGAGCTTGCGGCGATCCGGACTCATGTAGGGATACTGCCGCCAGCCGCGCGCTGCCGTCAACTCGTGCTCTGTGCTACGATCCCGGGACCTTGCGCACGAGCTCTCGAACTCTGGCCGTCCTGCTCTTTGACGAAGTGGAGCTGTGGGACGTGGCGGCCGTGATGCAGCTGGCCTCGCTGGCGGGCCGGCACTGGAACTGGCGTCCGTTTCGCCTGCTGCCGACCGCGGAGAAGGCGGGCCTGATCGACACCCGCAGTCAGCTGCGGCTCGAGGCGCAATACACGCTGGGCAACTGTCCCGAGCCGGAGATCCTGCTCGTGCCCGGCGGCTACGGCGCGCGCCGAGCCGCGCAGAATGCGCTGGTGACGGAGTGGTGCGCGCGCGTCTGGCCGCGCCTGGAGCTGGCGCTGGCGATCGGCTCGGGCGTGCTGGTGCTGGGAGCCGCGGGTCTGCTGCGCGGCGAGGAGGTGGCGGTGTCGAGCGAGCACCGCGAGGACTTCAGCGCCAGCCTCGACGGCACGCGCTGCATCGAGTCGAGCGGCGTCGTGCGATCGCCCACGGGCAAGCTGCTGAGCGCCGCGGGCAGCGCCGCCGCCACGGATCTCGGCCTCGCGCTCGTGGAGCGCTGTCTCGGCGTGCGCCTCGCCGGCAACCTGCGCAACAGCGTCTTGCCGCAGCCGACCACGCGCCTCGAGCTCAGCGACCAGAAGCTCGAGCTACCTCCCCGGCGTTAGCGGCGACACGCAGGCCGCGACGAACAGCTCCAGCGAGCGACCCCGGGGTTGCGCGAACAACACGCGACCGGAGGCGGCGGACAGCGCGGCCGCGCCCTGCAGGTCGGCGGCCAGCCCCAGGGGGGTCGAGGCCGGATGCGGGTAGTCGACGGGCACGAGCAAGGTGCGATCGCGCTGATCAGGGAAGGTCAGCCAGGGCTGCTCCGTTGCCGACGCCGTGGCAATCCAGGTCGGCTCGCCCGAGCCCACGTCCTCCTCGCGCAGCGGGACGATCTCGCGCGGACCGTCGCTCTGCACCTCGGCCATCAGCACGCGCCCGCCGGCAGCGCCGGCCGAAGACGCGTCTTGGCGCCACACCACCCAGGCATTGCCGGCGCCGTTCGTCGTCAGATCGTAGCCGACGACGCGCGCGCTGTCGGTGCGGATGCGGCGCACGTTGCCCGCGGGTTGCCCGGCCGCGTCGAGCGCCAGCAGCTCGATGGCGCGTGCCCCGTTGGAGTTGGAGTTGGCATTGGTGTTGGCAGCGCCACCCGCTGCGGCGACCTCGGGTTCGCCGGGGTCGTAGCTGCGCGTGCGGCCCTGCGCCGAGGCCACATCCACCAGCCAGGCCAGCCAGTAACCGCCGGGGCGCGCCACCAGCCGCGGCTCCTCCGCATCCACGAGCGGCGAAGAGACGGCGGTGGGAGCCCCGGTGCGGCCGTCGCCACCGATCGTCTGCACGTAGACGTGGCCATGGCTCTCGCCACGCGGCCAGTCGTCCCAGGTGAATAGCGCGCTGCCCGGCGCCGTCGTGCCCGGCAGCCCAGCTGCGAAATCGAACGCGTTCGACTCGTCGCGCGAGGCGCTGGGTCCGTCGAGCCACTGCAGCGGCTCGGCGGGCGGCAGCGTTCCGGCGAGCAGCGCAGCCGGCAAGCGCGCCATGCGCACCCGGTAGCCGCTCGAGGGCGAACGGGGGTCGCCCATGATCTGCTCGATCGCAACCAGCAGGTCGGCGCCGTCGACGGCCAGACGCGGCGGCGGCACGTCGCCGTCGATTCGTGAGAGCTCCATCATCGCCGGTTGCTGTCCGACGCCACGCGGCAGGCGGGCGAGCAGCGCCACGTTACCGTGGGGCTCGTGACGCAGCGCGGTCGCAAAAAAGCTGCCGCCGAGCTCGAGCGCCGTGCCCGGCTCGACAGAAAACGGCAAATCCACGTCGGGTTCAGGTTCGGGCGCTGCGTCAGAGTGCAGCGCGTCGGAATGCGCGGACGCCTGGGCGGGCGGGGGTGCCGGGTCTCCCCGCAAAAAACCAGGTCCACTCGCGAGCAAGGTGATGCGTGCCTCCGTCCGCTGACAATCCGGCGCTGCCGCGCCCGCTGCCCCGGCGCCGCCCCCTGCGCTCGCGCTGGCTGTCGACGCGGGTGCCGGCCCATCCGAGCAGCGGCAACCTGCCACCAGCGAGCCGACGAACAACAGATTCGATACCGAAACGCGCAACCGTGGGACTCTACTCCTCGCCGCAATACACCACAATCGGCGCTGCGGCGTGTGTGGCGTGTCTGCGGACCTCCTGTTAGGGTGCCTCGCGAGCCGCTTCAATACGACGAATGCCGCCCTCACTGCCCCCACCGTACCGTCCGAATCCGCTGCTGCGGGCGCTGTATCAGCAGTTTTTCGATCAGATCCAGGTCGACAGCGAGTGGGTGACGCAGGTGCGTCAACTCGCCGCGCAGGGGACCGTGGTCTACATCCTGCGCAACCTCAATTTCGTCGACTTCTTCGCGCTGGATTACCTCACCAAGCGCTCGGAGCTACCGCGCATCCGCTTCGCGAGCGACCTCGGTCTGTGGGTCTTGAACCCGATGGGCAGGGGTTGGCTGAACGCCATCTTTCCGCGCAAGGACCGCACGCCCGCGGATGAGCTGCGCGCAGCGCTCTCGCCGGGTGGCTCGGCGGTGCTGTTCCTCAAGCGCCCGCCCAGCGTGCTCGACGTGGCGGCAGGCGCAAGCGGCGGGCGCGGACTGAAAGAGGGCGATGAGCTGGTGCAGTCGCTGATCGAGCTGCAGCGCCAGCGCAGCGAGCCGATCTTGCTGGTCCCGCAGCTGTTCATGTGGACGAAGTTGCCCGACACGCGCGGCACGCGCGTGCTCGACCTGGTGCTCGGGCCCCGCGAGTGGGCCAGCCCGGTGCGCACGATCGGGCAGTTTTTGTACAACTTCCGGCACGTCGAGCTGAAGGCGGGCGAGCCGGTGAACCTCGCGGAGTTCCTGCACACCTACCGCGACGCCAGCGACGCGGCGCTGATCAACCGCCTGACCTACACGATGATGCGCCGGCTGGAGCGCGAGCGCCGCTCGGTGACGGGGCCGGCGCTCAAGTCGCCGGAGCGTGTGCGCCAGGAGATCCTGCGCAGCCCGCGCTTCCGCGGCGAGATCGGCAAGCTGACGCGCAACGGCAAGAGCGACGCCGAGCTGATGGAACAAGCGCTGGGCATGCTGCGCGCGCTGCAGGCGACGCCGGAGGGCACCACGCGCAGCGTACTGGCGGTGGCGCTCGAGCGGCTGTTCAAGCGCATGTATGCCGGCATCGACGTCGATCGCGAGGGCATCGCGCGCATCCGGGCCGAGACCAAGGACAAGTCGCTCGTGCTCCTGCCCAGCCACAAGAGCCACATCGACTACCTGATCGTCTCCTACGCCTTCAACCGCGAGAACCTGCCGCTGCCGCTGATCGCCGCCGGCGACAACCTGACCTTCTTTCCCGTCGGGCCGATCTTCCGGCGCGCCGGTGCGTTCTTCATCCGGCGCTCGTTCGCGGGAGACCCGCTCTATCCGATCGTGGTCGACGCCTACATCCGGCGCGTGATCCGCGAGGGCTACTCGCTGGAGATGTTTCTGGAGGGGGGGCGCAGCCGCACCGGCAAGCTGCTCGCGCCCAAATTCGGGCTGCTCAAGATGATCGTGAGCGCCGCCCTGGCAGTGCCGCAGCGTCCGGTGTGCTTCGTGCCGGTGAGCATCGGCTACGAGCGGGTCGTGGACTCCTACGAGGTCGAGCTGGGCGGCGGCGAGAAGACCAAAGAGGACGCCGCGGGCCTGCTGGGCTCGGCCGGCGTGCTCAAGTCTCGCTACGGGCGCATCAACCTGCAGTTTGGCCAGATCCTGACCCTCGAGCACATCCGCTCCGACCTGGGCTTGCCTGCGGGCTCGCTCTCGCCCGCCAAGCAGCGCGCCATGGTCACGCGCCTCGGCAACCGCGTGATGGACGAGATCAACCGCGTGACCGCGGTCACCCCCGGCGCGCTCACGGCCCTGGCGCTGCTCAGCTATCACCGCCGGGGGCAGCCTCACGAGAAGCTGCTGGTGCGCTGCGAACGCCTGCTCGGCACGCTGCGGAAGCTGGGCGCACGGACCATCCCTGCCCTGACCAACCCCGGCGGCGAGCTGCGCGCCGAGGCGATCCGCGAGGCAGCGCAGATGTTCGCCGACGGGGAGATGGTGGAGGTGCGCTACCCGGCGGAGGTGGGCACGAAGAACGTCACCAAGCCCCGAGCGGGCCGCGGCGCCATCTACACCATCCCCGAGGACAAGCGGCTCAAGCTCGACGGCTCCAAGAACATCATCCTGCACTTCTTCGTGGAGCGCGCGCTGGTAGCCGTGGCGTTGCTGTTCCGCGGGGACACCTCGCATCCCGAGCTCCCCGCCTGGACGCGCACGGAGGCGGAGGTGCGCGGACGGGTGCAGGAGCTGTCGCGCTTGTTTAAGTATGAGTTCCGCTTCCGCGCCGACGCCAGCTTCGACACCATCTTCGAGGAGACGGTCGCCGGCATGCTGGCAGACGGAGACCTGGAGCGGCCGCCTCATTTCGACGGAGGCCCCCACCTCATGCCGGGCCCAGGCCGATCGGGCTGGACCGGTCACCAGTGGCTGATGACGTACGCCGGTCTGTTGCGGAACTTCATCGAATCCTACCGTGTCGCCGCGCGCGGCCTGGCGGGTCTGGAAAAGGGCCCGCTCGACGCCAAGGACCTGATCAAGCAGACGCTCTCGACAGGCAGGCTCATGTACCTCTCGGGCGAGGTCGAGCGCGCGGAGGCGATCAGCAAGCCGCTGCTTGAAAACGCCTTCGCGGCGTTTCAAGATCTCGGCTTCGTGAGCCAAGCCGCGGGGCAAATCCAGCTCACGAGCAAGCCCGGAGGCGAGCAAGCGAGCCGCTGCCTCGAAGAGTCGATCGCCAAGTATCTGGATCGAGAATCTCCCGCATGACGCGAAGCTGCGCTGCTGTTACCGTCCAGAGCCTGACCGCCCTGAGCCTGACGACATTCTCGCTCTGGGGGTGTCTCGGCACTCCGACACCGCTGGCTCCAGGTCTCGGCGGCTCCGTGGGCTGGCCTCATCACGGGGTGCAGACGGGCGCGGTGGAGCTGCCGGAGGCCGGACCCGGCTTCGTGCGCTACCGCAAGGTGGGTGGCTTCAACTGGGGCCAGCCGGCCCTGGTGCGCGCAGTGAAAGCGGCGGCCCTCGAGGTGCAGACGGCGCTGCCCGGCGGAGGCCCGTTGGTGGTCGGCGATCTCTCCGCGCGCGGCGGCGGGCAGGTCGTGCGCCACGCCACCCACCGCTCCGGGCGCGACGTCGATCTGCTCTGGTACATGACCACCCCCGAGGGCGCGCCGATCGAAAACGCGCACTTCGTGCAGCTGGGGTCCGACGGCCTGGGTCGCTCGCCGGATGGCGGCTTCGTGCAGCTCGACGTGGCGCGCGAGTGGCAGCTGGTGAAGAGCCTGCTGAGCTCCCAGCAGATCGACGCGCAGTGGATGTTTGCGAGCCACGCGGTGGAGGCGCTGCTGATCGACTACGCGATCGCCAGCGGCGAGGACCCCGAGCTGATCTGGCGCGCCGAAAATGTGCTGCAAGAGCCGG
>Ga0207678_10002731_pt1 | contig 15985 bp, 10 predicted proteins | sample KBSC63metaG_FD_184319 | JGI IMG/M metagenome (GOLD analysis project Ga0207678, IMG submission 184319) | Corn rhizosphere microbial communities from Kellogg Biological Station, Michigan, USA - KBS C6-3 metaG (SPAdes) (version 2) | ecosystem: Host-associated > Plants > Roots > Rhizosphere > Soil ...
CAATGCGCGCAAGGCAGGTATCGATGTCGTCGCGTGTCAGTATCCGTATACCGCGTCCGGCACCAGCGTCGGCGCGTCGCTCCTGCCGCGCTGGGCCGAGGAGGGTGGGCGCGACTCGCTGCTCGCGCGCATTGCAGATGCGCCGACGCATGCTCGCCTCGTCGCGGACATGCAGAACAATCTGCGACGGCGTGGCGGTGCTGCTGCCTTGCTCATCACGACCGAGCGCGATACCGGTGCGACCGCCGGACTTCGTGGCAAGACGCTCGAGCAGGCTGCGAAAGCTCACAACCGCTCGCCGATCGACGAGGCGATCGAGATAGTGAAGAGCGGCGACGCGAGCGTCGCATCCTTCAACATGAAGGATTCCGACATCGACAACTTCATGAAGCAGCCATGGGTGAGCACGTGCTCCGACGGATCGGGCGGTCATCCGAGAAAGTACGGGACGTTCCCGAGGAAGCTGCGCGAGTACGTGTACAAGCGCCACGTCCTCACGCTCCCGCAGGCCGTGCACGTGAGCAGCGCCCTCACCGCCCAGACGCTGGGAATCAAGGATCGCGGAACGCTTGCAGTCGGGAACTATGCGGACGTGATAGTCTTCGATCCGAAGACCGTCGCGGACAGAGCGACATACGAGCAGCCAACGCTTCTCGCAGTCGGCATGTGCTACGTACTGGTGAACGGCGTTCCGGCCGTGGATGGCGGAACCTACACCGGCGCGCTACCAGGCCGCGCCATCAAGCGCGTCGGAACACCGACGCGGTAAACGCGCCGGAACGCGGCGCCGTTCCGACCGCGATATTTGCGCCCGCCGAATCGATGATCGCACGATCGAACCCATATGCGTTCAGTCGTCGAGGGTGGTCCTGCGTAGGGCGCGGATTTATCCGCGCCTGGCCCCGTGGGATGCAATCGGAATTGGATAAACGCGGGGACGTTGAATGGCGTCATGCGGTGCCGTCACGCATGAAAACGTCCGGTTCGTCGAATGTCGTCATCCCGCCGCTGGCTGGGACCCATGGCCGATGATCGAATGACGTTGCCCATCGTTGCAGGTGTCACCTATCCGGAACAACGACCGTAGTCCGGTCCTTCCTCCGCCGAAGGCGGACGCCTGCGGAGCATGCATGCCATACCTGATCCCTCATCCATGGATCCCCGCTTTCGCGGGGATGACGAACGGCGCGGGGACAACGAACGGTGCGGGGACAACGAACGGGGCGGGGACGACTATTACCGCCTACCCCCCAGCCGAACCGGCGCGCCCATCACGTCGTGAATTCGCTCCGGTAGCCGAGCTGCTCCGATAGCGAGTTGGCAGCCTTCAGCACCGCCTCGCTGCAGAGTTTGAGTCGGTCTTCCGGAACTCTGGAGATCGGCGCGCCGATGGTGAGCGCGCCGACCACCAGGCCCGTGTGATTCCGGACCGGCGCACCCACGGCCGCGAGGTCGTCCTCCATCTCGGCCCACGCAACTGAATAGCCCTGCTCGCGCACCGTCGACAGCTCTGCGAGAAAGTCGTCGAGAGTCGTGATGCTTCGCGCGGCGAGCTTTGGAAACTGTGCCGGCAGCAGTCGTCGCAACTCCGCCGGCGCGTGCCAGGCCAGCAACGACTTGCCCGCGGCAGTGGCGTGGACCGGAAGCCGGCGACCAACCCAACCAGTATGCATGATTGGACGCGGGCTCTCGACCGCCGAAAGGTTCATTGCTTCGGCCCCGACCAGCACCGCGAGATTGGAAGTCTCACCCGTCGTTGCCGCGAGCCACTGCAGCTCGGCGATCGCGAGCCGCTGAAGGCTCGTGGCATCACGCGCCAGCTCGCCGATGACGGCGAGCCGCGCCGATAGCCGGTAGCGCAGCGAAACCGGGTCGCGATCGAGAAATCCCGCAGCCTCCATCGCGCTCAGCCAGCGTGACAGCGTTCCCTTGGAAAGTCCGAGCTGATTGGCCGCCTCCACCACGCCGACCTCGCGAAGGCTGGGCGAAAACAGCTCCAGGACGCTCATGCTCTTTTTCAGCACAGTTCTTCTCGTGACAGGTGAATGCAACCCTGTTGCAAACTCTAGAACTCTAACCGCATCCCGAGATATACGCACGGGAGCGGCTGTCGTGAGGACCGGATCGGGTGGTTTCGGAGAACCCGGGAGAAAAACCGATCCTTGCGCGACACGCCATGCCGTACGATGTTAATTCCGCGTTAAGACAATTGATGGGACGGAGTTGCATATTCTGCAACCCTTTTTCGATATGTTCTTGACGGCAGGCGATGCACGAAGCGACCCTCTACCGCGGAGAAATGGTGTTAGTTGCCAGCCCTTGTACGCTCGCTCCCTCTCAACAGGACATCTGACATGATTACTGATCTGCTTCGCGCCCGCTGTCGTGGCGCGATTGGCGCGTTCGTGCTGCTTGTGTCGTTCGCTGGGGTTGCTGCAGCCCAGACGGGAACCGTTACGGGACACGTGATGGTAAAGGGCACGACCCAGCCGATTCCCGACGCGCATGTGACGGTCACGGGGACCAACCTTGGTGCATCGACCAATGCGAGCGGCGCGTACAGGATTTCCGGTCTCAAGCCGGGAACGTACAGGTTGCGCGCGCTGCGCATCGGCTACGCAGAGCAACAGCAGTCAGTCACCATCACAGACGCTCAGTCGGCAACTGTCGACTTCGCGCTCGAAGCAGTCGCGACCAAGCTCGAAGGGGTCGTGACGACTGTGACGGGCCAGCAGCGAAAGATCGAGGTCGGTAACGCGATCGCGCAGATCGACGCGGCCAAGGATGTTCAGACCAAGGCCGTGGCGAACGTGGCAGATCTGCTCACTTCGCGAGCGGCCGGCGTTCAGGTTACGCCCGGTCTCAACACCGGTGGCGGATCGCGCATCCGCATCCGCGGAACGAGCTCCCTGTCGCTCTCCAACAATCCGATCTACGTCATCGACGGAGTTCGCGTCGAGGGCACGACCGGATCATCGACGCTGAGCGTGGGTGGAACGACGCCGGACCGAATCGACGACATCAATCCTGAAGAAATTGCGTCCATCGAAGTAGTTCGCGGTCCATCAGCGGCGACGCTGTACGGCACCGACGCGGCCAACGGTGTGATCGTCATCACGACGAAACACGGCACCTCCGGAAAGACACAGCTCACGTACTTCACCGAACAGGGCGTACACGTCGACAACAACACCTATCCGGACGCGTATACCGGATGGACGACGGGCAAGACTCCGGCGACGACGTCGAGCGTGTCCAACAGAGTGAATTGTTACTTGACCGCCCAGGCTTACGGAACGTGCACGCAGGACAGTGTGACCAGCTACAACCTCTACAAGGACCCTCAATCGACGCCGAACGGGGCAGGTTATCGCCAGGCGCACGGGCTGCAGTTGAGCGGCGGATCACCAGCGGTTCGCTACTTCATGAGCGGCCAGTGGGAGAGCGAGGACGGTGTCCTCAAGGTGCCGGAGTTCGACCAAGCCTATCTCGCGGCGCACAATCTCAAGCTTCGCCCGGAAGCGGCCGACCCGAATCACCTGGGCAAGATCTCGACCCGGGCGAACTTCAACATGGCGCTCAGTCCGCAGTTCGATCTCGCGTTCAACACGGGCTACATATCGCAGAACTTGCGACTCCCGACGAGCGATGACTCGGGAACCGAAGGAGTCGCCGGCAACACGTACGCGGGACCGGGATTCAAGTACAACATCAATCCGTCGACCGGCGACACCCTGTATGGCTGGCGTCAGATCACGCCACGCGACATCTACCAGGTCTACACCAATCAGGCGATCCAGCGCGTCATCACGGGAGGCAACTCCAACTGGCGTCCGAGCGACTGGTTCACGGTCCGCGCTGATCTCGGACTGGACTACATCAACCGCACGGACACGCAGCTCTGCCGTTTCGCAGAGTGCCCGAATCTGGGCGGCGACAGCCGGCTTGGCTTCAAGATCGACAATCGTACCAACTTCTTCACCTACACGGCGAACCTGAGCGGCAGCGCGACGCACAAGATCAACGACGCTGTCGGATCGACCACGACGATCGGTCTTCAGTTCGTTCGCAGCTTGTTCGATCGCAATGGCGCACAGGGCATTCACCTCTCTCCCGGCGCGACGACGATAACTGGCGCCGGCACACTCACCGCCGACGAGTCCACCACCGAGACCCGCACGCTCGGCGCATTCCTCGAAGAGCGCCTTGCTTTCGGTGACAACCTGTTCCTTACCGGCGCGGTGCGCTCGGATCGCAACAGCGCATTCGGCGCGAACTTCAAGACAGTTCTGTATCCCAAGGTGTCCGCATCGTGGGTGATCTCGAACCAGTCGTTCTTCCCGAAGTTCAGCTGGGTCAATCAGCTGCGTCTGCGCAGTGCGTACGGCGCATCCGGTGTCGAGCCGGGAACCACCGACGCGGTCCAGTACTACACGGCCACCAACGCGCTTACCTCCAGTGGCAATGCGCCGGCGCTGGTCTTCTCGGCGCTCGGCAACCAGAACCTCAAGCCAGAGCGGTCTTCCGAGTTCGAGCTTGGCGCGGACGGAACGTTCTTCGGCGGCCGGATATCCAGCGAGATCACGTACTACAGCAAGCAGTCCAAGGACGCACTCGTCAGTCGCGTTCTGCCGCCGTCGCTCGGCACCGGAACCACGGCACGTCTCGAGAACCTCGGGCATGTGAGCAACAAGGGTTGGGAGGCGCTGGTCACGTTGATACCGATCCAGCACGTCGGATACGGCTGGGACATTACGTTCAACGGATCGACTAACACCAACGAGCTCGTGAGCCTGGGCGGCGTACCTCCGATCGTGCTGAGCTCCACGCTCCAGGATCGCGAGGGATACCCGCTCAACGGTTGGTGGACCAAGCCGATTCTGAGCTACAGCGACAAGAATCACGACGGAGTCATCGAGTACAACAAGGATCCCACACTGAGCGAAGTCACCGTGGGCGATACCGCTGCGTACCTCGGCAACTCCATGCCGAAGTACCAGCTGGCGATGACGAACGGCATCGAGTTCTTCCATCGTCTGTTCCGTGTGGAAGCGATGTTCGACTACAAGGGTGACTACAAGATCTACAACAACACCGAGCGCATTCGTTGCGCGAGCCGCAACAACTGCTCCGGTCTGATCAATCCTGCGTCATCGTTGTTCGAGCAGGCGCGTACCGTGGCAGTGCGAGAGACGCCGAGTCGCACCGTGGGCGGCTTCATCGAGCCCGGCGACTTCATTCGCTTCCGCGAGCTCAACGTGACGTACACGGCTCCGGACCGCATCGCGAACAAGATTCTCCACAGCCGGAACCTGGCCATCACGCTCGCAGCACGGAACCTCGGTATTGTCTGGACCAAGTACAGTGGTGTCGATCCCGAAGCCTTTGCGACGACGGGCGACGCACCATCGGAATTCCAGGCTTTCGGTCCGCCGACGTACTACATGCTCCGCTTCTCCATCGGCTTCTAGGATGACACCTCCAATGACTTCACAAATGACAATACGTTCGCGCAGCTTCGTGCTGCGCTGGGCAGCGCCGCTCGCGGTTGTTGGTACGCTCGCGCTTGCCGCTTGCAATGTCGCTGACGTGCTGAAGGTTACAGATCCGGACGTCATCAATCCCAGCGACGTGCAGTCCGCTGCCGGTGCATCAGCAGTCCGGTACGGGGCAATAGCACGACTCAATTCAGCAACCAGCGGCGGCAGTACCGGTTCGGAAGGGTTGTTCCTTCTGAGCGGGCTGCTGGCCGACGAGTGGAACAATGGCGACTCGTTCATCGATCGCCAGTCGGTGGATGAGCGCGTTATCAACCCATCGAACAGTTTCCTTACGGACGTCGATCGGATGCTGCACCGTGCGAGATTGGCGGCCACGCAGGCGGTGCAACTGCTGCAGAAGTACAGTCCAAACGGTCCGCCGTCGGATATCGCCGAGATGTATTTCGTTCAGGCGTATGTGGAAAACGCGATCGGCGAGAATTACTGCAACGGTCTCATACTGAGCACCATCACCAACGGCCAGGAAGTGTACGGTTCACCCATGTCGACGGCCGATGCATTCAAGCTTGCGCTCGCGCATGCGGACAGCGGCATCGCGCTGATCACGGGAACGTCCGCTGCCGATCTGAGGGTGAAGGATGCGCTCCTGGTGACGCGCGGCCGGATCCTGCTCAATCTCGACAGACCGGCAGACGCCGCGGTGGCGGTGGCAGGCGTGCCAACCAGCTTTGTGTACCAGAATCTGCATTCGCAGGCGACGACCGACAACCAGATCTGGAGCTATAACAACACCGCACGCCGTTACAGCGTCAGCACTGGTGAAGGTACGAATGGTCTGAACTTCGCGACTGCAAACGATCCGCGGGTACCGATCTGCACGGGCGGTGATACGAAGTGCAAGGCGATCGGCGCCACGTTCAGCACGCGAGACGACGGATCGACTCCGCTGTTCGTACAGATGATCTGGCCAACGCGCGACGCTTCGGTGACGATCGTTGGCGGTGTCGAAGCGCGCCTGATCGAAGCCGAGGCGGCTTTCCGCGCAGGCAATCCCGCCGGCGCGATCGCCAAGCTCAATCAGGCGCGCAGTGAAGGCGGTGTCGCCGGTCTTCCAGCGACTCTGACCGATCCCGGTACGGACGCGGCACGCGTCGACCTGATTTTCCGTGAGCGCGCCTTCTGGTTGTTCTCCACGGGACATCGTGTAGGCGACATGCGCCGGCTCATCAAGTTCTATAACAGACCGGCCGAATCGGTCTTTCCGACCGGCGCGTGGCACAAGGGCGGAAACTACGGTACGGACGTGAACTTCCCTGTTCCGCAGGCTGAGCAGAACAATCCAAACCTGCCCTCCGCGCAGACCTGCACTGATCGCAACGCGTGATGCGTTCCGCATCCTTGCAAGGCTCCATGCGGTCGCTCCTTGTAGTTCCGCTCCTGGTCTGTGCCTCCACGATCGTGGAGGCACAGACTGGTCCGCCAGACATCGCGAAGCACGTAGAGGTGCGGCGCACCGAACACGGTGTGCCGCACATTCGTGCAGATAACATGGAGGCGGCCGGCTACGGCCTTGGGTACGTACAGATCGAAGATTACGGTGCTCGCGTCGCGATGGGTTTGCTGCACTCGCGGGGTGAGATGGGTCGCTGGTTCGGACGCGACAGCATCGAAGGCGACTTCAACGCACGTCTGACATACGAGACGGCCGTTCGCGGCTATCCAACGCTCGATACGGATACACGCGCGATTTATGACGGATTCGCCGAGGGCGTGAATCGTTACATCGAGTTGCACCCCGAGGAGTTTCCGGCGGGATTCGCGCCGCATTTCACCGGCTACGATGTACTCGCGCACGAAGTTTCGGGTACTTCAGCGCGTGAGGCGGCACGGTTCCTCGAAAGGATCGATCCCAAGGCGCGCCGCGGCAGAAACGCCGAGCCGGAAGTCGCAGTTGCGTCACCGATCGCAGGCGGTCAGGATCCGCCTGACGAGGGCTCCAATGCATGGGCCTTCGCGCCCAGCCGCACCAAGTCGGGACACGCGATTCTCTTGCGCAACCCGCATCTGAACTGGAACTCCGGTTACTACGAGGCGCAGCTCACGGTGCCTGGAGCGGTGGATTTCTACGGCGATTTCCGCATCGGCAGTCCGTTCGGAGTCGTCGGAGGCTTCAATCGCGATCTCGGCTGGTCGACGACCAACAATTCACCGCTGCTTTCCCAGATATACTCGCTCGACGTCGATTCGACGCAGGCGGATCACTACCTGCTCGATGGCGCGTCGATTCCGCTGCAACGCCAGTTGACGACAGTGGAGTTCCGCAACGGTAACGGTCTCTCGAGCGAGACGCGCGAAACATTTCGCACCACGCTTGGTCCGGTCATCTATCGCGGCAACGGCAAGATCTACGTACTCAAGGCAGCCGGCGATGGTGATGTTCGCGGTGGCGAGCAGTTCCTGCGCATGATGCGCTCGCACTCGCTCGCGGAGTGGAAGGACGCGATGCGCATGAGGGCGCGCATCACTTCCAACTTCACGTACGCGGATCGTGCCGGCAACATTCTTTACGTGTGGAACGCTTCGATACCGAAGCTTCCGCTGCCGAGCGGCGGTGATACGGCCGCGGTACCGATCACCCGTACGTCGGAAGCGTGGACCAGTTACATACCGTTCGACTCGCTGCCGCAGTTGCTCAACCCGAAGGGTGGTTACGTAGAGAATTCCAATGACCCGCCGTACTTCACCAACCTCCGGCAACCGCTGGACCGTTCAAAATATCCAGCGTACTTCCCCGAGCCGCGGCTCGGTCTGCGTCAACAGCTTGCGCTCAGCCTGATCGACAACGATCGCAAGTTGAACCTGCAGGATGTACTTGCCCTCAAGCATTCGTACAGGATGCTGCTCGCAGATCGCGTTCGTGACGATCTGGTCAGGGAAGTCCGCGCGTCCAATCCGTCACCGGATGTTGCGAAGGCGATCGACATGATCGCCAGATGGGACAAGACGGTCGCGCCTGCGAGTCGCGGCGGAGTGCTGTTCGAGATGTGGTGGCGCAAGTACATCGATCACACTCGGCCCGACACCATGTATGCCGTGCAGTGGACCGAGAAGCAGCCCGCGTCGACGCCAAGCGGGATTCGCTTTCCCGATCGCTCGGTCGACGCGTTCAGGTGGGCTGTAGAGGAGACGACGCGACGCTTCGGATCTCCGGACGTTGCATGGGGCGACGTGCATCGCGTGCGAATCGGAAAGGTCGATGTCCCGGTTGGTGGCTGCAATGGTGACATCGGATGCTTCCGCGTTCTGTGGTACAAGGACGACCCGGACGGCAAGCGCGAAGCAAACGGTGGCGACGGCTGGATTCTCGCGGTGGAGTTCAACAACGAGCCACAGGCTTACTCCGTACTCGCTTACGGGGAGAGCTCACGGGAGGATTCACCTTTCCACAGCGACCAGGCGGAGATGTTTGCTCGCGGTGAGCTCAAGCGCGTGTACTGGCAGGAGAAGGATGTGGAGACGCACACCATCCAGCGTTACCGCCCTGGGGAAAAGCGGTAGCGTGACGGGCCTGGTTGGCGCGACGCCGGCCCGACGATGCGGCGCAGCAGTTCGTGTGGGAAGATCATTTCAAGACACTGGAGAGTGGGCAGTAGATGACAGAGCACGTGCGGTACGTCGAGCAGTTCCCCATGCGCGTCGGCCCGGTAACGCTGGAAGGAAGTCGTGTCCGGCTGATACCAATGACGCTGGATCACGTTGGAGCATTGTTCAAGGCGGCTGACTTCCCTGAGATATGGGAGCACACCACGACTCAGCCGATGGAAACGATCGCCGACATCAGGACATATATAGAAACCGCACTGGCCGAGCAGGCGGCCGGTGAAACGATTCCCTTCGTAACGACGGATCGTGTTACCGGCGAAGTGATCGGCTCCACGCGGTTTGCTGACATCAGTCCCAACGACCGACGCCTCGCGGTTGGCTGGACGTGGCTGCGGCCCGACCGTCAGCACACCGGCGTCAACGGCGAGGCAAAGGCGTTGATGCTTCAGCAGGCGTTCGACGTCTGGGGCGCGCTGCGGGTCGAGATCAGGACCGACGTACGCAATACCAGATCGCGAGCCGCGATCGAGCGGATCGGTGGCACCTATGAGGGCACGCTGCGCCAGCACATGATCGTCGACGGCCGCGTACGCAACACAGCGTATTACAGCGTCATAGACACGGACTGGCGGGATCCCGGTCACCGTGCCTACAAGAACGCACGTTCCTACGGCATCATCCCCAGGGCCGAGCCACTCGTCTGAGCACACCCGGTTCTGTCAGCTAGATTTGAAGGCGAAGATGTCCTCCAAGCCGACTTTCACCGTGGGCTCGCCCGAAAGCGCCGAATCCATCACCATCCGCCGTGTCGCTACGCTGGCCGAATACGATGAGTGCGTCGTCATCGAGCGTGAAACGTGGGGCAGTCAGTTCGCCGAGGTGGTGCCGAGCATCATTCTGCGCATCGCCCAGGAAGTGGGTGGCGTTACCGCTGCGGCATTCGCCCCCGATGGCTCCATGCTCGGCTTCGTTTTCGGTATTACGGGCGTTCGCGACGGCGAGCTTGCGCACTGGTCCGACATGCTGGCGGTACGTGTCGGCGCGCGTGACATGGGTCTCGGGAAGAGGCTCAAGACATATCAGCGCGATCTCCTGCTCGAGATCGGCGTGCGCAAGATGTACTGGACGTATGACCCTCTCGTGGCGCGCAACGCATATCTGAATCTGATGCAGCTCGGCGCGCGCGCGGTGGAATATCGCACGAATTTCTACGGTGAAGATACCGGCAGCGTGCTGCACAGCGCGCTCGGCACCGATCGCTTCATCGTTGCGTGGCAGCTCGACGATACCGCGCCGCGGGGCATCAACCTGGACACGGTAGAGTGGTCGAGCACGCCCCTCGTCGAGGACGTGCTTCCGGATCGGCTTCCGGATGATGCGCGCGTGCGGGTCGCGATACCGAACGATATCTTTGCAGTACTCGACGCCGATGCAAAGCGCGCTACCCGGTGGCGCGAGACCACTCGCGCCGCCCTCACGACATATCTCGACCGCGGATATTCCGTTCTCGGCTTCCTGCGCGGCGATGACGCCAGGCCGGGCACCTATTTACTGGCACGATGACCCGCACCAACGGACCCAACCGATGATTCGAATTCAGGAGATCAAGCTTCACGAAATCCGGCTTCCGCTCAAGGAGCCATTTCGTATCTCGTCCGGATTGTGCACGGAGAGGCGAATCATGCTTCTCAAGGTGCGTGATGCCGACGGCGTCACGGTGTGGAGCGAATGCGTCGCGGGCGAGCGTCCGAACTACGCCTCGGAAACGATAGACGAGGCGTGGCTCGTAATCACCGAATACGTCGCGCCACGCGTGTTCGGAACGGCATTCGAGCAGGCTGCGCACGTTCATCCGGCGCTGGAGCTCAATTTCCGTGGCCACAACATGGCAAAGGCCGCGATCGAAATGGCCTCATGGGCGCTCGTCGCAGAGCGGGATGGCATGCCGCTCGCGCGACTGCTCGGCGGCACGCGCACCGAGATCCCGACCGGAATATCGATAGGCATTCAGGAATCACCGGATGCGCTGGTCGCACGGGTCGGACGTGCGCTGGCCGACGGTTACCGCAAGATAAAGCTCAAGATCGAGCCGGGTCACGACCTGGACTTCATTCGCGCGGTACGCAACGCGTATCCCGATGCACCCTTGATGGCGGACGCGAACAACGCATATACGCTCAAGGACGCCGCGCATCTCAAGCTGCTGGATCCGCTTCACCTCGTGATGATAGAGCAGCCGCTTGCACATGACGACATCGTGCGGCACGCCGAGCTGCAGCACATGCTCACGACGCCGATCTGCCTGGATGAATCGATAACCAGCGTCGATCGCGCCGAGGACATGATCACGCTCAAGAGCGGCCGCATCATCAACATCAAACCCGGCCGCGTCGGCGGATTCCAGCAGGCTCGCGCAATTCACGATCTGGCCGCCAGGCATGGAATACCGGTCTGGTGTGGAGGCATGCTCGAGAGCGGGATAGGTCGCTCCTACAACGTCGCACTCGCGTCGCTCCCGAACTTCACGATTCCGGGCGATCTGAGCCCGAGCGCGCGCTACTGGGAGCGCGACATCATCAAGCCGGAGTGGACCATGAGCGCCGACGGCATGATGCAGGTCCCGCTGAGTCGTGCAGGCATCGGCGTCGCGGTCGACGAGGATCGCATCGATGATCTCACTGTCCGCGCCACCACGCTCAGCGCGTAGTAACACAAAGAGAAACCGAAATGTCGACACAATCAGTAAGCGACGGCCCCGCGCCGCGCGTTCCAGAGTCCGTGCGGGCTCTGTTTCCGGACGATCTCGCCGTTCAGCTATCAGCGCTGCGACGCGATCTGCATCGTAATCCCGAGCTGTCGTGGCAGGAGAAGCGAACGTCGGATCTCCTCGCGTCGACGCTCGAAGGGTTCGGCGTGACCGACATCAAACGTGTCGCCAATACGGGGCTCATCGCACGCGTACCGGGTCGCGACCACGCGGCGCCGATAGTCGCGCTGCGCGGAGACATCGATGCACTGCCAATCCACGAAGATACCGGACTGCCGTTTTCGTCGACGAACGATGGCGTGATGCACGCGTGTGGTCACGACGTGCACGCGAGCTGGGCTGTTGCGGCGACGCGTCTGTTGCTCGAATCTCCGGCACGGGGCGACGTACTCGTCGTCTTTCAGCCTGCCGAAGAAGTCGGTGAAGGCGCGCGCGCGATCCTCGCCACCGGCGCGCTCGACTCCGTGCGCGCGATATTCGGCGGCCACGTCGATCGCAGATTCGAGGTAGGGCAGGTCGTCGCGCAGGAAGGCGCACTCGCCGCATCCACGGACACGTTCCGCATAACACTCACCGGAGCCGGATCGCACGGTGCACGGCCGCACGAGTCACGCGATCCGATCGTCGGAGCAGGTGCGTTGATAGGCGCGTTGCAGACCATCGTCTCGCGACAGCTGGATCCCGCGAAGCCGGGCGTGGTGACGGTAGGGACGATCAAGGGCGGAAGCGCACCGAACATCATCCCCGATAGCGTGGAGCTGAGCGGCACCATTCGCGCAACAACCGCGGAGACGCGCGCGCTGCTCACCGGTGAAGTGCAGCGCATGGCCCAGGCAATCGCCGCAACGTACGGACTCAGCGCCGCTGTCGTGCTCAAGGGCGGCACTCCGCCAATCGTGAATCCCGCGATCGGCGCCAACTGGGCGCGCGAGGCAGTCACTCACGTGCTCGGCGCCGACGCACTCGTGCCGCTTGGCACCACGAACATGGGCGGCGAGGATTTCGCCGAGTACATCCAGAAGATTCCCGGCTGCTTCATGCGAATCGGTGCACGCGAGAAAGGCGGTCGCGTGATCGCCGCGCATTCGCCGTCATACTATGCATCCGAGGATGCACTGTTCATCGGTGCCGCCGTACTGGCGGAATGCGCCCGCGTCGCGTCGGAGTCGCTGGCGGCAAAGTAAGAGATAGGGCGTGCCGACACGCGGACTCGTCATTCCCGCGAAAGCGGGAATCCATGTTATCGATCTCTGGATTCGATGACAGCAGAAAGTGGGTCGGCAGCAGATGGATTCCCGCTTTCGCGGGAATGACGGCGGACTGATGGATTCCCGCTTTCGCGGGAATGACGATACCTGTGCCGTTTTCCCTTAGTAGTCCACCGGCCGCAGGTACGATTCGCCGATCGCCGTCGGGCTCAGCATGGCGACCGTCGGAAGCTTGCGCTTCCAGTGAGTCGATCCGAGGCGCTTGCGCACGATCTCCACGTCGGACGCAGCGAAGCCGTGCGCGACTATCTCCTGGGGTGTGTATCCAGTCAGCAACCAGTTGAGAATCGCATCGGCCTTTGCGTACGAGATGCCGAAATCCCCCTCGTCCGTCTGGCCGTGAATCAGGTCCGCTGACGCGGGCTTGTTGACGATCGCGTCGGGAACGCCGAGGAATCTGGCAAGTTCCCACACCTGGGTCTTGAAGAGATCACCCAATGGGTTGATCGGCGGTGAGTCGTCTGCGTGCCAGGTGAAATAGCCAAAGAGCCGCTCGGTCTTGTTGCCAGTTCCGACCGGCAGGGCACGATATTTCGCGGAGAGGTCGAACAACACGATCATTCGCATCCGCGCCATGACATTGCCGCGCCGGGACGCATCGGCGTCAGCCTCGTTTTCGAGATATCCGTCCACCGCGGCGGAGATGTCGATCGTGCGCTCAACCATGCCGAGCGATTCTGTCACGAGCCTTGCATGTTCCAGCGATTGTGGATTGCTCGTGCGATACGGCATCCTGACTGCAATCGTATTCTCAGCACCGAGCGCGCGCGCGGAGAGAAATCCGGTGACAGCGGAGTCCACTCCACCCGACATGCCGACCACGGCCTTCCTGAAACCGCGCCGCTTGAACTCTGCGCGCAGAAAAGCAACCAGCCATTCAGTCGTGAGCTCGCAATCGAGCGCCAGCGGCGGTGGCGTCGTGCCCGTGACAATCGGCGCGATGCGTTTCACGACAGTCTACTCGCGCTCGCCGGCGCGTCCGAGCGAGCGCAGCATGTGCGGCAACATCGTTCTGAGGTCCGCGAGCAACGGTGAGGATGCGCGCGCGCGGGTAATGTCGCCAAGGTCGAGTGAAAGCGAGATCGAAGCCTCGTCCCACAACGGCGCACGCGCGCGAATGTCGCCATGCGGCCCCGCGATGACCGAGCCGCCGGGAAATGCCTTCCCGCCTTCGTTGCCCGTGAGCTGAATCAGAGCTACGAAGACGCCATGCTCCTCCGCGCGATCGCGCGCGAGACGTTCCCATCGATGCATGCTCGCCGGGCCGCGTATCTCCTCGTCCGGTTGTGGCCACGCACCCCGCGCCGGAGATGCAGATGGAACGAAAATTATCTGCGCGCCGTCGAGCGCCGCCGCTGTGGCCGTGAGCGCGTGCCAGGCATCCTCGCAGATGAGAATCGCGGCGCGCCCCCAGCGCGTGTCGAACGCGCGAACCCCGAGTCCATGTTCGACGAATCTTTCTTCGTCGAAGAGGCCGTACGTGGGGAGAAAGACCTTGCGGTGCACGTGCGCGATCACCGGTTCGTCACCGCCGAGCGTGACGTAGATCGCGCTGTTGAAATACGTGTTTTCGTGCAGCTCGTAGAATCCCGCAACCACATCGACCTGTCCGGTGCAGCGCGCGCGAAACGCACGGTTGAGGTCAAGCGCAAAAGTCGATGCCGGCAATGCAACGTCGCGAACGCCGCCTTCGACGAAATAGCCGGTGAGCACGGTTTCGGAGAACGCGATGACGTCAGGGCGCGGATCGGCGCTCATGAACGACTCGAACAGTTGTTCGAATCGCTTGAGATTGCCTGAGTAATCGCCTTTCTTCGGCTGGAATTGCGCGATGGTGAGGTTCACAACGTCGGCCATGGTAGAAACTTCACACTGGTCGGAAGGCGACGGTAGGTGCGGCGGCCCCCTTCTTCCGCGTGAATTCGGTGCGGGACGCCCGACATTCAACAAATCCGGTGGGTATCCACGTTCGAGCGCGCGTAACGTGGCCAGGTGCGGATATATCCGCGCCCTACGCGGGACCGCCAATCCGGCGAGTCGAATGGCGTCGTCTTACCGCACCCGCAATGTGCCCTGGCTCACCAACACCGACTTTCCAGCGACCCTGACCGCTCCGATCTTCGCGCCACTCTTCTCGGCCGACAGCGACAGAATGCTCGGCCGCCCCATCTCGAAGCCCTGCTCGACGGTCCAGCTCAGCTCTGCGCCGTCTGCCGCATGTTTCGCGAGATAGGCTGCGAGACACGCAGCTGCAGAGCCAGTCGCGGGATCCTCACCGATCCCCAGGCTGGGTGCGAACATCCGCGCGCGGATCGGACCACCGGTTGACACTGCGCGCGCATCGAAGAGATACACTTCCTTTGTCCACCCATTCGCCAGCGTTCGCTCCCACGTCGCGCGGTCGAGCCTTGCGCGACTGACGGCGTCGCGACTTGCGAGTGGCGCAATGAGGAATGGCACCCCGCACGACACCGCTTCAGCTGTCAGTGGTGTCGTCGACACATCCGATACGTCCAGCGAGAGGAGAGCGGCAATGTCGCCCGCCGTTGGCGCGTCGTTCCTGAACTCCGGCGCTTGCGCGGTTGTGAGCTGCGCGGAAACCGGCTTTCCGTTCTCGACACGTATCGTCACCGGAACAGGCCCCACACCTTCGCCCAGCACGATGTGCGTCGCGCCTTCGGTCAGTGGTATCATTCCTGTCGCAGCGAGCAGAAATGCGGTGCCGACGGTTGGATGCCCCGCGAACGGCAACTCCCGACCCGGCGTGAAGATGCGAACGCGCCGCGTGTGCGATGGATCTTCGGGTGGAAGTACGAACACGGTCTCCGAGAGATTGAACTCCTTGC
>Ga0207678_10002733_pt1 | contig 15985 bp, 5 predicted proteins | sample KBSC63metaG_FD_184319 | JGI IMG/M metagenome (GOLD analysis project Ga0207678, IMG submission 184319) | Corn rhizosphere microbial communities from Kellogg Biological Station, Michigan, USA - KBS C6-3 metaG (SPAdes) (version 2) | ecosystem: Host-associated > Plants > Roots > Rhizosphere > Soil ...
CGCCCTGCTTCACGACGAACACGTTGGAGCTCGCTCCCTCCAGGATTCGCCCCCGCCCGTCCTGAATCAGAGCCTCCTGGGCGCCCGCGAGGCGCGCTTCGCGCATGGCCAGGACACTGATCAGGTAGTTGCCGATCTTGGCGCCCTGGGCGCTGGTGGCGTCCACTATTCGCTCGGTGCGGTAGCTGATGACTGCGATGCCGGCAGCGTAGTGCTCGGCGGGCGGCGCGTGTAGCGGCTGCACGATGATCACGCGCCGCGGACGGTCAGCGAGCGCCGGATCGAGGCCGAGCGGGCCCTCGCCTCGCGTGATCATCAAGCGCACGTAGCTCTCGGGATTGCCGGCGGCCGCGATCGCCTGGAGCACTTCCGCACGCAGTGGCCCGAGCGCGAGCGGCAGGGGGATGAAGACGCGCGCGGCGCTGCTCTCCAGCCGCCGCAGGTGCTCGTCGAGCTCGAAGGGAACGCCGCCGTACGTGCGCAGCGTCTCGAAGACGGAGTCCCCGTACAGGAAGCCGCGGTCGAAGACGCTGATCGTGGCTTCACCGGGCGGGCAGCGCCGCCCGTCCAGCAGGACCACTATCGCAGGGGCGCGGGGCGCCGCCCCCGAATCCACGCGGGGTATCCCCGCAATATCAGCGTCACCGCGGCTCACTCGGCCAGCTCGGCGAGCAGCCGCTTGGCCTCCTGGAGATTGGCGTCGGTCTGCAGGGCCCGCTCCAGCATCTGCCGCGCCTTGGGTCGCTCGCCGAGCTTCTCGTGCACACGGCCGAGCGCGCAGAACACCTCCGCCTTGCTGATCGGGCTGTCCCCGTCCAGGCGTTGCAGGAGCAGTGCGCGGTACATCTGCTGCGCTTTCTTCAGATCGTCGAGCTCGAAAGCCAGCTCGCCCAGCTCCTTCAGCACGCCGACGTTGCCCGGCTCGATGCGGAAGGCCTGGTCCAGCTCGCGCAGCGCGTCGGAGTTGTTGCCCTGAGCGCGATATGCCGCGGCCAGGCGCCGGTGGATCTCGCCGAGCTCCTTGCTGCGCCGCCCGCCGTAGGAGTCCACGATGCGCTGCAACGTCTCGGCGGCCTCCCGACTGCGCCCCGAGGCGTTGAGCACGTCGCAGAGCTGGAGCAGGAGCGCGCGGTCGTCGGGTCGCAGCTCGCTGGCACGCTGCAAGAGCGAGGCGGCCGTGCGAGTTTCGTCCAGGCGCTCCATGTACAGGGCGGCAGCGCGGCTCAGCAGCTTGGCCTTCTCCTCTGCGCTGGAGACACCGTCCACCTCGCGCACCAACAGCTCTGCCAGGCGGCTCCAGTTTTCCTGCTGCTCGTACAGCTTCTCCAGGCGCGAGAGCAGCTCGGGCGTAGCCTGTCCGGCGTCGAGCACGCGCTCCAAGGCGCGGCAGGCGTTCTCTCCCTGCTCCAGCTTGGTGTAGAGCTCCGCGAGCTCCTCGGCCCGGCGTACCACCTCGCTCGGCTCGCTCATCTCCAGCACGCGCTCCAGGACCTCGGCCGCGTCCTCGAGCCGGTCCGCCTGGCGGTACAGCCGCGCCAGCGCCTCGATCGAGGGACGATGGCGGGCGTCGAGATCGAGCACGCGCCGGAACGTGTCCATCGCGCGCTCCGGCTCACCCAGCTTGGTCTCGTAGACGGACCCGAGTCGAACCAACAGCTTCGTCGCCGCCGCCACGTCGCCGCGGCCTTGCGCAGCGTCCACCTGCTGGCTGAGCAGCTCGGAGAGATCCTGGTCCCGCCCGTTCTTCTCATACAGACGGCCCAGGGCCAGCACAGCGTCCGCGTGGCCTGGCTCCTCCTCCAGCACCGCACGCAGCTGCTCGATCGCGAGATCGCCCTGGTCGAAGCGATCCATGTAGAGCTGCGCCAGCTCCAGCCGCAGCGCCAGGCGATCTTCGGCGCTCTGCGCCACGTCCACCAGGCTCTCCAGCAGCTTCCCCAGGTCCTTCCAGCGTTCGGTCCGCACCAGGAGCACACGCAGCGCGTCCGCGGCGCGGGCGTCGGTCGGATCTTCTTCGATCAGCGCCAAATAGATCTGGCTGGCCTTCGCCGGATCGCCCAGGCGCTCGCGCGCCAGCACCGCCGCGCGGTGCCGCAGCTCGCGCGGATCGTTGGCGGAATCCAGCTGGATGCGGCGTTCGATCAGCGCCAGGGCCTCTGGGTACTGTTGCGCCTCCTCCAGGGACTCGGCCAGGGAGGACAGCGCCCAGTCGTTGGACTCGTCCAGCCGCAGCAGGTCTCGGAGCACGTTCTCCGCCAGGCCTGGTTGACGCAGCCCCTCCGCGAGCAGCTTCGCACGCCGGAACAGCTCTTCACGTTGCTCGCCAGTGGCCAGCCTGCCACGGCGGCGCAGCGTCTCGAGCAACGCCTGCTCGCGGCCAGGAGCGGTCTGCAGCTCCTCCAGCTGTTCCAGGATTTCGTCGCTCTCTGGAGAGCACTCGAGCGCCACTCCCAGCGCACGCTCGGCGCCGGCCGTGTCGTGCAGGCGCTCGCGGCGCCAGTTGGCGAGCGTGACCGCGATCTCTTTGGCGGTGGCCGGCTCGCTGGAGACCACCTTGTACAGCGCCTCCTCCAGCGTCTCGGCCGCAGCGGTCCACTCGCCGGTGATGCCCGCCAGGCGGGCCAGCTCCTCCAGGACGCTCAGGTTGCCCGGATCTTCGAGCACTCCCTGTTGCAGGATGCGCTGCGCAGCGGCGGTGTCGCCGACCTCGTCCTCCAGCACGCGAGCCAGCGTGCGGCGCGCCTCCAGGCGCTCCTCGGACGTCGCCGCCAGGCCGATGCGGCGCTCGAACAGCGCGGCCAGCTTGCTGGTGTCATTCAGCGTCCGATACACGGACTCCAGCACTTCCGAGACTTCCTCGAAGAACTCGCTGTCGTCGAGCAGCACCTCGAGCTCACGGATCGCTCCTTCGTGGCCCGGCGAGTACTCGAGCGCGCGGCGCAGCGAGAGCAAGCAGCGCGAGCTGTCGTGGAACTGCTCCAGCTGAATCTTCGCCATCCGATAGCAGATCTCGGCCTGCTCGTACTCGGTGTCGGCCACCGACGCACGGCGCTCCAGGATCTCGACCAGCGAGTCGAAGTTGCCAAGCTTGGCGTACAGGTTGTCCAGGGCCGAGAGCAGCTCCGGCTGATCACCGGCCTGGCGCACCGCCTCCTCATACGCCTGCACCGCGCCGCTCGGGTCGTCGAGCTCGTTCTCCGAGATGCGTCCCAGCGCCGAGTAGAGCAGCCGCGCCAGATCCGTATCGAAGGTCGCCTGCGCGCGTTCGCTGAGCGCCTTCGCCTACTCCTTGAAGCCACCCGAGAGCCGAGCCAAGCGCTCGATTTCGCCGTGAAGCTCCGCGGAATCGGGCTGATCGCCGAGCGCCCGCAGCAGCGCGGCCTGCGCCGCCGAGGGGTTGTGCAGCTTCTCCTCCTGCACGCTGGCCATCTGGCGCAGCGTCTGGGCTCGTTCGTGTGGATCGGTCTGCGCGCTCAGGCGCATCTCCAGCGCCTGCACCAGCTCGTCGTGGCGCTCGAGTGCGTCCAGCGCCGGCACCAGGATCGAGGCCGCGAGCTCGCGGAACTCGGCGTGCTCCTCGCCGATCTTGCGTACGGCGTCACGCGCGCCTTGCTCACCGGGCGCGCTCTCCAGCACGTCACGGTAGGTCTGCAGCGCTTCGTCATACTCGCCGAGGCGCTCGGCCAGCACCTGGGCGATGCGGGTGCGCAAGTTGACGCGCTCCTGGTCGTTCTCGGCGATGCTGACGCAGAAGCGCAGGTTCTCCAGCAGCTCCGGCCACATCTCGGCGGTCTGGTACAGGCGGTTGACCCGCTGCAGCACGCCCTTGTCGCTCGGTTTGACCGCCAGCGCCTGATTGAACATGTCGATCGCGTTGACCGGATCGTTCTGCTGCGTCTCGTACAGGCTGCCCGCCGCGCACAACAGCTCGAACTTGAGCTCGACCTCATCCTCCTCGGCCAGCTCGACGCGTCGCTGGTAGAGCTCGATCAGTCGAGGCACGTCCTGGCGCTCCTGGTACAGCCCGATCAGGCTATCCAGGGTGAACGTGCTGTGCGGCTCGATCTCGGCCGCGCGCTCGTACGCCTCGATCGCCAGATCGGGCTGGTCGAGCATGTCGCGGCGTGTTTCACCGATCTGTCGCCACAGGCGAGCGCGCTCCTCCGAGTCATCGACCAGCTCCGCCTTGACGCGCAGGCCGCGCACCAACACGTCCCAGTCGCTGAGCATGGTGGCGAGCTGCTCCAGCTTCTCCAGCGCCTCCAGGTTGGTGGTGTCTTCCTCGACCAGCCGCTCATAGGCAGCGAGCGCTCGGCGCGGATCGTTGCGCTTCTCGTCGTGAACGCGCGCCAACGTGGCGAGCAGCTCGGCGCGATTGTTGAGCTCGGCGTTCTCGAGACGCTGCTGGTAGACGGCGCATAGCTCGTCCCAGGCTTCGGTCGCTTCGACCAGGCGTTCGTAGTCGTGCCGCACGTCGGGATCTTCGGCATCCAGCTCGAACGCCACGGCCAGCCCGCGACGCGCTCGATCGAGATCCTCGCCCCGGCGCTCCCAGAGCTCAGCCGTCTCGCGCAGAACCGAGACCTTTTCGCCCACGTTGTCGGCGAGCGCGAAACGGTCCTCGTTGATCTTGATCAACCGGCGCCAATCGTCGACGGCTTCGTACAGCGGCAACAAGATGCCGACGATGCGCTCGCGCGCCACGCCCTGCTTGCGCAGCTTCTCCAGCTCATCCAGTGCGCCCGCATGGGTGGGCAGCGCCTGCACGATCTCTTCCAGCTGATCGACGGCCGCCTCGGGATCGCCGAGCTCGTTGGCGCGCAGGCGCGCGAGCTGCAGCCGGTACACCGACGCCTCGCTCGGTGAGGAGGTCGACTCGGCGCGCTTGAGGTACAGCTCGCCGAGCTCGGGGAAACGCTCGAGCTCCCGGTAGACCTCCGACAGCGCGTCCAGTGAGACGGCGTCCGTGGGATCGATCTCCAGCGCCGAGCGGTAGGACTCGATGGCCGCCTCCGGCCGCGCCAGCGGCCCGCGATAGAGCTCCGCCGACTGGTGCAGCAGCGTGAGCCGCTCGGCATCCTCGTAGCGGTTCTCGAGCGCGCTGGTGAACAGCGCCACGCGCTCTTCGTGCTTGCCCGCGCGCGCCAGCAGATCGTCGAGCTCGTCGAAGACCTGGCGGTCGTCGGGATCGAACTCCAGCGCGCGGCGATAGAACGACAGGCTGCGTTCCAGATCCCCGTGCTCGGCGAACAGCTGACCCGTGCGCTGCGCGAGCTTGGCCGTGGCCGCCTCGTCCACGGTGACCCGCTCCAGCGCGGCCGCGTAGATCCGGGCCAGCTCGGCTCCGCTGTCGGCGACGCGCGCCAGGCGCTCCAGCTCCCGGACCGTGTCTTGATCGGTGACGTCTTCGTTGAGCAGCTTGGCGATCGTGGAGAGCGCGGCGCCGTAGTCCTCTTTCTGCTCCTCGTGCAGCTTCGCCAGCCGCGTGAGCAGCTCCCGACGCTCGTCCGGATCAGTGCTGTACTCCAGGCGCGAGGCCAGGGTCGCCATCACTCGATCGAAGTTGCCGGAGGCGAGGTAGAGCGGCTCGAGCAGCGCCGCCGCGTGCGCGCGATGCTCCGCGCGCTCGGCGTGTTCCATCAAGTGCTCGAGCTCGGCCACGGCCGCCGGGTTGTGGCGATCCGAGGTCAACGCCGCTTCCAGCGCTTCGAAGGCGCGCGGCAGATCGTTGAGCTCCCGGGCGGCCACGCGCGCGATCTTGACGCGCAGCTCGGTGTACGAGTTTGGTGAGGCGTCCAGCTGGCGCTGGTACAGGTCGATCAGGTCCTCCCAGCGACCCGCCTCGCCGTACAGTCCTTCCAGCGCCTCGGCGGCCTGCGGATCCGGCTCGAACTCGACGATGCGCTCGAACGCCTGCGTGGCGCGGTCGCGGTCGCGCAGGCGATCCCGGAGCAGCTCGGCATGGCGCAGCAGCAGCTTGCGCCGTTCGGATTCGTCGGCGATGACCTCCGCGCGCCGCTCCAGGATGCTGAGCAGGCTGGGCAGGTCGTTGGCTTCCTCGTAGATCGCCTCGAGCGCCCGCATCGGGCCCTGCGCGTCCAGCCGCAGCTCGAGCGCCTTCTCGAAGTACTCGCGGGCCTGCTCCGAGTCGTGCAGGTGGTCGCGCGCCAGCTCGGCGATGCGCTGCGTGACGTCGAATTGCAGCTGGCCCTCGAAGATATTCACCACGATTTCGCGCAGCAGGGCCACCTGCTCAGCGCGACGGGAGGTCTGGGCAACCACGCGCTCCAGCCGATCGAGCCAGCCCGTGAGATCGGCATGTCCCGCACCTTCCCGCACGGCTCGCGTGACGTAAGCCAGCGTGCGCTCCGGGTTGCCGAGCACGTTCTCCGCGATGTCAGCCGACTTCTGCAGCAGCGCCAGCTTCTTGACCGGATCCTCGATGCTGTCCGTCTGGATCTCCAGCACCGTCAACAAGCGCTGGTGATCGCCCTCGGTCTCGAACACGGGTTCGAGCACCTCGGCCGCCTCGCGCTGGGTGAGCGCGTCCTTGGACTCGAGCAAGCGCTCCAGCGCGAGCCGCGCCGGGCGATACGAAAAATCGAGCTCCAGCGCCTCGCGGTAGGCCTCTAGCGCGGCTTGCGGCAGAGCCAGTTCGTCGCGCCGCAAATCACCGAGCGCGGTGAGCATGCGCAGCTTCTCGCTGGAGTCCGAGGTGGTCTCCAGGTGCGCCTCGTACGTGTCGGCGAGATTCTCCCACTGCTGAGCCCCGCGATAGAGACGCTCGAGCGCGCCCAGCGCCTCGTCGGAGTCTCCGAACTCGGAGCGGTAGGCCCGCCAGACATCGATCGCTCCCGCGCTATCCGCGAGGCGATCGGCGAGCACGCTCGCCTGGCGCCGCAACAGCGACTGGCGGTCTTCTGCAGAGGTGCGGCCTTCGCGGCGGCGCTCCAGCACGCCCACCAGATCGCGCCAGTTTTCGGTTGCTTCATACAGGCGATCCAGCGCTTCCAGTGCGGTGGGATCGTCCGGTAGCTCTTCCAGTCGGCGCTGGAAGGCCTGAATTGCTCCCGGCAGATCGCGCAGCTGCTTCTCGGAGAGCTCTCCCAGGCGCCCGAGCAGCGCGGTGCGAGTCTCGGGGCTGCTCTCCAGGCGGATCTCGACGCGCAGGATCTCTGCCAGCTCCACGTGCTGAGCGTTGGTGTCGTAGAGGCGCTCCAGCGCCCGCGCCGCCGGGAGCGTCAGGGCGGCATCGTCGGGATCGAGCTCCAGCACGCGTCGGTAGAGCCCTTCGGCGCGCCGCACATCCGCCAGGTGCTCGTGATACACGCCAGCGGCCAGCATCAAGATCTCGCCGCGCAGGCTCAGCGCCTCGGCGGACTGCGCCGCCTCCTCCAGCACCGCCGCCACCCGAGCGTACTCGCCGCGGCGCAGGCCGATCTCGACCAGGCGCTCGCGAGCCGCCACGTCCAGCGGATCCTGTGGCACGTAGCGGGCGTACGCTTCCAGGGCACCCACGTCGTCGTGGAGCCGCTCGTCTTTCAGACCCGCGATGCGCCGCAACAGCTCGCGGCGCACCTCCGGGTCGTCGCCCCCGGGCTGCGCGATGTCTCTATGCTCAGCGTCTTCGGAGCCCGCCGCCCAGCGCACCTCGAGCACCGAGACCAGCTCTCGCACCTCATCGCGGCCCTCGTACACCGGTTCTAGCGCGCGCGCGGCGCGCACGCGGAAGCTGCCGATCTGCAGGACGCGCTCGGCCAGCTCGCGCGCGGCGTAGTCATTGGGCCGCTCGGCGAGCACGCGCTCCACGTGCTCGATGGCCTTGCCCGGTTCATGCAGCTGATCGAGCTGCACGCGCGCCAGCCGGAGCTCGGTATCCAGGGCCTCGTCGCCGGTCATGTCGGCGAGCCGCCGCTCCATGAGCTCGGCCCAGGCGGGGTAGCGGTTGGCGCGCTGATACAGCCGATCGAGAGCGCGCATGCTCGCGTCGTGCGCCGGCGAGATCGCCAGGATGCGCTCGTAGTAGCCGATCGCGCGGTTGTCGTCCTCGATGATCTCTTCGCAGACCAGCGCCACTTCCGTGAGCAAGTCCACGCGCGTCGCTGGGTCTTCGAGCACCCGAGTGGTGCGATCGTACAGGTCTTCGAGCTCACCCCAGCGCTCGGCGCTGGTCAGGATCTGCTTGAGCCGCGCGAAGGCATCCTGGTTCGCCGTGTCCTTGAGCAGCAAGCGCTCCAGATAGGGCGCCGCGCCCATGGGGTCGCCCAGCGTGTCTTCGTGCAAGCGGGCGGCGCGATCGGAGAGCTCGATCTCGATGCTCTCGGACAGCTCCGAGCGCAGCGTGTCGCGCAGCGCATGGGCCAGCTCCGTGACACGACCGCTGGCCGCCGCCAGCTGCTCGGCGCGATCCCACAGCGCGAGATCCTCTTTGAACTCACGCAGCGCCTTCAGCAGCACATCGAAGGCGGCGCCGTGCGACTCGAGCTTCTTCTCGTGCACGCTCGCCAGGCGCAGCAGCATCTCCCTGCGCTCTTTCGCATCGCTCACGCCGAGCAGCGCAGCCTCCAGCGACTCCGCCTCGCGGCGCGCGTCGTTGCTTAGCGAGTAGCTCTCGGCGAGCACGCCGGCGGCGCGCCGGCGTGTCTCCGTCACGTCGACCAGGCGGCGCAGCACTGCGATCGCGCGCGAGTCGCCTGGCGCGAACTTCAGGGTGCGCGCCGCAGCATCGAGGGCCGCCTCGGGGCGGTTCAACTCGTCCAGGTACAGCTCGCTCAGCTGCACTTCGAGGTCTGCGCGCGCAGGACCCTCCACGTGCACGCTCTGCTCCTCGATCGCGGCTGCCGCTTCTTCCGGCCTCTGCAGCGACAAGAGCAGCTGCGGCAAGGAGCGCACCGCGGACAGCCGACCCGGCTCGATCTGCAGGATGCGGCGATACAGGTCCGCCGCGCGATCCTTGGAGTCGAACTCGGTCTGCTCCAGGTTCGCCCAGTCGCTGAGCAGGCTGATACGGCTCTCTCCGTTGGGAACCTGGTTCAGCTTGATCTCGAACAGCTCACGCAGCTCATCGCGCTTGCCCTCGCGCCGCAGCAGCCGCTCCAGCACCTCGGCGGCTTCGGTGTCGCTCGGATCGCGATTCAGGATGCCGCGCAGCAGCACCGCCGAAGAATCCGAACGATTGAGCTGCTCGTCATAGACCTGCGCGAGCTTCATCTCCAGGCGCCGCACGCTGGCGGCGAGCTGCGCCTGAGCCTCGGCTATCGCCGCTGCTTCCCGCTCTTCTTCGGCCTTGAGCTTCTGCTTCTGCCGGCGTCCGCCCTTCCGCTTCTTGCCCCCGGCGCGGGTTGTCCCCGCAGAAGAAGCGTCGGAGTCGCCGTCATCTCTGGGCTCCTCCTCCAGGTTGCTTTGCAGCAGCACCAGCTGCGCGCTCACGGTCTCCACGAAGGGCCCGTAGTCGCGCGCCGCGCGGCTCGCGTCATCCAGCTGGGCCAGCGTCTCGGCGCGCTCAGGGGCCAGCTCGAAGGCGAAGCGCGCATAGCCGAGGGCGCGCGCCCGATCGACCAGCCGCGTGCCTGTGAGCTGGATCAGCTTGTCGAGCAACGCGCGCTTGGCGTCCGCTTCGGGCTCCGCCGCAAGGCACAGCTCGTAGAGCGCGGGCAAGCGTGCCCATTTCTCCTCTTTCTCGTAGATCGGGATCAGGGCCGTGGCGGCTCGCAGATCACTGGGATCAGCCGCGAGGATACGCTCGTAGCAGCGGAAGGCGCGCTCGGGCTGCGATAGCCGCTGATCGTAGACGCGCGCTGCGCGGTAGCTGAGATCCACCTTGAGCTTGGCGTCTTCCACGCGGTCCGCCGCGCTGCTCAAGACCTCGGCCAAGCCCTCCCAGTCGTGCTGTGACGCATACAGCTTCTCCAGCCCATCGTAATCCCCCGCTTCGAGATAGCCGTCGCGCAGCACGCGCAGCGCGCGGGCGTGGCCCGGGGAGAGCTCCAGCACCCGCAGGAAGGTGCGCGTGGCGGCCTGCGCGTCGTGCAGGTGCTCCGAGTAGACGCCGCCGAGCTTCTGCAGCACCGCCATCTTGGCCTGGGCGCCGTCCGTCTGCTCCGCGCGCCGCTCCAGCGCCTCGGCCAGCGTGGCCCAGTCCTTGCTGCGCTCGGCCTGCTTCTCCAGCGCCGCCAGCGCTGCGGAGTTCTGCGGATCGCCCTCCAGGATCTTGCGGTAGATGCCGGTGGCGTCTTCGCCGCGGCCCAGGCGCTCCGAGGCCAGCCGGGCCATTTCCTGCAGCAGCTCCTGGCGTTCGGCGCCCGAGGTGTGCGGCAACTCTGTCTCGTACAGCTTGTACAAGGCCGGCCACGCGCGGCGCTTCTTGTAGAGCTCCTTCAAACGATCGCTGGCCTCTCTGTCGCCAGGAGAGACCTCGAGCAGCGCTTCGAACGCCTGGGTCGCGTTCTGCACGTTCGAGAACTGATCCAGCCAGCGCCGCCCGGCCGCGCGCATGAGCTCGATCTTCTCCGAGTTGTCGAGCGTGAGCGTGGCCAGCCGCTGCTGGCTGGTCAACAGATCGCGCCAGCGCCCGAGCTTCTCGTACAGAGCGACCAACTCGCGCGCGACCTCGACGTCCTTCGGGTCGAGCTGAGAGATCTGGTTCAGCACACTCACTAGCGCGGTGTCGCTGGCCAGCTCGGCGCGGTAGAGCTCCGCCACCTCGCGCAGCACCGACAGGCGCTCCTCGGTCTGATCCGCGGGTAACCCCTCGAGCCGCTGCCGCAACAGCTCGACCAGCGCCGTGAAGTTTTGCGTCTTGCGATACAGCTGGCGCAGCGCGATCGTCGCTTGCTCGTTCGAGGGATCCTGCCGCAGCAGGTTCTTGTACTGCTCGACGGCCTTCTGCGCGTCCTTGTGACCCGCCGCGAGGTGCGCGATCTCGGCGGTGATGATCTGCTTGTCCTTGCCGCTCGGCAGCACACGCTGCGCGGCGCTCAAGATGTTGAGCAGCTGGGGCGCCGCCTCCTCCGAGGCGTAGTAGAAACGGTAGAACTCGAGCATGCCGGCATTGGCCGGATCCAGCTTGCGAATGCGCGCGAACCAGGGCTCGGCGCTGGCCGCGTCTTGCCGCTTCTTCCAGAGCAGCATGCCCACTTGCAAGATGTCCCCTACGCGATCCCGCCCGCTCGGATCGCCCACTGCCAGGCTCGCCTCGTACACGTCCACGAGGTCGTCCCAGCGCTCTTCGCGCGTGTAGTGCTCGGCCAGGAACGCCAGCGCCTCCGGATGGTTCGGCACCAGCTCCAGGATCTTGCGGTAGAAGCGCGCGGCGCGCGCGTCGTCGAGCAGGCGGTGCCGCGCGACGCGCGCCGCGCGCACGCCCGCGGCCACGCGCGTGGCGGTGCTCTCGGCGCCGTCGAGCAGCACCTCGAGCACCTCGGCGACCGCCGGGTAGTTCCCCTCGCGCCGCTGCAACAGCTCCAGCATCTCGGCGGCCCGCTCGTTGTGCGGGTCGAGCTTCAGGGCTCGCGCCAGACGATCGAGCACGCGGCGCTGGTTCACCTGATCCGCGGCAAAGCGCAGCTCCACCTCCGCTGCGCGCATCGACATCGAAGAGCGATAGACGTCGTCTGCCGCCTTGTCGGCCTCCGCCTGGTACGTCTCCACCAGCTGCTGCCAGCTGTTGCGCTTGCCGCGGCTCTCCTCCAGCGCCACGGCCGCGTCGCGGTCCCGCGGATCCAGCTCCAGAATGCGTTCGAACAGGCGACATGCCCGACCCTCGTCGAGCAGGTTGTCGCGCAGCACCTTGGCTTCCAGCCGCAAGCGCTCGAGCTCGCGCTCGGAGCCCGAGGACAGTCGCACCTCGGTCGACAGCAGGCGCGCTACAGCGTCCCACTCCCGCCGCTTGAGGTGCTCCTGGCGCGCCGCCGACAGCAGGCGCAATGACTCATCCAGGTCCCCGTTCTCGGGCGTGACGGCCTCATCCAGCGTCTGCCAAGCCTTCGGCTCTTCTGGATCGCTCTGGAGTTGGCCTAGCGCGGTACGGATCGTCTGCAGCTGCATTCCTCACTCGTGGTCTAGCGGCCATCTCCCTCGTGACGGCCGGGGCTCGGAGACTACGCCGCGTGCGAGGCCCTTACAAGCTCGTAGGAATCTGCAGAGCAGGGACTGGCGCGACCTCCCGCCACCTGCAACAGGCGCCTTCGATGTGTCACCTCAGGGGGCCGACTCTGCGCGGCTTTTTTGCGGGAGTTGTGCCCTGCGATCCCGGATGGCGAGGCGTTGACGCTCCACGCTATCGGCGGGCGCGCCGTGTTCTGTCGCACGAGCGAGCGCCGCCTCTGCATCCTCGTAGCGACCGAGGAGGATCAACGACCATGATTTGCCGAGCAGCGCGCCGGCAAAGCTCGGACGAGCAGCGAGCAGCGACTCGTACGCCGCCAGCGCTTGCTCGGGCTCGTTCATGCGCAGCGCCACGGTCGCCAGGCCGAGCTGGTTCTCGAGCGCCATGGGGTCCGCGCGCAGCCCGTTGACATAAGCTTGCCGCGCCGCTTCGAGTTGACCGAGGCTGACCCGCACCAGCCCGAGCGCGTGCCATGTTTCCGCATCGCCCGGCGCGCGTCGTGCGGCCTCCGCCAGGCGCGGTTCCGCCAGGCGCGGCTCTCCCCAGCGGGTCGCCCGCAACCCGCCGATCTTCGGCCCCAGCGGATCCCGGGGCGCGATCTGGCTCGCGTGATCGTAAGCCGCCAGTGCTTCGTCGTAGCGATGCGAGAGCTCCTGCGCATGACCCAGCTCGACCCAGGGGATCGGACTGTCCGGCGGCAGAATTTCAGCCAACCGTTCGGTCTGTGCGTTCGCGCGATCGATGCGCCCCACGCTTCCGTAAAGGCGAATCAATTGCCTGCGCTCGTCGATCTCCGCCGGGTGGGTCGCCAGGTGTTTTTCCAGCAATTCGATGGCCTCTGTTTCCCGGCCGTGCTCCGCGAGCAGGTTCGCGCGCTCCAGCGGTGGCGGCTCGATGCGACAGGCCGAGCTCAGCAGGACGGCCCCGGCGAGCAGCACCCCGACGCGCAGCGTGAGCGCCGCGTCAGCGTTCGACCGCCCCGAGGGTCGAGGAGCGCAATTCCGCGTGAGGAGTTTTACGGGCCCCATCGGCCGCGCTAGAGAGCAGGTGCTGCAATCGTCTCTCGAGTGCATGGGTAAGCCTGAAGTGTCAGCGGCCGCGTACGGGAAAGCAATCGGGGTTCTCGCTCTAGTCGCGCCGTTGATCGGCGTGGGCTGCGACTCCGATCGCAAACCTTACACACCCTTCCCTACCGCCTCCGGCTCGACCACTCCGCTGCCAGCTCCGAGCGTGACCGCGCCGCGCGTCGACGCAGGCCCTGCGCGCGAAGCCGCGAGCATCAGCCGCGGAGCGCTATTCGCGCCTTCCGATGCGCGCTCCTGGCGGATCGCCGAGCGGCAGCTGACGGCGCCCGACGGGCTCGCGTTCCGGCTCGGGCTCGCAGGGGGGCTCGCGGGCGGCAAGGACAACGACGTGCTCGCGTGGCTGACGGGGACGCTAGAGAAGCCCGTGATCGGCGAGCTCTGGCTTTTTCCCGAGGCGGGCACCCCGCGCCTGGTCAGCGGCGCGCCGAGCTTCTTGCCGACGGGGCCCACCTGTAGTCACGACGCGCACCTCGATCAAACTGGGCCCAACTCGGTCTCGCTCGACATCCGGGCGACGTGCGCCGCGCCGCTCCTGCCGCGCACGCCGGACCGCAGCGTGGCCGTGTTCGCGCCGCTGCGCGACAACCCCAAGATCGTGGGCTTTCGCCTGGCGGCGCCGGCGCCGAGCGAAACCGTGCGCATGGAGATTGTGTCGCGCGACCGCGACGCCGACGGCCGCGACGATGTCGAGATGACGCTGGTGTTCGCCGCTCCGCGAGCCGCGGAACAGCGCGCCAGCTTCGTGTGGCTGGATCGCCCCGCCGGGCTCTCGCGTGACACGGGCGAGCCGCTGGCTTCCTTCGTCCGTCTGGCGGCCCTCGATGGCTCCCGACCCGGCAAGTCGGGAGCAGACACGACGGCGCCGGCTCCCGCCGTCGCCGTCGCCGTCGCCAACGTGCGACGCTTGTATTCCACCCTCTGCGCCGAGTCGGGCGTTGCGCGCATCTCGCTGGACAACGGCACCGAGCTCGCGTGCGGCGATCTTTCCAGCGCGTTCCAGGCACTGACCTCGACCTGGATCAGCGCCGAGCTGAGCGACAAGCACCCGGAGCGGGCGTTCGCTGCGCTGGAGCAGCACGGTTGGTTTCCGTCGGGAGCCAAGGCGGACGACGATCGCTACCTGCAAAAGCAGCTTGCGCTGGTGATGTCGAAGCTGATCAAGCGACGCGTGATCAAGCTCGTGCAGCTCAAAGCCACGCCGAAACAGCTGGGAGCCGGGCCCCATCTCAGCCCTCTCAGCTTTCACGCGGACGGCTCGCTGCTGCTCCTGACACAGGATGGGCTGGTGCGCGCCGCACCCGACGGGCGCTTCGAATACGACGCTCACGCGGAAGTGGACGCCTGGAACACCACCATCGCATCGAGCCAGGGAGAGCAGTTGCGCGGCGTCGCGTTCCCTTGCGATCGCTCCGAGGTTTCGTGGCTCGCCACCGATGCCGCCGGCAACGTGTTGCCGCCGATCCCGACGCCGCTCGTCGCGCCGCGTCCCGGCGTCTGCCGTGCGGGAGCCGGCTTCGTGCCTCCCCGCATCACGCCCATCGCCTGGGCGGCGGAGGGCATCAGCGCCTTCGTCGGTAGCTCCCTCGTGGGTACCCTGCCCGCTCATCCACCGATGGGCAGCGCGCTCTCCCCCAACGGCCGTTTTGCGGCCGTTGCCACCGAGCAGGGCCTGATGGTTTCCAGCAGTGACAAGGCCACCCTCTGGGTGTTCGACGACCCCACACTGCCGGCGCAGCTGGGTGACTGCGTGGTCAGCAACAACGCGCAGGCAGCCGCGTGTGTTGTCGGCGGGCGCGCTTACGTGATCCTGCCGGATCCCAAGACGGGCTGACGGCTCTGGGCCGCCGAGCGCAGGCTCTCAGCTCGGCGCCTTCGAACGCTCCAGATATGCGCGGCTACGCGTGTCGATCTTCACCCAGTCGCCCTCGTTGATGAACAGCGGGACGGCGATCTGCGCCCCGGTGGAGACCGTCGCCGGCTTGGTGACGCTGCTGGCCGTATCACCCTTCATGCCGGGCTCGGTGGCGGTCACCTTCAACGTCACGTGCGGCGGCAAGCTGACCGCGATGGGATTGCCGTTGTAGATGGTGATCGTGCACTCCAGGCCATCGACCAGGAAGTCCGAATCCTCGCCCACGGCCTCTTTCGACACGGAAATCTGGTCGCCGGACTGCTGATGCATGAAAACGTACGTATCGCCGTCCTGGTAGATGTACTGCAGGTTGCGATCCTCTGCGTCCGCCGGCTCGATCTTCTCGTTGGAGCGAATGTTCTTTTCGACGGTCGATCCGGTCAGCAGGTGGCGCATCTTCGTGCGGGTGAAGGCCTGGCCCTTGCCCGGTTTGACAAACTGAAAGTCCACGCAGACCCAGGGCTGCCCGTCGTACATGAACTTCAGCCCCTTCTTGAGATCACTGGTATCCATCGTGCCTAGCGTCTAACGATCGCCGGCCGGGTATTCAAGCCCAAACGACTCCCCGAACGCCGCCCGCCCCAACGCCCCCGCGCACGCCCTCACAGGACACTCGAGACATGGATGACTTCGGAGAGGAACTCGAGGAAATCAAGAGAGAAATCGTCGAGAGTCGAGCGCTCACCATCAAGACGAACAACCTCGTCAATGGCCTCGCGGCGGACATCCACGGGATCGGGAAGCGCCAGCAAGGCTACGAACGGAACTTGAAATTCAGCAGCGTGGGATTCTACGCGCTGGTCGTCGGCCTCGTGCTCCTCGGCGCCAAGGTGGTGATCGCCGCGCGCGTGGAGGCCGAACAGGCCGTCGCCAAGGACCTGC
>Ga0207678_10002736_pt1 | contig 15977 bp, 17 predicted proteins | sample KBSC63metaG_FD_184319 | JGI IMG/M metagenome (GOLD analysis project Ga0207678, IMG submission 184319) | Corn rhizosphere microbial communities from Kellogg Biological Station, Michigan, USA - KBS C6-3 metaG (SPAdes) (version 2) | ecosystem: Host-associated > Plants > Roots > Rhizosphere > Soil ...
GGTAGCCCTCGATCTTGCCCTCATTCTTGTCGGCTGGAATGGTCGCGCCGATGGCAAAACGCGCAGGGATGTTGATGCTTCGCGCCAGAGCAATGAAGTAGGCGTGGAAATCACTGCAATTGCCGGTGCGGACATCGCACGCATAGACGGCGTCTCCGCGGCCCCAACCGGTACCTGATTTGTCATAGCGCATGCGGCTGATGACGTGATCGTACAGCGCTTTCGCCCGCTCGAGATCGTCGGTCTTTCCGGCTGCTGTCTTCTCGGCAAGCGTCTTAAACGTTTCGTTTATTGGCACCAATTTTTCAGGCCGAAGATACCGTTCGGCATCTGTTTTACCTGCCGGATACGCGGCTTTCTCCTTGCGCACGACTTTGTATCGTAGCTCGATCGTTTTGCCACTGTCCTGCGCCTGCGCATTGACCACGCAAATGTCGTTGCCGTAATCGCGGTCTTGAATCTTGTCCCATTTCATTGGGATGTTCACTGCCTGCACGTTTACGGTTTGAAAAGCATCTGTCTTTGCCAGCGGCAGCCAGATGCGAGCGGTGCCCGTGATTTCCGGAAGTTTGACGCGATAAACGAACTCAAACTCGTCGGCGCCCTTCACAATACCCGGCTCACCGGCGGCATGAATGGTGACCGCGCCCAGTAACAGGAAAATTGGAACGCCGAGAGAACGCATCGTTAACTGACCATTCTAAGATTAGCTGACTGGCACCTTATTCCACTTACCGTTCTCTTCTTTCCAATTGTAAAGCGGTTTGCCGTCGATTTTGTGCACGGCCGTGTCAGTGACTTTCATCTTGGCCGGCTGCCCGGTCAGAAAGAAATCGATGTCGTAAGTTTTTCCATCGGTTCCTTTCATATCCACACAGGCAAAATATTTTCCGTCGCCAAGGTCCTGCAATCGATCATCGTGGACCTTTATTAAATCCAGAGCGAGGTCCTGGCCTTCATATTTCACGTGGAATTTTCCATCGCTCTTATTGGTGTCGGTGGTGATGTGCTTTTTTATGCCGGCCGAAATGTCCGCCGTGCTGACTTGTTTTTTGGCGCCGCCTGCTTTCGGGTGCTCTGGATGCTCCGGGTGCTCTTGTGAAAAGAGTGCCGGTGCTGCTGTTAAGAATATTGTAATGGCTGCTGCGCTGATGATTTTTGCGATCATATGAGTTTGTCCGTTCAGGTTCGTTGAATTCTATTCTTCGAAGAAACGTATCGAGCAACCATTTTATTTCGAGAAAGTCTTTGGTGCGTTGTCGCGCTAAGAGAAATTCAGACAAGAATTTTCAATGCAGATCTCGATTATCATTCCTGTCTTTAATGAGGCGCCGTCGATACGCTCGTTTCTCTCGAATCTGCGCGAGCGAGCCCGTGGAGCGGAAATTATTGTCGTCGACGGCGCGAGTTCTGACGGCACCGACCGGATGGCTCAAGGCCTCTGTAATCAGGTAATCCGGAGCGGCGAACGCAGTCGCGCGAAGCAAATGAACACCGGAGCCGACGCCGCTAGCGGCGATATTTTCTGGTTTTTGCACGCAGACGCCGAAGTGCCGCTGGATTGTTTGAATGAGATCGATCGCATAATGAGCGATCCAAAAGTCTGCGGCGGTTTTTTCCGGATCCGCTTGCCGGCCTCGCCGGCGGTATACCGCCTGACGGACAGTTTTGCGCATTATGCAGGACTCCTGCTGCGAATGCGATGCGGCGATCATGGAATATTCTGCCGTCGAACAGCGTTTCTTGACGCTGGAGGATTCCCAGACGTGCCGGTCATGGAAGATGTAGAATTTTTTCGGCGACTTCGCGTCTGCGGGCGCGTTGTGCATAGCAATAAGCGAATTAGGGCGAGCCCACGTCGCTATGAAATAGTCGGGCCGGTACGCCTGACGTTTGCCTACGGCTCGATCGCAACGCTCTATCTCTTCGGGGTCTCTTTATCCACGCTGGCCCGCATCTACCGCCGCACCTGTTGTGGTATGAACGAAAAGGCCGTTCTAGCCAGAGAGCGGGTATAGAAGTCGCTTTCAGTCAAGGCGCGTTGCTTGTGCGCGCGACCACGACTCCTGATCCGATCCGATATTAGGACGATATGAACAGGAGGAATGGAATATGAAAATTGCGACTTTGATTGCCGGCTTGGTTGCGACGGCCGCGCTGACTGCGCTCGGCCAGGACGGCGTGATTCAAGATGTTAAGCATGGCGCAAAGAAAACTGGAGAAGCAATTAAAGACGGAGTGGAAACAGCAGCCGAGAAAACCAAGGAGACTGCTAAAACGGTTGGCCGAAAGACAAAGGAGACTGCCCAGACCGTAGGCGAGAAAACAAAAGAGACCGGCCAGACTGTAGTCAGAAAAACAAAGGAAACCGTGGATGACACAGGCGAGAAGGCAGCCGGAAGCACTCGCAAGACGCACCACAAATCCCGGAAGACCGCCAGCAAAACGAACACACAAACGACGGAAGAGCAGGGTGCAGATCGCGAGTCAAACACCCCTGTGCTGAGCCCGACGCCGTGATAACGGATGGGCGGTGATCTGGCGAGGCGATGCCGGCGAAGTTGGTCAGCCAAGCTGGCTAGAAAGTGATCGCCTCGCTCAGAACGACAGCGACGCAAGATTTTTGCTCGTTCCAACTTGCTCACACTCGTCGAGTGAGTCCTATTTGGCGCGATGAGCAGTCTGCATCTGGGAGTAAACGTCGATCATGTGGCAACGTTGCGGCAGGCGCGCTATGCCACAATGCCGGAATCCAAGAATGCAGAGCCCGATTTACTGGTAGCCGCGCGGATTTGCGAGCGCGCAGGCGCAAGCGGGATCGTCGCCCATCTGCGGAGTGATCGCCGCCACATTCAAGACCACGACATCGAACGTCTTCGTCAGAACATCATGACGAAATTGAATCTCGAGATGGGCAACACAGAAGAAATCATCGACGTGGCGTTACGCATTTTGCCGGATGAAGTCTGTCTCGTGCCGGAAAAACGCGAGGAAATTACGACGGAAGGAGGCTTGGATGTCATTGCTCAACGCAAGGAACTCGAGCCGACCATCAAGCGCCTCCAAGTTGCCGGGATTCGCGTCAGCCTGTTTATCAATCCCACATTGGAAGAAGTAGATGCCGCGGCGGAACTGGGCGTGGAAATGGTCGAGCTACACACCGGGAGCCTGGCGAATGCATTTACGGAAAAGATCCAAAAGGAAGAGTTGGAACAATTGCGGGCAGCTTCGCGAGCAGCGTCGGAATCGCATCTGCAAGTCAACGCAGGTCATGGCATCAATTACAAAAACATCGCGTTCATTCATCAAATTCCATGTTTGACCGAACTCAACATCGGTCACGCAATTGTGTCGCGCGCGATGTGGGTCGGCTTGGAAAACGCAGTCAAGGAAATGCTCGCCGCCATGGCGGATTATCCGGAATGAGCGTGATCGGTATCGGCGTTGATGTGATCGAATGTTCGCGCATCCAGCGCTCTATCGAACGATTCGGAGACCGCTTCCTGCATCGCGTGTTCACAGATGGTGAAATTGAATATTCGATGTCCATGAAATTCCCGGAACGACATCTGGCTGCGCGTTTCGCAGGCAAAGAGGCAGCGGCAAAAGCGTTTGGCACCGGGATCGGCAAAGCAATGGGCTGGCGCAACATCGATATTCGCAAGAAAGAGAGCGGAGAACCTTTCCTGGTTTTTACGGGACCGACCGAAGCTTTCGCGGCGGAACGGGGCATCACATCGGCGCTTATCACTCTTAGCCACACTGAAAATTACGCCGTGGCCTGTGTTGTTCTAGAAGGCTAGTTCTTCCTGTTCAACGCGCGAGTTGTAGGCACGGTCCCGTGGGCCGTTTATCAGGAACAGTGTTGAAACTCAGCGCGCTTTCCGGCAAGTAGGTTGTTCATGGAGAATTTTCGACAACTCATGGAAATCATCGGCACGGCGGTCGATTGCGTTGGGGTGTTCATCGTCGCCGCCGGTGCGATCGTAGCCACAGCGCGTCTTCTGGTTCACCGTTCCCACAAGACAGGCAATTACTATTCGTCTTATCGGCAGGACATCGGTCGCGCGATTTTATTGGGCCTGGAGTTTCTAATTGCCGGCGACATTATTCGCACCGTTGTGGTAGCACCCACGATTCAAAACGTGCTTGTCCTCGGATTAATTGTGCTGATCCGCACGTTCCTGAGTTTGTCGCTGCAACTGGAAATCGAAGGAAGATTGCCGTGGCGTCGCGCAGGACTGCCCCCAGACTAAAAGACATCGAGCACTTCTCGTGGCATTGCGCCGAGTGGTCTGAACTGCTGCAGTGAACGTCGAATTCTACACCGTGTGAGGTGACTCCTGCCGGCACAGAGCGTCTCCCGTTTCCAATTGGATCGTGGAGTGACCAATTCCAAACCGATTGTGCAAGTCTTCGCAAATGCACGCGAGCATCTTGTCATCGATTTGCGCGTCGGGTTTAACAAGGTGCGCAGTCAATGCCGTTTCAGTTGTGCTCATGGCCCAGATGTGGAGATCATGTACTCTCGTCACACCGGGCAGTCCCAGCAGGAATTTTTCCACTTCGATTGCATCAATCTCCGAAGGAACCGCGCCCAGGGACAAGTTGAGGGAATCGCGAAGCAATCCCCAAGTGCCAATTGCGATCACGACAACAATGAGCAGGCTCACCATCGGATCGATCCATTGAACGCGGGTAACGTTGATCGCGAATCCGGCAACAATTACACCAGCAGATACTCCCGCATCAGCGGCCATGTGAAGGAATGCGCCTCTGATGTTTAGATCGCGCTCTCGGCCCTTCATAAACAACAGTGCGGTGGCACCATTGATAACGACTCCGATCGCAGCGACCAACATGACCGGATTGCCAGGAACAGAAACCGGCTGGGCGAAACGCTGAATTGCCTCCCACGCAATCGCACCAATCGCTACCAGCAGAATGACGGCATTAGCCAGCGAAGCGAGAATGGTGCTGCCGCGCAAACCGTAGGTGTGCCGTTTCGTCGGCGCAGTCTGACTTAAATACGAGGCGCCCCATGCAAGCATAAGGCTTAAAACATCACTGGCGTTATGCCCGGCATCGGCAAGCAATGCGAGGGAATGGATCGCGAGCCCTGCGATGACTTCGACAATGATATACGCGACGTTTAGCCCAATGCCGATAGCGAACGCCTTGTTGTGGTTTGCTGGCGCGTGGCTGTGATCGTGGCCCATAATCCTAGTGCTCAAACAGGATAATAATCAGGCCGAGTAAACAGAACACCATACCGACGGTCATCGACTCGTATTTCTCGAGCGCTTCGAACCGGAAGCGTTGCAGCCCAAGGAGAGTCAGCCACGTAAATACAATCATTCCTGCAACGGTTGCGATGGCGAGAATTCCGCTAAGCAATGCAAACCCGAACCAGCCGTACTTGGCTCCAGTCAAAAAAACCGGCAGAAATGCTTCGCATGGCGAAAATGTAAGCAGCGCGACAAGGCCCGCGATTACTGCCCAATCCGATCTCGGCCGGGACCATTGATGTTCGATCTCTTCGATCTCGTCGTGTTCGTGATGATCATGTCGATCAACGTCATCGTGCGCATGATGCCCGTGTAAATGAGCATCATCGTGATGCTGATGCTGCTCATGATGACCACGCCCGCCAAACAGATGCACATGCCCGTGACTGCCCTTGAGTCGTGATACCAGATAGAAAAGGCCTACTGCGATCAATGCACCACCCGCAATCAGGGGGAAGGTTCTGCTCCACTTCGAGTTGATCGCGATACCACCCCAGGCGACCACGACTCCGAGCACGGTTGTGAAAAGCACATGGCCACTGCCCGCGATGCCGGTCACGACCAGTGTCTTTGCCGAATTCCAGTGTTGCGCTCTCGCAGCAACAACGAAGGGGAGCCAATGAGTTGGAATCGCAGCGTGTAGGAACGCAATTGTGAAACCGGTTATAGCAATAGCGGTAAACAGCCCTGACGTCATGCGATGTGTAATTTACTCATGTTCCTGTCTGCGAACGATCTTGTACTATTAAGTCGAACACGCACACAACCCAACCGGAGATACGGGCGACCTATGTGAACCCATTTATGTGCGCCGCTTCATGGGAATGGTAGGTCTCACACCGTTATGCTTTGGCGATCCACTTCGGTAACAGCAGTAACTCGGGCTGCCGACAACCTGCTCTGTCGTTCTGCCCATTCATACAACACGGGAACAAGGATGAGCGTAAGAAATGTCGAGCTGACGATGCCGCCGATCACAACCGTGGCGAGAGGTCGTTGCACTTCAGCACCGGCACTGATCGACAGGGCCATGGGTATGAAACCAAACGCTGCAACGGCTGCTGTCATCAAGACCGGGCGCAGACGCGTCAAAGATCCTTCAATTACGGCGGTCCGAAGATCGCGTCCTTCTTCGCGAAGCTGATTGAAATAACTAATCATCACCACGCCATTGAGCACAGCGACTCCGCTCAATGCGATAAAGCCGACGGCAGCGGATATGCTGAATGGCATGTTCCGCAGCCAGAGGGCAACGACGCCACCAGTAATTGCAAGAGGCACCCCTGAGTAAACAAGCAACGCCTGTCGAACACTCCCGAATGCCATGAATATTAGAACGAAGATGAACGCCAAAGCCGCGGGCACGACAATTGTGAGTCGCGCCCTGGCTTCGCGCAGGTTTTCGAACTGACCGCCGAATTCGAGCGTGTAGCCCCCCGGCAATTGGACGTGTTCACGAACTTTCGCATCGGCTTCGCGCACCCAGCTGTCTATATCGCGTCCTCGCAAATTCACCATCAACGCTGCGCGACGTTGTCCAGAATCCCGCAGGATCGGCGAGACGGTTTTTACTCGATCGATTTCTGCTACCTCCCCAAGAGGCAGCAGTCCCGCGTCACCGACCCGCACGGGCAACGCGCGGATCGCGTCCAAATTTTCGCGGTCTTTCTCTGCCAGACGAACAACAATATCGAAGCGGCGATTGCCCTCTAGCATCGTTCCGACCGTTTGTCCGCCGAGAGCTGCGGCAATTGTCTGATTCACATCGCCCGCGTGCAGATTGTACTTCGCCAGCACGTCCCGCTTTACTTTTATTTCAAGCATCGGCGCACGGCCGGTAGTTTCATATTCAACCTCGCCTTCGCCCTCGCGCGTACCAGGAATTTGTTCGAGCACTTCTTTCACTTCGGAACCGAGGCGCTCGAGGACGTCATAATCGTTGCCAAAAATCTTCACAGCAATGTCGGCGCGGATGCCTTCCAACATTTCGTTGAAGCGCATTTCGACCGGCTGCGCCACCATGACGCGAGCGCCTGGATTCAGATTTTCGATTTCGGTCGCGATAATTTTTGCCAGATCCTCTTTGCTGATGGGGCGATTGTCGACCTTTCGCCATTCTCCTGGCGGCTTGTAATAGACGTAAAAGTCGCAATCGCTCGGTGGCATGGGATCGGTGGCGATTTCGGCGCTCCCGATTCGAGAAAAGACGTGCGTCACTTCAGGAACGCGCTTTGGAATCTCGCGTTCCGTCTTGCGCTGCTGCTCGATGCTCTCATCAATATTGATACTGTTCGTACGAAATACCATCATCGTGAACGTTCCTTCATCGAGTTTGGGAATAAAATCGGCGCCGAGCCGCGTGAAAATCAGTATGGCAACGGCAAAGAGCGCGAGCGCGCCAAACACGACGAGCCAGCGCAGTCGCAGCGCCAACTGTAAAATGGGTGAATAGATATGCTTAATCGCACGAATGATTAAGTTATCGCGTTCCGCGATTCGGCCCCTGAGCAGGAATGAGCAAAGCGCCGGCATTAGTGTCAGTGCCAGCACGAGAGATCCCCCTAGCGCCATCATCACTGTCAGCGCCATAGGATGGAACATTTTTCCTTCGATCCCTGAGAGGGCGAGAATTGGCAGGTAAACAATTGCGATGATCAAGACGCCAAAGAACATTGGATTTCCGACCTGCTTGCTCGCGGCGATTACGGTGTGCAGACGTTCTTCGGTTGTTAAACGCCGTCCTAGCTGGTGCTGCTTATTACCCAACTGACGAACAACATTTTCCACGATCACAACTGCGCCGTCGATGATCAGTCCAAAATCGATCGCACCGAGACTCATCAGATTTCCGGAAATGCCAAATCTCGCCATTCCTGTGATTGCGAAGAGAAAGGCGAGGGGAATTGCGGTCGCGACAATCAACGCTGCGCGCCAGTTTCCGAGGAGAAAAAGCAACACGGCAGTGACAAGCAACGCGCCTTCCACAAGATTAGTGGCCACGGTGCGAATGGTGCGGTGAACCAGATTCTTTCTGTTGTACTCCGGACTAATGATCATGCCGGATGGCAGCTGCTTTTGAATCTCACCGATTTTTGCGGCAACACGCTCCGCCACAGCGTGACTGTTCTCGCCCATTAACATCATCGCGACGCCGAGGACGGCTTCCTCTCCACTGTGCGTCGCTGCCCCTGTGCGAAACGCGTGACCGATCTCAACGTTCGCGAAATCTTTGACTCGCAACGGCATGACTGCCGCCCCGAACTTTACGGGCAGCTGCGCGATTTCTTCGGTTGAATTGACGCGGCCCACACCGCGGATAACGAGTTGCTCTTTGCCGGAATTTACAATTCCGCCACCTGTATTCTCGACATTTTCACCCACTACTTTTGCGAGGTCGTTTACGGTTAGGCCGGCATCACGCAGTTTGTCGATTTTCGGTTCAACCACGATTTGCTTGGTGTACCCGCCATAGGCATTGACCTCAGCTACCCCTTGAACCGTCCGCAACTGCGGCTTGATCACGTATTCTTGCACCTCCCACAGGGCCATCAATTGAGCCGCGCGAGATGCAGGCACTTTTGGCGTACCTGATGCAAAATCGACCGTGTAGTAAAAGACTTCGCCTAATCCGGTCGTAATTGGAATCAGCTTTGGCGTGAGTCCGGCCGGAATTGAATCCGCCGCAGTTTGCAGCCGCTCGGTCACGAGTTGCCGCGCGCGGTAAACGTCGGTTTTATCAGTGAATTGAAGCGTGATCTGTGAAAGGCCGAAGCGGGAAAGCGAGCGCATCTCCGTCACGCCGGCGACACCGCCCAACGCCATTTCCAAAGGCACCGTTACGAGTTTTTCTACTTCATCAGGAGCGAGTGCCGGAATCGTCGTGTTCACCTGGACCTGGATCCCGGTGATGTCGGGGATCGCATCCATCGGCAGTCTGGCTGCTGACCAAAGACCAACGAGCAGCAGCGCGAGGGCGCCCATCAACACCAGAACACGCTGACGAACGGAAAACTCCAGGATTTTGTTGATCATCGTTGCGGTTCCTCGCGGTAAAGCTTTCGACCGGTCAGAATCTCGAGCGTCTGTGCGGCTTCGAGCCCATCCTTCTGAGCGTCGCTAAATGAGCTGATCGCCTCGAGATACTGTTTTTGAATTTCGATGTAGATGGTCAATGGAATCGCGCCGAGACGATAGTTACGATCAGCAAGGTCCGAGGCCTCGCGCAGTTTTCCCATCGCCCCGTTGCTCCACGTTTGAATCTCAGCTCGTTTTGATTCCAGCGTCGCCGCGGCTTGTGCGACGCGCTTTTCGACTTCCCGCTCCGTCTGCGCCAAAGAAGCCTCAGCCTGTTGTTGACGCGCTTTACTGCTTGCAATGTTTCCCAGGTTACGGTCCCACAAAGGCAGCGGTACCGAGAAACCCAGACCAACGCGTTGCTCCCGGTCGATTGCATTCTCCAGCGAGTAAAAGGGCCCGACCGCAATGGCTGGAAATCGCTCGTTTTTCGATAACGCGACCTTGAAACCCTGTTGAGCGAGCTCAACCTGACGGATGCGAATGTCGAACGCATTTGAACGCGCGGCGTCAACCAGCTTCGGTACGGACAGCGTGCTAAAAACGACCAGCCCACCGTTCACCGTTAACGCCGCATCGGCAGACCGTCCGCACAACTGATTCAACTCTGTCGCAATCGTTTTCTCGGCCAATATCGATTCGCGTTCCTGTCGCTGGAAAGCGAGCAAATTGCCGCTGATAATCTGTGCCTCGAGTTGCGGTGCGACTCCTGCGAGCGGCCGCTCCTTCAGCACATCATTGAGCGATTGAGTTCGCGAGGCGACTCCCTGCACCGCTCTTGTTCGCTCTTGAGCGCTCGTGCTCGCGAAAGCCAGCGAGCGAACCCGCGCAGCCAGTGTCAGTCGAAACTGTTGCAGATGGAGTTCCGCCAGCGCCAGATCGTGATTTGCAATTGCTTTGCGTAGGGCAATTCGACCGGGGTATTCGATGGGTTGGCTGACCGAGAGAGACAGAACCGCGCCACTGCCGCTCATTCCTCCTGAGCTTTCGCGTGAATTCTTGTAGCCAACTTCCGAGTTGAATTCAGGGTTACGAACCGTTCCGGCAGTTCGCAGCGTTCCTTTCGCAGCAGCGATCTCGGCTACGAAGAAATTTAACTCCGGATTTCGCTGGAGCGCCTGTTTGACCAGCGTCTCAGGCGTTTCGGCAAGAACACTCGCGCACACGAGCACAATGGCGCTCGCTACAAATGACTTGGTATGTGTGTAAATGGACATTGTTTGGCAAGAAAAAGAGAGAACCCACAACGCGTTTGCGTTGTGCCGACTAAGGAAACCTGAGCAGAAGATGCGCGGAGACACCGCGCCTGCGCTCAGTTGTTAGGCCAACTGAGGCGGATGATCGATTGCCGCAGGCGGACCCAACCGGGCCGTTTCATCGCTTATCAAGATGAAAACAGATGGTTGGACCTCCGCGCTAACGTGCACGCCACTATTGGCAGCGATGACGCTGCCGTTGTGAACGGCGCATGAGCAGTGGGAACAAGGTGCTTTCTCGTGGTGAGAGTCCGCCGGGCATGTTCCTGAAGCACAATGTTCTCCGCGCGCATCAACGATTGAATCCGCAACGATGTCGCCGCCGAACGCCAACAGAACAACGAGGCCTGCCAGCAAACTGAGCCGCGATGTCCGAAGCAACCTCATTAGTGTGATCCCTTAGCGTCCCTACCGAGAAGTGTCAAACCACAACGACTATTCATCGAACGGCGAAAGGGCCGGATTACGGGACTATATTGAAACGGAAATCACCACATAATTTGTCCTAATCAGGTAATACCTCGCGGCAGTGACAGTGTGTCGACCCAGGGTGCATGTGATAGTCGAGTTGCGTCCATTCAATGGGGCGGTCCCGCTTTGCGGATTGACGCATCGAGGATCAGTCGCTACTCTCGTCGGCGTGCTTCGTTGCATTGCCCGCGCTGTCACGATTTTGGCGCTTTGCTGCGCAATTGGTCTGCAATGGCTGGCGCTGCAATCTATCGCCTGGACAGCGATGATCGTCGATTATTCGAAAAACGCTTCGCTGTGCCACGCAATTGCCCAAACGTTTGACGGCACGCACCCGTGTTCTCTCTGTCAGATCGTCCGCAAGGCCAAAGCGGTCGAAAAACAAACAGACCTGCAACCTCTCATGCCAAAGGTCGACATGATCTGTCCGGCATGCGGAACCACTCGCGTCCAGCCTTTCGCGGATTTCGATTACGCGACTTTTAGTTTTTCCGTCTCCGAAATCAGGCATTCTCCCGCGGTTCCTCCGCCACGGTTCACTGTGAGCTAGCTATTCGGGTCTGCTGCGGCGCACGCGTGCGCAGATCGCAGCCGACATTGCAAGCTCGGAAACTGCCCACGCGATTCTAATCGTGCTCGTGGCGTCATTGTGGAGAAATGGAATGAGAACTTTACGCTTGGTATCGACAGCAATTTTATTGGCAGGTGGCCTAACGACTGGTCGCGCCTGTGATCTTTGCGGTTGTTTCACACCGCAACTAAACGCGATGCCGCAAATGCAATCCTCCGATTTTCCATGGTGGGAACGAGGATGGTATGGAGCGGTCGGCGAGCAATTCACTCGATTTGGCACGCTTCAGGATAATGGAAACGAAGTTCCAAATCCGACCGGCCAGTACCTAAACAGTTCGATCACTCAGCTCGTCAGCGGTTATGAGATCACCAGCCGGTTCGCGTTACAGATCAACGTCCCGCTGATCTACCGCGAGTTCAAGAGACCAGAGGGATTCGAAATTCAGCGCGGCACAGTCTCCGGTCTTGGTGATATGTCCCTTCTGCTTAAAACGGTTTTCTTCCATTACGCCTCGCCAGCTGAACGAGACTTTGACGTTAGTGGCAAGAATCCCGTTCCGGTCGTACATGAATCGGACTTTACCGTTTCGGCTGTTTTGTTAACCGGAATTAAATTCCCCACCGGCGACAGCAGCCGGCTGAAAGAAGAATTTCACGAGATCGAAATCCCCGGAGCGCCCGAGAGCGGAATTCACGGCCACGATCTGACTCTGGGCACCGGCTCGTACGATGGGATTTTTGGTGAGCAAACAGCGCTGCGTTACAAAAACATGTTTTTTGAAAACAATGTACAATTCGCGGCACGTACCGAGGGCACACACGATTATCGCTTTGCCGACGACCTGATTTGGAGCGGAGGACCCGGATACTACTTCGTCAGGAGTCACGACACGATTCTGGGTCTCCAATTCGTGGCCTCCGGTGAATATAAGGGCCGTGATCGGTTCCGTGGCGAACCGGCAGTGGATACGGGCATCAGCTCGGTCTTTCTCGGTCCGCGTGTCGTCACATCGCGGGGGCGCTGGAGCGCAGAGGTGAGCGCGGAGCTTCCGGTGTTCATCCACAATACATCGCTGCAGGCGGTGCCGGACTACAGATTGCATGGCGCGATTTCGTTGCAGTTTTGATCGGTTGATCGGTCGAGAGCTGAAAACAATTGAGCACTGGCAAACCCGTGAGCACTGGCAAAATTTCATTTGGCGTACTGCGGAATCTTTACCGCTTTTAGCGATGCGTGCACATAAGCGCGTGACGCTTGCCAATGCAGGCTCCAGACATTCCGGGCCACATTTGATTTACGCGCGTACGAGGGTGTGCGCGGGGAACGAAAGAAGCTCACGTGAAAAGAAGGCCGAAGCACAGCCAATTTTCCCTTCTTTAACGAAACAAAGAAAGGGAGGTCGTGAAATGAAAAAGCTACTCCGTTCAACATTTGCAACGCTCGTCGTGTCAGGTTTTTTGGCATTGGCGCCGCCGATGTATGCGCGTGGAGGACATGGCGGTCACGGCGGACATGGCGGTGGCCATGCTATGCGGAGCGGTGGCGCGCATGGGAAGGGTGCCCACCACGTGGGGCGGGAACGTCATGGAGGTCGTGCGTTCCAAGCGGCCCGCGGACATCGCGTGGGCCGTGGGTATTATACGGCGCGTGGATATCGAGGGGGCGGCCGATACTATGCAGGTCGCGGATATAATTGGAATCGCGGCGGTAACTGGGGAGGCAGTTCTTGGTATCCGTACTACGGATATTCTCGGTTCGGCTATTACGGCTCGGGCTATGGCTACCCATACTACGGAACTGGCTATTATGGTTACCGCTCCAGTTGGTACTATCCGTATGGATACTACTATGCCCCTTATCCTTACGGATACCCGTTGAATCTGAGCATCAGCTTTGGGTTCAACGGCTATTAAACCAAGTAAGCAATAGTGTAGGCCGCACCGCGGTAGGGCGGCGCTGGCGTAATTTTCGGCGGAATCAATTTCGCAGCATTGGAAAAATTCATTTCACACTAATGAAAAATCTTGTTCTGATCACGAGCGCGAGAGTCGCCTTACCAAGACGTGATCTATGCAAGACGCTTCCATCAAACGTTCTTTCGTTCGCATCGCGCTGGTCGTAATCGTTTTCACGGCAGCAGTCTGCATTCTCATTGCTGCTTTTGTGCACCACGCCGCCGGGCGCAAGCTGCGCGAGGCGATTCTCGCTGAACTTCAGCCGGTCATGTTGAAGAATTGCACGTTGAAGCGCTTCGGCAGCGCCAACGACGGGGGATACCTGATGTGTGAGAATTTGATTGGGCCGCTCGATGCAGCCTACTCGTACGGCGTCGGTATAAATGACGACTGGGGATGCGAGGTGTCGCGCCGGTATCATGTTCCGGTATATGAATACGATTGTTTCGATCCAGCGGAACCAACGTGCGACGGCGGCAGATTTGTCTTTCACAACGAATGCGTTGGCGACCGCAGCGAACAGAGGAAATCGCATTCCTTCGACACGCTGGAAAATCAGATCAGAAGGAATGGTGATATCGGCCGGCGTGTGATCATTAAGATGGACATCGAAGGCGGGGAATGGCCATCGCTTCTCGCAGCGCCCGACGAACTGCTCGCGTCGATTCCGCAGCTCGCGATGGAAATGCATGGGTTCGACGATCCGCAGATTCTCGAGGTGCTCCGAAAGCTGAAGCGGAGCTTTTATCTCGTGAACCTGCACTTTAATAACTGGTCGTGCTCACGGAGAGCGGCACCGCTACCGGCGTGGGCCTACCAGGTTCTCTGGGTGAACAAGCGCATCGGCATCGTCGATCCCACAGTGCCGGTGCCCGCGCCAATGAGTCCACTAAATGCGCCTGACTCGCCCACGTGGCCCGATTGTCAGCTGCCCGTCGCGAAGTCTGCGCACTGAACATCGCCGAAAGGCCGCTCTTCTATCAGATGCAGCCAGTGTTTTCAAACTTGCGACAAATTTGTTAGTGGCAATTATGGAGAGCAACAAACCTTTCGATAAGGAGAAGGAGAAGAAGCATGAAAACTGACGATTTGAAAACCGTAGCAACACAACTGGTCGCATCGGGGAAGGGGATTCTGGCAGCCGATGAAAGTTCAGGGACGATCGAGAAGCGGTTGAAGAGCATAAACGTGCCTTCGACCGAAGAGAACCGGCGGATGTATCGTGAAATTTTGTTTACCACAAAAGGTGCCGGCGACTTCATCAGCGGCGTAATTCTGTTTGACGAAACGATTCGGCAGAAGACTCGGGACGGACAGAGTTTTGTGGAAGTGCTGGAGAAGCAGGGGATTGTCCCCGGTATTAAGGTCGACAAAGGTGCAAAGGCCATGGCCAATTTTCCCGGTGAAAAGATCACGGAAGGCTTGGATGGACTTCGGGAGCGATTGACCGACTACCGAAAACTCGGCGCGCGCTTTGCCAAATGGCGCGCAGTCATTACGATCGGCGACGGGATCCCGACGCGCACTTGCATCGACTCGAACGCGGAGGCGTTGGCGCGGTATGCGGCGCTTTGCCAGGAATGCGATTTGGTGCCGATCGTCGAGCCGGAAGTGCTCATGGATGGCACTCACACATTGGAACGCGATTTCGAAGTCACCGAACAAACTTTGCGCAGCGTTTTCGATTCCTTAGAGGCGCACCGCGTTGTGCTCGAAGGGATATTGCTGAAGCCGAACATGGTGCTTTCCGGCAAAGAAAATCCAAAGCAGGCTTCGGTGGAGGAAGTCGCCGAAGCTACAGTTCGTTGCCTGAAGGGAGTGGTTCCTGCCGCTGTGCCAGGTATCGTGTTTCTCTCGGGCGGCCAAACCGATCAGCAAGCGACCGAACATCTAAACGCGATGAATCGTATGGGAGATCTGCCATGGCAGCTCAGCTTTTCCTATGGACGCGCATTGCAAGCTCCGGTCCTGAAGGCTTGGAAGGGGGACACAGCAAACGTCAGTGCTGCTCAAACGGCATTCCATCACCGTGCGTGGTGCAACAGCAAAGCGCGGTTCGGCAAATACACCGAAGAGATGGAAACCGCGAAGGCCGCATAATATTTGGCGCAGCAATCACGCGCCGCTGTTCGTTAGGCATGCTAGTCCTGTTGATGCTGCCATGATTCCGTTTTTATCGGGCGATTGCGACGGAAGCGACCGGATTAGACGGAATAATTCCGTAAATATTACGGGAGAATTCCATCTATATCTCGTTAGGCATCTACGGGAGAAAACTAAGTGAACACAAGAACTAGCCTGCTTGTCCTTGCGCTGTTCAGTTGTTTGTCGGCGCCCATGACTCTGGTAGCTGCTTCCC
>Ga0207678_10002737_pt1 | contig 15971 bp, 21 predicted proteins | sample KBSC63metaG_FD_184319 | JGI IMG/M metagenome (GOLD analysis project Ga0207678, IMG submission 184319) | Corn rhizosphere microbial communities from Kellogg Biological Station, Michigan, USA - KBS C6-3 metaG (SPAdes) (version 2) | ecosystem: Host-associated > Plants > Roots > Rhizosphere > Soil ...
TCCCTCGACATCCTCTGGGCCATGATCCTGACCTTGTGGTTCGGGCGCCACGTGCCCGACATGCTGCGGTTCGTCGCTTCGGGGCCGTTCCCCCAGGCCACGGAGTGGGGAGCGCCGGGGGCCGTCCTCGGGCTCCTCGTTCACTTCACCCTCATGGCGGTCATGGCGACGATCTTCGTCGTCGCGGCGCAGCGCTTCCCGGACATCGTGCGCAGCCCACTCAAGTGGGGCATTCTCTACGGCCTGGTCACCTACGTAGCGATGAACTGGGTGGTCGTTCCGATCCGCTTCCACGCGCCGCTGCCACCCAAGGCGGTGTCAATCGCGACGCAGCTGTTCGCCCACGTCGTCCTCGTCGGCATTCCCTTCGCGCTGATCACCGCGCGCACCCTTCGAATCGGGCTGATCGCGGGGCGCGCGACGGCATAGTTGCGAACGCGTCGCAATAGCCTTATATCGCGGGCATGATCGTCTGCGTCTGCAATGCCATCACCGAGAAGGAGGTGCGCGAAGCCGCGCGCAACGGCGCGCGAACGCCCGAAGCGGCCTACGCGTCGCTCGACTGCGAGCCGCAGTGCGGCTGCTGCCTCGCTTACGCGCAGGAGATCATCGACGAGGAGCAGCCAAAGCGCCCTCGCCTGCGCGTTGTTAGCTGACTTGACGCCCTGACCGCTTCCGCGCATCGGCTTGGACGCGACGGAGGCGATGAATGAAGGGCGACCCCAAGGTCCTCGAGCTCCTCAATGAAGCGCTCAAGGAAGAGCTGACGGCGATCAACCAGTACTGGCTGCATTACCGCCTGCTCGACAATTGGGGCGTAACCAGGCTCGCCCAGTTCGAGCGCTCCGAATCGATCGACGAGATGAAGCACGCCGACCGGCTCGCCGAGCGCATCCTGTTCCTCGACGGCCTGCCCAACTTCCAGGCGCTCGGTCGGCTGCGCATCGGCGAGAATGTCGAGGAGATTTTGAAGGCCGACCTCGATGCCGAACACCAGGGCGCCAAGCTCTACCGCGATGTCATCGCTCATGCCGAGACCGTCCGCGATTATGTGACTCGCGACCTCGCCCGCGAGATCCTCGCCGACGAGGAAGGGCATATCGACTTCCTCGAAACCCAGTTCGAGATGATCGCGCGGATGGGCCTGGAGAATTACATCCAGCTGCAGAGCGAGCCCGCGGAAGCGGCGAGCTAGATCCGGCCGAAGCCCTGGTTGTTGACCTTGCGGCCGAAGCCAGCCGGGCCGGCCGGTCCGCGCGTCAGCAGCGGGTTGGTCGCCTTGTCGAACGCTTCGACCGTCTGGCTGAACAGTTTGCGCAGCTCGACCACCTGCGGGACGAGCTCGTCGGGGAAACGGTGGGTCTCGATGCACAGGCGGGCGGTCGATTCGATCAGCTCCGCGATCTTGGCGATCGGCTCGGCGCCGAGCTGCCGCGCCTCGCCCTTGATGGTGTGTGCCGGGATGACCAGCGCGGTCGTGTTTTCGTCGCGCATCGCCCGGTCGATCTGGTCGAGCGACTTCGATCCGTCTTCGCGGAAATAGCTCAGGATTCGGATGAATCCCGGCCCAAGCTCGGCGCGGTTCTTCTCGAACAATGCCCAGTCGACGATGTCCGGCCGTTCCTCGCTCAATGCCCTGTCCCTCGTCCCGATCACCTCGGGCATGGTCCCCAATTGACCCCTTGCTAGCCGAAAAAGGGTAAAATTAGGCTTAGCGCGGCCGGCCTTTCGAGCGATCGAACGGATTGCCGCGCCCGCGGAACTCGAGCCGCAGCGGCACCGCGCCGAGCTTGAGGTCGCGGCGCAACGCGTTCAGCAGGTAGCGGCGGTAGCTTTCCGGGAGCTCGTCGGTACGGTTGCCGAACACGACGAAGCTCGGCGGGCGCGACTTTACCTGGGTGATGTAGCGAAGCTTGATCCGCTGGCCTCTGGGTGCGGGCGGCGGGTTGGCCTCGACCGCACCCTCGAACCAGCGGTTGAGCTCGCCCGTCGGCACGCGCCGGCTCCACGCTTCGCGGATCTCGAAGGCGACCTCGAGCACCGTGTCGATACCCTTGCCGGTCTTCGCCGAAACCGTCAGCAGCGGCACGTCGCGTAGCTGCGCAAGACCTTCCGCAAGCGCCGCCTTGATCCCGTTGAACAGCGATGAGGCGTTCTCGGCCACGTCCCATTTGTTGACCGCGATCACCAGCCCGCGGCCTTCCTCGAGCACCTGGCTGGCGATGCGCAGGTCCTGCGCCTCGAGGCCGCGCGTCGCGTCGAGCAGCAGGACGACGACCTCGGAGAAGTCGATCGCGCGCCTGGTGTCGGCTGCGGACAGGCGCTCGAGCTTGTCCTCGACCTTGGCCCGCTTCCTGAGGCCGGCTGTGTCGACCAGCCGCACCGCACGCCCGTTCCATTCCCAGTCGAGGCTGATCGAATCGCGCGTGATGCCCGCTTCCGGGCCGGTGATCATCCGCTCCTCGCCGATCATGCGGTTGACCAAAGTCGACTTGCCGGCATTGGGCCGCCCGACGATGGCCAGCTTCAGCGTATCGTCGCGTTCGCTTTGCTCATCCTCGAAATGCTCATGCTCGACATGCGGCCGGACCGCTTCGAACAGGTCGGCGACGCCCTCGCCGTGCTCGGCGCTGATCGCGATCGGATCGCCGAGGCCGAGGCGAAAGGCCTCGAAAATCCCGCTTTCGGCAGCGCGGCCTTCGGCCTTGTTGGCGACGACGATCACCGGCGTGCTCTCGGCCCGAAGCCAGCGGCCGATTTCTTCGTCGAGCGGGGTCAGGCCTTCGCGCGCATCGACCATGAACAGCGCTGCATCGGCCTCGCGCACCGCAGCCTCGGTCTGCGACCGCATTCGGCCGGGAAGCGTTTGCGGGTCGTCTTCCTCGAAGCCCGCGGTGTCGATCACCCGGAAGGTCAGCCCGACCAGCTTCGCCTCGCCTTCGCGACGATCCCGGGTGACACCTGGACGGTCGTCGACCAGCGCCAGGCGCTTGCCGACGAGGCGGTTGAACAGTGTCGATTTGCCGACGTTGGGGCGGCCGACGATAGCGATGGTGGGCACGGACATGGCGGCGCGTTAGCGCATCGCGTCCCTCCCTGCGAGCACAGCCCACAGGGATTGGAACGCCTTACCGGTAAGCCGTCAGGCGGCCGGAGTCGTCGTAGATGTAAAGTGTCGAATTGGCGACGATCGGCGACAAGGTGATTCCCGCCCCGACCTGCGACTGGCTCTGGAACGATCCTGTGGTCGGGTCGACGTAGATCAGCGCGCCGTTCGATCCGGTGACGATCAGCCGCCCGCCGGCGAGGATCGGGCCCTTGTAATCGATCTCGCCCTTCTTCGACTTGGCCTTCTCGAACTGCGGCAGCTGGTTGATCCAGCGGATGTGGCCGTTCTGGCGATAGACGCACAGCAGCTTGGCATCGTCGGTGACGACGAAGATCCAGTCGCCCGCGACCCACGGGGTCGAGATGCCGGCGATGTTCAGCTCCCACTGGCGCTGGCCGGAGTTGATCTCGAGCGCAACCATGCGGCCGCCCTGGCCGATCGCGATCACCTGGCCGCGATCGATCACCGGGTCGGCGTCGATGTCGGACAGCGACGACACGCTGGTGCGGATGCTGGTGCGCTGCAGCGCGTCCTGCCACACCATGCGCCCGTTCTCGTAGCGATAGGCATTGAGCTCACCCGATGAGAAGCCGGCGACAACCGTGCCTGCGCCGACTGCGGGAGACGCCGAGCCGAACACGCCCGCGATCTCGAGGCTCGCCGCCTGCGACCAGTTGGTCGACCCGTCGGTTTCTTTGAGCGAGTAGATCTGATTGTCCTGGCTCATCACGTAGACCGCGCCATTGGCCACGGTCGGAGCGCCGCGCAGCGGGCCGCCGGGCCGGACCTTCCACGTGATCCCGCCGGTGCGGACGTCGAGAGCCGACACGTAGCCGAGGCCATTGGTCGCGAAGATGAGGCCATTGTCGTAGGCGATCCCGCCGCCGTAGAGCGACGTTTCGTTGCCGCGGTCGTTCGGGGTCTGGCTTTCCCAGACGCGCGCGCCGCTCTGAGCGTCGAATGCCCGGACCGCACCTAAAGTGTCGATCGTGAAGACTCGCCCGCCGGCGACGATCGGCTCCGACGCGAGGCGCGCGGTGAGGCTGCTGCCGCGCCCCGCCTGGACCGTGAAAGCGCGGTTGAGCGCAGCACCGAGCGCAAGCTGGCCGACCGACTTCGAGGCGTTGCCGCCCGATTGGGTCCACTCGGCGTTGGCCACCGGATCGGGCAAGGTCATCGGGATCGCCGCGGTTGCGGGATCGACCTCGACGTCGCCCTCGCTGGTCAGCACGGGAATGCGCTCGCCGAGCACCGGAGTCTTGGGCTTGCCGCCCCGGTGGAGGATGCTGCAGCCGCTCGCGGCGAAGGCCGCACCGATCATCAACGCAATGCGAAAGGTGGTGAATTTGGTCATCATGATTCCTATTGGGCGGCCGGCGGCACCACATTGCTGACATCGACGCCAAGCGAGCTGGCCATCTGGATGGCGCGGCCGCGAAGCTGCTCGGGGACCTGCTGATCGCGGGCGATGGCTGCGAACAGCCGCCCGGCTTCGGCGGTCTTGCCCTGCTTGATCATCGCCATCCCGGTGAGCTCGCCGGCGCTGCCGAACCACGGCGCGCCGGGCTTGGTCATCGGCTGCATCCGCGTGACAACTTCCTCGGGTTTCAGCGCATCGAACTCGAGCGCGGTCTGGCGGATCAGCGCGAGGTCGCGGAACGGCTTGGGCATGCTGCTGTCGCCGGCCAGCGCCTTGAACTTGGCGATCGCGAGCTTTGTGTCGTTCTGGTTGATCGCAACCGCCGCGCGGCCAAACTGCGCGGCTGCGCGCACCGCCTTGGCGTGGGCATCGGACAATTTGTCGAGCCGTGCCGGGGCGGTCTGCGTCTGCCCCTTGGAAATGTCGGTGAAGACCTGCGCGAGCTGCTCGACCGCCTGCTCGTTCTTCTTCCGCTGCCAGTCCTGCCAATAGATGAAGCCGCCAGCGGCGACGAGGAACAGGACGACCGCGGCGACGATCCAGCTCGCGTATTTCCTGGTGAAGTCGCGGAGCTGGTCGCGGCGAAGATTCTCATCGACTTCGCGGACGAAAGTTTCCGTAATGTCGGGGGGTTGCGCCAAAGACGTCTCTCAAATCTCGCGTCGGGGAAAACCTTTGCCGGTCGCTTCCTTCCCCACCCTTGATGAACGGAAGCTGGCGCCGCTTCGTCTAGCGGCAACAGCCGCAAACGCAAACCCCCGCGACCCTTACTTCGGCCGGTAGGTCTGATCCGCCGTGGGGAACGCGCGCGAGCGGACTTCGTCGGCATAGGCCGCTGCCGCGGCCCCGATGCGGCCTGCGAGATCGTCGTAGCGCTTCACGAACCGCGGGGTGCGCTCGAACATGCCGAGCATGTCTTCGGTGACGAGGACCTGGCCGTCGCACTCCGCCGAGGCGCCGATGCCGATCACCGGCGCGGAGACCGAGTGCGCCACGTCGGTCGCGATCTGCTCGAGCACGCCCTCGACGACGATGCAGAACGCCCCCGCCTGATCGACCGCGCGGGCATCCGCAGCGATCTTGTCCGCCTCGGCGTTCTCGCGGCCCCGCGCGCCGTAGCCGCCGAGCACGTTCACCGCCTGAGGGGTGAGGCCGACGTGCCCGATCACCGGGATTCCGCGATGGGTAAGGAAGTCGATCGTCGGCGCCATCGCCTCGCCGCCCTCGAGCTTCACCGCGGCGCAGCCGGTTTCCTTCATGATCCGGGCGGCCGAAGCGAACGCCTGCTCGGGTGAGGCCTCATAGCTGCCGAACGGCATGTCGACCGCGACCAGGGCATGCCAGCTGCCGCGCACGACCGCTGCGCCGTGCGCGCACATCATCTCCATCGTCACCGGGATGGTCGACGGCAGGCCGTAGATCACCTGGCCGAGGCTGTCGCCGACCAGCAGCATGTCGCAATGCGGGTCGAGCAACTGCGCCATACGCATCGTATAGGCGGTCAGCATGACGATCGGCTGCCCGGTCCGGCCGTCGACCTTGCGGCCGCGGATCGCCGGCGCGGTGGTGCGCTTCCCTGGAACCGGCGACGGAGTCGCACGGCTGGTCGAAGTGTCGATGGTGAAGGTCGACATGCGCGCCCCTTACCGGCGGGAAAGTGCCGCCGCCAGTCCTGCGGCGGCCACAGGTCGCCGACAACGGCTGCATTTAACGCGATTGCGTTCGTCCAAACGCGCCTTGGCTCGTTCTGTTGGCCTCCCGACAATCCTGAAAGGAATCGAGATGAAGTTCACGCATCTGGCGCTTGCCGGAGTTTCGCTTGCATTGGGTTCGGCGGTGTCCGCCCAGCCGACGGAGACCGCGCCGGCGACCCCGGCTACGCCTGCGGCCCCCGCTACGCCCGCAACTCCGGCAACACCTGCAGACCCGTCGACGGGCACCGCAGCCACCCCGGCGGCACCAGCAACGCCTGCAACCGCCGCAACTCCGGCAACCCCGGCCGGTTCGGCCGACGCCGCGACGACCGGCAAGGCGAGGAAGTCCAGGGCAAAGGCGCCACCGACGACCGACGACGGCACAGCCGCAACGCCGGGAGCGGAGAAGGCGACCAAGCCCAAACCGAAATAAGGCTCAAGCCCCGAATACGGCTGGCTCGCGCCTCAGCGTAGCCAGCCGCGCTGGCGCGAGTGGCGGGCGAACCAGAAGATGGTCCACACGACGATTACCACGACCAGCGCCATCGCGATCTGATCGGACGAAAGCAGGTCGCGAAGCTGCCCGTTGACGAACAGGCCGGCGAACCAAATTACGATCGCGATCATCGCGACCAGCAACAGAGGTTCGGCCGCTCGGCGGCGCAGGATCAGGATCAGCCCGCCGATCGCTCCAGCAAGCCCGGTCAGGCCGAACGCGGCAACCATCCACAGCGGCTCAGCGACATATTGGGCGCGCTCGTCGAGCGGCAGGGTCGCTGGGTCGGTGGTCAGGTGGATCACCGCCCCGACGAGCGGCAGCAGGAGCAGCAGGAACGAGACGATTGCAGCGGCCATGTACCAGCGGGCCACCGGCCTCGGCGTGAAGCGATCGTCCATCTGCCCCTCCTCATTTTAGGCGCCGAGGCGCTCCTCCCACCCCGCGCCTTCGGCGAGCGAGATCGAGTCGAGGACCGCGGTGCTCTGATCGCGCAGGATGGTAAAGGCGCGGCGGATCGCGCAAGTCGCTTCGTCATGGCAGTCGCCGCACGGCGCGTAATAATTGACGCTGGCGCAGGACACGAGCGCGATCGGCCCTTCGATCGACCGGACCACCTCGCCGAACGAGATTTCCGCCGGAGCGCGCGACAGCCGGTAGCCGCCCTTGGGCCCGCGGGCGCTTTTGACCAGGCCCGCGCGCTTCAGGTCGAGCATGATCAGCTCGAGATATTTGGGTGGCACCCGCTGCGTCTCGGCGATCCGCGCCAGTTGCACCGGCGCGCCGTCGTGCGCCTCGGCGAGGAACAGCAGCGAACGCAGCGCATAGCGGGTCTTCTGGGCGATCATTGCGCATCAGCACTAACCCGGCGCGACCGATCCGCAAAGCGGCGCGCGAGGCGGGGATGAACATCTCTTAATTCCTCCGACAGCGGCGGGAGAGGCTGCGGCGCCTAGGTCGCTCCGCCAGCGAGGCATTGTCCTCGCGAGACAAGGAGTAAGACTAGATGAAACGCCTGATCGCTTCTTTCGCCGTGCTCGGCCTCATGGCCGCCCCAGCCCTCGCAGCCACCAAGGCCGCAGCCGACACCCAGACCCAGGCTCCCGCCAAGGGCAAGGCGCAGAAGTCCGCCAAGAAGGTCGCCAAGCAGAACAAGGCGGCACCGAGCGCTTCGAAGACGAACTAAGTCACGGCTTCGAAGACCGCCCGGCGCGCGATCGTTCCCCCGTCGCGCCGGGCGGACTCGCGCTCCGTGGCGAATGAACGCCATTTAACGCCCGATCCAGCGGGATGAGAGCGCAGCGCTTCTATCAGGAGCGCTCGCCGGCGGTGCCGGCACTCAAAGGAGAATGAGGATGAAGAAACTGATCGCGTCGCTCGCAGCTGTCGCCCTGGTCGCGACTCCTGCGCTCGCAGCCACCAAATCGACCACCGCCTCGACCAAGACGGTCACGACCAAGTCGGGCAACACCAAGGCCACGACAACCGTCTCGACCAAGGGCAGCACGACCACGGCCAAGACGACCATGACCAAGACGCCGGCGAAGTCGCATCATATGGCGCGGCATCATGCGAAAAGGGCCAAGACGTCGGCTAAGGTCGCTGCGAAGACCACCAAGCCCGCCGCCAAGACGGCCGCGAAGAAGGGCTGACCCGAACCCCAGTTCTCGCGCGGCGCGAAGTTTCCCACGACTCCCTCCCGCGCCGCGCGGGAACCATCATTTGCTGCGCGTTCCGCTTTGGACGTAAGAGCGAACGCGGGAGAGCCTATGGGCCGCAAGATCCTGCTGGTTGAAGACGACCGTGAAAGCGCTGCCTACCTCGCCAAGGGTCTTGGCCAGGAGGGTCACAGCGTCGAGCTCGCGACGAACGGCCAGGACGGCCTGTTCCGCGCGACGGACGGAAGCTTCGACCTCATCATCCTCGACCGGATGCTGCCGGTGCTCGACGGCATTTCGGTGCTGAAGGCTCTGCGCGCAGCGCAGATCGACACGCCGGTGCTGGTCCTGTCCGCACTGGCCTCGGTCGGCGACCGGATCGAAGGGCTCGAATCCGGCTCCGACGACTATCTCGTCAAACCCTATTCCTTCGCCGAGCTGCTTGCGCGGGTGAACGCGCTGCTCCGCCGCCGCGAGGCGCGCGTCGACCCGGCCGACCACCGCATCGCCGTCGGCGACCTCGAGATCGATCCGCTGGCGCGGTCGGTGCGCCGGGCCGGCAAGAAGATCGAACTGAAGCCGCGCGAATATCTGCTGCTCGAATATTTCGCCCGTAACGAAGGCCGGGTCGTCACTCGCACCATGCTGCTCGAACAGGTTTGGGACTATCACTTCGATCCGGGCACCAACGTCATCGACGTCCACGTCAGCCGCCTGAGGCGCAAGCTGGAGGACGGGTTCGAAAAGCCGTTGCTCCATACGGTTCGCGGCGCGGGCTACATGCTGGCCGCCTGAGGCCTTGCCGACCACCCTGAGGATCGCGCTGCTCGCCGGCCTGCTGGCGCTGGTCTCGAACCTCGTCGTGCTCGGCTTCATCCAGTGGCGGACCCACGACGAGGCTTTGTCCGAGCAGCGCCGCCAGGTCGTCGAGCAGGGCACGGTCCTTGCCGACATCTACCGCACCGGCGGGATGCCGGCGCTTGCCGACGGAATCGAGGACACGGTCACCTACGGCGACCCGCAGACCGCGGTCGGTCTGTTCGACGGCAAGGGCCGCGAGGTGCTCGGCAACCTCGCCGCTCTGCCGTCCGTCCACGGCCCCCTGCGCGAAGGCTATCAAACCGCGCTCCTCCGCCTCCAGCACCAGACCGCGCCCCGCGAGGCGGCCATCGTTGCCCATCGCCTGCCGCATGGCGAATGGCTGATCAGCGGCCGCACCGTCGGCTACGGCCTCGCCCTGCGCGAGACGCTGGAGCGCTCGCTGCTCATCGCACTCATCGTCGCGATCCTGCTCGGCCTCGTCTGCGGAATCATCCTCGCTCAGTTCGTCGGCCGGCGGGTGGGCAAGATCGTCGCGGTCACCGACCAGATCACCGGCCACGACCTCAGCCGGCGCATCCCCGTCTCCGCCGGAGGCGACGCGTTCGACCGGCTCGGCCGCCAGATCAACGAGATGCTCGACCGCATCGGCGGGTTGATGGAGGAGCTGCGGATGGTCACCGATTCGCTCGCCCACGACCTGCGGTCACCGGTCGGGCGGCTGCGCTCGGCGGCGCACGCGGCAGCCGAAGCGAGCGACCCGGCGGAGCGCGACCAGCAGCTGACCAGCGTCGTTCGCCAGGCGGATTCGCTGATGCGCATCCTCACCACGGCACTCGAGATCAGCCGCTCGGAAGCGTTCACAAGCCGCAGCCAGTTCAGCCGCTTCGACGTCGGCCAGCTCGGGGCGGAACTGAGCGAAATGTACGAGCCCGTCGCCGAAGAGGCCGGCGCAGCGCTCCGCTTCCACCAGCCCGAGCAGCCGGCGGAGCTGTTCGGCCACCGCCAGCTCATCGCCCAGGCGATCAGCAATCTGGTCGAAAACGCGATCCGCTACGGGGCGTCCGGCGGCAACATCGACGTCACCGTCGGCGAGGACGGCAAGCGCCTGGCGCTCAGCGTCGCCGATCACGGGCCCGGCATTCCCGAGGACCGCCGCGCCGAGGCGTTGCGCCGCTTCGGCCGCCTCGATTCGAGCCGCAGCGAGGAAGGCGCCGGGCTTGGCCTCGCGCTGGTCCGGGCGATCGCCCACCTCCACGACGGCGAGCTGGTGCTGGAGGACAATCACCCGGGCCTCATCGCGGTGCTCAACCTGCCGATGCGAGCCGAACTGATCGACTGACCCGATCACCGCCATGCAAACAACTCGCTTCACATCGCAGTACCGCCACCCCACTTGCGGAGCAGCACGCGCCGTTGCGCGCCGGTGACCGCCCCCGAGTCCAAGGAGACCGCCAATGACCACCGAGACCCTCATCCTCCACACCGACTCGCTGGCGACTCCGACCGACCTTCGCGCCGACGCGGTCCGCGACTTATCAGGCGCGCTCAATGCGCTGCTCGCCGACATGTTCGCGCTCTACGTGAAGACCAAGAATTTCCACTGGCACGTGTCGGGCCCGCACTTCCGCGATTACCATCTGCTGCTCGACGAGCAGGCCGACCAGATTTTCGCCACGACCGATCCGATCGCCGAGCGGGTGCGGAAGATCGGCGGGACGACGCTCCGCTCGATCGGCCAGATCGCGGCCCAGAAGCGGCTGCTCGACAATGACGCGAGCTACGTCACTCCGCTCGACATGCTCGCCGAGCTGCGCGAGGACAACAAGCAGCTGGTGAGCGAGATGCGGCGCACCCATGCGCTGTGCGACGAGCATGACGACGTGGCGACCGCGAGCCTGCTCGAGGTGTGGATCGACGAGGCCGAACGCCGCACCTGGTTCCTGTTCGAGGCGACCCGTTCGGCCGAATCCGCCTGAGCGGCGTTGACCCGCATGGAAGGAGTGAGCCGATGTCCGACCAGCTGGAGCTGAACCGACCCGCGACCCGAACCACCATCCAGACCGTGGACCCGGCAACCGGCGAGCCGGGCCGAACTTACGAAACCCACAGCCTCGACGACGCGCGCGACGCCGCAGCCGCAGCGCACCGCGCCTTCCTCGCCTGGCGCCGAACCTCCTTCGCCGAGCGCGCCGCAGTGGTCCGCAAGGCCGCGGCGCTGCTGCGCGAGCGCACCGACCAATATGCGGCGCTGATGACCGCGGAGATGGGCAAGACGCTCGACGACGGCCGCGCCGAGATCGAGAAATGCGCGGTCAATTGCGACTGGTTCGCCGACCACGCGCACGAATATCTCGCCGACGAGCGCGTCGACATCGGCGGGCCCGAGGCGTTCGTCACGTTCAATCCGCTCGGCGTGGTGCTCGCGGTGATGCCGTGGAATTTCCCCTTCTGGCAGGTGTTCCGTTTCGCAGCGCCGGCGCTGATGGCCGGCAACGGCGCGCTATTGAAGCACGCGAGCAACGTGCCTGGGTCCGCGCTGGCGATCGAGCAGGTGCTGCACGACGCCGGCGTGCCGCGCGACCTGTTCCGCACCCTCCTTCTGCCGAGCAGCGACGTCGAGGAGCTGATCAAGGATCCGAACGTCGCCGCGGTCACGCTCACCGGCAGCGTGGCGGCGGGCAAGTCCGTCGCCACCGCCGCCGGTTCGGTGTTGAAGAAATGCGTGCTCGAGCTCGGCGGGTCGGACGCGTACGTCGTGCTCGACGACGCCGATATTGCCGCCGCAGCGAAGGTCGCGTCGACCGCGCGCATGGTCAACGGCGGCCAGAGCTGCATCGCCGGCAAGCGCTTCGTGGTCGTCCACCAGGTGCTCGAGCAATTCGAGAGCGCGCTCACCAACGCGATGCGCGCCTACGAGATCGGCGACCCGAAACGCGAAGGCACCAGGCTCGGCCCGATGCAGAGCGTAAAAGCACGCGACGAGATCCACCGCCAGGTCAGCGAAAGCCTTCGCAAGGGCGCCCGGCTGCTGCTGGGCGGCAAGGTCCCCGACCGGCCCGGCGCCTGGTATCCGGCGACCGTGCTGACCAACGTCCTGCCCGGCCAGCCGGCGCACGACGAGGAAGTGTTCGGGCCGGTCGCAGCAATCATCGCCGCCGAGGACGAGCGCGACGCAATCCGCATCGCCAACGCCAGCGAGTTCGGCCTCGGCTCGGGCGTCCTCACCGGCGACGTCGACCGCGGCCGGCGCATCGCCGCCGAAGAGCTCGACGCTGGCTTGAGCTTCGTCAACGAGAACGTCCGCTCCGACCCGCGCATGCCGTTCGGTGGAGTCAAGCATTCCGGCTACGGCCGGGAATGCGCGGCGTTCGGAATCCGCGAGTTCACCAACATCAAGAGCGTCCACGTGCGGCCGCTCGAACATTCGACCGGAAGCTCGGTCGAATAGCTACTGCATCGTGTGGAAGCTGAGGAAGGCGAGCAGCAGCTGGTTGGCGATCAGCAGGATCACGACGAAGCCATGATACCGCTCGTCCCGCGTCTTCATCCCGAACAGCAGGAAGACCGACCGCACCGCGACTGACGCGAAATAGGGCCAGCCGAGCGCCGCCAGGTGCGCCGGGCCTTTCGCAGCAGAATCGACGAAATCAAGCAGGCTGAACAGGAGCAGCAGGCCGAACAGCCAGCGCCGCCGCGAATAATAATATGCGCGGTAATCGTGGTAGCGGCCGAGCTCCCACGGAGTCAGCACGGCGCAGATCAGGTAGAGGACGACCGCGAAGCCGAGGACGAAGGCATAAAGCTCGAAGGTCCAATGCCCGGTCCGCGCGAGCGTGAATTCCCACCACCACCAGAACAAGGCGTTCTGGAACATCAGCAGCATCCACAGCAGGTGGACCCAGTAGAGCTTCGACCGATCCGGGTGCTGGATGAAGCGGGCCACGCCCTGCAGCAATTGGGTCACCGCCAGCCCGACGATGATCGACGCGAGGACCATCACATAGTTGAAGAATTCCACGCGCCCCTCCCCCATTGGGAGCGGACGCTAACGCCTGGCACCGAATATTCCAGACGCGCCGTCGAGCAGCGCGAATCTGGCCCTGCCGCTGGCGCAGGTATATAATCGCGGAGTCGTCCAATCGAGGGAGGTCGCAATGACCAGGATGATGGTGTGGACGGGACTAGCCGCACTTGCCTTCGGCGGCATCGCCTTGAGCGCGCTGCCGGCTCAGGCGCCGGCCGCCGATCCGGCGCCGGGCGAGCCCGCGAAAATCTGCAAATCCGTGGTCAGCGCCGAGCGCGGGGCAACGCCTTACAAGATGTGTCTGACGAGGGCCGAGTGGGAGGCGAAGAAGATCGCGGATGCCAAGGACGCGACCCGCTTGGTCTGCCACTATGAGGAACAGCCTGGGACACGATTTCGCTCGACAAAGGTGTGCCTGACTGCGGCTGAATGGGAGAATCAGCGGCAGCTCGAGCGGCGGGACGTCGAACGCATGCAGAGCCTGAGCTGCGTGCCCGGCGCCGGCTGCTGATCAGCCCTCGATGATCACCTTGGTGCCGACCTCGGTCAGGCCGTAAAGCCGCTCCGCGAATTTGAGCGGCAGCCGCACGCAACCGTGGCTCGCCGGATAGCCGGGGTTCGGCCCGGCGTGGAAGGCGATGCCCTTGGGGTCGTACATCTGCATGAAGGGCATCGGCGCATTGTCGTACTTGCGGCTGTAGCCCTTGGTCTTCTTCAGCATCACCGACCAGAAGCCGAGCGGAGTCTCGCGCCCCTTCTTGCCGCTCGAGATGGTCGCCACCCCGATCAGCTTGTCGCCGCGATAGACGTAGAACAGCTGGCTCATCAGATCGATCACGATCCTGGCCTCGCCGGTCTGCGGAATGTCCGCCGTCCAGCGATACTGGCCGGGCTTCATGTACAGCGGCCCGAAGGTCGCGAGCGCGTCCTTGTGCGCCTGCGGGGCATTGCCCTGCGTCCAGCGATAGGGAAGTTCCGGAGTTGCGACCGGCGCGGGCGGCGGCGGCGCCTGCACGACTTTGGGCGTGGTCGAGCAGCTGGCGAGCATCGCTCCACCAAGCGCCGAAACGATGGCAATCCGAACTGCGCGCATTGGGAACCCCGAAGGCGATGAACCTCACTGCTGATCAGCGCAGCGCGCGCCGCTCGTCAATGCCTCGGTAAACGCGAAGTTACTGGTTAACCACGCAAATTGCCCGTCAGCTCCAGCTGTTTGCGTCCTTCTCGAACCCGTCGCGCTGAACCCGAACGACGCAAAAGCGCTGGCCGGTCGGCGCGCGCATCACCACCCATCGCTCCAGCCGCTGGTCGACCGTCGCCCCCAGCTTCTCCAGCCGCGCGACTTCGGCCGGGATGTCGTCGGTCTCGATGTCGAGATGGATGCGGCTCTCATGGCCGACCCGCTGGATCTGCACGCTGATCTCGTCTGCCGGCGTTTCGAGCATCACATAATCGCCTCGCGTGCCGGGGTGGTCCGGATCAACCGCCCGGCCGAGCGCCCCGGCCCAGAACTCCGCGGCGGCGTCGATGTCGTCGACGTTGCAGTCGATCAGGATGCCGTTGATGCGCGAGCGGTGCATGCGTGCCTCCTCGGGACTCAATGCCTCTTCAGATAGCCCACGATCAGGCGCGTGGTCTCGTCGACCAGCGCATCGACGGAGTCATCCGAAGCCAGGTCCCTATGGTGGAGGACGGCATTGTGCGCCAGCGCCTCGATCGCGGTCCCGCACACGAACGCCGCAAGCTGGACGTCGGCCACGCCAAGCTCCTCGCGGCGGCTCTCGAGATAGGACCAAAATCGGCCAAGCGCCGCTCGGTTGGCGGTTTCCACGTGCGCGAGCTCGCCCGTGCGCGGAATCTGCTCGGCGAGCACGCAATGCAGATTTGGATCGACCCGGTGTCCCTCGATCGCCGCTTCGACGAGCCTGCGAACGGCCTTGTCGAATGGGAGTGAATCCAGGTTGGACAAGGCGGATTCGACCACCTCCATGATTTGCCGATTGTGGCGCTCGAAGACCGCAAGGACGAGCGCCTCCTTGCTCGGGAAATATTGGTAGAGCGAGCCGACGCTGACGCCTGCGACCTGGGCGATGCGATTCGTGCTCGCCTTGTCGAAGCCCTCGCGGACCAAAATGCGAGCGGTCGCCTCGACGAGCGCGGCGACGGTTGCGCGCGACCTCTGCTGAGTGGCCAGTTTCCTTGGTTTTGTCGGCGGCTTCCGCGCCACGCACCGGCCTCCCGAACGCGAGTATGAAACGCGAATGATCGCTCATATTTTGGCCGCGATCAAGGCAACTCGAAGGACTACGGACATGCACGGAACATTGGAGCGGCTGTTCCGCTACAAGGCCTGGGCGAACGACGAGCTATTGACCGCGTTGGCGAAGCTCGGCGGCGGCGCTCAGGTGACGAAGCTGGCGATCAAGGCGCTGAGCCACAGCCATATCGTCGACCGCATCTTCCTCGCACACATGCGGAACGCCCGGCACTCGTATACGTCAGCCAACCTGATCGACCTCCCCGAGCTCGACCAACTGGCCGCAGACATCCGCGCGACCGACCGGGAATATCTCGACTATGTCTCCACGCTCGATCGCGAGCAGCTGGCGGAGCAAATCGAGTTCACGTTCACCGACGGCGCGCCCGGGCGGATGTCACGCGAGGAGATTCTGTTGCACGTCGTCAATCATGGCACGGGGCATCGGGGTCAGGTCAGCGCCGTCCTGCTGCTCAACGGGATGACACCAG
>Ga0207678_10002741_pt1 | contig 15955 bp, 17 predicted proteins | sample KBSC63metaG_FD_184319 | JGI IMG/M metagenome (GOLD analysis project Ga0207678, IMG submission 184319) | Corn rhizosphere microbial communities from Kellogg Biological Station, Michigan, USA - KBS C6-3 metaG (SPAdes) (version 2) | ecosystem: Host-associated > Plants > Roots > Rhizosphere > Soil ...
CTGCGTGAAAGGGAATGCGTGTGACCGAGCCACCCAGCGAGGTTCGCGTCGAGGTCAACGACGGCATTGCTGTGATCATGCTGAGCCGCCCCGAGAAGCTCAACGCCTTCACGACGCAGATGGCGCGCGAGCTGGTAGCTGCGTTCGACTCGACGGACGCCGACGACGCAGTGCGCGTGGTCGTGCTGACCGGAGCCGGTAGGGGGTTCTGCGCGGGAGCGGACATGTCGGTGCGTGGGACGGCGACGTTCGACGCCAACAATTCCGAGCGGCTCGCGGAGCGGGCTGATCTGGGAACCATCGACGGCGTCCTGCGCGACAGTGGCGGCTACGTCACGCTCCGGATCGCAGCCTCTCTGAAGCCGGTGATCGTCGCGATCAACGGGCCGGCGGTCGGCGTCGGTGTCACGATGACCCTTCCCGCGGACATCCGGATCGCCAGTGACACGGCCAAGTTCGGGTTCGTGTTCGCACGGCGAGGGATCGTGCCCGAGGCCGCATCCACCTGGTTCCTGCCAAGGGTGGTCGGCATCTCGCAGGCCATGGAGTGGGTGGCCACCGGTCGGATCTTCTGCGCAGAGGAAGCGCTGGCGGGCGGCCTCATCTCGCGGTTGGTCCCGGAGGAGGAGCTGATGCCAACCGTGATGGAGGTCGCACACGAGATCGCGGAGAACACCTCGGCTCTGTCCGTCGCGTTGTCGCGGCGCATGATGTGGTCGATGCTGAGTGCGGCCAGCCCGTGGGAGGCGCACCGGCTCGAGTCGTGGGGGATCGCCCGCACTGGCCAGGGGAAGGACTCGCTCGAAGGCGTGGCCTCGTTCCTCGAGAACCGGCGGCCGGAGTTCCTCGAGCGTGTCTCGGAGCACGCTGCGGCGCTGCCGTCGTGGCCCGCGAGGCCGGAGGAGCTGCGCTGATCGACAGGGGGCCCGCGATGGCAGTGCGGCGCCGTCTTGCCGTCGCAATCAGGTGACTCGGCGTCCACCGGTCAGAGACAGGACCGGCGCTCCAAGCTGGTTCGTGGACGCACTGGCCCGCCGTCCCGAGCACAGCGACATCGAGGTGGCGGGCACCCGTGTGCACTTCCGAGCATGGGGACCCCATGGAGCGCCCGGACTCGTGCTCGTGCACGGTGGAGGAGCGAACTCGGCGTGGTGGGACCACATCGCGCCGTTCTTCGCGGCTGATCACCGCGTGGTCGCGCTGGATCTCTCCGGGCACGGGGACAGCGGCCACCGTGACGCCTACGGCCTGGCGAGGTGGGCGGACGAGGTGGCCGCCGTCGCAGCCGCGGGCGGGATGTCCGGAGGCCCCGTGGTGGTCGGTCACAGCCTCGGTGGCTGGGTCACTGCGACCGTTGCTGCGAATTACGACGTAGCGGGCGTCGTCGTCGTCGACTCCAGGGTCGACCACCAGCCCGCTGACGAGCAACCCGTTCGCGCGTCCGCGCGCGAGGTGCGCCACTATCCCCACAAGGAGACCATCCTGGGCAGGTTCCGGACCATGCCTGAACAGGAGGTGCTGTTGCCCTATGTGGTCCGGCACATCGCCGAGGAGTCCGTCCGGCTGGAGCAGGATGGGTGGACCTGGAAGTTCGACCGGCGGATCTTCGCCGCGCGCGCACTGCTCGGGGAACTGCTGGCGAGCCTGACATGCCGTGTCGGCTTCCTGCGGTGCGAGTTCGGCGTGGTCCCCGACCAGACGGTGGCAGAGCTCGAGGTGTTGCTCGGGGGGCGTGGGCTGATCCTGGACCTTCCCGCCGCCGGCCACCACCCGATGCTCGACCAGCCGCTCGCGCTGGTCACCGCCCTCCGTGCAGTGTTGGGGCACTGGGTGTTGCCCCGATGCTGATCGCAGCCGGTCCGGTGCCGGCCGACGCAGGCCCGGTGAGTGGGATGATCAGCGGCGCCGAGTCGTCATCGGTGGCCTACCGTGAATCGCGTTGTGATCTTGCCGCGGGCCGGGCAGCGGTCTGCCGCGGCGCGACCGAGGAGGCTCCGTGAGCGAACGTCCCGCCCTTCCACTGACGCCGGCACGTGACCTCGAGATCGACCTGCTGGTCATCGGGTCAGGCACCGGGATGGCGGCCGCCTTGGCAGCGGCCGACGCCGGGCTGTCGACCGTTGTGGTGGAGAAGACCGCCCTCGTCGGCGGTTCTACGGCGCGTTCCGGAGGAGGGTTCTGGATCCCGGGCAACTCCGTGCTCGCCGAGGCCGGCACCAGTGATTCTCCGGACCGGGCGGAGCAGTACCTCCGTGCGATCGTCGGAGACAGCGCCCCTGAGGATCGCTGGCAGAGCTTCCTGCGCCACGGGCCCGCCGCCGTCGACATGATGCGGCGTACGACCCCGATGAAGTTCCAGTGGACGCGCGACTACGCCGACTACAAGCCGGAGCTGCCGGGCGGGTCGGCGGTCGGGCGAACCTGCGAGTGTCGACCGTTCGACCTTTCGCGGCTCGGTCCGGAACGGGCCCGCCTGCGCCGGTCGGGGATGCGCTCGCTCCCTATGCCGGTGACGGCCATCGACTACCGGTGGATGAACCTGATGGCGCGCAAGCCGGTCAAGGCGCTCTCGCGCGCCGCTTTCCGGGCCAGCCAGGGCGCCATTGGCATGGCGCTGGGTCGCGAGTACGTCGCGGGCGGTCAGGCGATTGCCGCCGGGCTGTTCGCCGGAGTTCTCCGTGCGCAGATTCCCGTGTGGACCAAGACGACCATCACCGAGCTGACCACGCTTGGCGACCGCGTCGTCGGGGCAGTGCTCGTGCAGGACGGGCGGGAGGTCAGGGTCACGGCACGCCGGGGCGTCGTCCTCGCCGCCGGTGGCTTCGACCACGACATGGCCCGACGCCATCTGCACCAATCTCCCACGCTCCAGCGCAACTGGAGTCTCGGCAACACCGGCAACACGGGCGACACCCTCGACCTCGCGACCAAGGTCGGTGCGGACACCGCGCTGATGGACCAGGCTTGGTGGTTCCCGTCGGTCGCGCCGCTGGCGCCGGGCCAGCGTCCGATCCCGCTCCTGGCCGAGCGCTCGCTGCCCGGCTCGTTCATGGTCGACGGGTCCGGCCGACGCTTCGCCAACGAGGCGGAGGACTACATGAGCTTCGGCCGACTGATCCTGGCTCGCGAGCGGGCCGGCGATCCGGTCGACCCCATGTGGTTGGTGTTCGACCAGTCCTACCGCAACAGCTACGTCTTCGCGACCATCCTCAACCCGCGGCAGGCAGTTCCGGCTGCGTGGTTCGAAGCGGGCGTCGCGGTGAGGGCGGACAGCCCCGAGGACCTCGCCCGCGCAGCGGGTCTGCCGGTTCAGGCCTTCAGTGAGAGCTTCGCACGGTTCAACCTGCTGGCGGGGGCCGGGGTCGATGACGACTTCCATCGGGGAGAGAGCGCCTACGACCGGTACTACGGTGACCCGACCGTCGGTCCCAACCCCAACCTGCGTCCGCTGACCCGCCGCGGCCCCCTGTACGCCGTCAGGGTCGTCCTCGGTGACCTCGGCACGTGCGGCGGCATCCGAGCTGACGGGCTGGCGCGAGCCCTGCGCGCCGACGGGACGGCGGTCGACGGCCTTTACGCGGTCGGCAATGTTGCCGCCAACGCGTTCGGGAACGCCTATCCGGGCGCCGGCGCCACCATCGGCCAAGGCGTGACCTTCGGTTACATCGCTGCCCAGCACGCGGCTGGGCGACTGCGCTGAGGAGGCCGGTCGACGAACCCTGTGCGGCGCGGCCGAGCTGACCGACCAGTGGCTGCGAACGGCTGACTGATCGTGCGCCGACATCCGAGGATGTATCCGGGCACCACTCGTGACCGGCTGCGGCCGGTCGGGCGGAGCCGTGGTGCTTCATCGGCCCGCCGGCCGCACAGGCCGCGTGGTGTGGGCGATCAGCGCACCCGCACCTTGAGCTCCTTCAGCGCCCTCACGTACGTCGGGCGGTAGGTGGGCTCCTCGACAAGCTCGAGCGTGGGCCACCGAGTGAGGATCGCGCCGATCATCGCGCTGGCTTCGCGACGAGCGAGCAGGGCGCCGAGGCAGAAGTGCGGGCCAGCGGCGAAGCTGATGTGGCGGTTCTCGGAGCGGGTGATGTCGAGGCGCTCGGGGTCTGTGAAGACCCGCGGGTCGCGGTTGGCCGACCCGATCGAGAGCAGGACGACGGAGCCCTTCTCGACCACGTGGCCGTCACCGAGGTCGATGTCTTCAAGCGCCACCCGGGGCAGGGCCCAGTCCGAGGGGGTCCCCAGACGGAGAAACTCCTCAACGGCGCCGGGCATGAGCGACAGGTCCTCGCGAAGCTTCTCGGCCTGTTCAGGGTGGTGCAGCAGGCACAGCATGGCGTTGCCGATCAGGTTGGACGTGGTCTCGCTGCCCGCCGCGATGAGCATCTGCAGGGTGCCGAGCAGCTCGAGCTCGCTGAGCTGGTCGCCCTCGTCTTCGGCACGAATGAGATCGGAAACGAGGTCGGAGCCGGGGTTCTCCCGACGCCGGGCGACCAGCGCGCGGAAGTACTCGAGGAACCCGACATGGGCCTCAACGACCGCGCGCCGGACCTCTGGCGTGGGCTCGACGTTGCGTGCAGCGGCTACGACGGTCTGGATCCATCCCCCCCACAGCGCATGGTCCTCACGTGGCACCTGCATGAGGTCGCAGATCACGGCCTCGGGCAGCGGGTATGCGAGCGCTTCCATGAGGTCGAACTCGGTCCGATCGCCCACTGCCGCGATGAGTTCGTCAGTGATCTCCTGCACCCTGGGCAGCCAGGCCGCCACGGCCTTCGGACGAAAGGTCTCGTCGAGCAGGCGGCGGATGCGACGGTGGGCCGGCTCGTCCTGGTTGATGAGCATCGAGATGTTGGCGACGCGTGCTTCGGCCATCAACGGATTGTCCTGAGCGGCTCCGGAGTGTGCCTCTGACTCGCGGATGGCCGCTTGATGCCGGCTCAACCGTTGGTCGCGGTAGAGCTTGTTGACGTGGTCGTGGCGCGTGACGAGCGTCATCCCGAAGACCTTCTTGATCGGCTCCGATTCACGAAGCTGCGCGTAGAGCGCCCAGGGCTCGGGCACTTGGCTCCGGTCGGCGAGGAGTCGCTCCGCCTCTTCGTCCACCGAACTGTAGGAACTCCGCGCGAACTCGGATGTGGTGCTCATTGCGTCAATGCCTCCCGAACTGAGGGGTGTCATGCACGAACGTTGATTCTCACGTCGGTTCGTGCCGGGCGTCGGGCAGCCGGTCCCGGCAGATGGAACTGAATGCTCGTCGGCGTCGGACCCACCGGGGCATCGTTCGGCTCGAGACCGTGGAGGAGGACCGCATGACGATCCGGGTGAGCATCGATCAAGAGCTCTGTATCGGGACAGGCAGTTGTGTGTTCCACGCTCCGGAGGTGTTCGACCTCGACTCGGAGGGCATCGCCCACGTCATCGATGAGACGGCGGCGACGAGGTCGAAGATGGAGTTCGTCGAAGGCGCGTGTCCCGTGCAGGCGATCCGCCTGCACGTGCCAGATTCCCCCTGAGCGCCTCCCCGACGGCCATGTGTGAACTTCGCGTCCGGTCGCGGCGAGCGGCGGGCGCGGAAGCAGCGCACCTAGGAACCGGTGAAGGTCGGCGTGCGCCGCTCCAGGCTGGCCGCAATGCCCTCGGCACTGTCCTGCGTGCGCCAGAGCCGGCTCTGCTCGGCAAGCTCGTGGTCGAGGGCGGCCCGCACCTGCTCGGCCAGGCCGGCGCGCAGCGTGCTGCGAATCGAGGAAACGGCCAGCGGTGCTGCCTCGGCGAGCTCGCGCGCCCAGGCGACGGCGACTGCGCGCTGCTCACCGGAGCCGGCGAGACGGTCGACGAGGCCCACGCGCAGGGCTTCGTCGCCCCTGATGGTGGCCCCACGCATCAGCAGGTCGGCGGCGGTCTGCTTCCCGACGATGTTCGGAAGCGTCGCGCTCAGGCCGAAGCCCTGGTGGATTCCCAGCCGCGAGAAGTTCGCCACGAAGCGCGCGTCGCTGTCGGCAACCCGGAAGTCGGCTGCGCAGGCCAGCCCCAGCCCGCCTCCGACCGCGGCGCCCTGGACGGCAGCGATGATCGGCTTGCGGGTCTCGAACAGCCGGGCCGCTTGCTCGTAGATCCGGCGGGCGGTCATGGACTTGTCCGCACCGAAGCCCTCGGTGTCCGCGAAGTCGGCACCTGCGCAGAAGTGTCTGCCCGCGGCGCACAGGACAAGCGCCCGGCAACGCGGCTCGTGATCGAGGGCATGCGTTGCAGTCGCGATCGCGCGCACGAGCTCCTCGTCGAAGTAGTTTGCCGGAGGCTTGCGCATCTCCAGCACGGCGACGGAATCGTCGAGGGTCACCTCGAGGGCGTCGGTGGTCGAGTAAGGTCCGGGCAACGCAGGTACTCCTTCATGATCGGGGGCTATGGCTCGTTGCGAGATGGAGGTCGCCGACCGTGGCCACCTCGCCGGCCCACAGCTCCGCAAGGGCGATGCGGCGCTCGGGCCGGTCGAGGCCCCGTAGGTCGGCGGCACCTCGCTCGGTGACGACGATGTCGATGTCGTGTGACGGGGTCGTCACCGGTCTCGATAGCCGGTCCACGAGGGTGGGTACGCCGCGGTGGCTCGACGCGAGCGCGATGACGGAGAGACCGTCCCCGCGCACCCCGGCAGTCGCGAAGTCGGGGTGCCCGCCGATCATGCCGACAGCTCCCTGTCCGGTGCCCTCGACGTTGACCTGCCCGTCGAGATCGATCTCCAGCGCCGCGTTGAGCGCAATCAGTGGGGCCGGGTCGGACGAGCTCAGCCGGGTAGGGTCGTGCGTGTACTCGAGGGGGTGCAGCAACGGGCGGCCGTTGGCCCAGTCGTACAGGCGTCTGGTGCCGCAGAGGTAGGTGCTGATGGGCTCTCCGATCAGCAGCCCCCTGGCGTCCAGGTCGACGACGGGGTCCGGCAGCAGACCGGAGTCCACGCGCACGGGGACGTCGATGGTCGCGGCGATCGCGGCGGCGAGCCGCCCCGGACCCACTTGGACGCGAGCCCCTTCCGGCACGAGTGCGGCGACCGTGCGGGCGATGACCCGGTCGGTCTCTGTGGGAGGGGGGTTCGAGATCTCGGTCGGCCCGTCGTCGCACTCACCCACGACGGTGACCGCGTCCTCAGGCAGCGGTCGGCCGGCATCCGCGAACGGCGTACCGTTCGAGATGATGCCCACGACGGGCACTCCCGCCTCGACCAGACCGCGTTGGTAGCTCACTTCCGAGCCGAAATGCAGACCTGCCGGACCCCGGACCAGCGTTGCGAGGAGCACATCTGGGCGCAGTTCCCTGCGGAGCAAGGAGGGCAGCGCGGAGAGGCGGGCCGGGACGAGGTGGGCGATGCCGGCCTCGACCGTCGCACGGGATCCCGGGCCGCCCATGAGTACCCGGACGTCCGTGAACGCTGTGAGGTCCAGGTTGGGGACCGGCGCCGGCAACCACCCCAGCAACGCACTGAGGGGCCGGGCGGCGGCGATTCGGCTCAGCGGCGCGTGCAGCGCAAATGGCGTGCCGCAACCGTCACCCAGCGCCACTCGTGCGCCTGCAGGTACCGCGGCGGCGAGCGCCGTCTCGATGTCGTGACGCTCCGGGCCGCTCGCCGGATCGGCTCGGCCGCTCATCCGCTGAGCATCGGCCACAGGCCGGAAGGTCCGACGGTCAACGCACGGCCACCGAGTACGTCGTTCCAGTGTGCCTCTGAGCCGTCCTCGTCACGCCAGGCCGACAGCCGGGTGGTCACCAGTCGCAGGTCGTGCTCGCGGGCGAATCCGAGGGCGCCGTGCACCTGGTGAGCGGTGCGGACCACCACACCGGCTGCCTCGCCGCACCGTGACTTGGCCGCCGCGATCGCAAGTGCTGCGCCGTCGAAGCCGACCGCATCGACCTCGGCCGCCGCTGCCTGGGCTGCCGTACCGGCAGCAGTCACTTCGGCAGCAGCCAGTGCCAGCATCTGCTGAATGGTCTGCTGCCTCGCCAGCGGACGGCCGAACTGGACTCGCTCGGCGGCGTACCGCACGGACATCGCCAGCGCTTGATGCGCCGCGCCGGCCATCAGCTGCGAGCGGCCAAGCGCAGCGCGCAAGAGCAGTTCCTCCGCGGTGGAGGGTCGGAGATCTGCAACGTGTACGGCGGTGCCGCTGAGCCGCAGGTCGTCGCGAGGTTCCTCGGCGAGGTTCGCACCCTCGTCGAGCTCTGTGTTCGCCGGGTCGACAAGAAGCACCTTGTCACCCGCCACCACGGCCACGGCTGCGACGGCCCGGCCCCAAGGAACCCGGCGCAGCGTGCCCGTGGCAAGGCCGGCCCCTCGGCCGGTGACCTCGAGGTCGGCAGCGAAGATTGCCGACAGTGGCCCCGCCGGAACGGGAAGGCCGAGCGCGTGGAGCAGCCAGCCTCCGACCAGGTCGGTCTCGACCAGCGGAATGCGCGCGGCGAAGCGGCCCGCTGCGCGCATCACAGCCGCCGCCTGGGCGAAGCTTGCTTCAGAGCCGCCCGCGGCCTCGGGCAGGGTCAGTCGCGCGAGACCCAACTCTTCGCAGGTGTGCCACAGGCCGGCGTCAAAGCCCACGCCGGTGCTGTCCCAGGAACCGGCGAAGACGGACTCTGCCAGGTCGCGCACCTGCTCGATGTCGTCGAAGTCGCTCATCGGAGCCCCAGCCCACGCGCCACGATCGATCGCAGGATCTCGTTCGTTCCGCCGCGCAGCGTGAAGCCCGGCGCGTGCAGAACCGCTTTCGCGAGCAGGCCGGCATAAGAACGCTCGTCGCCGGGGTCCGGTACTACGCACAGCAGAGCTCGAGCCACGTCGATCACATCGCCCTCGAACCGAGTGCCCAGATCCTTGACCACAGCGGCTGCCAGCTCGGGCGCCTGCCCCGACTCGAGGGCGCCCGCCATGCCGAGCGACATCCGGCGCAGGGTCCAGTAGCGCGCCACGAGAGCCCCTAGCTCTCGGCGCCGTCCTGCGTCGAGTCGGGTGTCCGACACCTCGGCGAGTAGGTGAACCATGAGCTGGAACGTCGAGAGGTACCGCTCGGGTCCGGAGCGCTCGAAGGCGAGCTCCGAAGTGACCTGGTGCCAACCCTCGCCGACCTCGCCGAGCACCATCGAGTCCGGCACCCAGACCTTCTCGAACACCACTTCGTTGAAGTGGTGCGCACCCGTCAACAGGGGGATCGGCCTGATCGTGACCCCGGGCGCCTTCAAGTCCACGATCAGCTGCGAGAGACCGGCGTGCCGCTGCTGCGGATCCAGCTTGCTGGTTCGCACCAACGCGAAGAGCGCATGGGCATGGTGCGCTCCGGAGGTCCACACCTTGGTTCCGGTCAGCACCCAGCCACCATCGGCCCGATCGGCCCGGGCCCGGACCGACGCCAGGTCCGAACCCGAGTCCGGCTCGGACATCCCGATGCCGAAGTACACCTCGCCGGCGGCGATGCCGGGGAGGTACCTCTGTCGTTGCTCCTCGGTGCCGAACCGCATCAGGGACGGAGCGATCTGCCGGTCCGCAACCCAGTGAGCGGCGACCGGTGCGCCGCCCGCGAGCAGCTCCTCGGTCACCACGTAGCGATCGAGGGCGCCGCGGCCTTGGCCGCCGTACTGGGACGGGATGGTCATGCCCACCCACCCGCGTCGGGCCAGCTCCTTGGTGAACCGCTCGTCCCATCCCGAAAGCCAGGTGTCGACGCCCGGCTGCCACAGGTCACGCGCCCGTTCCTCGTCGAGAAATGCGCGGACCTCGGCACGCAGCGTCGTGAGCCGGTCAGGGATCACCGGGGGCGGAAGCACGAGGTCGTCGATGTTCATGGATGCCGTTCAGGTCGGCGGTGGGTCGCGGTGACCTTACGAGTTCCCGTCGTGACCTTCCCGAAGGTTTGTCCCGATGGGCGGAATGGGGCGCGAGCGGAAACGCGTGATCAGCAGTGACAGTGGATCCGCAAAGACCGGGCAGGTTCGCGAAGGGAAGCCCATGCGTGCGGTTCGCATCCACCCGAAGGGTCATGTCCGGCCCGGGAATGTCGCCGACCCCGCCCGGGATGCTCAGCGGGGACGAGCCGGCGCCGCCGCCTTTGGCGAGAACCTGACCCGGACCACGCAGGAGCACCCGTGACCAAGACCGCCGTCGCGGTTGCCGACCAGATAGCCGCCGTGCTGGACGAGTACGCCGCAGCCTGGTCGTCGCGGGACCTGCATCGAGTCGCGCGCCTCTGGGACGAGCAGGAGCCCTCCCCGACGTACGTGGCCGAGGAGCTCGCCGAGGTCCTCACCGACCTCGGCAGCATCGTCGAACACCTGACCCGCACCGAATCACGGCTGGAAGAAACGCGCGTGACCATCGGGCGCACCCAGGTGACAGAGCTCAGCGACGAGCTCGTGCTGGCGGTGTTCCACTGCCGGTGGGACCTCGAGTGGGTCTCCTTCAGTCGCATCAGCGCCATCTTCCGGAGGCGGGAGAACGGGTGGCGCTTCACGCACTACATGGAGGCGCCGTTCCATGCCGAGGACTGGGTCGATGAACCGGTTGGCTGAACGCGCGTTCGCGAGATGAAGGCATCAACCCAGTGAAGCCCGTCACGAGACCGAGGTGGAGAACATGAGCACAGACGACCACACCCACGCACCGTCGACCGTCCCCGTGAGTGTCGTCGACTGCGACGTCCATCCTGTTCCCAAGTCGCTCGACGAGTTCCTCGAGCACTACCCGGAGCCTTTCCGCTCACGCTACTTCGCGAAGTACCGCGAAGAGGTGCCGATGAGCTTCTTGCTCTACACCCCGCACTCGAACACGGGCGGCAACGCCGGCATGGGTGGGCCCGGGGGATACGCCGCGCCGCCGAACGGCGGCGGCCCGGGAAGTGACCCGGACTTCCTGGCCCGGCAGCTGTGCGTGGACAACGGCACCGACTACCTGGTGATGAACCCACTGAACTTCCGCCCCCGGCACTGGGATCCCGAGTGGGATGCCGCTCACTGTTCCGCGATCAACAGCTGGCTCGCCGCCACGTGGCTCGAGGGCGAGGCCAACCGACACGGCCGGTTCTTCGGGGGCATCCAGGTCTCGGCGATCAACCCTGCGAGCGCGGCCATCGAGGTCGAGAAGTGGGCGGAGCACCCGGCGTTCGTGCAGTCCTACATCATCGCCGACTCGCACGTGGCGTTCGGGCATCCGCAGTACGAGCCGCTGCTGGCCGCGACCGCGAAGCACAACTTGCCGCTGGGCACTCACCTCTACCGGCACGCCGGCATTCGGTCGATGACACCGGTCGGGTTCCCGTCGTACCACGTGGAGACCCTGCCCAACTGGATCTTCACCTACATGTGCCACGTCACCAGTCTGGTCTTCGAGGGCGTGTTCGAGCGCTACCCCAACCTCAAGTTCGTTGCGATCGAGGGTGGGTGCGAGTGGGTCGCGCCGCTGATGTGGCGCCTGGACCGGCAGTGGGAGGAGCTTCGGGAGGAAGTGCCGCAGACCAGGCGGCGACCCTCGGAGATCATTCGCGAGCACATGCGCTTCGCCACCCAGCCCCTGTGTGAGCCGCGCGGTCGCGGGGACCTGATTCGCGCGATGGAGTGGGGCGGCGCGGAGGAGACGATGGTCTTCAGCTCCGACTACCCCCACTACGACTTCGACCCCGCCAAGTGGGTGGCGCAGCAGGTCCCTGATTCCTGGCGCCACCAGCTCATGGCCGCCAACGCCCTGAGCGCCTACACCAAGATGCCGCCGGTCCGGCCGCGTGACCATCTCGACGACATGGAGGTTCCCGACTTCCGCATCGAGGCGGGCGAGCGACGCGACGAAGTCATGACCGCCCTGCGAGCAGGGACCTACCAGGTCGACAACTCGAAGGCCTGGATCGAGTCAATCGACTGAGGCGAAAGGGAGCAGCGCAATGACGCGTTCACACGTGGTCGGCCGAGTGGAGGACATTCCGCCCGGTTCGTCGAAGTTCGTCCCGGTCGGCAAGTTCGGCGTCGGGGTCTACAACGTCGACGGTGAGTTCAGGGCAGTGACCAATTACTGCCCGCACCGAGGTGGTCCGCTCTGCGTGGGCAAGCGGTACCCCGTCATCGAGTCCAAGGAGCCGTACGAGTTCGAGACCTCCGGATCCGACGAGATCCTCAAGTGCCCCTGGCACGGCTGGGAGTTCGACCTTCGCGACGGGATGGCCGAGGTGGGCGGCAAACGAATCCGACTCCACACCGTACGCGTCGCGGACGGCATGGTCGTCCTGGAAGGAGTGTAGGAGATGGCTGACGAAGTGTCGGGTGAGACGTCGGGCACTGTCTCGAGTGTCTTCGACAGTGCGGTCCATCCGCGGATGCTCACCCATGCCCAGATCTACGACTACATGGAGCACCCGTACAAGGGCCTGGTCTACAACACTCCCAACCGCTTCTTCCACCCGGTGCCGACGGGAATCGCGCCGTTCAGCGAGTGGATGGAGCAGTCTCGGCCCGACGGGGAGATCATCAACACCGACAGCGGCGCCCATGTCGCCCGAGAGCCCGGGTCGGTGCCGGCTCGGATGACGGATTACCTGCGGTCCAATGGCGTGACGTCTGCCGTCCTCCTTCCGACCCTGCGCGGCCTCCAGCCGGCGGCCGACCAGGGCACGGCGATCTGTCAGGCCTACAACCGCTGGATCGCCGACACGTGGCTGCGGGACGAACCCGAGCAGCTGGGCTACTTGGGCACGATCCGGATCAACCCGATGGACCCGGACGGCTCGGTCGCCGAGATCGAGCGTTGGGCGGGGCATCCGCGCATGGTGCAGGTCGGGGTGCCGATGGAGGCTCACCATCCCTATGGTCAGCGCTACTTCCTGAAGATCTGGGAGGCGGCGGCCGAGCACCGGCTCCCGGTGGCGATCAAGGCTGAAGGCGGTGTCGGCGTCGAGTACTACCCGACGATGACCGGACTGCCGCGCACCCACATCGAGTTCAGCTCGCTGCACCGTGACCGGTTCTTCGTTCACCTGGCGAGCTTCATCGCCGAGGGGGTCTTCGACCGCTTCCCTCAGTTGCGGATCGTCTTCGCCGACGGAGGCTTCGACGCCTTGGCGCCGGCGATGTGGCGGATGGACATGGACTGGCCGATCACCCGCACCGAGGTTCCCTGGGTTCGGAAGATTCCCAGTGACTACCTTCGCGAACACGTCAGGTTCGTCGCCAACCGACTCGAGGGCCCGCCGGACAGCGAGCCGGATCTCGCCGCGGAGTGGGTACGCCGGACGGATGCGGCGAACCTGCTGATCTACGGGAGCGGCTATCCGCTCTGGAGTGCCGCGAGGCCCGACCAGATCCTCCCGGGAATCCCGGCCGAGGATCGCGAGCGGATCCTCCGTGGCAACGCAGAGGACCTGTACGCCGCGCGTCTCGCGGCGCTGGCGTAGCCGCGGATCCCTTCCTTCGGCGCCGCCTCGATCGCCGAGCCGAAGCTCGAAGGCGTCCCGGTGCAGCTCAAGCACTGGAAATCAAGAGGAGTGGAACATGAAGGTCGCAGTCGATCTCGGACTGTGTGATCGCCAGGCCGTGTGCATCGGCATCACGCCGGCAGTCTTCGACTTCAACGGCGACGGCGAGCTCACGGTGTTGCAACCGGAGCCACCGGAGTCCCTGCGGGACGCCGTGGAGGATGCCGCGGCCGCGTGCCCGATGGCCGCAATCACGGTTGAGCAATGAGCGCACCAGGTCGCGTTGCCGTCGTCGGTGCGTCCTTGGCCGGCGTACGTGTCCTGAAGGCGTTGCGACGCAAGGGGTTCGACGGAGAGCTCGTGCTGATCGGCGACGAGAACGAGCTTCCGTACGACCGGCCGCCACTCTCCAAGCACTACCTGACCGGCGACGACCCCGTCGCTGTGAAGCTTCTCGAACCGGAGTCGTTCTACGACGACGTCGAGCTGCGGCTCGGAGTGAGTGCGGTGCGCCTCGACCTCGCTGATCGGGCGGTCACACTCGACGACGGTTCCTCGGTACGGGCCGATCATGTGGTGATCGCCACCGGCGCTCGCGCTCGCACCCTCGCCGAGCTCCCGGACGGCCCTCGGATCGCACGGCTGCGCACCTTGGCGGACGCACGGCGGATCCGCGCCGCCTTCCGGAGTTGCCGACGGCTGCTGGTCGTCGGCGGTGGGTTCATCGGATGTGAGGTCGCTGCGTCGGCGCGCCGCCGCGGCCTGGAGGTCACCCTCGTCGAGCCATTGGCAGCGCCGGTGGTCCGCGGCGTCGGTGCGGTCGTCGGCGGCACGATCGCGGCCGTGCACAGGGACAACGGGGTCGATCTGCGTGTAGGCCTTGCGGTGGCGGGCGTGGAGCACCTGGCCGATCGGCTCGTCGTCATGCTGACCGACGGGAGTCGCGTCGAGGCGGACTTCGCTGTCGTGGGAGTCGGCGCGACCCCTGCCACGGAGTGGCTGGCCGGCAGCGGGATCGAGGCAACAGGCGGAGTCGCGTGTGACGACCGCTGCCGGGTGGCCGGCGCTGGCGGCGGGGTGTGGGCCGTCGGCGATGTCGCCGTGTGGCCCAGTCGGCTCTCGGGTGGACCCGTCCGGATCGAGCACTGGACCAACGCCGCCGAGCAGGCGAGCGTGCTCGCGGCGAACCTCCTTGATGATTCCTCCGACATGTGTCACGACCCGGTGCCCTACGTGTGGTCGGATCAGTACGAGCACAAGGTCCAGATCCTCGGCAGCGTCCACGGCGACGATGAGACGACGCTCGTCTCTGGCAGCCTCGACGAGCGCAAGTTCGCCCTCGCCTACTCCCGCGAGGGCCGCATCTGCGGGCTCGTCGCCTTCAACTCACCTCGTGAGGTCGTCGCGATGCGGACACTGATCGCGCAGTCCGCGCTCATGGCGGACGTGGCGTGAGCATCGAGTGACCGTGGCGGCCATGGACTCCTCCGCGGCGGCCGAACGGCTCCGCGACCGAATCGTCAACGCCGACGAGCCCGTCTACGGCGCGTGGTTGGGCTTCGCGTCGTGGGAGCTGCTCGGCGCGCTGTGCGCCTCGTCGATCGACTACGTCGGGATCGACTGCCAGCACGGGCTCGTCACCGAGACGGACGTTGCCCGGCTCATCGTCGCGGCCGGTCCGGTGGAACCGGCCCGGCTCGTGCGCGTCGGAGCAAACCGGCCCGAGCTGATAGGCAAGGCGCTCGACGGCGGCGCCGACGGAGTGATCGTCCCCAGCGTCAACAGCGCGAAGGAGGCGCGGGCGGCGGTCGCGGCAACATCGTTCCCCCCGGATGGCGTCCGCAGCTACGGCGTGATGGCCGCCTTCGTGCCGCGTGATCCTGCGCTGATCCAGCAGCGAGCCCTCGTGCTGCCCATGATCGAGACTCGTGCCGGGCTTGCGGCAGTCGAGGAGATCCTCGCGGTCCCCGGCGTGCACGGTGTGTACGTCGGCCCGGCCGACCTCGGGATCGCGCTCGGGCTCGGCCACGCACAGTTCCCGGCCGGTCCCGGTCTCGAAGCCTCCCTGGAGGCGGTGGTCGCCGCGGCCCGCGGAGCGGGGAAGTTCGCGGGAATCCATGCTGGCAGTGAATTGTTCGCGGCCGGATACGTGGAGCAGGGATTCCGGCTGATCACGCTGGGCAGCGAGCGGAGCTTCGTGAGCACCGGTGTGGATCGGGCCTTGACGGTGGCTCGCGCGGGTCACGTCGCCCTCGACGGTCCGATCGCCGACCCCGGCGACGCCACTGCCTCGCCGTACTGACCTCGCAAGCTGAGAACTCACCAGAAGGGAGCACCGGATGCTCGCAGCGCTCGGACTTGAACACGGCCACCACCTCTCGGTCGAGGAGGTGGAGCCGCTGCCACCCGGACCTCACGATGTCGTCGTGCGCGTCGGAGCCAGCGGCGTGTGCCACACCGACGTCGCCGTCCTCGGTGGGCAGCTTCCGATCCCGTTGCCGGTGGTGCTGGGTCACGAGGGAGCCGGC
>Ga0207678_10002743_pt1 | contig 15942 bp, 18 predicted proteins | sample KBSC63metaG_FD_184319 | JGI IMG/M metagenome (GOLD analysis project Ga0207678, IMG submission 184319) | Corn rhizosphere microbial communities from Kellogg Biological Station, Michigan, USA - KBS C6-3 metaG (SPAdes) (version 2) | ecosystem: Host-associated > Plants > Roots > Rhizosphere > Soil ...
CACCGAGGAAGTGGCGCTGCCTGAACTGGGAAATCCGCAGATAGGGTCAGCTCGATGAACGACCGGCGCGTCGTCATCACGGGGATCGGCGTCGTCGCTCCAGGCGCCATCGGCAAAGAGCCCTATTGGGATCTGCTGACGTCGGGCCGGACGGCGACGAGGTCGATCACCCAGTTCGAGGCGGGTGCGTTCCGGTCGCGGATCGCCGCCGAGATCGACTTCGACGGAACCGCGGCGGGTCTGTCGCACCAGGAGGTCCGGCGGATGGACCGGGCGGGGCAGTTCGCCGTGGTCTGTGTGCGTGAGGCACTTGCCGACAGCGGGCTGGAGCTCGGTGGCATCGATCCCGGACGGATCGGGGTCAGCCTGGGCAGCGCGGTCGGCTGTACCACCAGCCTCGAGGACGAGTACCGGGTGCTCTCCGACAGCGGCAAACGTTGGCTGGTCGACCACAGCTACGGCGTGCCACACCTCTACGGTCACATGGTTCCCAGCACTCTCGCGGTCGAGGTCGCTTGGAGCGTCGCGGCAGAGGGCCCCGTCGCGCTGGTCTCGACCGGATGCACCTCCGGGCTGGACGCGGTGATGCGAGGTGCCCAGCTCATCCTCGAAGGAACCGCCGACGTCATGTTCGCCGGCGCGACGGATGCCCCGCTGTCCCCGATCACCTCTGCTTGCTTCGACGCGATCAGGGCGACGTCGTCCAACAACAGCGATCCCGAACACGCTTCGCGTCCGTTCGACGCCCAGCGCGACGGGTTCGTGCTGGGCGAGGGCTCGTCGGTGATGGTGCTGGAGGAGCGGACCGCCGCACTTGCGCGGGGGGCGCAGATCTACGCCGAGATCTCGGGGGCGGCCAGCCGGAGCAACGCGTACCACATGACCGGTTTGAAGCCGGACGGCCGTGAGATGGCCGAAGCGATCACCGCTGCGTTGACCGCCGCGGAGCTCGATCCGTCCGTCGTGGACTACATCAACGCGCACGGCTCCGGCACTCAGCAGAACGACCGGCACGAGACCGCAGCCTTCAAACGCGCGCTGGGGCAACGCGCTTACGACGTCCCGGTGAGCTCCATCAAGTCCATGATCGGTCATTCGCTCGGGGCCATCGGGTCCCTGGAAGTCGCAGCGTGCGCACTGGCGCTGGAGCGTCAGGTCGTGCCACCTACCGCGAACCTGCACAACAAGGATCCCGAATGCGACCTGGACTATGTGCCGCTGACCGCGCGGGAGCACTCGATGGACGTGATTCTCACTGTGGGCAGCGGGTTCGGCGGCTTCCAGAGCGCGATCGTGCTGGGGCGCGCCGGCTCGACACGACGGTAGAGGAAGGAAGACGGTGTCCATGAGTGAATCGAGCCGAACTGCCGTCGTCACCGGGATCGGCGTCGTCGCGCCCACCGGGATCGGCAACGACGCGCATTGGCAGTCAGTGCTGGCAGGCAAGACGGGCATCGGCCGGATCAGCCGGTTCGACCCGTCCTCCTATCCCGTCCGCCTCGCCGGCGAGGTCCCGGGGTTCGAGGAGCACGATGCGGTGCCGTACCGGCTCATCCCGCAAACCGATCGGTGGACGCACTTCGCGCTGGGGGCGGCCGACGCGGCGCTGGCCGACGCTGGGGTGGATCCGACGCGGCTGCCCGAATACGAGATGGCCGTGGTGACCGCGAGCTCGTCGGGCGGAACCGAGTTCGGCCAGCACGAGATGGAACGCCTGTACCTCAACGATCCCTCTTGGGTCAGCGCGTACCAGTCGGTCGCCTGGTTCTACGCGGCCACCACCGGCCAGATCTCGATCCGGCACGGGATGCGCGGGCCGTGCGGGGTGTTGTGCACCGAGCAGGCTGGTGGCCTCGACGTGCTCGGCGATGCCAGGAGACTGATCAGGGCGGGCTCGCAACTCGTGGTCTCGGGCGGCACCGACGCGTCACTTTGCCCCTACGGCCTCACCGCGCAGCTGTCCACGGGTCACCTGTCGAACTCAGACGATGCCTCGCGCGGTTACCTGCCCTTCGATGCCGAAGCTTCCGGCTACCTGCCAGGCGAAGGCGGGGCCATCCTCACGGTGCAAGACGCCGCTACAGCGGACCCGGACCGCAGCTACGGCTCCATCATCGGCTACGCGGCGGGGTTCGATCCGCCGCCTGGCTCCGCCCGCCCGCCCGCGCTCGGACGCACGATCGAACACGCCCTCGCGGACGCGGGCAAGCAACCCTCCGAAGTGGACGTCGTGTTCGCGGACGGCTCGGCCGTGGCCGAGCAGGATCTTGCCGAAGCGCAGGCTATCAGCGCCGTGTTCGGTCCCGGTGGGGTACCGGTGACCGTCCCGAAGGCGCTGACCGGCCGGCTGTACGGCGGCGGTGCGGCACTGGACGTCGCCACAGCCCTGATGTCACTGCGCGACGGTGTCGTCCCGCACACGGTCGGCACCTGCCGGCTTGCTCCGGGTTGCGACATCGATCTCGTTCTGGACCAGCCGAGGTATCGGCCGTTGCGGACAGCGGTGGTCGTGGCCCGCGGACACGGCGGCTTCACCTCGGCGCTGGTGCTCGAACGACCCTGACGGCGGAGCAGAAGGAAAGAACGGAAAGGACAGAAAATGAGCACTTTCACGCTGGACGATCTGCGCGCACTCATGCGGGACGTCATGTGGCTCGACGAGCCCGCCGAGCTCGATGGCGACATGTCGGACACGGCGTTTCCCGAGCTCGGGTACGACTCGCTCGCCGTGCTCGAACTGGCCGTCCACCTGCAGCGCGTCCACGGCGTCACCATCTCCGAGAACGCCGTAATGGAAAGCACCACGCCGAGGGAGCTCGTCGCGCTGGTCAATGCGCATTTCACCGAAGCCGGAGTCTAGAATGGCCGAACACACCGAAAACTCGATCCTCATCGACGCGCCGCTGGACGTCGTGTGGGAAATGACGAACGACATCGAGTCGTGGCCGGGCCTGTTCAGCGAATACGCCGAGGCGGAGATCATCGAGCGGGTCGGTGACCGCGTGCGGTTCCGGCTCGCCCTGCACCCCGACGCGAACGGCAAGACCTGGAGCTGGGTCTCCGAGCGGATCTCGGACCGCGCCACCGGCACCGTGCGCTCCCAGCGGGTGGAGACCGGGAACTTCAAGTACATGTGGATCTTCTGGGAGTACACAGAGGAATCGGGGCAGGTGCGGATGCGCTGGGTGCAGGACTTCGAGCTCAAGCCGGGGCTTCCGATGGACGATGCGGCGATGGCCAAGCGGCTGAACGCGAACTCGCTGGTCCAGCTGGCGCTCATCAAGGACAAGGTCGAGGCCGCGGCTCGTGCCGTCGCTTCGACACACTAGCGGGAGAGGGCGGACCGGTGTTGGCCGTCGTCGTTCCCCTCGTGCTGCTGGCCAACGGCCTCGCAGCGGGAGTTCTGGTCGGTACGCAGCTTGGTGGCTGGCCACTGCTGCTGGCGCTGCCGCCTGATCGTTACGTACACGCACACGCCTTCTTCACCCACCGGTACGACCCGTTCATGCCGATCTGCCTGGTGATCACCATCGGCGGTGACGTCGTACTGGCCGTGGGCGCGCCCGGTGTCGTGCCCCGGTTGCTGTTCTGCCTGGGCGCCCTGCTCGTGCTCGTCACGATCACCGTTTCGATCACGCGGAACGTCCCGGTCAACCGGTGGCTGCGCACGCTCGATCCGAACGACCTCCCCGCGGACTTCGCCGCGCGGGACCCGCGGCGCTACTGGGGCAGCTGGAACCGGCTCCGGTCGGTATGCGCCCTCGTCGCGCTGCTGGCCAATTGCCTCGCGCTCGCCGTGCTCGTCTGACTCCGAAACCGAACGGAAGGGCAATCCATGGATCTCGACCTCAAGGGCAAGAAGGCGCTGGTGACCGGGGGCACCCGGGGCATCGGACGGGGCATCGTGCTCGCGCTGGCCCGCGAAGGTGTGGATGTCGTCACCTGCTACAGCCGGGACAGCGAAGCGGCCGGTTCGCTGGAGCGGGAGCTGAAAGAGATCGGCGGGCAGCACCACGTGTTGCGGGCCGATCTCGCCGATCGAGAGCAGATCCGCGTGCTGCTGGAGGAGTGCCGAGCGCGGATCGGCCAGATCGACCTGATCGTCAACAACGCCGGAGTCATCAGCCATGTGCCGTACGGTGAGCTGCCGTTCGAGGAGTGGCAACGCATCGTCGACACCAATCTGACCGCCGCGCACCTGGTCGTGCAGAACGCGCTCCCGCTGCTCGGCAGCGGCGCGTCGGTGATCAACATCGGCTCGAAATCCTCGGAAGTCGGCATTCCCCTGCGGGCCCACTACACCGCGACGAAGGCGGCACTGCGTGGCCTGACTCGTTCGCTGGCCAAGGAATTCGGGCACAAGGGGCTGCGTTTCAACGTTCTCGCGTTGGGTGTCATCGAGACCGAGGCACTCGACGCGATGCCCGCGGAGCAGGCCGCGGTGATGCGCAAGCGTTACAGCGAGAAGACTGCGCTGGGCCGGCTCGGCTCAGCGGAGGAGGTCGCCGGTGCGGTGCTCTGGCTCGCCAGTGACCTGTCCCGTTACGTCACCGGCGCGACCATCCACGTCGACGGGGGGATCTCCTGATGCCCGCCTCGGCGGTTTTCCGCGTGATGTTGCAGATGCAGATCAAGGATGGCCTCGCGGAGGAGTTCGAGCGGGTCTGGCGGGATGTCGGCGGCTCGGTCACCTCGCATCCGGCCAACCTGGGCCAATGGCTGTCCCGCAGCAACGAGGACGGGAACGTCTACTACATCGTCAGCGACTGGACTGACGAATCGCGGTTCCGCGAGTTCGAGACCAGCGACCGGCACCTCGAGCATCGCCAGAAACTGCACCCCTACCGGAGCGGCGGCTCGATGACGACGATGACCGTCGTAGCGCACCTGGGCGCGACCGGTGCCTCGTCCGTCACCGAGCGTGAGCGGGAGGTCGCGGGATGAGCGAGATCCGCGTCTTGATCCGGCACGCCACCGAGGACACCGCCGGGATCGAAGCCGCTTACCGCCTCGTGAGCGAGGAGATGGCGATGGTCCCGGGTCAGCTCGGCAACGAGCTGCTCCGCGGTGTTCATGAGCCCACCGGGTTCGTGGTGGTGAGCCGGTGGCGTGACATGGCGGCGTTCACCGATTGGGAGGCCGGCGCCGAGCACCGGGATTCGACGGCGCCCTTGCGGCGTTACCGGGACCACCGGGACGGCCGTCCGTTCGAGATCTTCCGGGTGAGCGCGGCGTACTGACGTCGCGCCGTGAGAGAGGGCCTGCCGTGTGGGACGTGACACCCGAAGAAGAGGAACGGCTGCGAGATCGATGGCGTCTTGCCGGAAAGCTGGCGATCGAGGCGCTGATGTGGGTCGGCGTGGCGGCCGGCGGAGTGTTCTGGCCGCCCTGTCATCCAGGCGACGCGGACGCCGAGCTTGAGCTGCTCCGCGATCCGCGCCACTGAGGCTGCGGGTTCGGGCGAAGATCTGCGGAAGCCGGGTGTGAACGCTCTCTTGCCTTCGGGCAGGAGAGCGTTCACACCTGTTGGCTGGGCGACTGCGGGGGCGCGGAATTCCGGTTGGGGTCAGGAGTAGTCCACGAGGTGCGGGCGCAGCCAGTCGACGAACGATTTCGGTTCGTTCCCGGTGATCTCACGCACGGTGGGCAGTGGGATGCCGCCCCTGGTGGGTTCGGGGTCGCTTTGCGCGGCCAGCACGCCGTCGACGTAAGAAGCCGGCAGGCCGAAGCCGACCATGGCCGCCTTGGCCGACTCGGGCGACGCGTCCACGAATTCGATGGGGCGGTTCAGCTCAGCGGCAAGGATCGCGGCGCGTTCCCGCGCGGTGAGGGCCGCCGGTCCGGTGACCGGGTAGATGTGGCCGGAATGCCGGTGCGGGTCGAGCAACGCGGCCACCGCGACAGCGGCGACGTCGGCTGGGTCGATCACGGCCTGCGGGATCTTGCCGTACGGCTGGTAGACGCGGCCCTCGGATTTCACCGTCCAAATCCACTCGAGGGTGTTGGACGCGAACGCCGCCGGCCGCAGAATGGTCCAGCGAGCGGCGGCTTGCCGGCTGGCCGACTCGGCTTTGACGTGCGCCTCGCCGTACGAGCCGCGCGCCGGATGGTTGGCCGCGACCGACGACACTTTCACCAGGTGCAGGCGGCCGTGCCGATCTGCCGCTCCGGCAACCGCGAGATCGTGCGCCAGCGAGTCCGGGCCGGCTGTCAGCAGAAAGACCGACTCGGCCCCGGCCAGCGCCGCCTGGATGGACGCGGCATTGTCGAGGTTTCCCTCAGCCACCTCGACGCCCGGATCGAACCGCGCCGCGTCAGGGTCGCGGACGAATACCCGGACCGGCGTGTCGTTCGCGACCAGGCCGGAGACGACGTGCCGACCGACTTTGCCGGTCGCTCCGAAGACCACGATCATGAGCTCACCTCTCTTCGACAGGTTTCGCCATGGCGGACTGCCTGGCCTCACACCTTGTGGTCGCGAGCGTCGGTGCGGCCGCCGATCACCATGGACATGAGGAAACCGAGCGCGATCAGTCCGGCCATCCACCAGATCGAGGCGCGGTAACCCGACACTGACGGCGGCGCAACCGCGATGAGCTGCGCGGCGAGCACGAAGCCGAGCGAGGCGCCCACGCTGTAGGCGGCCGAGTTCACGCCGGGCAGCACGCTGGGGCGCTCAGGTGCGGCGAGGATTGCGCTGAGCCCGTTCAACGAGGTGAGGGCACCGGCGAGGCCGAGGCCGATCAACGCCACCATGACCACGACCACCCATTCCACCTGGAGCCCCAGCGCGAGGATCGCCAGCGCCGGCACGGTCAGCGCCATGGCTGCCCGCAGCGTCCGGCGCCAGCCGACTCTGGGTGCGAGCGCACCGGATATCGGAGCGAAGATCACGTTGATCAGGCAGATCGGTACGATGAACAGCAACGCCGACGTAGTGGCTGACATGCCGAAGCCGATCGCCCGGTTCTGGCTGAACACCGGGATCACGAAGTTGACGATGCTGAGCATGCCCGCGGTGGCCAGCGCTGAGACCACCAGCACCGGCCACGTGCTGCGCGAACGCAAGTACCGCACCTGGATCAGGGGATGACTGGCACGTCCCTGCGTGAAAACGAACACGCCGAACAGCACCACGCCGGTCGCGACGAGGGCGATCACCGCTCCCAGCGGTGTCGAACCGGCCGATCCGATGCCGAACTCGACGAAGGCCAGAGCGAGCGACAGGAGCACCAGACCGAGCCAGTCGAGACGGCCGCCGGCGGTCGCGGGTATCTCGGTGATCCACCGCACCAGCGCGATCGTGGCGATCAGACCGACGGAGGCCATCGTGACGAACACCGAGCGGAAGCCGTAGTGATCGATCAGCCAGCCCGAGAGCAACCCGTCCAGTCCGACGATGCCGCCATTGGCCGCGGTGATCGTGCCCATCGCTTTGCCGAACTGGCGCGCGTCCAGTGTCTGCCGCAACACACGCAGTGCCAGCGGGAACACTACGGCTGAAGCGCTCTGCAAGCAGCGGCCGATGGTGAAGATCGTGGTGTCCGGCGCCATCGCCGAGACGAGCGCACCCAGGAACGCCGTGGTCATGGCGAGCGCCATCAGCAAGCGAGTCTTGGCGTGGTCGCTGTAGGCGGCCGTGACCACTGAGAGGACGCCACCGAAGAGCGCGGCCAGCGCTTGCGCGAACCCGATGGCTGCGGTGCTGGTGTGCAGTCCGGCGGCAATGCCGGGCAGGGCGGGCGTCGGCATGGATATGTAGAGCTGGCAGGAGACGACCGCGAGCACCAGCGCGGCGATCAACTTTGTGGAACCGGCCGGGGTCGCGGGCGGGAGCGACCGGTAGGTCGCGCTCTGGTTCATGGTTGACCTCATCGGAGAAGAACGGTGAACAACCTGACGGTTTTCACCTCGGTCGGGCAGGTCGCGTCTGCCTCGAACGATGAGCGGCGGCGCTCGGCAAGCAGGTCGGTCCACGGTGGACTCGACAGGCCGGCTCGCACACCCAGTACCCGGGTTTCAGCACGCATGAGGTGCCTTCGCTCCGCCGTGTACGCCGTGGCGACTCCGAACTTGGCAGCAAGCGGTCGAGCCGAGGTGGAGGGCGCGTCGGAACAGCCTCCAGCGGCTACTCATCTGACGAGGGCGGTGTGCGAAGGCACGCCGGCAGCTACAGGAGTCGTTCAATTCGTGCGGGAGCCCAGAGCGGGTAGCCGAGCCTGCCCGCCCAGGAGCCCAGTACCTCGGGCCCCGCGAGAGCGACCGGCTCGAAATGGGGCGGGACCGCCGGGCGTCTCCATCAGTTCAGGTTGGACAGACCCGGGCACAACGCGACCCCCGGTGGGTTCGGGTTGTCAATCCAGGTTCGGCGAGTGTGCTTCGGCGAACGCGCGCAGCTGGTCCTCGCTCCAGTCCAGCCTCTTGTCCTTCAACTCCGTCACCGTGTGCCTCAGCCAGGTCTGTTCAGCGTCGACCATCGCACGCAGGTAGTGCACTTCCAGCACGGCCACCGGCGGGAGGCCGGGTGTGGCCTGCGCTTCGGCGATCGCGGCATCCAGCGCCGCGAGGCGCTGCGTTGCATGTCGCAGACGGCGATCGAGCAGCGGCAGCGCCTCGTCCGGAGTGATCAGCATGATGAACGACAGCGCGGCCGGGAACTCCGGGTAGTCCGGGTCGCCGCCGACGAGCATCTCGGCCATCCAGTCGTGCAGCACGGCGTGGCCCTCGTCGGTCAATTCGTAGAGGGTCCGCTCCGGGTACTGCTGGTCACGTTCGGTCTGTCCCACTTTGATCAGACCGGCGTCGGCCAGCCGCGTCACGGTCTTGTACACCGTGGCGCGCTGGCTGATGTTGATCACTTCGCCCTTGCCTCGCTGCTTGAGCAGCGCGAGCACTCCGTACGGGTGCAACGGCCGTTCCTGGAGCAGCGCGAGCACGGCGACGGCCAACGGTGAACGCCTGTACTTGCTGGTCACGAGCAACACTATAGCCGCTCGGCCACTAGTTGCACCTCATTCGGTGATGGTCTGCGCCACCGGCCGGCCGACGCGGGTGTCGGCCGCGGCATCCAACCACCTTTCAGTGGTCGTCGAGCAGCCCACCCTAGGTTTCTCGCGTGGCACTGGTTCACCTGGACTGCGAGAGGACGCTGGTCATGGCAAATGGTCGGGACGCGGATATCACGGCGCAGCCACTGCTGGACATGGCCGCCGACTTCTACCGGTGGCGGACGGTCCTGTACGCCATCGAACTGGACCTGTTCACCGCGCTCGGCGCGTCGCCGGCCACGGAGTTCGAGGTGCGCCAACGGTTCGGGCTCGCTGAACGCGGCACGCGCGACTTCCTGGACGCACTGGTTTCGGTCGGCCTGCTCGACCGAGCGGAGGAGCGCTACCGGCCGAGCCCGTTGGCCGCCGAGTTCCTCGACAGTGACAAGGCCTCGTTCCTCGGCCGGTTCCTCGGCCTCGCGGACGACCGCTGGTCGCGCTTCGGCGCCGGGCTGCGGTCCGGGGAGGCGCAGAACGGCGCCCGGGCGGGTTCGTCGATGTTCACCCGGCAGCACCGTGATCACGCGGCATGGCGGGCGTACTACGGCGGGATGGACGCGCTCAACGGCCCGAGCGGTGCGGCGCTCGCGCGCGCGTTCGACTGGAGCGAGGTCAAGCGGGTCGTCGATGTCGGCGGCGCCCGCGGCAACGTCTCCGCTCACCTCGTCCGAGCGCATCCGCACCTGCAGGCGAAGGTGTTCGACCTGCCGCCGGTCGAGCCTGTGTTCAGCGAGCACATCCGCGAGCTGGGCCTCGCCGGGCAGGTGAGTTTCCAGCCCGGCGACTTCTTCACCGACGCGCTGCCGGAGTCCGACGTGGTGGTTTTCGGTCATGTGCTGCACGACTGGGGTGTGGCGGAGCGACGCATCCTCGCGCGTCGCGCGTTCGAGGCGGTCGTACCCGGGGGCTACGCGCTGGTCTACGACACGATGATCGACGAGGAGCGCCGAGAGCGGTCCAACCCGCTGGTCGTGAGCCTCAACATGATGCTGTGCACGCCGGGCGGCAGTGAATACACCCCATCGGAGGGTGCGGCCTGGTTCATCGAAGCCGGCTTCGTGCATGTGAGGTCGGTGCCGTTGATCGGCGATGACACGTTGCTCATCGCCCGCAAGGGAGAGTGACTCCGCTCGTCCCGAATGGATGGAGGACGCCTTCGGTGTGGTCAACGCACCGAAGGCGTCTTTCTGTCTGTGCACCCGGCGGCATTGCCGCGACACGGCCGTGAAAGTGGCTGGAGTGGACTCGTAGATCACTCGAGAACGGCTCGAATATCGCTCGAAAATCCCGTCCCTTTCGTTCAGTCCCGTGCGGACGTCGTCGGCGGAACGCGCGCCGGACGGTGTCCAAGAGCGACTCACGAGCGATCTTCCTCGTCGAATACGCCGCGTGTGAGGTTCCTGATGCACTCTGTGACGGCGGGCCGGATCCACGGAACCGATTGCACTGGTGACTTGATCGTGTATCATCCAGACGTGCTTGGGGGCGCGTGAACTGGGTGGAAACAGCATTAAAGCCGAGTTTGGAAATATGTTTGTGATGGCACTGTCCCCAGGCTGACGCGAATGTGTGAAAGTTCGGTATTCATTAGGGGGGAAGAATGAACTTGTCCTTTTTCAGGGGTGCGGCGGGCGTGGTGGCCGCGATGATGATCGGCGGTGTCCTGGCGCCGGCGGCAAACGGGGCGGAGACCTCTGGGGTGCACTACTATCTCGACTGTGCCGGAGGTGACGACGCCGCGGCCGGGACGGCCGCGGCCACGGCGTGGCGCACGCTGGCGAAGGCGAGCACGGTAACTTTCGGTCCTGGCGATTCGCTCAGCTTGCGCAAGGGGACAACTTGCTCCGGAGTGCTGACGCCGCACGGTTCCGGCACGGCCGCGGCTCCGATCGTCCTCAACTCCTACGGCAGTGCGGCAGCCCGGCCGAAGGTGGCAGGTACCGGTGCTCGCGCGACGATCTACCTGCACAACGTGCAGGGTTATGAGATTCGCGGCCTCGAGGTGACCAATCCCGGCCCGGCGAACGCCAACCCGCGTACCGGTATCTACGTCGAGAACACCGACTACGGCAAGGGCTCCCACTACGTCGTCGACAACACGTACGTGCACGACGTCGTCAGTTGCGACTGCACCAACCCGGGTCAGCCCGGCGGGGGCATCGTTTTCAATGCCGACGGCGCCGCCACGCTGACCTCGTTCTCGGACATCAAGGTCACGAACAACACTTTGTCCGCTGTGGACGGTATCGGCATCGGAACTTCGTCGTTGTGGGCCCGCCGCCAGGTCTACCCCGAGGGCCCTGGCACCGCCTTCGGCCCGATCACCGATGTGCTGGTGCAGGGCAACACGCTCACCAACCTCGGCGGTGACGGCATCAACGTCGCCAACGGCGTCGACGCGTTGATACAGCAGAACGAGGTGAACGGCTTCGGGCTGCGCGCGACCACCGACCACGCGGGGATCTGGGCGTGGAACTCCGATCGGACGATCGTGCAGTACAACGAGGTCGGTGGTGGCGACGCCGGCCCGTTCGGCGCCTTCGCGTTCGATGTGGACGGTGGCAATCTCGGGACGCTCTACCAGTACAACTACAGCCATGACAACAGCGGCTTCATGCTGCTGTGTGCCGTCCCCGGGCTGTTCTCGACCGGTCAGTCGGTTCGGTACAACATCAGCCAGAACGACAGGGATGTCTCGGGCGGGGCGATCATTCTTGCCTGCGCCAGTCAGACGAACGTGTCCATCTACAACAACGTCTTCTACGAGCCGAACACCACCACGATGCTGACGAACCTCAGCGGCAACGCGGTGGACTTCACCAACAACATCTTCTCCGGCAAGCCGGGCGGCTCGGCTTTCAGCGACTCGCACGGGGTGTTCAGCCACAACCTGTACCAGAACATCGCGACCGTTCCGGCCGGGGACACCTCCGCCAAGATCGGCGATCCGCAGTTTACCGCGCCGGGTACGGCCAACAGCCGGGCAACCGCCACCGGATACCGGCTGAAGACCGGTTCGCAGGCGTACCTCACCGGCACCGGTGTCCTGGACAACGGCGGCAAGGACTACTTCGGCAACAGCACGTCGCCGTGTTACTCCAGCATTGGTGCCTATCAGGGGCCGGAGGTTCCCTGACCATCCGATGAGTGCGGCGGCGGTGGTTCCTGCGGGAGCCGCCGCCGCGTTCTTTTCGACCGGGTCTCCAGCGCTGCGTGCCAGGGTCACGGAACTGCTGACGTCCCGCGTGTTCCGCTGCGCGGGTGGAATCCGGAGGATCGATGGGGACAATTGCTTCGTCCGGTCAAGAGGAGCTGGACCTGAAGACCGCGTTCGCCCAGGAGGCTTACAGCACCAGAAGGCTCGCTGTGTACGACGCGGTCGTGCTCGGTTTGTTCTGCCGGCTTATTTGGCGTTGCCCGCCGAGTGCCATGATGCGGCTCTATCAGAGAGGCGTCGGGGCCCGGCACCTCGACATCGGACCCGGAACCGGCTACTTCGTGGACAAGTGCGTTTTTCCGGTGGCCCGGCCGGAGATCACGCTGCTGGACCTGAGCACCGAATGTCTCGACATGTCGGCCGCGCGGTTGGCGCGGTACCGGCCGAGCCGCTGTCAAGCCAACCTGCTCGATCCGCTGCCGCTGCCGCGGGCACACTTCGACTCGGCGGCGATGAACCTGGTGTTCCACACCATTCCCGGCGGCTGGGCGGTCAAAGGCAAGATCTTCGGCCACGTCGCCGAAACATTGAAGCCTGGCGGCGTGCTGTTCGGCACTACAGTCCTCGCGGAAGGGGTGAAGATGAACGCCTTGACCCGGCGGGCTCTCACCGAGCAGTACCGGCGCGGGAACTTCCAGAACCAAGGGGATGATCCGGCGGGTCTGCGTACCCAGCTCGCCAAGTACTTTCCGCGGTCTGCCGTTCACGTGCGGGGCAATGTCGGGGTGTTCGTGGCGACAGCCGGGTGAGTGCCGGGGCGACGGTTCGGTTGCCGGCTACGGACCGCATCGACGTGGCCCTGGACGTCCGGTGTCCAGGGCCACGTCGCCCGTCTTGGCTAGTTTCGACCACGCGAACTCCGGATTCGAGAACATCCGTGATGAGCAGGAGGAGCGCGGGCTCTTGCGCGCGGCCGCGCTCGCGCTCAACGCGCTCGGAACATCCGACTCGCTCGGGCGATGCTCCTGAACAGCCTGGTGTTCTTCGGCGGTCTCGTCGCCGCAGATCAGCGTCCTTTCAGGACTTCGCGCAGGCGCGCGGCGAAGGCGACCGGCTCGGCGGCGAACCCGCCGTGGTCGCCCGGGAACGGTTCGGCGGTCAGCCCGAGGTCGGCGGCGAGCCCGAGGCCGGCTTCGTGGGCGGGCAGCCCGGCGGCCGTCTCGCCCACGCCGACGACCAGCCGCGCCGGCACCGCCCGCAGCGCGTCGAGGTGGGGTTCGTAGGCGCCGATGGCGGCCATGAGGTGGCCGAAGAAGTACGCGAAGTTGCCCTCCATCACCTTCATGTGGGCGAGTTCTTCGGGCGTCGGGTCGGCCGGCGGGGCGATGTCGAAGCCTGACATCTCCATGAACGCGGCGATGGCGGCGCCGATCCCGTGTTCGCGGTAGATCGCCGGGATGTCCGCGCCGTCGAGGACGGCCGGGCCGAGGTACCGGGAGACCGGCGGTTCGTGCAGCACGACGGTGCGGACCTGGCCGGTGTGGTGCACGACGTACTCGAGCATCGTGATGGCGCCGCCGCTGTTGGCGAAGACGTCGGCGTCGGCCGACCCGATCTCGGCGAGCAGGCGCTGGACGTCGTCGGCGTGCTCGCGCAGGGTGCCGGGCCCGGGTTCGCCGTCGAGGGGGCTGCGGGAGATGCCGCGGGGGTCGTAGGTGACGACGGTGTGGTCCTCGGCCAGGGTCGGCGCGATGGGGTGGAACATCGTGGAGTCGGCGGCGCCGCCGGGGATGAGCAGCAGGACCGGGCCGCTGCCGGTGACGTCGTAGGTAATCGTGGCGCCGGGTACGGCGAGGGTGTGGGTAGTCATGGCGTCTCCTCCGGAGGTCGGGGTTCGCCATCCCGACGAACGGGGCCGGCCGGAACGGACACCACCTCCGAGATTCTTCGCGTGAGGTGCCGGCGCTCGTGCCGTGCTGGTAGCCGCGGGTACGGCACCAGTGCTGGTAGTGCTCGAGCCGAGCCTGGTAACACGCGAGTGTCCTGGCTGGTCCGGCTCTGACCAGCTCAAACGCCCGAGACGGCCAAGGGGGTGCCGCGCGGCCCAGATCGGGCCCGCGACACCCCTCGAACGGTGACGCGCCGGCGTCAGCTGGAACGGTTGGCCCACCAGGTCTGGCCGGCCTCGGGCAGGGTGGCGATCGGGTCGTAGTACGGGTAGCGACGCTGCAAGGCTTCGGGGTCGGTGTGTTCGATGCCGGTGCGGTAGTTCTTCGTCCAGTACGAGATCCCGAGCTCCCGGTCGTACTCGGCCAGCTGGTGCACCCACCGCTTCCCGACATAAGGCACGTCGCACACGATCCGCGGCGTCGCGTACCCCGGCAGGTAGCCCATGATCGCGTGCTGCAGCTCCTGCGCCTCGTGCACCGACACCCGCCAGTGCTCGGCGTTCGGGATCATGTCGCACGTGTGCCAGCGCATCAAATTTCGAACAATCGCACCCGGTTTGAGCAGTGAATTTCGCGACCGTGAATGTCTAGAGTGGACGCCTGGGCCGCTTCTGGGCCGTTCGCGGAAGACACAATCCGGTCCGCGTGGACTCCGGGCGGCGCGGCGGCCGGATGTGCTGCGCCAACGCGGGCGGGGTGGTGAGAGCTTCAAACATGGGGTCAGCTGTGGGCTTGCGCTATCGCTGAACCGAGTAGGAATGAGGGCCGAGTATGCCCATCTTGATCGTCGGGCTTGGTTCTTGGGCGGCACGGGCGACTGCGGACGCAGCGCGCGGCCGTAGGCGCTGCTGCAGTTCAATGACCGCGCCGCCTGCAACGTGTGATGTCAAGCATCCGGAGCAAGTCGCGTGTGGTGTTGTGACCGCGAGCGTCAACGTACTACGGAAACGTTGCACGTGACCTAGTAACAACGCCGGCAATGCCACCGACTCCAGGTTTCCGACGGTCGGAACCGTTCCTCCTTGGAAAGGTGGTCGAAGTGGCGAAGAAGATCCTGTTGACGGGTGGCGCCGGATATATCGGTTCGGAGCTGACCAGGACACTGCTAGCCCGAGGGTTTCGAGTGGTTGTGGTGGATCGGTTCTTCTTCGGACGAGACAAACTGCCTGCCAGCCGCAACGAACTGACGCTGATCAGCAAGGACGTGCGTCGGCTGACTCGCGCCGATCTGGACGGTGTCGACTGTGTGATCGACATGGCTGCGATCTCGAACGACCCCGCTGGAGAGCTCGACCCGCAGTTGACGATGGACATCAACCTACATGCGCGGGTGCGGTGTGCCCAGCTGGCACGTGATGCTGGCGTGGGCCGGTACATTCTTCCGTCCTCGTCGAGCGTTTACGGTCAGCAGGATGGCTTGCTGACCGAGTCGGCAGCGATCAAGCCGCGTACCACATATGCGGCGGCGAACGCCGCTGCGGAAGCGGGAGTGCTTCCGCTCGCTGCAGACGGATTTACCGTGGTCGCCGTGCGACAGGCAACGGTTTTCGGTGCCTCGCAACCGGATGCGGCTAGATCTGGTCGTGCACCAGATGGTAATCCATGCGGTGCGTCGGAGGGTCATTCCAGTGCTGGGTGACGGGCAGCAGTGGCGGCCATTCGTGCATGTTGCTGAGGAGCCGAGGCGCATGTGCCGGAGAAGGTGACCTTCGCTACCCGGCCGAAGCAGGTCCAGGCCATGATCGAGCGGGCAGTGGTGGCCGGGGTGCCGTTCGCGTGGTTCGCCGCG
>Ga0207678_10002747_pt1 | contig 15931 bp, 20 predicted proteins | sample KBSC63metaG_FD_184319 | JGI IMG/M metagenome (GOLD analysis project Ga0207678, IMG submission 184319) | Corn rhizosphere microbial communities from Kellogg Biological Station, Michigan, USA - KBS C6-3 metaG (SPAdes) (version 2) | ecosystem: Host-associated > Plants > Roots > Rhizosphere > Soil ...
GCGCCGATGGTGCCGATGCGGCTGTTTGCATCGCGCGCCCTCGCCTCCGGCATGTCCGCAAGCGTCCTGTTCTACGCCGCGATGTATGGCGTCTTGTTCCTGCTGCCGCAGTTCCTGCAGACCACGCTGGGCTTCGACGCCTTCGGCGCCGGACTTCGCCTGCTGCCCTGGACCGCGACGCTGTTCGTCACCGCCCCGATCGCCGGCGCGGTCGTCAACAGGTTCGGCGAGCGGCCGCTGGTGGTGACGGGATTGCTGATGCAGGCGATCGGCCTTGGCTGGATCGCGGAGATCGTGAGCCCCACGGTCGCCTACTCCGCCTTGGTCGCGCCGCTGGTGCTGGCCGGCGTCGGCGTCTCGATGGCGATGCCGGCAGCGCAGAACGCGATCCTGAGCTCGGTCGCGGTGGCTGAAATGGGCAAGGCGTCCGGCGTCTTCAACATGGGCCGCTTCCTCGGGGGCATGTTCGGCATCGCTGCGCTGGTGGCGAGCTTCTCGGCCAACGGCGGGGCCTACTCGGCCGCACATTTCGAGAGCGGATTTGCTGCGGCGATGCGCCTCGCCGCAATGCTGTCGTTGGCCGGCGCGATTGCGGGGCTTTTCCTGCCGGCACGGCGACGGACCGCCAGTGCAGCCGCGCCACAGGATGCGTGACGCTGACACAGGCACGGGGCTGCAGTGACGTTGAGGTGGTGACCTCCCTCATGCCAAGGTAAGGGCCGCCAAGCCGTCAGCGGCGGATACCGCACCATTCACTGTTCGCCCCACCCGAACAGTGAAGCCAATTCCAGCGGGATTATCCAGCCAACCTCCCTGCCTATTATCTCCCCATCAAACAGGGAGACCCCACCATGACCACCCAGCACCCACGCACAGCCATCGTCACCGGCAGCTCGAAGGGCATTGGCGCGGCGGTCGCCGAGCGGCTGGCGCGGGACGGCCTCGCCGTCGTCGTCAACTATGCGAGCGGCGCTGCGCCAGCCGAGGCGCTGGTGGCGAAGATCAAGGCCGCCGGTGGAGCGGCGATTGCGGTCAAAGCCGACATCAGCAAGCTGGCTGACGTGCGCGCGCTGTTCGACGCGGCCGAGACGGCGTTCGGCGGCGTCGACGTGCTCGTCAACAATGCCGGGATCATGAAGGTCGCCCCATTGGCCCAGACCACCGACGAGGTGTGGGACCAGACCATCGCGATCAACCTCACGGGCACCTTCTATGCGCTGCGTGAAGCGGCGAAGCGGCTGCGCGAGGGCGGCCGGATCGTGAATTTCTCAACGAGCGTGGTCGGGCTTTATCAGCCGACCTATGCGGCTTACGCCGCGACCAAGGCCGGCATCGAGGCGATCACCCACATCCTCTCGAAGGAGCTGGGCGTGAGGCGGATCACGGTCAACGCGATCGCGCCGGGCCCCGTCAACACCGAGCTGTTCCACAACGCCAACCAGCACGACATCTCGCCGATCATCGACCGGACGCCGCTCCATCGACTCGGCGAACCCGACGACATCGCGCGCGCGATCTCGTTCCTGGTCGGGCCCGACGGCGGCTGGATCAACGGCCAGATCCTGCGCGCCAATGGCGGCATCATCTGAAGCCGCATCGTCTGGAGATCATGACCATGAGCGATGCGATCACGGGCGGGGCCCCACGGCACAGCCCCGCGTCCCTGCTGTTGCCTGGCTTGCGAAATTTCTACGAGATCGCCAATCCCGTTTCCTATGCGTTTCTGCGCGTTGCCTTCGGATTGATCCTGTTCACGCACGGCTTGCCGAAATTGCTCGGCGAGTCCCACGGCGCCATGGCCAATCCGTTCGCGAGCTCCATCAATTTCATCACCAATTCATTGCATTTTCCGGCCCCGGTGGCGTTCGGCTATTTCGTGATGCTGCTGGAAACCATCGGGGCCATCATGCTCGCCGCGGGGCTGTTCACCCGCCTCGTCGCGCCGATGGTCGCCGTGCAGATGGCGATGATCTGCCTTATCCATTACCCCAAATGGGCCTGGATCGATCGCGGCATGGAGTACCCGTTCCTGATGGGCCTCGTTGCCCTGCACATGTCGTTTCGGGGCGGCGGGCGATTTTCGGCGGACGGCTTGATTGGACGGGAGCTTTGAAGGCGCGCCGGGCGGCCCTGCCCGCTCCGGCCGCGCGAGGTCTTCACACCGCCGCCGTTCAATCCCCCCGCACACAACGCCACAGCAGATCGGCGATCTCGGCGCGGCGCTGCGCCCTCGCCTTTGGCGAGGACATGTCGAAGGCGAATTGCGCCTCGAACGTGTGACGGTTGGCGACCGCGAAGAAGCTCAGCGCATTCAGCGTCATATGCAGTTCGACCGGATCGATGCCGGGCCGGATCGCGCCGCAGGCCGCGCCGCGCTCCAGCACCTTGGCAATCTGGCTGATGCTCGGCTGCGTCATCTCCTTGAGCCTGCGGCTGATGGCCATGTGCCGTCCGCGATGGATGTTCTCGATGCTGACGAGGCGGACGAATTGCGGATGGGCCTGGTGGAAATCGAAGGTGAATTCGGCAAGCCGGCGGATCGCGGCCTCCGGCTCCAGCGCCTCGAGATGCAGATCCTCCTCGGCGGCGCGCATCTCCGCATAGGCCATCTCCAGCACCGCGGTGAACAGCTCTTCCTTCGAGTTGAAATAGTAGAAGATCAGCCGCTTGGTGATGTTGGCGCGGGCGGCGATGGCGTCGGTGTTGCCGCCGGACAAGCCGTTCTCGGCGAACTCCTCGAAGGCGATGTCGAGGATCTCCTGCCGCGTCCGCTCGCGGTCGCGCCGCTTGATCGGCACCGGCTTCGCCGCCCGCACGGGCTGCTTCTTCACACCTGGCATCTGGCCCTTCGGTCCTTCACGGCGGCCGGTCGCGGCATCGCCCTCCCTCCATAGCGCAATCGCGGGCCCTTGACATCAATTATCCCATTGGGTAATTATCAATTAACCTATGGATTAATTAAGAGGGAGGAGACACATGCGCCTGACCGGCGACCGCCGCGCCAGCTCCCGACTGCCGCGATTGCCTGTGCGGGCGAGCAGGCCATGACCGCGCTCGGCCTTGCCCATCTCACCGCGTTGGAGCTTGCGCCCACGGCGCTGGTTGCCGAGGCGGCGCGAGCCGGGTTTGCAGCCGTCGCGCTACGCTTCATCCCGGCAACCAGCGACGGGCCGGCCTATCCGACGCAGGTCGGCACCGAGGCCCACCGAGCGCTGAAGCGCGTGCTTGACGGCGAGGGCGTGCGGGTCAGCGACATCGAGCTGGTCCAGCTCAAGCCCGCCATCGACATCTCCTCGCTCGCAGGCTGTCTCGAAGCCGGCGCCGATCTCGGCGCCACCGCGATCATCGCTTCGGGCGACGATCCGGATCGGTCCCGGCTCACCGCGCGTTTCGCCGAGCTCTGCCAACTCGCCGCGTCGTTCGGACTGCGCGTCGACCTCGAATTCATGCGCTGGCGCGCGATCGGCAATTTGGCGCAGGCCGCGGCGGTCATCCGCGACGCAGGCCAGACCAACGGCGCCATCCTGGTCGACGCGTTGCACCTGGCGCGCTCCGGCGGCCGCGCCGCCGACCTGATCCCGCTTCCCGACCATTGGCTCCGCGCCGCGCAACTCTGTGATGCCGTCGCCGAAACGCCGGCAACGGACGCGGCCATCATTGCCGAGGCGCGCGCGGGACGGCTGCCGCCCGGCGACGGCGCTCTGCCGCTCGGCGCACTGCTGGAGGCGCTGCCCACTGATGCCGCCCTCAGCGTCGAGATGCCGTTGCCGGCGCTCGACGCGAGAGAGCGGATCGCCACGGCGTTCAACGCGACCAGGAACTTGCTCGAAGGCCAGGCCCGCGGCGCCAGACGCCGCGACTGCCACGGCTGGGCCTAAACCCAACGGAATGCACGAGATGACAAAAATCAGGATTGGCGTGATCGGCGCAGGATTGATCGGGCGCAAACATCTGCGCAAGCTGGCCGAGCATGGCGACTACGAGCTCGCCGGCATCGCCGACGTCAACGCCGAGCAGGTCGCGGCCGAGCAGCCCGGCGCACGCGTCTTCGCGGATTACCGGAAGCTGCTCGACGAGGCGCGGCCCGAGGCCGTGATCATCGCGTCGCCCAATCAGCTCCACGCCGAGAACGGCATCGCATGCGCGCGGGCCGGCATCCATATCCTGATCGAAAAGCCGGTCACCGATACGCTGGAGACCGCCGCCGGCCTGATCGCGGAAGTCCGCAAGGCCGGCATTCGGTCGCTGGTCGGGCATCACCGCCGCCATCATAGGCAGGTGAAGGCGCTCAAGGCGCTGCTTGGCGAGGGCCGTATCGGCGATGTCGTCGGCGTCTCGGCGATCTGGGCCACGCACAAGCCGGCCGACTATTTCAAGGCTGCGCCCTGGCGCTCGCAAGCCGGTGGCGGGCCGATCCTGATCAATCTGATCCACGAGATCGACTTCCTGCGCTTCGCGGTCGGCGAGATCGTCGCCGTGGAGGCCATCGCCGCGAACCGGCAGCGCGGCTTCGCGGTCGAGGATACCGCCGCCGCGCTGCTCGAGTTCGAGAACGGCGCGCTCGGCACGTTCTTCCTCAGCGACTGCGCGGTGACGCCCTGGACGATGGAGCAGGGACTCGGCGAGGCGCCGGAGTTTCCGTTCAGCGGACAGAGCAGCTACCGCCTGATGGGCCGCCGCGGCGCGATCGAATTCCCAAGTCTCGATCAATGGACGCAGGAAGGCGGCGCGCAGGACTGGAACAGGCCGATCCAGGCGCAGGCCAATCATGCGGCGTCGACCGATCCTTATGTCGCCCAGCTCGATCATTTCCGCGACGTGGTCCGGGGCGTGACGCCGTCGCTGCAACCGGTCGAGGACGGCGCGCGAAGCCTGCTGGTGACGCTCGCGATCGCAGAGGCCGCGACGGCGCGACGGCGCATCGACCTGCGCGAGCGCTACGCGGCGCTCGGGCAAGGTGAGCAGGCAACGACCTAGAGAACGGCTTTCACCGCCGTCGGACAGACGCGAACGGGCCAAGCCACGCCAAGAGGGCGGCCCGGCCACGCCAAGAGGGCGGCCCGGAGGGAGGAGCGAGGTGAACTACAAGTTCGATTTCGGACCCGTGATCGAGGGCCTGCCGGAGCTGCTCTGGGGCTGTGCCGGCACGCTCGGCCTGGCGCTGTCGGGCATGGTGCTGGCGCTGATCATCGGGATCGGCGGCGTGCTGCTGCGCGATTCCCGGCTTGCGTCGCTGCGCTGGCTAGTCATCGCGTTCGTCGAGGCGATCCGCAACACGCCATTCCTCGGCCAGATCTACTTCGTCTTCTTCGCGCTGCCGATGGTCGGCATCCGCCTCGATCCCACGCTGACCGCGATCATCGCGCTCGGCGTCAACGGCGGCGCCTATGCGATCGAGATTATCCGCGGCGGCGTGCAGTCGATCAACAAGGGGCAGGTCGAGGCCGGACTGGCGCTCGGCCTGAGCCGGACCCTGATCTTCCGCCTGATCGTGCTGAAGCCGGCGCTGCGCGCGATTTTCCCGTCGCTGACCAGCCAGTTCATCATGCTGACGCTGACGACGAGCATCGCATCGGCGATCTCGGCCTATGAGCTGACCTCGGTCGGACAGGCGATCGAGACCAATACGTTCCGCAGCTTCGAGGTCTATGGCGTCGTCACGCTGCTCTATCTCGCGATGTCGTGGATGCTGATGCAGATGTTCGCGCGGATCAACGCGCGCTTCCTGCTCTATCCCGTGAAGTGAGGACGGCGCATGGACAAGAACCAGTTCCTGTTCCTGCTCGGCGGCCTGAAATGGACGCTGGCGCTGTCCGCGATCGGCTTCGCGCTCGGCTCGGTCGCCGGCCTCGGCGTCGCGCTGGCGCGCACGTCGGGCCGGCGCGGGCTCGAACGCGGTGCGGCCGCCTACATCGCGCTGTTCCAGGGCACGCCGCTGCTGATGCAGCTGTTCGTTGTCTATTACGGCCTCGCGCTCGCCGGGCTGAAGCTCGATCCCTGGGTTTCCGTCTCGATCGGCTTCACCCTGCATGCCGGCGCCTTCCTCGGCGAAATCTGGCGCGGCTCGATCGAGGCCGTGCCGCGCGGCCAGGTCGAGGCCGCCAAGGCGCTCAGCCTCGGCTATCTCGACCGGATGAAGGACGTCGTGCTGCCGCAGGCGATCCGCATTTCGCTGCCCGCGACGATCGGGTTCCTGGTGCAGTTGATCAAGGGCACCTCGCTTGCCGCCATCATCGGCTTCACCGAGCTGATGCGCGCCGGGACCATCGTCTCCAACCAGAACTTCAAGCCGCTGCTCGTGCTCGGCCTGGTCTGCGCGCTCTATTTCGCGCTGTGCTGGCCGCTTTCGCTCTATGGCGCCTGGCTGGAGCGGCGGCTCGTCACCGCGGCACGATGATGAATTCAACACAGAGGAGGGAATGATGACCAAAAAGACAATCCAGTTCAATCGCCGCCACATGCTGGCGCTCGGCGCCGCCGCGATCGCCTCGCCGTTCGTGCTGTCGCGCGCCGCTTACGCGGTGACGCCCGCGGAGATCAAGGCGCGCGGCAAGGTGCTGATCGGGATCCAGGGCGACAATCCGCCCTGGGGGTTCGTCAATTCCTCGGGCAAGCAGGAGGGCCTCGATGCCGACCTCTCCGAGCTGTTCGCAAAAGAGCTCGGCGTCGCCGCGGAATTTACACCGCTGGCCGTCGCCAATCGCATCCCGGCGCTGACGTCGGGACGCGTCGACATCCTGTTTGCGACCATGGCGATGCTGCCGGAGCGCGCCAAGGCGGTGCAGTTCTCAAGGCCCTATGGTGCCAACATCATCACCTTCATCGCGCCGAAGGAGATGGAGATCAAATCGCCGGCCGACATGGGCAAATATGTCATCGGTGTCGCGCGCGGCAGTGTGCAGGACACCGACGTGACCAAGGCGGCGCCTCCCGGCACCACCATCCGCCGCTTCGACGGCGATGCGCCGACCATGCAGGCGCTGCTGTCCGGGCAGGTGCAGGCGGTGGGCGGCAACATCTTCTACGTTCCGCGCCTCAACGAATCCAAACCCGGCACTTACGAGAACAAGCTCGAATTCACCAAACTCTATAACGGCGCCTGCACGCGGCTCGGCGAGAAGGAGATCAACGCCTTCGTCAACGGCTTCATCGACAAGATCATCGCCAGCGGCGAATGGGCCAGGATCTATCCGAAGTGGATGAACAACCCGCTGCCGGCTTTCCCCGACAGCATTCCCGGCATCCCCTTCACCGTCAGCTGAGGGAGAGTGCCATGTCGGTCACAGCCATGTCGGTCGCAGCCACGGCGGACACGATGATCGCGATGCGCGGTGTCAACAAATGGTACGGCACCTACCAGGTGCTCACCGACATCAACCTGGCGGTCCGTGCGAGCGAGAAGATCGTCCTGTGCGGGCCGTCCGGATCGGGCAAATCCACCCTGATCCGCTGCATCAATGCGCTCGAGAGCTACCAGAAGGGCGAGATCGTCGTCGACGGCGTCCATCTCGGCAGCCAAGGCAAGGCCGTCGATGCGGTGCGCCGCGAGGTCGGCATGGTGTTCCAGCAATTCAACCTGTTCCCGCACATGACGGTGCTGGAGAACTGCACGCTGGCGCCGATCCGCTCTCGCGGCATTCCGCGCCCGGCGGCCGAGGAGACCGCGCGGCGGCTGCTCGACCGTGTCAAAATCCTCAACCAGGCGGACAAATACCCGGCGCAATTGTCCGGCGGTCAGCAGCAGCGCGCGGCGATCGCGCGGGCGCTGTGCATGGAGCCCAAGGTGATGCTGTTCGACGAGCCGACCTCGGCGCTCGACCCGGAAATGGTCAAGGAGGTGCTCGACACCATGATCGGGCTTGCGACCGACGGCATGACCATGATCTGCGTCACCCATGAAATGGGCTTCGCCCGGCAGGTCGCCGACCGCGTGATCTTCATGGCGGAGGGACGGATCGTCGAGGAGGCGGAGCCGGAAGTCTTCTTCAGGGCCCCGCAGCACGAGCGCACCAAAAAATTCCTCGGCGAGATTCTGCCGCATCATTGAAGCCGTGCCGGCGCGGCGCGAAGGCGGTCCGGTGTCCACCCTTGCCGGACGCCTCACGCCTCCACCCGATACAGCCTCCACCGCTCCGGCACGCCCTTGAGCTGGTGCATGCCGTGATCCCTGAAGCTGATCGTCGATGGTGCCTTCAGCAAATCCTTGACCGCGCTCGAGACCAAGACTTCGCCGGCCCGCGCTTTCGCGGCGACGCGGGTGCCGATGTGGAAGGCGAGACCGACCATTTCGCCGCCGCTGATCGTATACTCGCCCGCATGCAGGCCGACCCTGATCTCTAGCCCCAGCGTGCGCACCGCCTTCTGGATCGCGGTCGCGCAACTGATCCCGGCAGCCGGCGCCTTGAACGTCGCTAGCACGCCGTCGCCCGTCGTCACGACTTCCTTTCCGCGCGAGCTCTTCAGCTCCTTGCGGACGGCTGCGTAATAATGGCCCATCACCTTGGTCCAGCGCGCATCGCCGAGCTTCGCGGCCTTGGCGGTGGAGCCGACGATATCGACGATCAGGATGGTGGCGAGCGCCCGCTTGAGATCGGTGCCGCGCTCGGCGGGGGGGCGCCGGAGCGCGATAGCTCCGGCCAGCGGCTCATAGCGATGGCTGCGGCGCCGCGCGATCGCGGCCTTTGCGTAATCCTGGGCACGCTGCGCCGTGCCGCACCGAACTGTCTTCTCCTGCGGCGAGCGCGTCCAGTAGACCTTGCGCCCGGCACCGGTGCCTTGGACCTCCACGCCGCCCCACTTCAGGAAAACCGCCGAGCCGACGCGCCTGACACACCACGCCTTCGACGTGTATCCCGATACGTTCGACTGATGGACTCCGATGCGAAGGAATTTTGGCATGAACGCGCGGCCAGTCGAAGGAACGTGGGCGGACCTCGGGCCAACGTATTCGCACATGCCTGCATTGGCAACAGGGCTCCTCGCACCTACGCTCCCCGGCGAGCCTCCTGCTTGCCGATCGAGCAGCGCCACGCCGCGAGACGTTCGGCCGGATGCTGCGCCATCCATTCGGCGAGCTGCGGCGCTCCCATCAGACAGGACTGCATCGTCACGTCAGCGAAATCCGAGGTCGTGACGATCTGCTCGTGGCAATCTGTCGGCGACGAGAGGCTGCAGAGCACGGCAATGATCTTGATCATGTCACGAGAGCTCCTTCGACGTACTCGGGCTCTGCGTCGCCGCCCGAGTGGTCGACCGCGGCTCGACGGGCCGCTCGCCGTCGGGATCGGCCCGCGGAAACACGGCGTCATAGTTAGCGCGCGCTTCGCGGATCAGCCGCGCACGCTCGCGCTCGGCTCTTGTGACCAGTCGAACAACTTCGCCCATATCGGCTCCACGGGGTGGCAAGAGAGGAAACTGACCAGACGGCCCTGATTGGGCGACCGGCTCACCGCGCAACCCGCAATCACGGGTACGATTCGTATCGCGTGCCGGCCGAACGCGCCGATGACCTCGCCGCATCGACGCTTGATGCCTTTTCGGCGCGCCGCTGATAGTCATTGGCCAGCATCTCGAGACGGGTCGCGACCACGATGTCCGTCATGGTCCGGGCCGCGCGCAGCAGGCTCTGCGCCGTCTCGAGATATTCCTTTCCTCGTCGTGACATCTGCATGGTCATAGGCGCCTCGCGCGGTTTTCTGAAAACATGTCGACAACCGACGGAAATCGACCGAACCAGTCGCGCTCACCCTGCCGGCGCGTCGCCAAACGTTCGACGCACTTTTTCGAGCAAAGGGGCTTTCGCCAAGAGTAGTAGCGGACTAGGCCAAACTTACCGTCGCACGCGGCACAGCGAGCGGTTCGACTTCCAGAAACTTGGGAACAGTTTGGCATTGTCGTCTCCTCTTGTGGTCGCGTCCGATGTGTCGATCACCTTTTCTGTTGCATCGAGGCAGCCGCATCGACTGTCCTCGACCAAATCTTGCGGCACCGTTCGCAACGCCGCCAGTGAACCCAACCTAGGCGTCCTGCGCGAACATATCTTTCAACAACGCGTCCGATATTGCCCATAAGCACGACTTCCATCGCGCGCAGGGGACGCACCCCGACGATTGCGCGTTTGCGCGATCGCCCGATTCCGGAACTGGATCGACGTCACGGCGACGCACGCATGCACCGTCAATCACGGCACATCGAGGCCATGACGGGCGGCGATAGCGACCGTCGTTCGGAGATGCCGGGGTGTGCGGGACGATGGCCAGCTGGCCGTGGCCGATGAGGATCTGGATTTCTCCGCCATGCCGCAATCGGCGGCGCGCGGGTCATCCGCAATCCTACGTCAGCGAGATTTCAACGGGCCGGCTGCGGCGAGCATCCCGCCTCAGCCGTGAAACGCAAACAGCTCGATCGGATCGCTGAAGCCGCGCACCTCGTATTTGCCGACATGCTCGAGCTCGAACTCCCGCTCGACCAGCTCGGCGAAGGCGCGCGAGAGCAGCACCGGTCGTCCCAGCTGCTTGGTCAAGGCTTCGAGACGGGAGGCCATGTTGACGGCGGGACCGATGACGGTGAAGTCGAGCCGGCTGGACGATCCGATATTGCCGTACATGACGTCGCCGACGTGGACGCCGATGCCGTAGTTCAGCGGCGCGCGGCCGGTCCCGTTGTTCCGTTCGTTCAGCGCGGCCATAGCCTGCCGGGCTTCAGTCACGGCGCGCAGCAGGTTTGCGCAGGCGCCGGGCCCGCTGAGCGGGAAAATGGCGAGCAGGCCGTCGCCGATGAATTTCAGGATTTCGCCGCCGTGCCGCGCGATCGGCTCCGACATCGCGTCGAAATAGTCGTTGAGGAGATCGATGACGTCGTCGCGCGGCCAGTTGTCCGAGATCTTCGTGAAGTCACGGAGGTCGCAGATCATGATCGCGGCACGCACCGTCGTGCCGGTGCCGCGCCGCGTGGCCCCGGCCAGGATGAGCTCGCCGGCATGGGAGCCGACATAGGTCTCGAGCAGCGTTCGCGCCAGGCGGTTCTTGACGCGGATCTCGCTGACCAGCGCCAGCACCGGCAGCACGTTCTTGAGCGCAACCAGATGCGCGTCGTCGAAGCCGCCGGGGCGATCGGTCGCGAAGGTGACGAGATGGCGCTTGCCGAGTGTGTGGTGGAGCGGCCAGGCGACGTAGTCGGTCAGACCTTTCGCGCGCATCTCGTCATAGACCGCGTGCCTGCGGCCGAGCGACGGATCGCCTTCGAGGTTCTCGCGGAGTTCGCTCGCACCGTCCAGCATTTCGCTGACAGGGCTGCCGATGAACTCGGATCGCTCGAGCACATCGAAGTCGACCCGCGAGATCTTCGCCTCGCGCATGCCATCCAACCACATGAAGGCGGCGCCGAGCCATTGCGGATGCTGGATCCGGACGTGCATCGTCGACCGCTTGAGCGGAATGCCCGCCTGCTGGAGGCGGATGCACATCTCGGCAAAGATGTTGTCGATGAAGCGCTCGTCGCTCGTGCCGTTGGTCAGCCAGTCGACGACGCCGTCGGATAGCGTGGTGGGGCGATTTTGGTCTGGCGCGGTCATACCCTGCCTGTTCATATCGTGCCTTGCGCGGCGGTCGGCATTGTCGGGGCAGATATCGTGTTCCGGCGCCGCTGCGTCAACCTAGCCAGGTGCATGGATTATGCGCATCCGCCGGGCGGTTGCCATCTAGCCGACGAGCTGAATCGAGCCCAGTACCGCCAGCCCTGAGACGAGTCCCAATCTGGACGCCTCGGTCAGCTCGACCTTCAGCGTGCTGCCGTCGGGAATGACAATATCCTCGCTATTGAGACGAATGCTGCATTCGCCGGAAACCGCGTAAACCAGGTGCGTGCCGGCGGACAAAGGCCGATCGCCGGGTTCCCTGAGTGCCAGCAACTCGATCTCGGCCGCGCCGCGCCGGGCCATCAGGTTGACGACCTCGACGGGACCCGCCTCGAGCGCGGTCACGATCTCCATCTCTCCGGTGAAGCGCACCGTTGTAAAAGGTTCACGCTCGTCAAAATCCTGCGTGGGCGACTTCAGCACCAGCCCACGCCCGCCGACGACCATTTGCAGGCGGTCGATGCCGGGCATGTAGGAGAAGGGCCCGGGCGCCACGATCGGCGTCGAGGCAAAGCGCCAGAGCAGGCTGTCCCAATCCTTCGCCGGCGCGTCGGCGCGATGGGCATCCGCGATATCGGTGAAGATGCCGCCGCCGTTCTTCCAGGGCGAGCGGGTGTAGTCTTCGGACTTCAGCAGCGTGGTTTTCATGTCTTGAATTTATCCGGGAAAGCATGTGGCCGAGATCGCCCGCGCATCATGCGCGGGTTGGGCCGGCTTTGCCAACCGGTTTCACCAGCGATGAACTGCCGTCACGCCTTGGCGTCGAGGTTCAGCCTGGTGCTCAGCTCGTTGACGAGCGAATCCACGATCTGGTTCTGATAGGCCGAGATGCCGTTGAAATAGACCGGGCCGCCGGACTGCACCAGCAGGCCGCCGCCGGACACTTCGGCATCCTTGGCACCGCTCTCGGATTGGGTATCGAGCTTGCCCATGGCGTCGTCGAGCTGCGCGGCGGTCTTGTCGTCCATCTCGCCATTGGCTTGAAGCGTGGCGAGCAAGGCCTGGGAGGCACTGCCGAGATCGGCTCCCGTCCCCGTCTCGGCCGTCGCCGAGAACGTGCCGTTGGTCTTGCCGCTGTAGCTCTTGTAGGTCAGCGTCTCCGTGGTGGTGCCGTCGCTGTTGGTTCGATTGTCGAGCAACAGTTCGAACGCGCTGCCATAGGCGCCCGTCGTCAGCATGTTCGGATCGTTCGGATTCTTGTTCTTGCTCGCGCCTGTCTTGTCGGAGCCTGCGGTCCAGTTCGGCGGAACGGTGTAGCTGACGTTGGTCACGGCGCGAATTCCTGTGATCATTGCGCGGAAACATTCAGCAATTTTTGTGCCAGCGAAAGCGCAGTTGATTCCTGTCGGCTTTCCTTGTCGTAGCGCGCGGACTTCGCACAACGCTGCAAAAATTGCCCGGCAGTTTCATCCCGTCGCGCGATTGTGCGGAGCTTGCGCCTCAGTTCGTAGCCCGGATGAAGCGCAACGCAGTGCCGGGGGCAGCTCGCGCGATGAGGCTGTGCTCCCGGATGACGCTTCGCTCCATCCGGCCGCGCACCTCACTCTTTGTCAGGGGCATTGTTGGCCGTCAGCCTTCATGGCCGCACCAAAAGCCTTGCTGTCGAACTTGCCTATCTTCTCGGTGACGGATTTGACGAGATTTGGGGGGACGGATCGCTTCCCCTTGCCCCCGCCGGCGGCAATTTAGGTCAGAAATCTACCCCTTTTGGGTACCTTGCACGAAGCTTGAAGCGCCGCATAATACAGACACTTATCCAAAGGTAACCCGCTCGCGCCTCGGCCAGGCAATTGCGTAACGCGCTCCTCTCAGTGGGAGAATTGCAATGCCCGTGTTGGACTTGCCGTACTGGTTGATCATTGCAGGCTCCGCGTTGGTATTGGGCGGGCTCATTGGCTTAGGGGTCAGCCGCAACAGGCGGGTTGAGAGCGATCCCATTCTGCTCCCGGGCGATTTGACGGCATGGAAAGCCGAGGGATCAGAGACCTCGGACCTTGCGGCTATCCGGGATTCGCACAACTGACGGCTTGCGCCCGTGGCCCATTCTGCGGAGCAAACTCTGGAGAGAGACATGACCCTGCACTTTACGCGCGTCGAGACTCCGGTGCATGAACTTGAAATCTGGATGGCGTGCAGCGGCGGATTTTCGTTCGTGATCAGTAACGAAAGCCGCACCGGTCCTGGCCTTCACGGAAAGCCCGGCCTGGTTGCCTCATGGCGACCGGTCGAAGAAAACAAGTCCGCGATCAAGCTTGGCGGCTCCCCCTTCAGTACCTTCGCCGAAGCCGAGAAGGCCTGCGAAGCCGTATTGGAAGCACTTGAGCAGATGAGCGAATCGCAAACTCCGACGACGTCCTCGCCGCAATGAAGAGAGACTCTGCTCGCCGGGGCATCGAATTCCGCGCCGCCGGATTGTGCTGGCGTCTTACATTCCGCTCAGGCCGCTATCCACCGCGAGCGACTGTGCGGTGACGTAGACGCTCTCATCCGACAGAAAGAACAGCACGGCATAGGCGATCTCCCAGGCGGTGGCCTGCCGGCCGAAGGGGACGTGGCCCTTGCCGCGGCTGGGGCGGCCGGCGCCGGCTTCGCGGCCGTTGGGGGTGTCGACGAGGCCGGGATAGACGAGATTGGCGCGGATGCCGCGGCGCGAGCCGAGATGGGCGATGTTGCGCATCAGGCCGCCGAGCGCGGCTTTTGAAGAATCATACGCCGCCATCTGCGATCCCGCTTTCAGCGCGGCGATCGAGGAGATGAAGACGATGGCACCGCCATTGTCGAATTTCGGCATCGCTGCGCGGCAACAGAGCATGGGACCGCGAACGTTGACGTCGTAGATCCTGTTCCACTCCTCGGGGCTGACGGCATCGAGGCCGGTCTTGCCGAAGGTGCCGATGTTCAGCACCATGCCGTCGAGGCCGCCCATGGCGCGATGCGCCTCCTCGATCATGCGCTGGACGTCAGGCTCCGACGTGACGTCGGCAGTGATGGCAAAACCCTCGCCGCCTTCGTCGGTGATGTGCTTGACGGTCTGCTGTGCGGACGTCCGGTTGAGATCTGCCACCGCCACCTTCGCGCCCTCACGTGCGCACAAAATGCTCATGGCGCGGCCATTGCCGATTGGATCGGTGGCGGCGTCGAACACGCGCTGGCCGCCGCCGACGATCAGGATACGGCGTCCCTTCAGGCGTCCCCTGCCCGGCGCTTCGCCCAATGACTCCGCGCTTGGTGGACGGACGTAACGTTCCGGCTTGCTATCGATTTCCGCCATCTCAGCCGCCCTACTTCTTGCCGCCGTCATAGACCTTCATGCCGGCCGCGGGATCGAGATCGGTTTCGGTTGCCTCGGTCAGGCGCGCCATCATCATATAGAAGCCGAGCGCGACGATGGCTTCGACGATCTCCTGATCGCTGAAGTGTCTTCGCGCGGCAGCGAAGGTCGCCTCGGGCACCCGAACATTCTCGACCACCTCGCGGCCGAACTTCAGCAACGCGCGCTCAGCATCGCTTAAGCCGGCGGCATCGTAGTCAGCCCGCTCCACCGCATCGATCTGTCCTTGCGTGCAGCCGACCCCGATCGCGATCGGCACGTGCTGGCGCCATTCATAGGCGCCGCCCTCGAGCTGGGCGGCCTGCAAGATCAAAAGCTCGCGGTTGACGGCTGAGAGCTTCTGCTTGTGCAGGATCGAATTGCCGAGCCGCATCGCCGGGATCATGTTGGCCTCGGCATGGGCCATCATGCGGAAGATGTTGAGCTTGACCGGCATGCGGTCGAACGAGGCGCGGATATCGCCGCTCGTCGTCTCCGGATCAATCAGGGGCAGCCTTGCCACGCGTTTCTCCCTTGGGTTTTCGTTTCTTGTTGTCTTCGCCATTGCCCGCCGCGATCAGCGACAGGAAAAAGGCGAGATAGCGGTCGATCGCCTCGATCACCTTCGGCCGCGGCGAAGGTGCTGCGCCCATCACGTAATGCTCGAGGCGGATGTAGATCAGGCCGGCCGCGAACAGCCGCGCGGTTTCGCGCGGATCGGGTGTCGAGACCAGGCCGGCGAGCGCAAAACCGCGAAAGTAATCCGTCATCATGCTCTGCTCGCGCGCGTAAAAATGGTCGGCGAATTTGGCGCGGATGCCGGGCACGCGGTTACGCTCGGCGGTGATTACTTTCTGGAATTGGTGCTCGCGCGGGTCGGACCATTGCTCGACGAGATCAAGCGCGAACTGACGGCAGAACGCGGCCGGCTGGCGCGCCAGCTGCTTGTAGCGCGGCTCTTCCAACCGGCTCGCCGAACTGGCGGG
>Ga0207678_10002748_pt1 | contig 15930 bp, 15 predicted proteins | sample KBSC63metaG_FD_184319 | JGI IMG/M metagenome (GOLD analysis project Ga0207678, IMG submission 184319) | Corn rhizosphere microbial communities from Kellogg Biological Station, Michigan, USA - KBS C6-3 metaG (SPAdes) (version 2) | ecosystem: Host-associated > Plants > Roots > Rhizosphere > Soil ...
TGCCTCCAATAAGCGAACGGCCGCGACCCTCCTAGCCAACACCATAGCACGGCCCGTTTCTACCCTGCACAGGCGGGCTCAGCCGGGGACCGTTTTTTATGAAGTCGAGTCCTACGTTCATTGGAACGATACGACGCTGAAGCGTCCCTGCGCACGACCAATAGCGCGTTCGACGCACAACTCGATCGCCTTCAATCCTTCCAGTGCTTTTCGCGCAGGCGGATCGTGACCGGCTCTTCCAGCCTTTCGGCGTCCTCGCCAAGTGCGAAGCTATAACTGCCGGCAGGCATCGACCACTGGCCCTCTCCCCAGTTCGCCAGCAGGCGGTCATCGACCGTCAGCGTGATCGCCCTGCTTTCGCCCGGATTCAACATGACCCTCTGAAATCCGATCAGGCGTTGCAGCCTTTCGCCATTGCGCCCCACCATATAGAGTTGCGGCACATCGGCCCCTGCCCGGTCGCCGACATTCCTGATCGTGAAGCTCAGCCGGAGCTTCTCTCCCCTGACTGCAGACAGTCCGGACAGGCTGAACTTGCTGTAGCTCAGGCCATGGCCGAACGGGAATAACGGCTTTTCTCCCGAGCGGGCAAAGGCACGATAGCCCACATCCGCGCCTTCGCTGTAATCGACCTCCACCGGCGTCTTGTCCGGCAGGCCCAGGCCCGGCAATGCGCGGCGGGGATATTGATCAAGCGAAGCTGGATAGGTCATCGGCAAGTGACCGGACGGATTGACCCGCCCCGTCAATATATCCGCTATCGCCTGTCCGCCTTCCTGCCCCGGATACCAAGCCTGAACGACCGCCTTCGCCTTGTCGAGCCAGGGCATCGTCACCGGATTGCCTGTTTCCAGGACGACGACAAGATTGGGATTGGCGGCAGCGATCGTCCGGATCAGATCCTCCTGCCCCTGCGGCAAGGACAAGGACCCGGAATCGTAGGACTCGCCTTCCCATTTGGTCGCAAAGAGGATCACCATATCGGCACGCGCGGCAAAGGCGGCGGCGACTTCAGCCGAATAGCCAGTTTGAAAGCTGATGCTGGCCTGGGGCAGGGCAGCGCGCAGGGCCGCGATCGGCGCATCGGGAAAATAGGATTGGCGATTGAACAGTTCGACTGGCCCCTCGCCGCCCTTGAGAACGCGCATCTCGCCGTTCGAGGGGGTGACCTGACTGGACCCGCCGCCCGACAGCACGCCGAAATCCGCATTGCCACCCACGACCAGGATCGACTTCACGCTCGCGGCCAGCGGCAAAATGCCCTCATTCTTGAGGAGGACGATCCCTTCGCGGGCCGCTTCCAGGGCCGTCTTCGCATGGGCTTTGTAATCGATCGGCTGGGTGGAATAGGCATCGGAAATGCCGATGGCGAACAGGCTGCGCAGCACGCGACGGACAGCGTCGGACAACCGGGCCTGCGATACGTCCCGCTTCGCTACCGCGGCCGTGAGCGGCTCGGTAAACCAGGGGTGCTCGTCGAGCTGGCGACCCATTTGCTGGTCAAGCCCCGCATTGATGTAGGATACGTCACCCACCGCGCCCCAGTCAGACATGACCCAGCCGGGATATTTCCACTCGCCCTTCAGGATATCGTCCAGAAGATGCGCGTTGCCGCAGGCCTTCTGGCCATTGACGAGATTATAGCCGCACATCACCGCGCCCGGCTGGCCGATCTCTATCCCGATCTTGAACGACAGCAGGTCGCTCTCCCGCAGCGCGCTCTCGGCAATGACGGCATTTGCGGTGTTCCGCTGCGTTTCCTGCGCATTGAGGACGAAATGCTTGATCGTTGAGACGACGCCCTGCGATTGGATGCCACGAATGGAATAGCCAGCGAGCATGCCCGCAAGCAGCGGATCCTCCCCCAGATATTCAAAATTGCGGCCGTTGCGCGGATCCCTGGTCAGGTTCATGCCCCCGCCGAGCAGGATGTTGAAGCCCTTGGCCCGCGCTTCCGCCCCGATGGTCACGCCGACCCGTTCGGCCAATATGGGATCGAAGGATGATGCGAGCGACAGTCCCGAAGGCATGGCGGTCGCAACATCCCCCATGCGAAGCTGGCCGGGGTTGACGACGCCCAGACTGGCGTCCGTCGACAGTTGCGGCGGTACGCCCAGCCTTGCGATGCCGGGCACGTAGCCGGCCGTGAACGGCACCCCGGGGGGTATGTCGACTTCAACCCCTGCCAGCGGGATCGGCATGATCGCCGACAGCAAACCGATTCTTTCCGCGTCGGTCATTTGCGCTTCCAGGCGCGCCGCCTTCTGGTCTGGCTCTTCTGCCTTGCCACGCGCCATGACCGGGGACGAAAGAACAAGCGCCGAAAGCGCCAGCAGGGCACGCATTAAAGGCCATTCCTTTTCAACAGGGGGGAAGGGGAAACCGGCTGGATGAGCAGGCACCGCCCTCTCCCAATCCAAAGTATTCTGGATGAATGTTTGCCGGACCTTCGGGGGAGAACGAAGGCCCGGCATCCCAGGGATCAGAAGTTGACGCCGGCCCGGACGCCATAGGTCCGCGGATCGGCAAGCTGCGCGGAGGCGAAGATGCCGGTCTGCGCCGCGGTGACGACTATGCTGTTCTCCACATTCCGGACAAAGCCCTGGAGGTACCAGCGGTTATCCGGCGCATTGTACGTCAAGAGCAGGTCGGTCCGTGTATTGCTGGGCACGCGGAACTGGTTCACCGTGCTTAGCGAAGCGAGGCGATAGTCATCCGAAAGCCGCGTACGCACCCCGGCCTGGACATTGCCGCCATTGGCGAGATTGAACGTCTGCATATAGCCCGCGGTGACGACGAAGGTCGGCGACCGATCCAGCTTCTTGCCCGACCAGTCAAATCCCGGCGCTGGTATGAAGGAGCCATAACGCGCGTTCAGCCAGGAGAAGGAGAAATCAAACTTGCTGGTCGCAACCGGCATGATGACGCCCTCCAGTTCAACGCCATCGATCTTGGCGGACGAGGCATTGGTGGTGACGCGGCACGGCGTGCCACACAGCGTGTCGGAGAACTGGCTGAGCTGTATGCTCTTATAGTCATAGTGGAATGCCGATGCATTCAGGCGAACGGCATTGTTCATGAAGCGCGTCTTGAGGCCCGCTTCGTAAGAGGTAAGCGTTTCGGGATTATAATAGAGCGCTCCGGCGGGTACAGTGCAGCCACTGTTCGTACCCTGTTCACAACCATCGTTGAAGCCACCTGCCTTATATCCGGTCGCAATAACACCATAAAGCAGCGTCCGGTCGTTCACATCATAATCCGCGCCGATCCGCCAGGTTGTCTTGGAGAATTTGCGATGCGCAATGTTCGGCGTGCTAAGGTCGGTGGGTTGCCCGCAGGCGATCGTGCCGCATTGGACGAACTGCCCGATACGCGACTTGTTGTCATGCGAATAGCGGATGCCGCCGGTGAGCCGTAGCGATGGGGTGATGCTGTAGGTCAGCTGACCGAAACCAGCCCAGGATTCGGCAATGGTCGGATCCTGCTCGACACCGAAAGCGTAACCGGTGGCGCCGGGCGTCGGCGTCAGGAATCCAAGCAGGTAGCTCGCGATTGCTGACTTCTCCTTGAAATAATAAATGCCGGCCTGCGCCTTGATTGGACCGTCGCCATTGGTCGAGAAGCGCAGCTCCTGACTGTTTTGCCAGTAACTGCCATCATAGGGATTCGCGATGGTAGCGCCGCCGCCATCGACGAGGAACGCGCCGTCTTCGTGCCGCTTGAACTCACGGTAGGAACCCAGATAGTTCAGAGTGACAGGGCCAAGATCATAGCTGAGATCGGCCTGGATGCCCCAGGTCGAGTTGTCGGAACCGATCGGCCCGCTGAAGGGCGCGTTCAACGTCCGCTTTTCCGCAGAACTGCTGCCATTCGCAATGTACAGCGGGTCAACGCCGGTCGTCTGATAATCGGCGTAGAAGTTGCTGACGGGAACCGTATTGTATCCCGTACCCTTGATAGCCGAATAATCGCCGCGCAGGACGAGTTCACCAGAACCAAGATCAAACAGGGCGGAGAGCCGGCCGGAGAAGTTCTTCTTGAACGGGTCCAGGCGCGCATTCCAGTTCGGCCCGGCAACCAGATAATTATCGCGGCGATCGTAATTGGCCGCGGCGCGGATCGCTATCCCCTGGCTTACCGGGACATTGATGACTCCGGTCAGCTGCTGCGTGTCGAAATTGCCATATGTAGCGTCGATCGAACCACTGAACTCTCCCAGCTTGGGCTTGTTCGTGATGATGTTGACCAGGCCTGCCGTGGTGTTGCGGCCGAACAGCGTGCCCTGCGGACCGCGCAGCACCTCGACGCGCTGGACGTCGAAGAAGCTGACTTCCTGGACCTGAGGACGGGCGATATAGATGCCGTCGGCCATGAAAGCGGCGGACGGATCACCCTTTTCGGTGCCGTCGGAACTGCTGACGCCGCGAATGGTGATCTGCAGGCCGTTATTACGGTCGATCGACAGATTGGGCACCTGTTCGCCAAGGCTGGTCGGGTTGGTGACGCCGGCCGATAGCAGGGCGTCGCCGCTGACGGCCGTCAGGGCAACCGGCGTTTTCGACGCAAGCGTCTCGTTACGGGTCGCGGTGACGACGATTTCCCCGTCCGGCAGTGCTGCACCCGCGCCCGCTTGGGCGAAGGCCGGAAGCGAAAAGGAAAGCGCTGCGGCAAGCGCGGTGACCGAAACATAGGCCGTGCGAATTTTCATCGAGAACATCCCCTTTTTTAAGGTGAAATTTGTCGCCCCTGACGTCGACAGCGCAATTTCCTAACAGCGCATGTCAACGTTGACAATATCGAAAATGTCAACGTTGACATTGGCGGGTTGGAGCCAATGTCAAAGGTCAGTCAACGTTGACAAAAAAGCCGGCCTACGCGAAGGCTCGCGACATGCCTTTCGATACCAAACCCACGCTGCACGATGTCGGCGCGCTCGCCGGTGTGGCGGCACGCACCGTTTCGCGGGTGATCAATCGTGAGCCAGGCGTGTCGGACCGAACCGCCCTAAGGGTCAGGCGTGCCATTGAAGAGCTGAATTTTCGTCCCAACCTGGCCGCCCGCGCGCTGCGCGGCGACCGGTCCCTGCTCGTGGCAATCATCAACTGCAACCCCTGGCCACGCTATGTTGCCGATGTGGTGAGGGGCGTGTCGATGGCATGCCGGCAGGCCGGGACGTATCTGACCTTCGAGGAATTTTCGCCCGACGACCAGCATATCGCCGCCAGCATGGCGAATTTTATCGACAATGTCGGGATCGCAGGCACCATATTGATCCCGCTCCTGGCCGACGACCAGGAATTGCTCGACATGCTCGAACGTCGCGGGGTGCGCACCGTGCGCATGTCGCCGGCGCGCGACATCGGCAGAACCAATGCCGTGATTTCACGCGACGAGGACGGCATATCCGCGCTTGTCGATCACCTCGTCGCCCTCAACCATCGCAAATTCGGATATATCGCAGGGGCTCAGGGCCACGCCTCCTCGGAAATCCGCGCCGGCGCGTTCCGGAAACGACTGCATCACCATGGCGTCGACTGGTCTTCCGTACTGTTCGCCCATGGCGACTTCAGCTACATATCCGGAGCAGAGGCCACCCGCCACATGCTGGCCAGGGACCGCAAGCAATGGCCGACCGTCATCTGCGCCGCCAATGACGAAATGGCTGCCGGTGTGATCAGCGTGTTGGGCACAATGGGGATCAGGGTACCGCAGGATATCGCGGTGACCGGCTTCGACGACAATGACATTGCCCGATTGATCTGGCCGCCGCTCACCACCGTCCGGCAATCCGTCGTCGATCAGGCCTATTCGGCGACCCAATTGCTGCTGGATCGAACCTCGGACGAACCCCGATGCATCGAACATGGGGTGGAACTGATCATCCGGCAAAGCACCTCCGGCTGAGCCATGGCGGTAAACAAGGAAACAAAGCGGTCGACCTGACTGAATCAGATCGACCGCTCCGGATTTCTTGCCATCACCGATTTCCTGGCCCGCGATCGGTCCCGATCGCATGGAAATCGCTTCAGGCGAGGTTGGAACCGATCCACGCCGCCACGTCGGTAACCGGAATGGCATTGCGCTGGTTGAACGTTCCGGCCTTGTCCCAGGCGACCCCGCGTCCCTGGGCAAAGGCGGCGCGATATTTCCGCATCATGTTCTGCGGGTCGCTGGCCAGTTCTTCCATCAGGAAGGGTACGGTCCATTCCGACCGGCTGAAGGGACGGCCAAGGGCAGCTTCCAGCTTGTCCGCGACTTCGCCATAGGTGACGGTATCGCCCGCAAGGAATACGATCTCGTTGTGGATGGTCGGTTCGAAAAACACGATTTCCGCGGTCAGCACCCCGATGTCATCGGGCGTGGTCAGCGTCACCGCGGTGTCGAGGCTGCCAAGGGCATGGACTGCGCTGTTCTTCAGATCGACGACGCCGAATTCCGGTTCGAACAGATAGCTCATGAACATGCCGGTGGAAATGATGACCCACTCGGTCTTGCTCTGCGAGCGCAGCAATTCCCGCACGTCGAGCTGGGCGTCGAAGATATCCTGCGGGCTGCCACGACCGATCGCTTCGAAATCGACGCCAAACTGCCACGGGAAGTAACGCGGTATGCCCGATTGCAAAGCAGCCTTGGCCAATTTCATGGGCGTGTTGATCCCGGCGGCATAGCCCGCGCATCCGATCACCGTGTCATAGCGCGAAAATACGGACGCCAGTTCATCGATCGAGCTCGTCACCAGATCGCCCACGACGATCTCGATACCCAGATCACGGATTTCGGCGACATCCCGCTGCTTTTCGGGCACGTCGGACTCGACGGCACTGGCGCGCAGCAACACGCTGATCCTGGCCCCATCGACGTCCTTTGCGCGACGCGCCAGGTTGCGCAAGACTGGCAGGCCCAGTTCGCCGGCCCCCAGCACGAGAATGTTCCGTGACTTCACGATGGAAACTGCATCATTCATAATTCTGACCTATTCAGCATTGGTTGCCGCCTTGATATGGCGATCCATGGACAAGCGCGAAAGAAGGCACATGCGTGATACTGGGGCCGGATTATTGAATCCGGAGGACATTCTCGAATATTCCCAGACCGTTTGCGACGGCCTGAGAGACGACGACGACGGCTTGCGGCGAGAGGTTCTGGCCCATGCCGGCAATCGCTGGTCGCTGGGCGTCATTCACACGCTCGGCGTGTACGGCCAACTGCGCCATGCGGAAATCGGCCGGCGCATGCATGGCGTTACGCAACGAATGCTGACCCGCACCCTTCGCCAGTTGGAGCGCGACGGGTTGGTGATCCGCCACGATTTCGAGGAGGTGCCCCCTCGCGTCGAATATCAGCTGTCCGATTCCGGCCTTGAGCTGCTTGTCCGGATGGTCCCTCTATGGACATGGATCGTCGAGAATGCGGAGCGGTTTCGGAAGGCCCGGGAGACATTCGACAGCCTTCAGCTGGGCAAGGCTTCATAGAACCCCGTCCTTCGCGACAGGGAGCGCCCAGGCGATTACCTGATCGCCGATCGGCGTTTTCATGAAGTGATGGCCCCCGGTCATCAGGACGACATATTCACGCCCATTCTGCTCATAGACCATCGGCGTTGCCTGGCCGCCGGCGGGGAGCGCCTGTTGCCAGAGGATTTTACCGGTCCTCATGTCGATGGCCTTGAACAAATCGTCCGTCGACGCCGCGATGAAGATCAGGCCGCCGGCCGTAACGACCGCACCGCCATTATTTGGCGTACCGATGCAAATTTGCAATCTTGGACGACGGCGCCCTGTCGGCGCCGCATGAGAACACTTCCCACCCGCAGCAATCGCCCGCGTCCGACGAGGGCAAATTCCGCAAGTTGCTCCAGTTCCTGATTTTCCGTTCCCAGGTCCGGTCGGTCCGCTTTTGCAATTCGGTTGCCCAGAATTAGCCGATTCCAGAATGCGCCTTCAATTTTGAGGCTGATCCATACTGTCACTGACCGGATAATTGGGGAACTGATCGGAAATATTCGATGCATCCTTGACGAGGCCAAATGCATCGGATAATTACGATGCATGGACACCAGCGAAGCACTTTCGGTCCTCTCGGCTCTTGGCCATCCCACGCGTCTTGATGCGTTTCGGCTGCTGATCCGACATGAGCCTGACGGCCTGTCGACCGGCGAGCTGGTCGAGGCCTCCGGCCTGACCCAGAGCACCTTCTCAACGCACCTCGCCGTCATGGTGAAAGCCGGACTGGTACTGTCGGAGAAGCGTGGCCGCCAACAAATCCAGCGCGCCAATCTCGACGCGTTGCGCGGACTGATGGTCTATCTGGCCAAGGATTGCTGCCAGGGACGCGCCGAACTGTGCGAGCCGCTGCTGGCCGAACTTATCTGCTGCTGAAGAGGCGATGATGACCGATATCGTGATCTACCATAACCCGCTTTGCGGAACCTCTCGCAATGCCCTGGCCATGATCCGCAATGCGGGCATCGAACCCCATGTGGTCGAGTATCTGAAGACGCCGCCAAGCCGCGCGCTCCTGGTGCAACTCATGGATCGGGCCGGCATCACCCCGCGCGCCCTGCTGCGCGAGAAAGGCACGCCTTTTGCCGAACTGGGCCTGGGCGACGAAAGCCTGGCCGATGACGCGCTGATCGACGCGATGATGGAGCATCCCGTCCTCATCAACCGTCCGCTGGTGGTGTCTCCGCTGGGTGTGAAGCTCTGCCGGCCTTCCGAAGAAGTCCTGGATCTGCTGCCGGCCGGGCAGCGCTGCCCATTTGTCAAGGAAGACGGCGAAGTCGTGGAAGCGACGAGGCGATGACCCTTTCGGTTCGCGACGCAACGATCGGCGATGCCGGTGCCATTGCCGCCATCTACGCGCATCACGTCTTGCACGGCACGGCAACCTACGAAATCGTGCCACCGACCGAAGAGGAGACCGAAGCCAAGATACGAACGCTGACCGGACGAGACTGGCCATTCCTTGTTGCCTGCGATGGATCTGAGGTGGTGGGCTATGCCTACGCCACGCAGTTCCGCGATCGGCCGGCCTACGCTTATGCCTGCGAGAACAGCATCTACGTGGCGCACGACAGGCGCGGTAGCGGCATCGGCAAGCTGCTCCTCATGGCCTTGCTGAAGGCCGCTGAAGCCCATGGCTTCCGGCAGATGGTCGCCGTCATCGGCGGGGGTGAACCTGCCTCCGTAGCGCTCCACGCGTCCTGCGGTTTTGAGCATGTCGGTCGCCTCACCGGCATGGGCTGGAAGGCAGGCCGCTGGCTCGACACGGTTTACATGCAGCTTCCCTTGGGCGGCGGCATCGCGACAGCGCCGGCTGCTTCCGGGAAGGACTGACGACCATGTCGCTGTTCGAACGCTATCTCTCGCTGTGGGTGGCCCTGTGCATCGCGATCGGGATCGGTCTTGGCCATTTGCTCCCGAGCGCCTTCGAGACCATCGCAGCGCTGGAGATCGCCAACGTCAACCTCGTCGTTGCGGCGCTGATCTGGTTGATGATCATCCCGATGCTGCTGCGGGTCGATTTCGGCGCGCTGCATAGCCTTCGGCAACACTGGCGGGGCATCGGCGTCACCCTTGTGGTGAACTGGGCGATCAAGCCATTCTCGATGGCGCTGCTCGGGACGTTCTTCCTCCGCTATTTGTTCGTCCCGATGCTGCCGGCAGGCGCATCCTCGTCCTATATTGCGGGCCTGATCCTGCTGGCCGCAGCGCCATGCACGGCAATGGTCTTCGTCTGGTCGAACCTTGTCGACGGTGAGCCGAACTACACATTGAGCCAGGTGGCACTGAACGACTTGATCATGATCTTTGCCTTCGCACCGCTCGTCGGCCTGCTGTTGGGCGTGGCATCAATCACCGTGCCGTGGAACACACTGGCGCTGTCGGTGGGGCTCTACATCGTCGTCCCGGTTATCATCTCCCAACTGCTCCGCCGAGCGCTTCTTCGCGGCGGCGAGAAGGGACTTCAGCATTTCCTGTCCGCCATCAGCCCGATCAGCCTTGCCAGCCTGCTGCTGACGCTGGTGCTGCTGTTCGGCTTCCAGGGTGAGCAGATCATCCGGCAACCGCTGGTGATCGCGCTGATTGCCGTGCCGATCCTGTTTCAGGTCTATCTCAACGCCGGCATCGCCTACTGGCTCAGCCGCCGTTTCGGCGTGGCGTGGTGCGTCGCCGGCCCTTCGGCGCTGATCGGCGCCTCCAATTTCTTCGAACTGGCTGTGGCCGCCGCCATCAGCCTCTTTGGGCTCAGTTCCGGCGCCGCGCTGGCAACGGTCGTAGGCGTGCTGGTGGAAGTGCCGGTGATGCTGTCCATCGTCGCCTTGGTGAAGCGAACCCGTCCCTGGTATGAGAAAGCCATTGCCGCATGAGATTGCGTGAACTCACCGCCCCCGATCATCTGCCTGCCTTGGACAAGGCCTTTGCGCTGGCTCGTCCCGCCACTGGCCTTGGCCCGGACCAGCCGCCTCCGCGCTTTCTGCTGCTCTACGGCTCGCTGCGAGAGCGCTCCTTCTCTCGCCTCGCCGTGGAAGAGGCCGCCCGCCTGCTGCAATATTTCGGTGCTGAGACGCGGATCTTCGATCCCAGCGACCTGCCGCTGCCAGATCAGGTGGCGGGAGACGATCACCCTGCGGTGCATGAATTGCGCGAGCATGCGCTGTGGTCGGAAGGCATGGTCTGGTGCAGCCCGGAGCGGCACGGCCAGATCAGCGGCATCATGAAGACGCAGATCGACCACCTGCCGCTCCAGATTCGCGGGATGCGGCCGACGCAAGGGCGGACGCTTGCAGTCATGCAGGTGTCCGGCGGCTCCCAATCGTTCAATGCCGTCAACACGCTGCGCCTGCTGGGTCGCTGGATGCGGATGTTCACGATCCCCAACCAGTCGTCGGTGGCGATGGCTTACAAGGAGTTCGACCAAGACGGCCGGATGCGGGCGTCGAGCTACTACGAGCGCATCGTCGATGTGATGGAGGAATTGGTCCGCTTTACGGTACTTATGCGACCGCATGCGGCGCAACTTGTGGATCGCTATTCCGAGCGCAAGGAAGCCGGAATTTCGGTTGATGCCGAGTCTGACCATTCGGCAGTCGCGATAGCGCCGCAATCTTGATTGACGGCTAGCAGCCCGGCACGGCGAAAATCAGGATCAGCAACCATGGCATCCGGCTGTACGACGGACTCAGCGGGTTCTGGCCCATGCTCGCGATATCCCGTGTCCTGTTGTCGCTGGTTAAGCGCCTGGTTCTCATGCGGATATCGGCCATCTCGCCTTGGCTCGGTCTCGCGGCGGCGTGAGATTAGGCTCTTGCGGAGCATTGACCCTCCCGCTAACGCACCTCTGCCCGGGACGACGGCTTCGTCGTCCCGGGCATGATCGCGCCGGTGCCTCGAACGAGGCTTAAAAGGGAACGCGGTGAGGATGGCTCCGGCCATCCAAATCCGGGGCTGTCCCTGCAACTGTAAGCGGCGAGCGCGATGCATATCGCTTCCTCCAGTGTGAGGAGGCAGCCACTGGACCGGACGCTAAATCCTGCGAGGTCTGGGAAGGCCATGCATCAAGCTATGACCCGCGAGCCAGGAGACCTGCCAGCGTCTGGTCGCTCTTGCCCGGTCCAGGGGATGGCCAAGGCACGGTATCTTTCCGTTTGAGCGACGAACGGGCGGTGGAGGCCGCATCGGTTCGCGTGGCGGTCGCTCTATGGCGTCCGGCTGCTGACGTGCGCCGACCGTCGCTGGCGGCACGTCTCCACCCGAATGTCGCGTGACGCCGGGAAGACATGCAATGGAATGGAAAAATGTAGGATTTTGGCTGGCCACCGGGCTGGCCGCCACCACGACGCAGCAGGCCGGCGCGGAAACCGCCGCGGATAGCTCAGCCGAAATCATCGTGTCGGGCGTTCGGCCGGGAGCATTGCTCCAAGAGACGGAAACCGGATCGCGCCTGGGGCTGACCGCGCTCGAAACGCCAGCCAGCGTCGCGCAGATTGATGGCGACGCGATCCGCGCTCGGGGCGATCTGGACATAATGTCGGCCGTAACCCGTGCACCGGGTGTCACCACCTCCGCCAATCCGGGCAATGGCGGCACGGCCCTGTCGCTGCGCGGCTTTTCCGGTCAGGGTTCGGTGCTGCAACTGGTTGATGGCGTCCGGCTGTTCCCGGTTGCGGGCACGATCACCTTCCCCACCGACCCGTGGAATGTCGAGCGGATCGAATTGCTGAACGGCCCCGCCTCCGTGCTCTACGGACAGGGCGCGCTGGGCGGCGCGGTGAACATCATCACCAGACCCCCCAATGCCGAACGCACCGAATTTGACGCGGAAGCAGGATATGGCTCGCAGGATAGCTGGCGCGCAGCAGCAGGTGTCGGTGGACCGCTGGGCGAGATGCTCTCCTACCGGATCGACGCCAGCTACCGGGCGTCGGACGGGTATGTCGACCGTGGCCATTCCAAGAGCCTCGCCCTCTCGGGTGCGCTGCGCTTCCGGCCAAGCGACAGCTTCACGCTCACCCTGCGCAACGACTATGGCAATCAGCGGCCGATGGAATATTTCGGCACGCCGCTGATCGACGGGGCGTTGGTGAAGGACAACCAGCGGCGCAACTATAATGTCGCCGACGCCAGCCTGCACTATCGCGACAATCGGACCACGCTGACCGCCGACTGGACGGTGGCCGAAGGCATCACCCTCTCCAACGCCGCCTATCGCCTTACCAGCAAGCGTCTGTTCAAAAATCTGGAGAGCTATTTCTACAATGACGACACCGGCTTGATCAACCGAATGGACAATCTGGGCATCTTCCATGACCAGACCCAATATGGCGATCAGGCAACCATCCGCATCAGCAAGCCGATTGCGGGCCTGAAAAACGATCTGGTCGTCGGCTTCGACGCCAATCTCATCAAGCTCACTTATTCCAATGATTTCGGATCGGATCCACAGGAGGACGCTGTCGATCCCTTCGACTTCGATCCGGGCCTGTTCTACGACACGCAGGGCATCGCGCCCCGCTATCGCACGCGGACCAACGAATATAGCTTCTTTGCCGAAGACCGCTTGGCGCTGACCGATCAGCTTTCGGTGGTCGCAGGCATCCGGCACGAGCGTGACAAGGTGCAACGCTGGAACATCGTCTATAACCCGGACGGCAGCATCAGCGAGGTCAATGCCTTTCCCAATGGTGCGACCAATCGGAAATTCCGCAACACCACTTGGCGGATCGGCGGCGTCTATCGGCCGACCTCCAATATCTCGCTCTATGGGCAATATTCGACCGGCGTAGATCCGCTCGGCACGCTGACCACCTTCACCACCAATGCGACCCAGTTCGCCTTCACCAACGCGACGGGCGATCAAGTCGAGGGCGGCATCAAGGCCATGTTCCTCGATGGCAAGGGCAGCGCCACTCTGGCGGCCTATCGTATCGTCAAGAAGAAGCTGGTGGCGCAGCAGACGCCGACTAGTGCCATAGAACAGATCGGCCAGCGGTCCGCCAAGGGTGTGGAGGCTTCGGTGACGCTGCAACTGACCGACCGCTTCGGCATCGACGCGAATGGCACAGTGCTGGACGCTAATTTCGATGACTTCATCAGCGGCGGCACCAGCTATACCGGCAACACGCCACCCAATGTGCCCGAAGTAGCGGCGAACCTGTCCGTCTATTGGGCGCCCATTGACGCGCTGCGGGCCAATGCCAGTTTGCGCTATGTCGGCCGGAGCTTCTCGGACAACGCCAACAGCTACCGGGTGCCGGGCTATGCCGTGGTGGATGCGGGGCTGACCTATGCGTTCACCCCCAATCTCGCGGCGAACCTGCGGGTCTATAATCTCTTTGACAAGGATTATGCGACCACCACCTATAATGACGAGCAGTGGATATTGGGCCGCCCCCGTTCCATCGACATTTCGGTGACGGCTCATTTCTGACGCACGCGCCCGGTGGCGTCATCGCGGCAAGCGATGGCTGTATCTGACCCATCGCTGGCTGGGCATAGTGACATGCCTGTTGCTGGCGATGTGGTTCCTGTCGGGCATCGTCATGATGTATGTGCCTTTCCCTTCGCTGACCCAGCAGGAGCGGCTGGCGGGATTGGCACCCATCGACTGGAAGCAGGTCCATGGGAGTGTTCAGGCCGACGCCGTGTTGCAACAAGGGTTGGACGGTCCCGTCTGGCTGCACGACGGGGCGGCGGCGGCAATGAGCGGGCGCGCCATCGCTCCTGTCACGGCTCGCCAGGCTGGCGGCATCGCTGCCGCGTTCGGCAAAGCGCCTGCCTCCGCCGTGGATCTGATCGAGCGGGATCAATGGACGGTTGGCAGCGGGTTTAACCGCTATCGGCCATTGTGGAAGGTGACGCTCGACCGGCCGGATGGGTTGGTCCTCTACGTCGCATCGACCACCGGAACGGTGGTGCTGGACACGAACCGCACAGAGCGGTTCTGGAACTGGCTCGGATCGGTTCCCCACTGGATTTATCCGACCGTGCTGCGTCAGGACCAGCCGCTCTGGCGGCAGGTGATCCTCTGGACCTCCGGGGCAAGTATCATAGGGGCGGTCAGCGGCATGTGGATCGGGGTGCTGCGTATGCGGCTGCGCCGCCGCTACAAGGGCGGGCGGATTTCGCCCTATCGCGGCTGGCAGCGGTGGCATCATGTCACGGGGTTGCTCGGCGGCACCCTGTTGGTCGCATGGATCGTCAGCGGCTGGCTCTCCGTCGATCCCAACCGCTGGTTCGCCAGCAAGGGCCTGAGCGATGCGGCTCGTGCCGCTTATGCCGGAGCAGGGATGCCCCCTGCGCTGGACTGGCAGCATGTCGGCAGCACACCGCAGGCTGCGGGCGCGCGTCAGATGCGGCTGATATGGACCGACAACACGCCTTTGCTGATCTTCTCCCGACCGGGTGGACAGGATGCGATCCTCGATGCGCGGAGCTTGAAGCCGGTGAAGCTCGAGCCACGCCGCCTGATCCGCACCGCCCATCGGCTGGTTCCCGACGCTCGGATGGAAGCGGCCGACTGGCTCACCAAGTGCGATGCCTACTGGTATGAAGCCAAGGGAAGCGTGGAATTGCCGGTGTTGCGCATCCGTTTCGCCGACGCAAATCACAGTTGGGTCTATATCAGCCCCCGCACAGGCGAGGTGCTGCGCGACATGGACGCTCGCCGCCGCCTCTATCGCTGGCTGTTCGATGGGCTGCATCGCTGGGATTTCGATGTGCTCATCCGTCAACGGCCCCTTTGGGATATATGGATGTGGCTATGGTTGATTGTCGGGGCAATCATCTCGGTGAGCGGCATTGTGATCGGGATGCGGCGCTTAGGGCGGCCAACCGACCGGCGAATGTCGGGCATGGGCCGCGCCGGCGTCTTAGGCTCAGGGCCCATTGATTAGCTGAGGGCGATGTGATTCAGGCTCCGCGAGGAGACTGAGCATGAGCGGCCTGTATTGGCTGAGGGACGAGCAGATGGCACGCCTTCCGCCATATTTTCCCAAGAGCCATGGCAAGCCGCGTGTGGATGACAGGCGGGTGCTGAGCGGGATCATCTTCGTCAACCGGAACGGGCTGCGCTGGCGAGATGCGCCCAGGGAATACGGTCCGCACAAGACATTGTATAACCGCTGGAAACGGTGGGGCGAGATGGGCGTGTTCACCCGAATGATGGAAGGCCTGTCCGCCCAGAAGGCCGAGCCGAACACCGTTATGATCGACGCAACCTATCTCAAGGCCCACCGCACGGCTTCCAGCCTTGGGGAAAAAAAGGGGATCTCGGGCGTCTGATCGGGCGGACCAAAGGCGGCATGAACACTAAATTGCACGCCGTCACCGGTGCCAACGGCCGCCCTTTGAGCTTCTTCATCACGGCCGGGCAGATCAGCGATTACGCCGGTGCAGCGGCCTTGCTCGACGATTTGCCCAAGGCCAAGTG
>Ga0207678_10002751_pt1 | contig 15927 bp, 13 predicted proteins | sample KBSC63metaG_FD_184319 | JGI IMG/M metagenome (GOLD analysis project Ga0207678, IMG submission 184319) | Corn rhizosphere microbial communities from Kellogg Biological Station, Michigan, USA - KBS C6-3 metaG (SPAdes) (version 2) | ecosystem: Host-associated > Plants > Roots > Rhizosphere > Soil ...
TGGGTAACGATGCTGTTCGCCTCACGGTCATAGCTCATGGGCGAAGGACTGCGCTTGAAGGGGTCGTTAGGATCGACGAACCATTCTTTGGTGGTGAGAAAGTGTCCGAGGTCGGCTACCGCCTCCGCCTCAGGTTTTATCACCATGTAGTTGATGGTCTGAAGCAGGCCATCTGCATAGGTAATGGAGACCCGCGCACGCCCCCAGGTCTTTCCTTCAAGCAGATAGTCCTGCCATCCGCCCGGCGAGGGCTTCTGCTTCACAAAACTGATTGCCCCTTCAGGCTCGACCGAAACAGACCTTACCTTCTGCGGATATTTAAGGAATAGATGTCCCTGAATATCTTTCGGGAGAATGTATCCCGGGACTCCGACAGCGACCGGGCGATGGTTCTCGGCCAGCATCTTTTCAATGTTACGGATCGAATCTGAGACCAGAAACTTTACGCCATAGACGCGGGATTCTCCCGGCTTCAGGGTGAATGTAGTAGCCGTATTCCAGGGCTGGGCCTGCATCCACTCGTTTTGCTGGTATGCGCCGCTAAGCGCCATCCATTCATAGAATCCTTCGAAGGTCATGCTGCGCGGCGTGGGATCGTTGAATATCTCGATCTTGTGGTCGGGACCACGCTTATTCAGAATCGGATTGTATGCCTCGAACGGAGTCTGCCCATCGGGTACAACCACCAGGGCAGGCCCATGGCCGTTGAGACGAGTGACTTGCAGATAGCCGGCATCTTCGCCGATGTATGGGTCGGAAAAGCTGCAAATTTCATGGGCCTGCTCCAAGGTGTGACCAGTGATCACGTTATTGAAGATCATCGGAATGCCCAGCGAGCCGATCTCTACAGGATGGCTGCTCCGGTTCGTGATCGTAAAACGCAGCCCCAGCTTTCCATCTGTGGTTACCCACTGACGCACTATGTGCAATGGGATATCTGAAGGAAGAGTCGGTGCAAGATCGGCAGCCGCGAGGACACTGCCAGATGTCTGCAAGGCCAGAACAGGATGCCGCTCGTGTGCGGTCGAGTAACCCTTCCAAGGTTCGGTTGCGCTGGAACGCAGCCGCAGATCGAGATCGCCGAGATGATAATAGCCGTCCTGCGAGCGCTGCACGAGAATGCCGCCAGGAGTGAAATCGAAGCCCGCAGAGCCCTTCGGCTTGAGCGCGGCAACAGTCTGGGAAGATTTCACAAGCGTGAGTACGAAATCCGGTGTATTCAGCGTGAGAAAGCCTTGTTGCAGCATCGGGCCGGGTACGGGTGTCGCTTTAGGAGGCTTTTGGCCCATGCAGATAGCCGTAAAGCTGACACAGACAAGCAGCGCAAGCATCATCATACGGACGCGGTCTGGGTGGAAGTTGCTAAAGCTGGTTCTCAAGTGAATCCTCTTTCCGCCACGAACGAGATTGCGATGCCTGAATCAACACTGGCTACACACTTCCTAATGTGTGGGATGCGGTCCGTAAAATTTCCAACTGGTCTTGAAGTCACGCGTCAGTTTCTGGTGAGTCAGGATCGCACGAAGCATTTCGACCGGCATCTCATTCTCGTGGAGAACTGCGTCATTGAACTGGCGGTTCGTCATCTTTCCTGAATCGACGAGCTCCTTATGCAGTGCGCGAAACTGGAGTGCTCCCATCAGGTACGCGCTTTGATAGAGTGGGCCAACCGAGCCGTCAAACGATCGCCGCACCTCTGCCGTTGCATTGTCAGGCTCGTGTCCAACAGCCTTGATCAGGAAATCGACACATTGCTGCGGCGTCCACATGCCGAGATGAAAGCGCATGGTGAACATCACCCGGGCTGAGCGATGCATTCTCCAGAACAACGCGCCGACACGCTCTTCCGGTGTAGCATCGAAGCCCTTATCCCAGAAAATCATCTCCCAGTAAAAGGCGTTCCCTTCTGACCAGAATGGAGTGCCGAACGCTCTGCGGTAAGGGTGATAACGCTGTCCCATGTAGCTCTGAAGAAAATGCCCCGGAATCATTTCGTGAAATGCGGTGGCATGCGCAAATGGAATGTTGTTGCCACGCATACTCATCTCCCGCTGATCGTAAGTCATGGTGTTTGTGGGGAAAGAGATGCTGATGATGGGGCCGCCGGTAAAGAATGGGTTGACCAACTGGCGTTGCGGGGTCATCATCTCCATTCTCCAGGTCTCCTTCGCCAGCTCCGGCACAGTCACGAGGTCGTTTTTCTCGCTGAAATCGATTCCCTGCATTACCAGCTTTCGAATCAACTCCGGCTGTTGTCCCGGCTCCACATGCATTCCCTTTACATGCTCCAGCGCTTTGTGCCAGTCGTTGCCATAGCCCATCTCATTCGAGGCCTTCAGCATCTCCTTCATGCACCAGTCCATCTCTGTTTGCGCAATTGAGATCAGTTCTTCGGGCGTATATGGAATCATGTTGTCTGATAATTCCGCCACCAAAGCATCTCTTCCGACCGGATCGCCGATAATCGTGGTCTTGTCATCCGCGGAAATGCCGATTAGCTTCTCTTTGAGAAATGCGGAATAGTCGTTCAGAGCCTTGGTCGCGTTCTTGTACGGCTCATCCAGCCACCAGGTAAACACCGGGTCATACCCGTTATAAAAATCGAACCATCCTTTGAGCGCCTGGTTCAGGCTCGCAATGTTGGCTACCGCTCGATTTGCAACTACTTTACTTACGCCTAATATTTGAGTTCCTTTATCTTTTTCCGGCCCCTTAGCGGCATTCAATTGAGTCTGCAATTGCTTCTGTGTTGCGGCGATTGCCTTCACTAAGGCCGACAATTCGCCAGCCGCCTTCTCCGAGTTGGGAACCTCCATGCGGCGGCGGGAATCGTCCAGATCGATGATTGTCTTTGCAAATGGAAGCAGCGGAGCCATCTCCTCGACCTGCTTCTTCTGTATGGAAAGCTGGTGCTGATCAGCGGTTATTCGATTCTTCAAGAGCAGATAATCGACCTGATCTTCTTCGGACATTGCATCGAAGTTAACGTGTTGGAGGGATTCAAGCTGATCTGTATAGAAACGGTCGAGACGCGCCATGCGTATGGGTGAAAGAGGCAGATCATAACTTCTCAGGAGACTCATCCTGTCTGCTGAGAACTTTTGGACTAAAGACCGCATCTGGCTATCCTGAGCGTTCAACGCTGGCGCGGCTAAAAGCCAAAAGACGATTACCGCCATTATTGAAGGCCTAACCCACTGAATCCATCTGGATCTCTGCTTTGCCACGTGCCCTCCCTCGGCGCTTTCCACGTCAGGTCTTTCGAATGCGCAACAAGTATAAACATGATGTATACATAATGGTCTACAATTGAGAAAATCTGGAGCAGGAGTTGTAGTGTCTCTGCGTTCTACCCGATATTTGTTGCAGTGAGCCAACAGGATTCTCTGCAATTTTTTTAAGTCAATGAACTTGCGTTTCAAAAATTTGTATCAACCGAGGAGAGCCGATGAACTGGGCCGGAGTAATGCCTGCAATGACCACTGCTTTCGACGCCAACTATGCTGTCGATCATGCCTTTCTGGCACAACATGCCGCATGGCTTTTAGGAAATGGATGCACCGGTCTCGTGATGCTCGGGTCTCTGGGCGAAGGGGCGACCCTCGATCACGATGAGAAGGTTGAAGTATTAAAGACGGCTGTGCGGGTTGCAAATGGCAAAGCGCCGGTTGTTGCCGCCATCTCCTCCCTCTCCACCTCAAATGCCGTAAAACTGGCGCAACAGGCAGAACAAGTCGGCTGCGAGGGCCTGCTGGTACTGCCGCCTTACGTATACAGCACAGACTGGCGTGAGATGAAGAATCACGTGTCCTCGATTATCGCTGCGACTAACCTGTCATGCATGCTTTACAACAATCCTGTCGCTTACAAAACGGATTTCCTTCCAGAGCAGATCGCCGAACTGGCCCAGGAGCACGAAAATCTCCACGCAGTGAAGGAGTCGAGCACTGACGTGCGTCGAGTGTCCAGCATTCGCGCGATTCTGGATAATCGCCTGGAAATATTTGTCGGGGTAGACGACGTTCTGGTTGAGAGCGTGGTCGCCGGCGCAACAGGATGGATCGCAGGTCTCGTCAACGCCTTTCCTGCTGAATCTGTTGAGCTGTTCAACCTGGCGAAGGCCGGGAAGCATGAAGAAGCCTTCGCCCTTTACTGCTGGTTTCTGCCTCTGCTTCGAATGGATACGGTTCCCAAATTTGTACAGCTCATTAAATGGGTACAGGACGAGATGGGCGTAGGCTCCTCCCGTGTACGTGCTCCGCGACTCGAGTTGGAAGGGGCGGAGTTGGCCACCGCGCAGCGGGAACTCCGGACGGCGCTGGAAAATCGCCCCAAGGTGCGAGAAATCACATTTTCAATGTTCAAAGGATAATTTGTAGCGGATCGCCGTTGAAAGATTGGCTTCGCTTTACTGTTCGAGCTAGCTATCCGACGAACGCACTCACTAATATCGATATGGGACAGTCTTATGGCTGCCCTATATCGATCATGAGTGCGATTTCGCCTGGATGAGTTCTCTATTCCGATTTCGATGTCACGCCTTACCGCTCTGCATGGCAATCATGCTTGCGGCCATCCCATCGAGGACGCTTGCCCAGCTTCAGAACAGTGCGTCGGCTGAAGCATCCAGTTCATCAACGATAGCCGGACAGGTCATCAATGCCAGTACCGGGCTGCCGATCTCGCGCGCTTTAGTGCGTTTTGGCGACCGGGCGATGCTCACCGGCCACGACGGTAAATTTGAGTTTGATGAGGTCACATCGACAACCGGCAACCTTCAGGCTGTAAAACCGGGCTTTTATTCCAACATCGATGCCGGCGGCCCCACGAGTCTGTCTCTTCGCCCAGGCCAGAATACGACCTCGCTGATATTGCGTTTATACCCGGAAGCCATCTTCAGCGGTACCGTTGTCGCGCCTGATGGCGACCCGCTTCCGCACGTCGTGGTCATTGCGCGAAGAATTGTCTTCTATGGATCGAGCCGCGAATGGATACCCGCGGCGCAGGTTCAGACGGATAATCACGGCCGATTCCGTCTGCCCGTTTCTGCCGGTGATTACAGGCTGGAATCGATGTATATGCCGCGTATCAATGGAACCAATGAAGTACTTTTGCCATCCCAAATTCCAGCAGAAACTTCATCCAATACTTCAGGCTATCTGCATATTCGCAGCGGAGAAGAGCAGCAGTTCGAGCTTCACCCGACTGCCAGTCGGGCATATACAGTAACGGCTGGTTTCGATTCCAACCTTGGACGTGGGTTTCCACGAATTACGGCGCGTCTGGCCAATGGAAGCACGATCACGCTGCCGGTGAGGTTTTCCGGTTCGGGAAAGACCGGTGGGGCTCGAATGGAATTGCCCAGCGGCACGTACACACTCAGCGCAAGCGTCATGTCTCCGGACGGAGCGGAGCAGGGCGAGACCAGTGTTACGGTTACCGATCATGATGTCTCCGGTGTCGTCTTTCACCTGTCACCAGTAGCGGCACTTCCGGTCGAGGTTTTGGTCGATGGCGCATCCACTTCGGACACCACGCAACCAAAGATTCAACAGCTTGGGTTGATGCTTGAAAATGACCGGCTGGATTCCGAAATTTTCAATTCCACCATCCGGCCGACTTTACGGAAAGATGGGACATTTGTCTTTACCGCTCCGCCGGGCAACTACCGGTTACGGGCGAGCGGTAATGGTTCCTGGTATGTTAAATCTGCGAGTTACGGCGCCTCGGACTTATTGCAACAGGACCTGGTCGTTGGGCCGGGCGCAGACGGTACACCGATCAGGGTTGGAGTAAGCAGCCAGACCGCCAGCCTGCAGGGTGCATGCCGGGCGAGAAACCTTCCAACTGATTGCTGGGTCTATCTGGTTCCGATGACTCCCAGCGCTTACTCTGTGTTCATATTGCGCGCCAATAGTGAGCAGGGCATCTATAGCTACTCCAATCTGCCACCGGGATCGTACCAGGCTATTGCATTTGAGCAGCGCCACTCTGCCGACTACCGCGATCCAGCTACGATTGCTCCGTTTGCGACACATCTTCGCACCATCACCCTTGCTGCCGGGGAGAAGCCAACGCTCGATCTGGACGTTGTCCCCGAGGCGGAGATAGTGCCATGAGACGGTCTTCTCTGCTATTTCTGTTGTGCCTGGTGCTTGTCGCCGCGTCCTTTGCGGCGGCTCAGACCAAACCCGCGGCCACTAACAGTTATCGCATCACCGGCACTGTCATCAGCAGCGCGGATGGAGCGCCGGTTCGGCATTGCCATCTCACTGCAACCCTGGTGCCCCGAGGCAGCGAAGCGACCCGCCGCTTCCCTGCGCCCATCGGCACATTCGATGCCGATGATCATGGGCATTTCTCTATTCCTCTGCCTTCGGCCGGAATGTGGCGGTTGACCGCCAGCGCTCGCGGATATGTGACACAGGCTTATGAAGAGCATGAGGCGTTTTCGAGTGGCATTGTGCTTACCGCCAGTGCGCCGGCCATCGACCTTCGCTTTCGTCTTTCTCCGGAGGCGGTGATTACGGGCAAGGTGCTGGATGAGGCGGGTGAGCCTGTCCGCCACGCCCGTGTTCTGCTGCTGGCGCTACCCACCCCCGGGCCTGATTCCGTTCAGAGAGCAGCACGCACCCGTGCGATGGATGCTACGGATGATCGCGGAGTTTACGAATTTGACGATCTGCCGCCGGGCGAATACCAGCTCAACGTGCAGGCGCAGGTATGGTATTCCATCGCGGCGCAGCAAAGGACAAATGCCGCGGATCAGGCTCCCGTCGATCCATCGCTCGATGTGGCCTATCCGCTTACCTGGTATCCGGGGACTGCCAACCGGACCGAGGCTGAGACGATCAGCCTGCGCGCTGGGGATACCCATCAGGCGGATTTTCAGCTTCTCCCTGTGCCATCGGTTCATCTGCGAATTCTGCCGCAAACGGATGCTGCGGCAGATGGCCGGCGCATCCCCTCCTATCCGATGATTGAGCGGATATCTGAAGAAGGAGGCGGAGGTTTTGTTCCTGCCGCCGCCCACATCGACCCACAAGGCGGAATTGAAGTGAGCGGTCTTGCGCCCGGCCGTTATGAGATCCGGATGCAAGGCCCGGGACAGGAGGTCAAACCGGCACTAGTCGATGTGACCGGCGGTCCGCCGCAGACGCTGGATATGGGCGCAGCGGCGACAATGGCCAGCGTCTCAATTCACATGGATGGCATTCCGGAAACAGAAGCAAACTCGATTGAGGTAAGCCTCATCGATCCGACGACGGGACGGAACGCGGCACGAAGCGGCGGCGACGGTTATCTGCTCAGTGGCTCCCTGCTGCGCCGCCGGAGAGCAACTACCACTGGACACATTGTGGAAGTGCCGCCAGGGCTCTATGAAGTTATTCTGAGCGGCAACCCCGAACTTCGCCTGACCGGGATTACAGCACAATCGGCGACTGCTGTCGGCCGATTTGTGACAGTACCGAGTGGTGATTCGATCTTGAATCTGCATGTCGCTGAAGGCCGGGCGACAGTCACCGGATTCGCAGCCATACAAGGCAAGGCGTCGATAGGCGCAATGGTCCTTCTAATTCCCGCAACGCTCGGCGATCCGGCGGGGCTTAACATCATTCGACGCGATCAGACGAATACAGATGGCAGCTTCGACCTGAACGATGTGCTGCCCGGCGAATATATTTTGATCGCCATCGACCATGGCTGGCAGGTCAATTGGAGAGATCCTTCGACTCTGCGCGGCTATATGATGCATGGCGTCCCGCTGGATTTGACCTCATCAGCATCCGTAAAGGAGAACATTGAAGCGCAGGCGCCCTGACGTTTCCGGCTACCTGGTTCTCTGACCGGCGCAACTGTGTTAGATTCAAAAAGACCCGCAAATTTGCGGAGAGATGGCCGAGTGGCTGAAGGCGCACGCTTGGAAAGCGTGTATACCGCAAGGTATCCAGGGTTCGAATCCCTGTCTCTCCGCCATACATGTTTAGAGCTTATATCAGCATCTTAGGTCTTGCACACTTGCAGTGTTACCAAACCCGCCAGATAATCAAGATCGGCGTGATGGCAACGGTATCAGCCTGAGAGCGCGGTACATGAACTCATCAGTCAAACTGTACTAGCGAGTCCATCTTTCTGACGGGACCTATCCGTTCCTCAAATCTGCCTACGCCAGCAACGGTGATGTCCGATCCATCATGCGATGCAGGACGGGAAAGTATCGGTGCATCCGGCTCGGCCTACTATCTCCGATAATCCGGTTGCCAACAAACGGATGTTGGATCCGGTCGGCGACGATCCCGCATTGGCGTTGGTATGTCCGCAGCGGAAAGCCCTTGCCATACAGGAGCTGAGCTTGCGGTTCCACCGATGCCGCGAGGAAGATGTCACCCCCAGGAAGATCCTGCTCTTCTCTGGTACAGGCTCGCATTTCTGATATCTTGCTTTCGGTAAATACAACCTCACCGCAGTCACCAAACGATGGAGCAATATGTTGGTTCGGAGCAGGAGATAGCGGTTGCGGTGAACGACAATCCAGAACTTTATCTCGAAGGCAGAGATAAGAGACGAGGAAGTCTTTCGTCGTTACCTCATCTGACGGCTTGAGTTCCAACTCCATTCCTTCTAAGAAACTCAAATATTTGCGCATATGCTTTTCTCGTCTGATCGTTTCCGAAGCCTCCGTGCCCGCCACCAGGAATTGTTAACAGTTGGTTGGGCACTCCAGCTGCAGTCAAGACAGTATGCAGTCGGACTGCTTGAGAGTAGGGTACTTTGGGATCCTTATCGCCGTGAACAATGATGGTCGGCGGCAATCCACTTCGCACATATGTGAGCGGAGATACTCGTTTCGCGCGGGTCTGCGGATCAGGAAGACTGCCTATCCATTGCTGAGCAAAGGTCCTGGTATTCACTCCATGGATGAGATCGGATACATCCGTGATGCCGAACCAATCCACAATGGCCGCTACTTTCAAAGGTTCATTTCCAGGGCATTCCTGATCGAAACCGGCCGCTGGGGCTATTCCGGACATGAGCGCCAGATGCCCTCCCGCGGAATGTCCCATGATCACGATGCGATTTGTATCGAAGTCATACTTTTTTGCATTGCGAATCACCCATCGTAAAGCGCATACGCAATCTTGCACTGCAGCTGGAGCTGATGCCACAGTGGAAGGCCTATATTCAACGTTAACCACATTCCATCCAAGAAAAAGAAAAGGTTCAAACCATAAGGAGTACTCTTCCTTCGATGGACCTCCCCGCCATCCACCACCATGCATATAGACGAGCGTTGCCTTCAACCCAGATCCTGAACTTTTATAAATATCGAGCTTTGCAGCATAGTTTTCTGCCGTCACGTAGACGATGTTCGGTGTTACCCGGTAGTGGCCTGTTAGATCGGAAGCTGCTGCGAGCTCTTGCGTTAGGGGTGCAGCCGGATTTACCTCTTCATCGGCACTCTGACACTGTATGGAACTTATGGCAATCATAAGGAAGATGCATGCAGTACAAACGCCGATATAATATCTTTTCATTTGTTGTCTCACTTGCCGCTGCCGCTATATGCCGAGTAGCGATACATCCCATGTCACTTCAGCAATAAACGAGCCTTAGATCACGAAGGATTATTGGATAAAGAACGATAACTCTGACTCCAGGGTGTACGGAAGTAAAGGCATTCCTCCTCCATTAAATGAAGGGGCGGCGATCCAACACAAGCTTCAATGGCCAATCAGTTATCACTTCATGCACGCCAAGAAATTGCTGGGCTTCGGCAGCTATACTGATAGCTGCGGTCAGCGAATGAACAGATTCCGCTGACGCAAAAGTTTTCTTTCGTCCTTCTGGACTGAAAACATCTCGCTGAAGAACCTTCAAGATGCGCCGCACACTGGCGCGAATATCTTCCAGGCGATGTGGACAATAGCGCGACGTACGCGTCATCAGGAAAATTGCGTCGAGAGTCATCCAGAGATGATTGGTGGGTGACCAATACCCATCTTCGCGCTGCAACCGCAGTACCGTGTCAATGCGCTTTTCAGGATACGGCATTTGACGATTAAAAAATTGATAGAGAAAGCTGTAATGGAACGTACCACCGATCTGGTCGGTATCGCCATCAGGTGGTTTGTCCCGGCCCATAAGACCGTTCTTGTTATCGAATAGACCGTCACACGTTGCGAAATATTCAGCAAACCACCTGGTGGAATGGAGTGCCGGGACAAGTGCGCAAATCGAGCCGACGCCCGCACCCAAGTGGCTATCCGAATATACATTGGTGCGCCAGTTGAGGGTATTAAGGTAGGCGCGGGGATTTGAATACTCCGCACCCAGTTTTACTGGATAACGCGGAGCAAAATCCAGCAGTTCCATCGCGGCGAGAGCAAAGGCCGTATTATGCTGCGGCGAAAGTTTCGTCGGCTCGTTTTCACGAAACCACCCCGTGCCGGGATTTTGAAATAGCTCAAACGCATCTAACCATTGCGCGCGATCCGCTTCCGATGTATAAAGTTCGCCGACTGTGTAGAGGCTGCAGGCCATATCGGCAACGCCGTAAAGCGCGGGTACGGTCCGACCAGGTGCGCTGGCGTATCGTCCCGCTCCGCCACTTAAGCGAACTGAAGGTTCAAATTCGTCCAGAATCCAGCGGACGAATCCGCGCATATCGCAGGTAAAGGAATTCGCGCTGCCCTTTACTGGCTTTTTGACCGGCGTAGTCTGCGCCATACTTTTTCCTGGCACGGCACAAAGTACTGCAGCAGACCCCGCGGTACGCACACACAAGCGTAGAAATTCGCTACGGGTGTAGTTGGAAATACTGCCGGACTCTATCATGACGCAATCTCCACTCGTATTGCCTTTTGCTGTCCGATAAATAGGAGCACGGAATGGCTGCCTCTTATTTTCCGCCTGCAAAACTACAGCTTCCTATTGCCTGAAATTGCTACGACAGCGATGTCTCCGATTCGTTCGCGCGACGACTATGGATCTGGGAGTAGGCCCGCTTCCATCCCTTCTCTGCCTCGGGAACACCTTTGCCCCAGACAATGAAGTAGATATATTCCAATCCTTCTTCTGAAACGGGACGGATATTATGGTCGGTATTGCGCGGGATAAAAACGAGCGTCTGCGGACCAACAAGTGCAGTCTGATTCCCGATCGTTACCTCGCCCTTCCCCTTTAGCAAAAAAAAGAGCTGATCAAAGGTGGGATGACGATCTATTGGTGTGGCCTGATCTGCACGAACTTTTTCCCAAACTACTTCAACCGAGTCAGTGAAGTCGCGGGGAAGAAGCATCCCGAATTCAATTCCCGCACACGTAAACGGCTCGGCATTTTCGATTGAACGGATAAACATGAAATGATCGCCTGGCTGAGGATGATGACTACTGTGAGGATGCTAGTACGGATCCTTACAGTAGCGCCAATAGATAATCTTCATCAAACCAATCGTTCTTACCGATGATCAGCTTTGTGCTGGTTTGGGAGCCGGAGCCAATCCCTTCAGGATGCGGGATTCCAATTTTCGAATAGCGATAGGGATCATTTCGCTATGCGGCAGGGCAAGAAACAGCTCACGAGACATTGGCATGCCTTTAACACGCAGTATCTTCAGCCCATTGGAACTTACGCCTTGGGGCACGCTGCAAAGCGGCAGCACAGAGGCCCCCAGCCCCGCGCGAACCAGACTTTTAATGGCCTCGATATTTTCCAGTTCCATGGAGATTTTTGGTTCTACTCGCATGGCTGAAAAATAGGTCTCCACCAAGGACCTCATCGTTGAGTCCCGGAAGTACCCGATGAGCGGGAGCCCATGCAGATCCGCTGGCTGCAGCATAATCTTGTCCGCCAGTGGATGACTCGATGGCACAACAACTACCAGTTCTTCGCGGAGAATAGGAATAAGTTGCACTGCTGGAATTTCAGTTTCCGGCCGCATAACAATGGCAAGATCGAGTGCCTGCGAAGCGATAGCCTGCATCAACGACTCAGTGCTTGCGGTGGAAACGATCAATTCAATCTGCGGATACTTTCTACGATAGCCGCTGAGCACGCGTGGCAACATATAGATGAGGGTAGTAGCCCCAACGCCAAGCCTAATGGTGCCGCGCAGCAGGGTGTTCAATTCACGCACGGCCATTTCTGCATTTTTCAATTCATGGAAGATCCGGTCTGTATAACGCAACAGGAGCTTGCCGCCATCATTTAAATAGACACGCTTCCCTACACGAAGAAACAAAGGACATCCGAGCGATTCTTCCAGTTGCTTCATATGCTGGCTGACGGTGGATTGAGACAGGTTAAGCTGCTCACTGGCACGGGTAAAACCGCCGGCGATCGCTGCTGCACGGAAGATTCGGAGTTGCTGCAGATCCATAGGTAAAAACGATTATATAGTTCAATATTTATCGATTTACAAATATATCCTCTCGCATTTAGATTTGCTACGTGATGACGTGGAGCAATGATCGCGAGCTATTCGAACTTGTCCGAAAATATCTGTATACGCCCGTGGTCGGGGACATTCTGGATACGCTGGGGCTCTGGCATCAGTTCCTTCCTCAACCCATCCATGCCATCAGAAAGAATATGGTTCTGGCTGGCCGTGCAATGCCGGTTCAATTGGCAGATGGAGCCGGGCCACAACCACAACCATTTGGCCGGTTGACAGAGGCCCTCGACCAGATCGAAGTCGACGAGGTGTATATCGCCACTGGTGGGTCGCAGAACTGTGCCGCATGGGGAGAGATCCTGACTGCGACAGCACGGATGCGCAGAGGAGCTGGCGCTATCATCGATGGCTTCCACCGCGATACACCCCGTGTGTTGGAGCAGAACTGGCCCATCTTCAGCAGAGGCCGATGGGCGCAGGACGCGGGCGTGCGTTCCGTGGTAGTTAACTTTCGATGCACGGTGGAAATTGGATCGGTGCTTATTCGCCCCGGAGAACTCGTCTTTGGAGACATCGATGGCATTGTCATTGTACCTAGGAATGTTGAGCAACAAGTGATCGAGTTGGCCCTGGAGAAGGCGAGCGGAGAGAAATTAGTTAGAAAAGATATTGAAGCAGGCATGAGTAGCACTGCCGCTTTCAAGAAGTATGGGATTCTTTAGATGGCGACAGCCTTCAAAATCGCGGCCAAAGACAACGTTGCCACAATGCTGGAAAGCTCGAGGCCACAAGAAATTCAACTGCGCGGGGAAGCATTGCAGGAAGAATTTTTAAATCTGATTGAGAGCATAGAACTCGGGCACAAGATCGCGCTACAAGCGATCGCTCCAGGCGAGAAGATAATCAAATACGGTGTCGCCATAGGACTGGCCAGCCAGCCGATCCAGCGCGGCGAATGGGTGCATCTGCACAATTGTCAAAGTCAGCTCGATGAGCGTTCCTCCACGTTGGATCTGCACACCGGACTTCCCGGAGATACTCGATATGAGTGATGTGTGGCCAGGATATCTGCGCTCCGATGGGCGCAAAGGAATTCGCAATCTGATTCTCGTCATTTATACGGTAGAGTGCGCTGGTTTCGTGGCGCATCAGATTGGCGCCGGAGATGACGACGTGCATGTAATCGGATTCCCAGGCTGTTATGACAACCAGTATGCCGTCAGAATGATGCTCGCCCTTGGGAAACATCCCAATGTAGGCGCCGTACTTTCGGTGGGACTTGGTTGCGAATACACGCAGCCAAAACGTATCGCCGATGTAGTCCGTGAATCTGGCCGGCCAGCGGAGTGGTTCTACATTCAGGAACATGGCGGCACAACCGCCAGCATCGAGCATGGACGCAGCTTGACGGCATCGCTTCGCGAGAGGTTACGGACACAAACTCAAATCGTCGAGATGACATGGTCTGACCTGATCGTAGGCGCAGAATGCGGCGGTTCGGACGGCACGAGCGGGCTTGCGGGAAATCCTGTCGTCGGCGCGTTCTTCGATCTACTCGTCGACCGCGGAGGAACTGCCGTCTTCGAAGAGATCGTGGAGATGATTGGCCTCAAGCCTATTCTGAAGCAAAGGGCTGCAACTCCTGAGGCCAGTGCCGCTCTGGAGCGAACCTACGATAAAGCCGAACGGTATTGCCGCGAGGTACGACAGTACTCTGTTTCTCCCGGCAACTTCGCCGGCGGCCTAACAACTATTGAAGAAAAGAGTATGGGGGCCTTTGCCAAGAGTGGAACCAAGCCAATCCAAGGTGTTGTCCAAGTTTCGGAGCCGCTCTCTGCAAAGGGTCTCTGGCTGCTGGACTCTGTCCCAGATGCATTTTTTATGCAGTTTGGCTATACCAATCCGAATGACACAGAAGGCATCATGGATTTAATTGCTGCCGGGGCGCAGATTGTACTTTTTGTTACCGGACGCGGAAGTGTCATTGGGAGCCCTATCTCCCCATTAGTCAAAGTAACTGGGAATGCACGTACTTTTGCACGAATGCGTGAAGACATGGACTTCGATGCCAGCCGGGTACTTACTAACGAAGTAAGTTTGAAGCAGGCTGCGGAAGAATTAGCGAAGCTTATCACCGCAATCGCCGCCGGCATGCCCTCCAAGCCGGAAGCTCTCAAGCATCGCGAATATTTTCTTATGTACAAATATCAGGACACTCCTTCGCTGGAAGCAGGCTGCCATGCCTGATCTGCACTTCGATAATTCGTGTCCATTCTCCTTAAGCGGCCAGATTGCTCTGATCACTGGCGGCGGTACGGGGCTGGGCTTCGCCATGAGTTCCGCTCTGTTATCGGCAGGAGCAAAGGTCGTCCTGACCGGTCGCCGCTTAGATATTTTGAGGGAAGCTGTTAAGCAATTGGGAGAAGGGTCCTTCGCCTATGCGCAGGATGTAACTAACCCCGAGTCTATTACCGACTCATTAGACCGGATCCAGCGAGAGATTGGCGATCCTACCATACTGATCAATAATGCCGGAACACATTTAAAAAAGGCTCTCGCTGATACAAGTATGGAAGAATTCCGTGGCATTATGGGTACTCATGTTGAAGGAGCCTTTGCACTTTCGCAGGCGCTCGTTCCTGGCATGCGCAGGCAAGGACATGGAAGCATTCTGTTCATCGCCTCCATGACTTCGCTGATTGGAATGCCAAATGTAGTGGCGTACTCCGCGGCAAAATCGGCACTCATGGGCATGGTTCGCGGTCTCGCTACTGAACTCGGCCCTGAGAACATACGCGTCAATGCGATTGCACCAGGCTGGATAGAAACTCCGATGCTTCACAAAGCCTTAGATGGCGATCCGACGCGCAGGGACAAAATTCTTTCGCGCACCCCCCAGGCGAAGTTCGGAAATAAGATGGATATTGGCTGGGCCGCTGTTTATCTCTCTTGTCCAGCTGCATCGTTTGTAAACGGGGTGATGCTCCCCGTGGATGGCGGTGCCAGCATTGGGTTTTAATTTCTTTGTCGCGCCGAATCGGCGATGGTGGATCGCCGGCATGCTGTTCATTGCCACCTTGCTGAATTATTTAGATCGCCAGGTGCTGGCGCTGGTGAATCCTGTTCTGCGCAAAGAGCTGTCGCTCACCGCTACTGGTTACTCTCATATACTCACAGCTTTTCTTTGTGGATACACCCTGGGTCAGCTTCTTGTTGGACGCCTAATCGATCGTTGGGGTGCACGATTGTCTCTGATGATAGCCATGTTGTGGTGGTCTTCTGCCGGACTTGCCGCTGCAACCTCTCGTTCCGCCTTGCAACTCAGCGGCTTTCTTTTTCTCATGGGTCTAGGCGAAGCAGCAGGCTGGCCAGCTTCTGTAAAAGCTATTCATGACTGGTTTCCGACAAAGGAACGGGCTGTAGCCGTAGGGTTCTTCAATTCGGGCTCATGCGTAGGAGCAGTCCTCGCGCCCATTGTCGTCGCGATCATCACCATCCACTATTCCTGGCGACATGCCTTTGTAGTCTGCGGA
>Ga0207678_10002757_pt1 | contig 15912 bp, 13 predicted proteins | sample KBSC63metaG_FD_184319 | JGI IMG/M metagenome (GOLD analysis project Ga0207678, IMG submission 184319) | Corn rhizosphere microbial communities from Kellogg Biological Station, Michigan, USA - KBS C6-3 metaG (SPAdes) (version 2) | ecosystem: Host-associated > Plants > Roots > Rhizosphere > Soil ...
TCCTCTACACGAGCCAGGATTTTGCCGTTGAAGTCGATCGGATCACCAATGGCGTCAAGCTGCCCGTCGTCTACGATTCGATCGGCAAAGACACGTTTCAGCAATCGCTCAACTGCCTCGCCCCGAAGGGCCTGATGGTTACCTTTGGCAATGCGTCCGGCCCTGTCCCCCCTGTTGAGCCCGGCTTGCTGGCGCAGAAGGGATCGCTGTTCCTGACTCGCCCGACCCTGTTCACTTACACCGCGAAACGGGCCGAGCTGGAAGAGGCCGCGAGCGAGCTGTTCGACGTCGTCGCGAGCGGCAAGGTAAAGGTTGAGGTCAAGCAGCGCTTCCCGCTGAAGGATGCCGCCGAGGCGCACCGCGCGCTCGAGGCCCGCGAGACCAGCGGCTCGACCGTCCTCACCATCTAAGCCGCACCGCTTCACATTTTCGCGAGCCGCCGCTAAGGCTCCGCGACTTTTCGCGCCCAACAGAAGGATATCGCTTGGCCAAGGAAGAATTGCTCGAGATGCGGGGGCAGGTGGTGGAGCTGCTGCCCAATGCGATGTTCCGCGTCCGCCTCGAGAATGGCCATGAGGTCCTCGGCCACACCGCCGGCAAGATGCGCAAGAACCGCATCCGCGTGCTGACCGGCGACGAAGTACTGGTCGAAATGACCCCGTACGACCTGACCAAGGGTCGCATCACCTACCGCTTCATGCCAGGACGCGCCGGACCGCCCGGATACCCGTAAATGCGGTTGATCCTCGCTTCGGCGAGCCCGCGTCGCCTAGACCTTCTGTCCCGCATCGGCGTCAAGCCTGACGCGGTCATTGCTGCCGACATTGATGAAAGCGTGCCGAAGGGCGAGCTGCCACGTCAGCACGCGTTGCGGCTAGCTCGCGAGAAGGCCGAGGCAGTCGCTGCGAAAGAGCCAGATGCGCTTGTCCTCGCAGCGGATACCGTCGTCGCAGTCGGTCGGCGGATCCTGCCCAAAGTCGAAGACGAAGATACGTTGCGCGCGTGCATGAAGCTGCTGTCCGGCCGACGCCACCGCGTGCTCACCGGGGTTGCGCTCGCCATCCCCGGCAAAGACGTTCGCGAGCGGCTGGTTGAAACGATGATCGCGATGAAGCGCCTCTCGGAAGAGGAAATCGCTTATTATGCCAGCCATGGCGAATGGCGCGGCAAGGCAGGCGGCTATGCGCTCCAGGGCTACGGCGAGGTCTATGTCCGCCACATCGCCGGCAGCTATTCGAACGTCGTCGGCCTGCCGCTCGCCGAGACGCGCGTGCTGCTGAAATCCGCCGGGTATGAAATTGCCTGAATGGCTGATCGAGCGCGGGATCGGCGAGACCCGGTACGCGCTGGTCGAGGATGGCGAGATCATCGAGGCTCGGGTTCGCCGCGACGGCGTCATCCCTGCAGGGACCATCCTTGAAGCCAAGCTCGTCGCCGTCGCGCCGCGCGTGACCGTCGAAGGCGGAGGCGAAACCCTTCTCCTCCCGCGTGGTGTTTCCGGAGTCAGCGAGGGGCGATCGCTCGTCGTCGAAGTCACGCGCGAAGCGCTCGGCGGCGCCGAACCGTGGAAGCGGGGACTCGCCCGTATCACCAACGAGCCACCCCGTGCTTCTCCACCGCTCGCTGAGGGGCGCGAAGCATCGATTGCGGATTGGGATGACCTGCTCGAAGACGCCCGGAGTGGAGTTGTGGCCTTTGAAGGCGGCGAGCTCAGGATCGAGCCGACAGCGGCGATGACCATGATCGATGTCGACGGCTGGTTGGAGCCGCCTCAACTCGCCCAGGTCGCCGCGTGGGCAGCGGCGCGCGCTATCCGGCGCCTGGACATCGGGGGCTCGACCGGCATCGACTTCCCGACGCTGCGTTCAAAGCAGGCGCGGCATGACGTCGATCGAATCCTCGAAGACTATTTGCCCAAGCCGTCGGAGCGAACCGCGATGAATGGCTTCGGGTTCGTGCAGGTCGTCCGGCCGCGGCGTCGGGCATCGCTCGTCGAGCTCGCGCGTGACCGCGCGCCGTTCGAGGCTCGGGCCTTGCTGCGACGCGCGAGTTCGGAATCGCCAGGCAGCAAGCGTCTTGTCGCTCACCCGGCCATGATCGCCGTGCTGGAGAAGCATCGTCCATGGCTCGAAGCTCTCGGTCGCCAGCTCGGAGGCAACATCGGCTTGCGACCCGATCCCACTCTTACCATGTCGGGCGGATATGCCGAGAACGCCTGATAAACCGAAGAAATGCCCGATCTGCGGCAAGCCGGAAACGGCTGAGCAGGCCCCTTTCTGTAGCCGCGGCTGCAAGGACCGCGACTTGTTGAAGTGGCTCGGCGACGGCTATCGCATTCCCGGCCCCCCGGCCGATCCCGGAAGGGTGGACAGCGATGGTGACGACGGTTAGGGAGCGCGCTCGCTGAACGGCCACCCGGCCCAAAATGCGACGCCCAGGTAGCTCAGTTGGTAGAGCACGTGACTGAAAATCACGGTGTCGGTGGTTCGATCCCGCCCCTGGGCACCATTCCAGCAGCTTAGCCCGCGACGGCTGGCTCCGTCTGGCCCCGACGCTTGGTTCTTCGGACCGACGGCATCGGCCAACGGCGCTTTTGCGACAGGATGGGCGCCTCAAAGAAATACCAGCTTATCGCGGCGAGCATGATTGTAACGCCAAGCTGTACCACGAAGATAACGACCGGTGAATCAAAGCGCGCGTGCAGAGGCCGGCTGATCAGCGCGTGGATCACGTAGATGCCGTAGCTGATCTGTCCGATCCAACGCAGCCATGGCCAGAGCATGAAGCGCGGCGGTCGGACGAGCACGATAAGCAGGCCGGCTCCCACGCCTGCGGCGATAGTCGGCCATTTGAAATTGTACGTGAGGAGTGGCGCCACCCCCAACCACTCGAGCTTGTGGATGACCTCAATCAGGATGGTGGCCACTGCGACCGCGATCCAGGCCCACGCAATTCCGCGCGTCGGCAAACCGCGATCTCGCTCGATCTGCGCGAGGAGCGCGCCGACTGCCAGCGTGTCGGCGCGAGCGAACGTCGCAAGCCCCAGCCACTGCTGATTTGCGAATGACGGCGGCCACATCGAGAAGGTGAGACGGCAAACGACATCCAACAGAATCAGTCCGATCGTGATCGATGGAAGTAGACGCCGCGGCGTGAATAACACCACCGCCGGCCAGACGAGATAGAATTGCTCCTCGACCGCCAGCGACCAATAATGGCCCAGCACGTCGGGGGGCGGCTGAACCGGCAGCCAATTGACGAAATAGAAAATATACCAGAGCAGGCCGCTCCATTGCCGCTCGGTGATCGCTGCGATCAGCGCGACCGCCCAGGCGAGCGGCAGAATTCGCAAGGCGCGGCGCATGTAGAACGCCACGAAATATTCGCGCGGCGTCGGATTTGCGGCCTTCGCATCGAGCAAGATACCGGTAATCAGATAGCCCGACAGGCCGAAGAACACATCCACGCCAAGCCAGCCGAGGTTGAACAAGCCAGCGTGTGAGGCGATCACGCCGATGACCGCGAACGCTCGAACGCTGTCCAGCGCGGGAAGCCGCGTCTCAAGGCTCGAATGCGTGGCTTCGGCGACGGTCTGAGCGGGGTCAGCCATGTGCTCCCGTCAGCGAGTCGTAAATCGCCAGCGCCTGTTTGCGCCAGGCGGCTCGGCCGAAGCGCGCGATAACCCGCTCGCTGATCTCACTTTCCCGAAACTCGGCGCGTCGGTCCAGCGCGTCGAGAATCCCGGCCGTCATCGCGGCGGGATCGTCGGCGTCGATCATAACGCCGTCCTCGGGGCCGACGAATTCCTCGGGGCCGCCGCAGCGGGTGACGACCAGCGGGGTTCCGCACGCCAGCGCCTCGGACGCGACGGAGCAAAATGTCTCGCGCCCTTTGCCCGACGAAACGACAACGAGCGAGCATCGTCGCATCGCTTCGGCTACCGCAGGAGCGTCATTGTCCTCAATGATCGTGAGCGCTGGACGAAGGTCAAGTTCGTCGATCAGCGCTTCGATCTCGCGCCTGTCGGCGGCATAGCTGAGCGCCTTTGCCGACAGGACCCTAAGGCGGATCGTCGGCCGTTGCTTTCGTACTTCCGCGAGCGCGCGCAATAACACATCAAGGCGCTTGAACCGCCTGATGAGTCCGACGAACAACAGCTCGTCGGGATCGCGAGGCCCCCCGTCCGGGTGGAAGATCTCCTCGTCCAGCGGCTCGGGCAGCACTGCCATCCGCTTGATCAGGCTTCCCGCATAATCCGCCGTAAGGGTTCCTGAATTGTGGCTGACAGGTGCAACGACGTCGATTCCCGGAAGAGCCGCCCTCACCTGACGGCCAACAGCCGGCCGATCCTCCAGCCAGGGCGTCCAGAAGCTATGCTCGGAGGTCATCACCGGAATGCCAAGCTCGTGGCCAAGTCGGCTGGCTACGACCCCATCCGGATAGATAAAATGGGCGTGGATCAGGTCGAACGGCTTTTCCCGGTGAAGGCGCAGGGCGGCCGCGCGGACGAAGGGATAAGCCAGGCGGGCGTCGTAGTCATGCGTCTTGTATTCGATCGACCCCGGCACGCGTGGGAAAATGATGTCCACGCTGCCCCGCCGCTCGTGTTTTGGAACCGAGCGAAAACGCGCGAGCGAGGGAATGAAAGGAGGTACCCAAGGGGTCGGGACAATCACCTGGACGTCGGCCTCGGCGGAAAGGTTGTCGCACATTCGCTCGACCCACAACCCGCGCTGCGGCGCCGCCAGGGTCGGATAGTTCCACGACAGGACCAGCACCCGAAGACGCTTTTTCGTACTTTTCGGGGACACTCTACTTCTCTCCGCTCGCAGCCCGAGCTGCATCTTCTTCACGCTCGGACGGCCTCGCAAGCCACCATTTCACGGCGTCCCGAATGCGGACTTCGAGATTGTCTCTCGGATGCCAACCCAATTCCTTGATCGCGCGGTCGGGATCGCTGACGAGCGCAGGGATATGCCGGTCGAGCGTCTCCGTGCTGTTGAATTCGATTTCGCCGGACACCCCCATGCCTTTGGCGGCGATGGCAGCGAATTGGCGCACGCTCGTCCCCCGTCCGGAGCCGATATGGTAGACCGCCCCGCAGGCCGACGGCGGCGCGAGAAGCGCCAGGCGGAACGCGTCCGCAACATCGTCAACGTCGTTGAAGTCACGGATTTGGTCTCCATGAGTCAGATGCGCCGCAAGTCCCTGCCGCCACTGGTTGACCAGATGCGGCAGCAGCCGCCTCCCGTCCTCATAGCGGCCGAATACGTTGAACAAGCGCAAGTTCACAAAAGGCACTCTGAATCTCTCACTGAGAGGGCCCAGGGCTTCGTCCAGTTTCGCCTTAGCCTTGGCATAATCGAGGGTCGGAGCGACGGCTGCGTCTTCTGCAAGCTTGCTGCCGGACGCGAGCACCCAGGCGCTGCCAGTGTGCACGAACCGCGATTCATCAGTGCGCGAAAGCTCTTCGAGCATGAGTTCAATCGGCTGGAGATGGCGGATGCGCCATTCATCGTCGCTCTGCGGCTCGAAGCCCGACGGATCGAAGGCCAGATGCAGGATCGCCTGCGGGCGGGCTCGCTGCAGAACACCGCGCAACTCCTCAACTTCCGTCAATTCCGCCCGTTCAACTGAAAGCACGGGCGATTGCCGCACTTCCTCAAGACGCCAGTCGGACGAGCCCGGACGGAGCACGGCGCAGATCGTGCCGAGAGGTTTGCCGTCCCAAAGAACCGCGCCCTCTCCAACCCAGTGGACGAGCCGCCGGGTCACCGCCGAGCCGATGAATCCGCCGGCGCCTGTGATCAGGACTGACCCTCCGATGCTCAAGCTGGCAATCGCTCCACCAGAACAAACCCCCTCGCTTCAGGTTTATTCACTTGCAAGACTGTTGTTTTTCGTCGCCAAAGCAAGCTGAAGATCGGCCGCGCCGGGAATATTGATCGATGATTGGGCGATTTGCCTGCCTGCTACTCCTGACCCTCGTCTTGTTGGCGCCTACAGACGCGCACGCTGACGGCAATCCTTGGTCTGAGGCCAGGAAGATTGGCCGGAGTGGTGATTCCGCAATCGCTGCGTCCGGCCAACACGTCTACGTCGCATACGGCTCCGGCCCGGTTTTCATCGTTCGGTCGGACGATGTGGGAGCAACATTTTCCTCGCCGGCCAGGATGGCCGACTGGGGCGACATGCACGAAACCGATTCACTGGCAGCGGACGGCAATGTCGTGGTCGGGATCACTTTCGCCCCCAAAGGCGACCGTCGCGACTGGTGCTGCGCGCGGCACCTCGGCAACCTGATGCTCTACCGGTCGACCGATTTCGGGGTGTCGTGGCTGCATCCATTCAAGCTGACCTCGGCCGGCGGCGCGTTCCGCGTGTCGGTTGCGATGTCACTTCCTTACGTCCACGTCGTCTGGAGCGATTTTCGCGATGGCCGTTGGGCCATTTACTACCGCCGCTCAACCGACGGCGGCGCGACCTGGGAAGCGGAGCAGGAGCTGATGCCTCCGGGGCTGGAGGAGACGAACCGACCCCAAATCGCAGTGCTGGGCAAGACGGTTCACGTCGTCTGGATGGATAACCGCGATGGCAATGGACAGTGCTACATCATTCCGCACTGCACAGAAGTCTACTACCGGCGCTCGACCGACGCCGGCGCAACCTGGGAGCAGCCGCGCCGCATGACATTCAACGATCAGCCCCGGCTTGCGGGACGTCCGGACGTCGCCGCCTTCGGCGATGGATCGATTTTCATTGCCTACGACCAGGATCTCAAGCTCGAAAAGGGCGGCGTCCAGCACGTGCTCCGCTCATTCGATGGAGGCAAAACGTGGCTTCCGCCGCTGCAGCTCGGCAAGTCGTCGGAGGAAACGCACCCAGCCGCAGCCGCGCTTAGACAGGATGGCGTGAGCGCCTGGTTCAAGCAGGAATCGAGGCTCAACCTGGGGCTTCGAGCACGCCTTACCCAGGATTCCGGCCGGACCTGGCTTAAGGAGGAAAAAGTTTCGGTTTCCGATCGCCCGGCCTCGACGCCCCATGTGGCGATTGCCGGCGGTTTCCTTCACGTCGTCTGGCTTGAGGGGGATTCGATCATGTACCGGCGCCGAGCGCTGACTTCGAAGCCTGCTAATTAGCCCAGCGCGCGAACCACTGGTCCAAGACGAACGTCCCGTGCAGCAGGCCGGTCGCGTCGCGTTGCCCCCTTTCGTGCGCAGTCCTTAACTTGGCGATCATCGCCGGATCCAGCAGCTCGTCGATCGGCGATTCTCGGCGGCGCATCATCTCACCGATGGCCGCTTCCTCGTTCAGCCATTTGGGCAGCGGCATCGCAAAACCTTGCTTGCGCCTATCTAGCAGCGCGTCGGGCAGCCAGGGGCGCACCGCGTCCTTCAGCAGCAATTTGGCGGCACCGCGGTTCACCAGCTGGCGGGGCGGGATGGAAGCCGCCAGTTCCATTACCTCGCGGTGCAAATAGACCGCTCGCACCTCCAACGAACAGGCCATACTCGCGCGGTCGACCTTGACGAGCATGTCTCCGGGAAGGGTGAGCGCAAAATCGAGGTGCCGCATGGCATTGACCAGCCCGACTTCTTCCGGCGGCGCGTCAGCCAACAAGTCCCCCACCATCATCTCCGGATTGTATTCTTTAAGCGCCTCCGCCAGCGGACCCCGGGCGACCTGTCGAAGCAGCGGCAGCGGAAAGCCGATGCAGAAGGTATCCGCCAGCATTTGGGGCGCGGCCAAGCCATATTGCCGAAGGGTCCGTTGCCAGTGACTCCCGTCCGGCAGGGCCTTTCCACCGAGCGCTGCCAGTGAGCGTGGAAGCAAGCCCCCGACCTCTTCCCGGCGCGCGAGGCGCTGGTACTTTCGGTAGCCTGCAAACAGCTCATCTGCACCGTCTCCCGACAAGGCGACAGTGATCGAGTTCCGCGCTTCGCGGGAGAGATAGTAGGTCGGGAATGAGGAATAGTCGCCAAACGGCTCATCATAATGCCAGTTCAGCCGCTCGAAGACCGAAACCATGTCCGACGGATCGACGGTCCGTTCAGTATGCTGGGTACGGTAGCGCTCGGCGACCTGCCGCGCCCACGGCCGTTCGTCATAGCCGGCCTCATCGAAGCCGATCGTGAAGCTGCGCACTTCGTGCCCTGAGAGGCTGAGCGCCGCGGTCACAGCCGACGAATCGACTCCACCGCTCAGGAACGTGCCCAGCGGCACATCTGCAACCGCCATCTCGTCCGCTGCGCGCACCAGAACCTCGCGCACTTCCTCGGCCGAAACATCGCGATCTCGCGGGGCGAAGCGCAGCGACCAGTAGCGGGTGGGGCCTTCGACAATGGCCGGTCCCTCATCGCGAAGCTCGACGCTCAGCCAGTGCGAGGGCGGTAGCTTCCGGACGTCCTGCCACACGGTCTTCGGGTCAGGAATGAAATCGAACGCGAGGAAGTCGATCAGCGCGTGATAATCGATCCGGCGTGGAAGTCCGGGCCACTGAAGCAGCGCCTTGATCTCCGAACCGAATATGAAGGCGCCGTCGACAAGCGCATAATGGAAGGGCTTCTCGCCTGCCCGGTCCCGCGCGCAGAACAGACGGCGCGTCTCAGCGTCCCAGATAACGATCGCGAATTGGCCCGACAGCCGGTCGAGCATTTCCGGGCCCCAACGCCGAAACGCCTCGATTAGCACCTCCGTATCGGACTGCGTCCGGAAGCTGACCTGAGCCCGCTCCAGTTCCGCACGGATCGAGCGGTAATTGTAGATTTCGCCGTTGAAGATCAGCACCAGCCGTCCGTCGTGCGCGATCATTGGCTGGTTGGATCGTGGATCAACGTCGATGACCGCGAGCCGCTGATGCCCGAAGGCAACGCGCTCGTCGGAGGAACGCCAGATAGCAGCCGCGTCAGGGCCGCGATGCACAAGCGTGTCGCGCATCGCTGTGATGGTTGCTTGCGCAATCGGCGATCGCGACAATGCTCCGGTAATGCCGCACATCAGGCGAGACGTCCCCGGCGCGACAATAACGCCAGCCCGCGCTGGCGGGCATCTACCAATGTCCGGCGCACGCGGCCTTGATCTTCCCGCGGCATCAGAATGTAAGCGACCAGCCAAACTCCCAAGCAAGCCGCGGCCTTTGCCGCCAGCCGGCCAATTGTAATCCCCGGAAAGAGGCTGCCAATCGCACCGCAGACAAGAAGCATCGCTACGGTCAGCCAGCACATGCGAGCAGCCTCAGACGAGGGCCGAACCCCGAGCTGGCGCCGCAAATACCAAAGGGTTGATCCAAACATGAAGATGGGCGCCGCGAGCGTCGCAAGCCCGGCGCCGGTTAGCCCGAGACGGGGGATCGTCACCCACGCGATCGCGGCAAGGATCAGCTGCGCGGCGATATTCTGGCCGACGTGGAAGCGCACGCGGTTATCGGCCAGAATCAGCGATTGGTATGATCCAGACAGCATCGTGATCACCTCGGTTGCGACGAACAGTGCCACAAAGGGTACCGCCGCAATGAACGCCGGTGCGTACAACACGGCGAGCTCCAAGTCGGGGAAGAGCAAAACGGGCGGCAGAGCGAAAATGAAAATGACCACGGTGTGGCGCTGGAATTCGCTCGCCCAGGCCATGCGCTCGGCAGAATTAGCCTGCCGATTGACGTTGGGTGTGAGGAAGATCGAATGGGCTGCGCCCAATAGAGTGCGCACCGACAGGCTGATGCCGATGGCGCCCTGCAGGATTCCGGCCCGGCCCGCGCCGAAAAGGCTCAGGACCGAATATTGGACGAACCACGCCGCGTAAGGCGCGGCGAAGGTGAGCGGGAACAGCCAGAAAGCAAAGCGCCACACTTCGCTCGGCAAATTGAATGCACTTGCAATCGAGCGGGCATGACGCTCCCTGCTCGCGCGCGGGACGTGCAGCTTTGCGATCGCGCCGAGTACCAAGGCCAGCCCAAGCGCCGCATAAGTGCCGTAAAATCCCGCAACCCCGAACCCGGCGGCCGCCGCAACTGCGGCCAACGCGAACACAACGCTGTTCGCCACCGTGAATCGCATCGATGCCAAATGCCCCCTCGTCGACGCGAAGGCGTTGGTGAGGAACGGCACCAGCCCGACCACTGGCAGCGCGGAGAAGGCAAGGATTAGTGAGCCACGATATGGCACCAGCGCTTTGCCCCAGATTTGCGGCGCGACAGCGGTGACCGCAACGCAACTAACCGTCGCGAGAACAAGCATCGCGACGGAGACGTTTCGCATGGCGCGGTAGAGGAGTTCGGCCTGTTCCGGCGATTCCCGCTCTGCCGCCGGTAGGAAGCGGAGCGCCGCAAATGGCAGGGACAACGAGAGTGTCTGCGCGACAACAGCGGTCACGCGGTCGAGCGACGCGATGACGCCGACGCCCTCCGGCCCAAGCGCAAGGGCGACGATCTTGGTCCTGGCGAGCAGCAGCAGCATCGACAGGAACTGAAGCAGCCCGATGGAAACCAGGGCGCGGATCACGTCGTGTTGCGCGGCGGCCGTTTGACGTGCCAGCGTTGGCGCATCCGCTCAGCCAGCCATTCGCTCCTAGGCAGGTGCAGTGCGACCCACAGGCCTGCCGCGATGACGAGCAGCCGCTTCTGCACGTGCTGCGAGCGGATGATGGGGCCAAGCGATGCGTCGCCAAGCGCCTGCCGACCGGCGGGTAACTCGCCCTTGATGTAGTGGCTCATCGCCGCCCAGAGCCGGTCTTTCGAGCGATGCGCCTCGTGGCTGACCAGCGCTTGGGGCGTCGCCAGCTTCCGGTCGCGCTCGAGATATTCGTCGAGGATCAGGAAGTGGTTTTCGATGTCGGTCCGCAACCGGTGGTAGCGTTGCGATGAATTGCCGTGGAAATGCCTGTACTTCATCAAATGGGATTCCAGCACGGCGATCGGATAGCGCCGCGCGATCCTCAGCCACATCTCAGTGTCGCTTGTGTTGCGGTACTTATCCTGCCGGTACACGCCAACGTCGCGGTGGACCGAAGCCCGCACCATGGCCGTCGGGCAGACGAGGAAGCAATTCTTGCGCGAAAGCAGGACATTGAGGACAACCGGATAGGGCAGCGGCCGCTCGCCGCGCACTTCGTCCGGAAGCTTCATCCGGTAATATTCGCGGCCTTCGGCATCGACCAGGATGTCGCTCGCGAACACCGCGCCGACTTCCGGGTGGCTCTGCAGGTACGCGACCTGCTCCTCGACCATCGTTGGCAGATAGACGTCGTCGGCGTGATAGGTGGCGATCAGCTCGCCCTTGGCCGCCGCAATGCCGACGTTCACATTGTCGTAGATGCCCATGTTCTTGGGCTGGCGGATATATGTGATGCGTCCTTCATATTCCGCCGCGATCGCCGGAGTATCGTCGGTCGACGCGTCGTCGAGCAGCAAGACCTCGATACTCCGGTAGGTCTGGGCAAGGATCGAATCGAGCGCCTCACGGAGCCACGGCGCACCGTTGAAGCTGGGGACGAGGATCGACACCAGCGGCGTCTCTCGCTCCGCCGCTGAGACCACCTCGCCAGCTGAAGCCGGCACTATGTCCTCCATTGCATTCACCGGCTCACGGTCGCCCGGACTCCCGCGTCCTCTTCGAGCAGGTCACGGAAGATACCAGCAAAGGTCTCTTTGCTGAACGGTTCGAACTTGGGCGATTCGAGGAAGGCTCGGCCAGCCTCGCGGTAGGCCGCGATCGCTTCCCGGTCCAAGGACTTCAGGTACTTGAGAAGCTCGGGATAGCCGGCGAAATCGCGCATATCGATGTAGCAATCGCGCGGCACCAACTCCGCGATGTCTGTTGCGCCCCAATAGATCGGGATCGTCCCGACCCGAAGGTTGTCGAACAGCTTTTCGGTCAGCCAGCCCGGCAGATAGTTGTTTTCGAAACAGAGCACGAAGTCATATTCGGACAGCGTCTCCCATTTGCTTTCGAGCTCGCCCTTGAACACCTTGCGCGCGGCGACGAGCAGCGGGTCCGGCCAGACGCGGTCGAGCCAGTTGCCGGCGGCGATCTGCATTCGGCGGAAGGTGTAGGGCATGCGCGTATGGCCCATGCGCTCCGACGCTTTGTGCCAGCCGATCCCGTAGAGATCGATATCGCCGGTGCGCCCGAAATATTCGACGGCGCGCATGCGTTCGGTATAAAGCTCGTACTTCTTCAGCCTCGGCAGCTTGTTCATGTTGATCATGACCAGGAACCGCCGGTCGGTCCGCGACCAGAGCGCGTCGTCGACGCCGCGATAATCGATCGGCCAGCGCAGCGGACGCGCGGGCACAGGGTCTCCGACGAACTCGGTGATCGCATCCGCGTCAATGCATGAATAGATGCGCTTGAAGCGGCGCCTGGCGGCGCGCAGGTCCTCATAGATCAGGGGTTCGACGACCGGCGCCTCGGTCACCATGTACGCGCTCATGGTCACGTCCGGCCGCCGGGAAATCCGCTCGTGGTTCTGGTAATTGCCAATCGAGACATAGAGATGCCGGTCAGTTCCGTTAGGCGGGGGCATCAGATCGGCGCTGTGGACGGGGACGCCCTGCGGCTCGAAGACCTCCTTCATGTAGCGGAGGCAGCCGATCAGCGACGATTGAGCCCGGCCCGTGTTCCGGAAGAACAATTGATCCTTCAGCAGCGATCGCTGGGCGGGATCGATATAGATGCCGACGGTCATCTATGCGCCTCCGCCCGGCGTCAGGGGGCTTCTTCCGTGCCGCGGCCGACGCTCACCAGCTTCACCCCTTCGGGCTGCGGCGGCATGAAGCGCCACGGATCGATGACGATCGAGCCTTCCGGGAATTTCATGCTCACGAATTCCGGATGGTTCGTTCCGATGAAGAAAGTGCTCGCCGGATAGGGCGGCATCGGCACGCCGACGTCAACGTGCGGGTCGTACATGTCGACGTCGTGCCCGCGCTCCTGGAGCAGGTTCTTGAGTAGGATCGCCGGGCTGCCGACGGTGATGTTCGTCTCCATCTTGAACGACTTGCCGAGGATGACTTTCAGCCTTTTTTCGCCGCCAGGAGGATCGAAGCTTTCCATCAGCTCGGCCAGCCACTCGGTCTGGTTCTCGCGGGCGATCATCAGACTCTCGAAGAAGTCGTAGCTGAGGTCGAGCTCGCGGGCGAGCCATGACAGCGCGATGTTGTCGCGCGGATGGCAGCCGCCGCCGTCGCCCATACCGCCCCTGAGATATTTGGGGCTCATGATGCGCGTGGTTGCCAGCTCGAGCGCTCCGGTCACCTGGTCGACGTCGGTCCCCGGAATCTTGTGGCAGATCTCCATCCACGTGTTCGCGTAAGCGATCTTCATGCTGATGTAGGTGTTGTAAGCGACCTTGATCGCCTCTGCATTCTCGATGCTGGTGCGGTAGATCGGCGCGTCGAGGAACGTCCTGTAGAACTCCTCGACCTTCTGCGCTGCATTCTCGTCGCGGACGCCGAGGAGGATGAGCTCGGGATATAGAAAATCCCGCATCGTCGTTCCCATCGCGATGAAGAATGGATTGTAGCAAATCTTCACATGGTCATTGAGCAGCGGGAAGATATACCTGCGCATCGTCCCCGGCAGCACGGTCGAAATGATGACAACGATCTTGTCCTGGCCGACGGCAGCGATTTCATCGGAAAGGCCCTTCAAGCCCTGGACCAGCCAGCGGTAGATGAAGTCCTTACGCTCGTCCGGCAGGCGGGTGATGCCCTCATACCGTTCTTCGTGCGGCGTCTGGATCGGCACGAAGATGATGTCGGAATGCTCGACCAGTTCGCGAACGGTCTTCGCGAACTTGAGATTGCTTTCCTTAAGGATCGGCTCGATCGACCCGGTGCCGTCTGGACCGGCTTCCCGATAGGGCACGTGATCCTTCTGCAGGACGTTAGGGTTGATGTCATACCCCATCACGTCGTGCCCCTTCATGTCGACGGCCAACGCGCAGGGCAGGCCGAGCTTGCCGAGGCCGAGGAAACCGATCTTCATTGATGCGCTCCCATGCTCATCGAGTCTGTTGAATTGCCGCGTGTGCCCGGAAGACACCGCTGGCGCAGCCACGGAGACAGTTTTTCGACATGTACGCCAGGCCGTCCTCCCCGCGCCCCGAGGCGGCCGTTGGAAAACGCCCGGAGTCCAAGTGACGGTAAAACAGCAATAAACACTTGCCAAGGATGGCTCGCCGGAGCTCCCCAATTGGGACAGAGGTAGCCTTAGTCCTTCCCTGCGAAGGGTTTTCCGCTTCTTTTGAACTGAAATTTGCATAAGGTAACAGCAGCCGGGCGAACCGCCCGGCCCGCGGCGGGGGCGTGATGAAGGTCGTGATCCTGGCGGGCGGCTACGGCACCCGCATCTCGGAAGAGACTGCAGAGAAGCCCAAGCCGATGGTCGAGATCGGCGAGCGGCCGATCCTGTACCACGTCATGTGCCACTACGCGTCGTTCGGCTTCACCGACTTTACCATCGCCTGCGGCTATCGCGGCGAGGTCATCAAGAAATATTTCGCTGACTTTCGCTATCACTCGCAAGACCTGATCGTCTCGCTGAAGACGGGCGAAAAGCAAATGGTTGGCGGAGCCCCGCCCGACTGGCGGGTCCATGCGATCGACACCGGCCGCGACAGCATGACTGGCGGGCGGCTGCTCGCGCTTCGCGATTATATCGGCGGTGCGCCATTCATGTGCACCTACGGCGACGGCTTGAGCAGCGTTGCGCTGGATGAGCTGGTCGCCTTCCATAAAAGCCACGGCAAGCTAGCGACGGTCACGGCCGTTCATCCGCCCGCCCGGTTCGGCCTCTTGAAGCTCGACGGCGACAACGTTGCCGTCTTTTCCGAAAAGCCGCAGACTGAGGGCGACTGGATCAACGGTGGATTCTTCGTCTTCGAACCCGGCATTCTCGACTATATCGAAAGCCTCGACGCTTCACTGGAACGCGACGTTCTCGAACGCGTCGCGGCCGACGGCCAGTTGCAGGCTTTCCGCCACCGCGGCTTCTTCCAGCCGATGGACACGCTGCGCGAGAAACAGCTGCTCGAAGAACTCTGGCAAAGCGGCAATCCGCCCTGGATCTGCAAGAAATGATCGCCGAGGCGCTGAAGGCATATTCTGGCCGGCGCGTTTTCGTGACCGGCCACACCGGCTTCAAGGGCGCCTGGCTTTGCTCCTGGCTCGACCATCTCGGCGCGTCGATCACCGGCTATGCGCTGCCAGCCGAAAGCCGGAGCCTCTTCAACCAGGCGCGCGTCGCCGACCAGATCCAGTCCCTGGAGGGCGATATCCGCGACCTCGACAGACTGAAAGCCGCGCTTGCCGACGCTAAACCGGAAATCGTCTTTCACATGGCCGCGCAATCACTGGTCCGGCCGTCCTACGACGAGCCCGTGGAAACCTTCGCGATCAACGCCATGGGGACGGTGCACCTGCTGGAAGCGGTCCGAAATGTTCCGTCGGTCAAGGCCGCCGTCATCGTCACCAGCGACAAATGCTATGAGAACGACTGCCGCGCCGAGCCGTTCGCCGAGACTGCGGCGATGGGCGGACACGACCCCTATAGCGCCTCGAAGGGCTGCGCCGAACTGGTCACCGCAGCCTACGTAAGGTCCTTCTTCGCGCACTCGGGCTGCGCCATTGCCAGCGCCCGAGCCGGCAACGTGATCGGAGGCGGCGACTGGGCGGTGGACCGGATTGTCCCGGACCTCGCGCGAGCCGCGGAATCCGGACAAGCGGCAATCGTTCGACGGCCGAGCGCCATTCGTCCGTGGCAGCACGTCCTCGAACCGCTCGGTGGCTATCTGCTGCTCGGCCATCGCGCCGCGACCGAAGGGCAGAAATTTTCGGGCGCCTGGAATTTTGGCCCGCCTGAAAGCGAAGTCGTTGAAGTCCGCGATCTGGTTGAGCAGCTGCAGCGCCACTGGCCC
>Ga0207678_10002759_pt1 | contig 15909 bp, 14 predicted proteins | sample KBSC63metaG_FD_184319 | JGI IMG/M metagenome (GOLD analysis project Ga0207678, IMG submission 184319) | Corn rhizosphere microbial communities from Kellogg Biological Station, Michigan, USA - KBS C6-3 metaG (SPAdes) (version 2) | ecosystem: Host-associated > Plants > Roots > Rhizosphere > Soil ...
AACGGCTGGTCAGAGGAGCTGGACCGACGCCTGCCCTACGACCCGGAAGGGGCCAAGCGGCTGCTGGCCGAGGCGGGCTACCCGGACGGGTTCGCCGTCCCGCTGCTCTGCCGGCCGGTCCTGGAGGCGGCGTGCCGGGTCGTGGCGGGGCAGCTCGCCGTCAGCCCCGCCACTTTGCGCCGACGCCTCGCCGAAGAGTCCGTCGGCTTCCGCGGGATACTCGAAGAGGTGCGCCTCGGCTACGGCCTGGCTCAGGTGCAGGGCACGCGCCGGCCGCTGAAGCTGATCGCCGCCGACTGCGGCTACGCCTCGCCCTCGCGCTTCAGCGCGCGCTTTCGCGAACGCTTCGGCGTTGCGCCGTCGACGCTGCGCGATTGAGCGAACCCGGCGCGCGCTTGCGCGCTTGCGGACAGCGCCGGCGTGCGGCGCGGCGCATCATGCCGCCACCGTCCCCGCAGGAGCACCGCCATGTTGCGCAGCCTCGCCTTTCTCGCCGCCGCCGCGTTCGCGTTCGGCGCGCAAGCCGCCGATTTCCATTTGCAGGTCGCCGGGCCGCTCACGGCGAAGAACAGCTTCCACGGCTACGGCTGCACCGGCGAGAACGCCCGCCCCGCGTTGAGCTGGAGCGGCGCCCCGGCGCATACGCAAAGCTACGCGGTGACCGTGTTCGATCCCGACGCGCCCACCGGCAGCGGCTGGTGGCACTGGGTCGTGATCGACCTGCCGCCCGGCACGCATGCCTTGGCCGGCGACGCCAAGTTGCCGGCCGGCGTCCGCGCGCTGCGCAACGACTATGGCCAGGCGAACTGGGGCGGCCCCTGCCCGCCATCCGGCGATGCGCCGCACCACTACGTGTTCACGGTCTACGCGCTGGACGTGCCGCACCTGGACGTGCCCGACAACGCCTCGCCGGCGCTGGCCGGTTTCGCGATCCACGCGCACGTGCTCGGGCGTGCGCAGCAAACCTTGACGTGGGGGCGGTGAACGCCGGTCAGGCGCGCGGCTTCCCGATGGCACGCGAGCGCCAGCGACGAAACAGGCGCTGCCGCGCCGCGAGGCGTTTCAAGCCCGGTCTTCGTCGCGCCCGCTTGCCGCGGCCTTGCCGTTGCCGAAGAAGCGCTCGCGCACTTTTTCCTCGTTGTGGTAGTGCGTGTAGGGCTTGAGCAGGTCGTAGCGGGTGACCATGCCCAGCAGCGTGCGGCGGTCCGTGCCGACCACCGGGATGCGTTCCAGCTTCTCCACGGCGGCACGCACGGCCACGCTCTGGCAGCTCTCGTCGGGCAAGGCGACCACCGGCTCCCTGCCCACCACGTCGGCCAGCCTTGCGCTGCCCGAGGGATCCTCCTTCAACCAGCGCTGCACGTCCTGCCGGTTCACCACGTTGAGCAGGCCGCCGTCGGCGTCCACCACCGGGAACGCGCGGTACTGCTGGTCGGCGCCGAAATAGCGCTCCCCCAGTTCGCGCACGCTGAGCCCGCCGGGCACGGTGACCATCGCGGTGGTCATCACCTCGCGCACCGCCGTGTGTTCGAGCCGGTCCACCGTGTATTCGCGGAAGATGTCCAGGCCGCGCCGCGCGATCTTCTCGGTGAGGATCGAGCGCTTCATCAGGAACACGCTGACGCCGTACGCCGTGGTGCAGGACACCAGCAGCACCGGCAGCGCGCTGGCGTTGTGGGTGAGCTCCAGCGCGAACATGATCGAGGTGAACGGCAGGCGCATCACGCCCGCCAGCATCGCGCCCATGCTGAGCAGCGGCCACAAGAGCGGATCGCCACCCGGGAACACCATCGCCTCCAGCCCGCCCAGGCCTGCGCCCAGCGACAGCAGCGGTGCCAGCACGCCGCCGGAAGTGCCCGAGCCCAGGTAGATCACCCACATCAGCGACTTCACCAGCATGAACACCAGGATCGCCGTGCCCGCCAGCTGGCCGGTCAGCAGCCGGTCGATCACGTCATAGCCCACGCCCAGGGTCTGCGGGTCGATCACGCCGCCGACGCTCACCGCCACCGCGCCGATCAGCGGCCACCACATCCAGTGCACCGGCAACCGGTGGAACGCGTCTTCGGCGCGATACACCAGCGCGGTGAGCAGCGTGGCCAGCAGGCCGGCGAGGAAACCGCAGACCGCGGCCAGCCCGAACGTCGGCAGACCCACCTCGAACGTCGTCGCGAGCGGGAACAGCGCGCCGGGGCCGAGCAGCCACATGCGCAGCGCGTCGGCCACGAAGCAGGCGATCGCCACCGGGATCGTGCTGCGCGGGCGCAGCTCGAACAGCAGCAGTTCCACCGCCAGCAGGGTTGCCGCGATCGGCGTGCCGAAGGTGGCCGCCATGCCCGCGCAGGCGCCGGCCACCAGCAGCGTGCGACGCTCCATCGAGGTGAGGTAGAACATCTGGCCGAACAGCGAGCCCAGCGCGCCGCCGGTCATGATGATCGGCCCCTCGGCGCCGAACGGGCCGCCGGTGCCGATCGCGATCGCCGCCGACAGCGGCTTCAGGATCGCCACCTTCACCATCATCTTGCTCTTGCGGAACAGGATCGCCTCCAGCGCTTCGGGAATCCCGTGGCCGCGGATGCGGTCGCTGCCGTAACGCGCCATCAGCCCCACCAGCAGGCCGCCCACCAGCGGCGCCAGCACGATCGCCCAGACCGGCGCATGCAGGCCCGGCGCGGCGAACGCAAAGGAGAATTGCTGGCGGAACGCCAGGTTGGTGACCAGGCCGATCATCCGGTACAGCACGCACGCGACGAACGCCGCCATGACGCCTACGAACACCGCCATCAGCGAAAGCTTGAGGATGCTGACGCTGGGGCGGAAATCGCTCTGGCTCAGCGTGTCCTGCTTCCAGCGTTCGTACTTGCACAGCAGCCAGGTGGCGACGACGTTCATGCGACACCTCCGCCGCCGATGCCGCAGCATCGGATCGTGCGTCCGTCGGCATTGCCCATCGGCCATCTCCGTCAGGGAAGCATTGCTGCGCAAGCATCGCCGTGATCCAGAGTAGCGGAAGCGTGTCGCGACGGTCCCGCTGGCCGCCCTTGTTACACTATGCGACGCAAACCCTCACGCCGAACGCCCATGACTCGCAAGATCCTGAAAGCCGCCCTGTTGCAGGAAACCGACCACGGCAGTCGCGACGCCAACCTCGACGCGATCGAGGCCGGGCTGCGCGAGGCCGCCAGGACCGGCGCCGGGCTGGTGCTGCTGCAGGAGCTGCACAACGGCCCGTATTTCTGCCAGCACGAATCGGTCGACCTGTTCGACCTGGCCGAGAGCATTCCCGGCCCCAGTACCGCGCGCATCGGCAAGCTGGCAGAAGAACTCAAGCTGGTGGTGGTGGCCTCGCTGTTCGAGAAGCGCGCGGCCGGGCTGTACCACAACACCGCAGTGGTGTTCGACCGTTCCGCCGCGATCGCGGGCAAGTACCGCAAGATGCACATCCCCGACGATCCCGCGTTCTACGAGAAGTTCTACTTCACGCCGGGCGACCTGGGTTTCGAGCCGATCGACACCTCGGTGGGCCGCCTCGGCGTGCTGGTGTGCTGGGACCAGTGGTATCCGGAAGCCGCGCGCCTGATGGCGCTGGCCGGCGCGGAACTGCTGCTCTACCCCACCGCGATCGGCTGGGACCCGAACGACGCGCAGGCTGAGAAGGATCGCCAGCGCGAGGCCTGGGTCACCGTGCAGCGCGGGCACGCGGTGGCGAACGGCCTTCCGTTGCTGGCGTGCAACCGCACCGGCCTCGAGGCCGATCCCAGCGGCACGGGCGCCGGCATCCGGTTCTGGGGCACCAGCTTCGTGGCCGGACCGCAGGGCGAGTTCCTCGCCCAGGCCGGCACCGACGGGCGCGAGTTGCTGCTCGCCGAGATCGACATGCAGCGCAGCGAGCATGTGCGTCGCATCTGGCCGTTCCTGCGCGACCGCCGCATCGACGCCTATGGCGATCTGCTCAAGCGCTTCAGGGACTAGTGCGTTCGTCCTTGAACGCGAGAGTCAAACGGGCGGCCATCCATGGCCGCACTTGGGTTTGCTTTTGCGATCATCCCTGATCGCGAAAATCACACGGGCGTCCATCCATGGCCGCACTCCTCACTTGCTTCGCGAGGGGCGCGTCCCCATGCTTGGGGACTCCCCGCGACCGGCACGCCACACGCATGAGTGACACCGAATCCACCCTTCCCACCGTGCTGCAGGACCAGCCCATCGAGCACGTGACGCGCGACGGCGTGGAATACGTGGTGCTGGGCACCGCCCACGTCTCGCGCACCAGCATGGAAGCGGTCGAGGCGCTGCTGGAGCACGAGCACTTCGATGCGGTGGCGGTGGAGCTGTGCGAAAGCCGCGCGCAGGGCATGCGCGATCCCGACGCGTTCAAGCGCATGGACCTGTTCCAGGTGATCCGCCAGGGCAAGGCCGGCATGGTCGCGGCCAGCCTGGTGCTGTCCACGTTCCAGAAGCGCCTCGCCGAACAATCCGGCATCCAGCCCGGCGCCGAGATGAAGGCGGCGATGGACGGCGCCGAGGCGCGCGGCCTGCCGCTGTGGCTGGTCGACCGCGAGGTCGGCACCACGCTCAAGCGCGCCTGGCACAGCGTGGGTTTCTGGCAGCGCTTCGGCCTGCTCGGCGGCCTGCTCGCCAGCGTGTTCGAGCGCGAGGAGATCGAGGCCAGCGAGATCGAGAAGCTCAAGCAGGGCGACATGCTGGAAAGCGCGTTCAGCGAATTCGCCAGCGAATCGAAGCCGCTCTACCAGAGCCTGATCGGCGAACGCGACGCCTACATGGCCGCGCGCCTGCGCGAAGAGGCCGCGCGCACGGCCACCGGCGCACCACGCCGCGTACTGGTGGTGATCGGTGCGGGGCACCTGAAGGGCCTGTGCCAGCTGCTGCGCGAACAGCACGGCGAACCGGCCGCGACTGCCGCCGAACTGGCACAGTCCCCGCCGAAGGCGCGCTGGCCGAAATGGCTGGCCGCGGGCCTGGTGCTGGTGGTGTTCGCCGCGATCGCCTGGGCTTTCCATCGCAACGCGGCGCTGGGCACGCAGGCGCTCACCGCGTGGGTGCTGTTCACTGGCGGCTTCGCCGCGCTGGGCGCGCTGGCCGCCGGCGCGCATCCGCTCAGCATCCTCGCCGCGTTCATCGCCGCACCGATCAAGCCGTTCCGCCCCGGCATTCCCGCCGGTGGCATCAGCGCAATGGCCGAGGCCTGGCTGCGTCGCCCGCGCGTGGCCGACTTCGACACGCTGCGCGACGACATCGTGCACTGGAGCGGCTGGTGGAAGAACCGCGTGGCGCGCACCCTGCTGAACTTCTTCCTGGTCAGCCTTGGCACCATCGTCGGCGAGTACAGCGCGGGCATCCATATCTTCCGCAGTCTGGTCTGAGCTTGGGGCGCTTGCTGCGGATCAATCGGCTGCGGCAGGTTGTCCGTGCCCTGAACTGCTGTCTATACTGCGGCGTTGTTGCACTCATTCGCATCTGTCGCCGCACCTGGGGAACGATCTCGATGATTCGATTGCAATTGCTTGGTCTGGCAGCCGTTGCCGCCTTGCTGGCCACCGCCAGCGCGCACGCCGAAGGCGACAAGGCGGCCGGGCGCACGCTGGTCTACACCTGCGCCGGCTGTCACGGCGTGCCGGGCTATTCCAACGCCTACCCGGACTATCCCGTGCCGAAGATCGCCGGGCAGAACGAGCAGTACATCATCAACGCGTTGAACGAGTACAAGAGCGGCGACCGCACGTATCCGACGATGGCGGCGCAGGCGCAAAGCCTGTCCGAGCAGAACATCAAGGACATCGCCGCCTACCTGTCCAGCCTCACGCCGATCAAGTAACCAAGGACCCCGCATGCAACGTGCACTAGCCCTGCTTTCGTGCGGCGCCGTCCTGGCGTTCGCCTCCGCCCCGCTGCTGGCCAGCGGCAATGCCGCGAACGGCAAGACCAAGGCCGCCGCCTGCTTCGCCTGCCACGGCGCCGACGGCAACGCGGTCGACCCGCAATACCCGCGCCTCGCCGGCCAGTACAACCAATATCTGCAGCAGGTGCTGCACGAGTACAAGGACGGCGCGCGCAACAACCCGATCATGAAGGGCATGGTGGCCACGCTGTCCGACCAGGACATCGAGGACATCTCCGCCTACTTCTCCAGCCTGCCGACCAAGCTCGACACGCTGAAGGGGCACGTGCAGGGCGATTGATTTGCCTTGGCCTTGCGATCACCCCTGATCGCGAAAACCAAACGGGCGGCCATCCATGGCCGCACTTTCAAACAAAAGCCCGCCGTGAGGCGGGCTTTCTCGTTTGGCGCATCGCTCATCTCAGCCCAGCGCCGACTTGCCTTCGTGCTTGCTGTAGTACGGCTGCTTGCCGCCGCTGTGGTCGGTGGCGTCGCGCACCGCGGTCACCTCGGGCACGCGTTCGCGCAAGGTTTTCTCCACGCCCTGCTTCAAGGTGACGTCGACCATGCCGCAGCCGTGGCAGCCGCCGCCGAACTGCAGCTTCACCACGCCCTCGGCGTCGACTTCCAGCAGCGTGACACGGCCGCCGTGCGAGGCCAGCCGCGGATTGATCTCCGACTCGATCACGTAGCGCACGCGCTCGATCACCCCGGCTTCCAGCCCCGGCACGTCGCCCTTGATCTTCGGCGCGCGGATGTTCAGCAGGCCGCCGGTGGCGTTCGGCTCGAAGTCGATGCTGGCGCCATCCAGCCACGACGCACTGTCGCCCTCGACATGGAAGTCGAAACCGGCGCACTCGATCGTCCACTCGTTGCCGAGCAGCTCGGCCGGCTCGCAGAACTCCAGCTCGCAGTTCGCCGCCGGCGTACCGGGCGCGGTCACGTGCAGGCGGATGCCCAGTCCCTCGCTGCCCTGCTGCGCCAGCAGGCGGAGGAAATGCTGCTGCGCGCGTTCGGAAATCTCGATCATGCTTCACCTGTGGCGGATATTGCGACGGCGGTGCCAACACCGTCCGTCGAATCAGCACCATTTTAGTACGGTTTCATGCCGGCCAGCAGGTTTTGACATTTGCGCGCGCAACTTCGACGCTGCGCGCCTTGTCTTTGCCTTCCGATGGAGCGCCCATGAACATCCACGATTTCGCCAACCAGCATTGCCAGCCGCGCAAGGGCAAGGAGCACGCGCTGAGTGCGGACAAGATCACCCAGCTGCTGCAGCTGCTGCCGGGCTGGGAGCTGAGCGCGGACGGCCGCGCCATCGTCAAGGACTTCCGCTTTCCGGATTTCCGCCACACGCTGGGTTTCATCAACGCGGTGGGCTACATGGCCAACCACGAGGATCACCATCCCGACATCGAAGCCGGCTACGGGCATTGCCAGTTGCTGTGGTCCACCCACGACGTCGGCGGCCTCTCGCTCAACGACATCATCTGCGCGGCCAGGGTCGAGGCGCTGCTGGCGCGCTGAGCGTGCGGCGATCCCCTACGTCGACGATGCGCCGCTGGCTGGCCGCCGCAGGCTTCGCGTTGCTGGTGGCGCTGCTGCTGTCCGGTCTGCGCGGACTGGCCGCGCGCATCACCGCGGGCCACCTGCAACACACGGCGGATCGGCAACTGGCCCTGATCGAGCATGGCCAGCCGCTGTGGCAGTGGCGGCTGCGCCAGCCGCACGACCTCGTCGCCGGCCGCGCCTTCGGCGCCGCCGACGTGCAGCGCGCCGGCGATGGCCTGCGCATCCGCAGTCGCGACGGCACGCCGTTCGAACTGGGCCTGCCGGTGAGCGGCATGCTCGATCCGGGTCACTGGCCGTTGCTCACCCTGCACGGCGAAGCCGATGCGCCGTTCCGGCTGGGCGTGACATGGCGGCCACGGTTGGGGCAACCGGGTTGCCTCGGCTGGCAGGACGCACCGATCGCGGCTGGCCCGCTGCGCGTCGTGATCGATCTGCGCCAGTTGCACTGGCAGGCTGCCGACGGCAGCAGCTGCGCCGCGCCACAACGCATCGAGATGCTGCGGCTGCAGCTGGCGTTGCCCGCCGGCGCGTCGCTGCATCTGGACGAAGTGGCGCTGGGTCGCGATGCTCCCCTGCCCGCACCCACACGGCCCTCGCTGCAGCTGTCGCCCGATCCCGCGGTGGCCTCGCGGCAACTCGCCGATCCCGCCTTGCCGGCCGCGCCCTGGATCGCCCTGCCGGCCGGCGCCTCGGCCGAGACGCAACTGGCCCTGCGCCAGTTGGTCCGGTGGCAGCGGCCGGGCGCCCTGATTCTTCCGCATGGCGACACGCCGACGACCGCGGGCGAATCCGGCAACCATGGCTGGCTGGCGTGGGTCGGCACCATCGGCTATCTGCTGGCGCTGGCCGGGCTGGCCTGGTGGTCGCCGCGCCTGCGTCGGCGCCGCTGGCTGGAACTCGCCGCCTGCCTGGCCGGGCCCTTGTGGCTGGTCATCGGCCTGCGGCTGGGCCTGCGCCTGTCGTTGCCCGGCTTGCTGTGCTTCGCCGGCGCCTTGTTGTTCGCGGCGCAGGCCGAGTGGCGGCAGCGCCCGGCCGACTGGCACTGGCTGGGCGATTGGCGCGCCTGGCTGATGCCGTTCGCCCTGCTGCCGCCGACCCTGCTGCTGATCGCCGGGTACGGCGGACACTGCACGGCACCCACGCCCGGCCATGTGCTGACCTACCTGCTGTGGGCGAGCCTGCAGCAATGGCTGATGCTGGCCGTGGTGCTGCGCCGCCTCGAAGGAGGCCGGCTGCACCCGGCCTTTGCCGTGCTGCTCACCGCCCTCGTGTTCGCCCTGATGCACACGCCGAACGGCATTCTGATGCAGCTCTGCCTGCTGGCCGAGCTGTGGTGGGCGTGGTGCTTCCGACGCTCGCGCGCGCTGCTGCCGGTCGCTGCGGCGCATGCGGTCTGCGCCCTGCTGGTGGAAGCCGGTCTGGTGGGCGGCCTGCTGCGTTCGCTGGAGGTCAGCGCCCGTTTCTTTCTTTAGCCGCGGCCTGGATGTACGGCAGGTGCTTGCCCTTCACCGCCAGCACGTCGAGGAAGGTCTTGAGGTCATCCGGCAGCGGCGCGGAAAAGCTGTACAGGCGCCCGTCCAGTTCGAAACTGAGATGCGCAGCGTGCAGGAACAACCGCTGCAACCCCATTTCGCGGAAACGCTTGTTCATCTCGCGGTCGCCGTACTTCGGATCGCCCGCCAGCGGATGGCCGACATGGGCGGCATGCACGCGGATCTGGTGGGTGCGGCCGGTGCCCAGCGTGGCCTGCATCAGGCGGGCGCCGGGGTATTGCTCCATCTCGCGGAAGAAGGTCAATGCCGGCTTGCCGTCCTCGCTGACCCGCACCATCCGCTCGCCGCCCTGCAGGACGGATTTGCGCAGCGGCGCGTTGACGTCGAACTTCGCCTTGGACGGATGGCCGACCATCAGGCACAGGTACTGCTTGGTGACCTCGCCGGCACGGATCGCCGCCTGCAGGCCAACCAGTCCCGCGCGCGACTTGGCCAGTACCAGCACGCCGCTGGTATCGCGATCCAGGCGATGCACCAGTTCCAGCGACTCATGCGGGCGCGCCGCGCGCAGCAGCTCGATCGCCCCGTGGCTCACCCCGCTGCCGCCGTGACTGGCGATACCCGAGGGCTTGTCGATCACCAGGAAGTGCTTGTCCTCGAAGATCACCGTCTCGGCAACCGACGAGACCAATGCATCCGGCGCCTCCCGTCCCTCCGGGCGTTCAGCCACCCGGATCGGCGGAATTCGCAGCATGTCGCCGTCACTTAAGCGCGTATCCGGCTTCGCCCGCTTGCCGTTCACGCGCACCTGGCCGGTGCGCAAAAGGCGGTAAATCATGCTTTTCGGCACGCCCTTGAGCAGGGTCGCCAGCGCGTTGTCGATCCGCTGGCCGTCCCGCTCGGGGCCGATCGCGACTTGACGCACACCGTGAGGTACGTCGCGGGAAGTTGCCGTCTGCATTGAAAAAAACCTGTCGAAATAGGATACTCGGGCGGCGTCAATCCCTGCCCACCGACCCCGGTTCGGGCCGGGGCCCCGCCCGTCACGCCGGCGAGGATTGCGCCGTATGCCAAAGGGATGACTCCCAGGCAGCGGTCGCGACTCCCTTTCATCGTAACGGTTCGGGCCGTCGTTTGCCCGAAGCCTCGCGGCCACGGCACGACTGACGCAGCTGACCGAACAATCCGGGCGCCGGGAACGGCGCCGTCACATGAGCCGCTCCACCGCAGCGGCGCGATCCCCGGCAGGCCGCCATCCCGGCGCCACCGCGGCACGCGACGCGCGGGCGAGCTGAGGAAAACTACAATGAAGCGCATGTTGATCAACGCAACTCAGCGTGAAGAGTTGCGCGTGGCCATCGTCGATGGCCAGAACCTCTACGACCTAGACATCGAAATCCCCTCCCGCGAGCAGAAAAAGGCCAACATTTACAAAGGCCGCATCACCCGCGTCGAGCAATCCCTTGAAGCCTGCTTTGTCGACTACGGCGCCGAACGCCACGGTTTCCTGCCGCTGAAGGAAATCGCCGACCAGTACTTCACCCCCGGTCTCAACCCGCACAAGTCGGGCATCCGCGACCTTCTCAAGGAAGGCCAGGAAGTCGTCGTGCAGGTCGAGAAGGAGGAACGCGGCAACAAGGGGGCCGCGCTGACCACCTTCATCTCGCTGGCCGGCCGCTACATGGTGCTGATGCCGAACAACCCGAAGGCCGGCGGCGTCTCGCGCCGGATCGAGGGTGAGGACCGGCAGGCCCTGAAGGAAGCCCTGGAGCACGTCACCGTGCCCGACGACGTGGGCCTGATCGTGCGCACTGCCGGCCTGGGCCGTGACGCCGAAGAGCTGCAGTGGGACCTGGACTACCTGCTGACCCTGTGGCGCTCGATCTCCGAGGCCGCCAGCAAGCGCAAGGCGCCGTTCCTGATCTACCAGGAATCCAAGCTGTTCATCCGCGCCCTGCGCGACTACCTGCGCAGCGACATCGGCGAGATCCTGATCGACGAGGAATCGCTGTACGAGGACGCCCGCGAGTTCATGCAGCAGGTGATGCCCACCTCGCTGCGCAAGCTCAAGCTGTACAAGGACGACACCCCGCTGTTCAACCGCTACCAGATCGAGAGCCAGATCGAGAGCGTGTTCGACCGCCAGGTGCGCCTGCCCTCCGGCGGCTCGATCGTGATCGACCAGACCGAGGCGCTCACCGCGATCGACATCAACTCGGCCAAGGCCACCAAGGGCTCGGATATCGAGGAGACGGCGTTCAACACCAACCTCGAGGCCGCGGTGGAGATCGCCCGCCAGTGCCGCATCCGCGACGCCGGCGGCCTGATCGTGATCGACTTCATCGACATGGACAGCCCGCGCCACCAGCGCGAGGTCGAGGACAAGCTCAAGGACGCGCTGAAGCTCGACCGCGCCCGCGTGCAGATCGGCCGCATCAGCCGCTTCGGCCTGCTGGAGATGTCGCGCCAGCGCCTGCGCCCGAGCCTCGGTGAAGCCACCCAGATCGTCTGCCCGCGCTGCGAAGGCCACGGCCAGATCCGCAGCGTGGAATCGCTGGCGCTGTCCACCCTGCGCCTCATCGAAGAGCACGCGATGAAGGACAACACCGGCCAGGTGCTGGTGCAGGCGCCGCCCACGGTGGCGAACTTCCTGCTCAACGAGAAGCGCGCCAGCGTGGTCGAGATCGAGCTGCGCCACAAGGCGCACGTGGTGATCGTGGCCGACGACAAGCTGGAGACGCCGCACATCGAGATCCAGCGGATCAAGGAAGCGGACATGGGCGAGCACAGCAAGCCCAGCTACGAGCGCCTCACCGCGGTCGAAGCGACGCCGATCCCGAAGATGGGCCAGGCGCTGGGCAGCAACGAGCAGCCCGCGGTCAGCGGCATCGTGCCGGCCACGCCGGCGCCGGTGCGCGAGGAAGCGGCCGCCCCCGTGCCGCAGCCCGTGCAGGCGCGCCGCCAGGCGGCGGCACCCGCGCCGGTCGCCACCGCCCCGACCGGCGGCATCATCTCGCGCCTGTTCGGCTGGTTCCGCCACAGCGCCGCCGCCCCGGCCACTGCCGCGACGACCACCTCATCGGCGGGCGCCAACGACAATGGCCAGCCGCGCGGCAACCGCCCGCAGCAGCCGCGACGCGACGAGCGCAACCGCAATGCGCAGCAGGGCAACAACCGCCAGCGCCGCGATGGCGGCACGCCGTCGGCCAAGCCGAACCAGCAGCAGCAACAGCAAAATCGCAGCAACCGCCAGCAGGGCAACGAGGGCGGATCGCGCCAGCAGCAGTCCAATGCGCAGGCGCCGAAGCAGGAACGCCAGCAGCAGCCGCGGAACAACGCCGCGGACGGCAACAAGGCCGCTCAGCCGGAACGTGCCGAGCGCAAGCCGGCGACGACTCCAGCACCTGCTGCGGTCGCGGCACCGAAGCCGGAAGCGCCGACACCGCGCCCTGCCGTTGCGCCCGCACCCGCCGAGTCCGTCGACGAAACCAAGCTGGTCGCACTGGTGGCGACCGGGGCTCCCGAAAACGCCGATGCTGCCGGCGACGCCGAGAACCCCTCGCGCCGTCGCCGTGGTCGCCGTGGCGGTCGCCGCCGTCGTCGCCACGAGGACGCCGCCGGCATGCCGGAGAACGCCGACCAGCTCAACGAGCTGGACGACGAGGACCGCGACGAGGCCGATGCCAGCGGTGGGGAGGAGCCCACGCCAGCGACGACGCCTTCGCCCGTCGACACTGCAAACCCGGCCGTGGCCGACAAAGTCGCCGCCGAGACTGTCGCAGCGGCACCGCCCGCTCCCGTCGCGCCGCGCGCCGCGCCTGCGCCCCGCAGCACGCCGGTGCAGGCCGAGCGTCCCGAATCCGCGCGCGTGGTACTGACCGAAGCGCCGCTGGCCGCCGCGGTCGCCACCGCCTTCAGCCTGCCGCCGCTGCCGCCGATTCCGGAGAAGTCGGCATCGCCGGGCACCCCGGTGACGGACGTGGCACGCCCGGTCGAGACGAACATCACCGCTGACGGCGAAGCGAACCCGGCACGCGAATCCGCGTCAGCGGTCGTCGCGCCGAAGGAAGCTGCCGCACCAGCGCCTGTTCCGGCTCCCGCTCCGCTCCCGTCGGTGGACACGGCGGCTCACGCCGAGCCTTCGCTCGCCGCCCTCAACGGGCACGTCGCGCCCGCGCCTGCCGTCGTGCAGCCGCGACAAGGCGACCTGCTTGGCCACGAGGCCGCCAACACGCCGGCTGCTCCGGCTGCATACGAGGCGAAGCCCGCCGACGCAGCAGCTGAGGAGGAAGAGCCCCGACACGATGCGGCGCCCTGACGCCTGACCATGCGCCACGAAAAAGCCGGACTCACGTCCGGCTTTTTTTGTGGCTGCGATGTCCGTCGGGTGATGGGCTCAGGCACCCACCTGGTGGTTAGGCGCATCGATCAGGCCGTGCGCCGTCATCAGGTGCGCCAGCCCCAGCACGTGCTCCACGCGCAGCTTCTCCATCAGCCGCTGCTTGTAGGTCGACACCGTCTTCGGGCTCAGGTTGAGCTGTTCGCCGATCATCGTCAGCGGTTTGCCGCGCACCAGCATCATCGCCACCTCAAGCTCGCGGCTGGACAGCGCATCGAACGGCGAGCTGCTGCCGTCCAGCGTGGCCAGCGCCAGCTGCTGCGCCACCGCTGGCGCGAGATAGCGCCGGCCGACAGCCACCTGGCGCACCGCCGTCACCAGCTCATCGGCGCTGCAGCCCTTGGTCAGGTAACCCGAGGCGCCGGCGTCGAGCAGGCGCTTGGGAAAGCGGCCGTCGTCCACCACGGTGACCACCACGATGCGCGTGGCCAGTTCGGCCCGGCTCACACGCTCGGTGAGCTCGATGCCGCTCATGCCCGGCATGTGCACGTCCACCAAGGCGATCTCGGGCTTGAGGCTGCGGATCAGGCGCAGGCCTTCCTCCGCGCTCGCCGCCTCACCGCAGATGCTCATGTCCGGCTGCTGCTGCAGGATCATCCGGAAACCCGTGCGCACGAGTTCGTGGTCGTCGATCAGAACGATCTGGATCATGCCCTGCCCTCCCTGATGGGTGCTCCTGGTTGCCGTATGTAGCGAAGCGCGGCGCATGCATGCGCCACTGCCTTGCCCTCGAACGGAAACTAGGCGGCTTCGCGGAAGGATGCAAGCAAAACGCCCGCATCGATCCGGCTCAGGCCGCCACGGAATCTCCGGATGAGACTTCCGTCGCATCGACCGGCGGCCTCGCATACGAGGCCAGCCGAATCGGGCCGCCGGTGCCCAGCATCTCCACGCAGATGGCACGCCCGCTGCACAGATGCTCATCGCGCGCGATCTCCCGCGCCAGCGTGATGGCCGGACCCAGCAGCAACTCGCGGAACAAGACGATGTTGCCGCGACGGATGCTCCAGCGATACGCGGTGGTCTGGTTGAGCGAGACAAGCATCATGCAGGCGATCCCTGTGCGCGCGCCGCGATGCGGCAGGACGACGACGAACCGGGAGAATCCGAACCGTCGATCCCATGCACTGTGCCACGCAGCGCCCGTGCACTCTGTCAGCCAATACCTACGCATCGTGTCCGCCAAAGCGGCAGGCCACGGCCAAGCTGGCCGGTTCGGTATATCGTGAGTTTTTCTGACAGATGCGGGCAAGAAAAAACCCGCCAAGCGGCGGATTTTCCTGAGTTTCTGGTTTCCCGGAAACTCGCGATTGGTGCCAAGAGGGGACTCGAACTTCGGCGCCAACAAGGCTTCCAGGCGACCACCTGCCAAGCTACCGCCAAACAGGCGCGACACCCCGCAAGCAGCACACTGAGGCGTTTCGTTGAGGCCCTGCGCGAAGGCGCTAGCCCGCCCGCACTGTCTCAAGGGGCGAGACATGACCGAGGATAATGGAGCCGCCCAATGCCGGGCAAGCAAAGGAACAGGTCATGCCAAGCAAGAAAGGCCCACCTAACTATCGTGATGCCGGCACAGGAAAGTTCGTCACGGAGAAGTACGCAGAGAAGCATCCGAAGACGACTGAGAAAGAGCACAACCGGCCGCCACCGAAGCCTAAGAAATAGCAATGCTTCAAGCCCTCGCGCAGCGGGGGCTTTTTTCTACACACCTTCACCCAGTGGCACCTGGCCCTTGATAGGTGAATACTTACGGCATGCCTTCGATGAGGGCGGCAACAGGGGACAACATGAAGATTCTTGTGGGCATCGTGCTTGTCGGCGCGCTCGCCGGGTGCAGCACGTACCAAGCACACAGCAACTTGCTGACGCCCTATGCGCCGACGAACGCCAGCCAGGTACAAATTCCCTACTCGCCGCCTCAGCGCGCGTACACCTCCATAGGCATCGTCTCCGCCAACCGCTACAAGCCAGGCTGGACTGACCCCACGGTTAGCGATGCCATCCCGCAGCTACAGGCAGCAGGCGCGGAGATTGGTGCTGATGCGGTGATCGTGCGCAGCGACCGCAGCAACAATGACCGGCATGTGGTGGTTGAGGGAGAGGCGATTAAGTTCACTAGCGATTCCGAACTTCGAGGGAACGTCGGCACTAGCCATTGACGCTCTAGCCGCTTGCTCAATGGTTAAGTGTTGTCTCACACAGGGGAAGCCATGATGAATGATGAGCAGATTTCCGAATCGAACGAACAAGCTGGTGCGCCTAAATTAGACGATGGCGCGACACAGGCGCAGGCACAGCTTTCAGAATTCGTGGCGTCGGCCCGACAGGCCAGTGAGAATGCAAAAGCATCCGAGGCGGATGCGAAGAACGTGCTCAGCCAGATCAACCAGATATTGGCTGAAGCCAAGGGGGAGCTCGACAAAATCTCAGAAGCTAAGCCGAAATTTGCTGAAGCGGCATCCGAGGTCGAGCTTAAGCGGTCTACTGTCGCAACAGCCGCAACGGAGGTCGAAACCAAGCGATCCGCCGTCGCGACACATGCACAA
>Ga0207678_10002762_pt1 | contig 15886 bp, 17 predicted proteins | sample KBSC63metaG_FD_184319 | JGI IMG/M metagenome (GOLD analysis project Ga0207678, IMG submission 184319) | Corn rhizosphere microbial communities from Kellogg Biological Station, Michigan, USA - KBS C6-3 metaG (SPAdes) (version 2) | ecosystem: Host-associated > Plants > Roots > Rhizosphere > Soil ...
GACATTGTCGAGATCGAATGACGGCGTGCGGAAGTCGACGAGCCCGTCGGGATCCTGCTGCTTGGTCAGCGAGCTGACCGGATCGAAGGTGATGTCGTGGTCGATGAACTGGCCGAAATAGGTGTAGAGCGCGGGAATGCCGCTCTCCTCCGCGTCCGGCCCGTCCTTCGGACCATCGAAGTCGGCGACCATCTTGTCGGCCAGCGCCGAAAGGTTCGCGACATTGTCGGCGTCGTTCGGACCGAATTTCGCCGGCGTGAGCTTGCGGAACATGCGTCCGAAGCGGCCCTGGGAAAGCGGCGAACGCGTTGCGTTCAGACCGCGCGGAACAATGCTGTGGCGGCTGCTCATTGAAAACACCTCCCTGAAAAGTCACGACGTGCAACGAATAAAGCTAAAGTTGTTCGCAACAGAATATGCATGTCACGCTAGATCAGGCGATTGGGTGCCACAAGCGATCTGCTTCACACACTGCGCGACATCGATGTTGTTCCGGGAGGGAGCGTTACGAGCAAGCTGCGGCCGCGCTTTGCAAATTTTTCCCTGTGCGATGACGGATAACATTCTCGTCATCGGCGCGCACGAGCGGCTTCGCGCAAGTGAGTTCGCCGGACTGTCGGCGAAGCGGATCGTCTTCACGCAATAAGTGTGGCGGCGTGCGCGTCATGCGCGCACGCCGCGACGTCGTCAGTAGGCACGCTGCTGCGAGAACGCGTAGCGCGGATTGATGCCACAAGAGGCCGACGTGCCGGAGGCGGTGGCGAGGCACTGCTGATAGCTCGCGAACTGGCAGTTGCCGGGATAGCCCCACATGCGTCCCTGCAGGCAATATCGATCGTTTGCAGGATGTGCCTGGGCGGCCGGGGATGCTACGGCGACCAGGGCGGCGAACGATGCGAGAGTGAGGATGATGCGACGCATTTCAATCTCCTTCGAGAGCGGGTGGACGGGTACGTCAGCGAGCTGGGCTCGTCTGAGGCATGTCATGCCTATCTTGGTGTCGGCGGAATGCCGTGCGTTCGCGACATGGCACATCATGACGCAGCCGGCGGCCAGCAATGTGATCTACGCCACAGTTCGCGGTGGGGGTCCGGGCCTATCGTGAGCAGACTTGCGCGCGTCGATCCCGGAGAACCAGGCTTGTCTCATTCGGATCAGGTATTTTGGAGGTTCTAATGCAAAGGTCATATTTGCTGGCTGCGACAGCAGCGCTGGCGCTTTTCATGCAAATACCGCTCGCGCTGGCCCAGAATGCGCCGGCCGCCGGTGGAACCGCAGCGCCTGCCGCGACAACCACTGCGCCGGCAGCGACGACGACAACGCCGGCCGCGACCAGCGACACCTCCAGCCAGCCGGCCGACTCCAAGAAGAGCGCATCGAAGAAGCCGGCGAAGAAGAAGATGACGCGGCAGCAGGAAATCGATCATTCGGTCGACAGCGGCACCGTGCCCGCGCGCTACCGCAACTCTGTGCCCAGGCAGTACCAGCGGTACATTCCGTTCGATAAGCGGTGATGGGTCTCACGGCGGGCGACGTGATCGGACGTCGGGCCGCCGGTGCCATCGTGTGACGGCCTTGGTGTGACGCCTTGTCGTAGCGCCTTAACCAAGCGGAATCCGGCCATACATCCCCAGTGGCGGTCCGCGAGAGCGGTGCTAGAGTAGGCCGAAGCCCGGGGGGAGAAATGAGCGACGACGTGAAGGATGCTGGCCTTGTGGCCATGATCAGCAGCATCCTGGGAGGCAACAAGCGCGCAGACAGCAGTGCTCCGCCGCCGCTCACCGAGGTTCCGCCGACAGCGCCGACGAACGGGTTCGACCTGGTCGAGCCGTCCACCCCCGATCCTGCACCGGCCGAACCCGACGCTGCGCCCGATGCCGTGCCGGCTGCCGCGAAGCCGGTCGAGCGGCCGGCGAAAATCACGACGACGCCTGATGGCAAGAAGTTGCTTCCTGCCGAGGCGATTGCCGATCTGGTGCTTGGCGAGCTGCGCAAGCTGGAGAATTTTCCGGCGACCGGCGCCTCCGTCACGGTCTACGGTTACAAGCACTGGAATGCGATGATCACCTTCGCGCCGTTCTCGACCACGTTCCAGAACGCGACGCGGTTCCGCCAGGCCGTACCGGACCTGGTCTTCAAGCTGCGCCGTTTCGTCGAACTTGAGATATAGTCCGGGACAATCACCGGCTGCTGTTCGGCGCGATTCCCCGTTGTGGGGCGAGGCGCGAGCGGGTGTCCGAAACAGTTCGACAGGATTCTGAATTGAGCGTCGCCTTTACCAAGGAAGAAAGCGCCGAAACTGCGTCCGAGACGCTGCTGCCGGATCGCCCGATCTCGCCGCATCCAAACCTCGTGACGGAAGCCGGCTTGCAGGCGCTGCAGGCGCAGCTTCGCGAGGCGCGCGAGGCCTATGAAGCCGCGCAAGCCATCGAGGATGTCAACGAAAAGCGCCGGCAGTCGGCGGTGCCCTTGCGCGATGCTCGCTATCTGACCGAACGGCTGCGCACGGCGCAGGTCATTCCCGATCCGGCGTCGACCGATGTCGTCGCCTTCGGCAGCACCGTGACCTTCAGCCGCACCGACGGCCGCGTGCAGACCTATCGCATCGTCGGCGAGGACGAAGCGGATCCAAAGGCCGGATCGATTTCGTTCGTGGCGCCGGTTGCGAAGTCGCTGATCGGGAAGGCGGTCGGCGATGTCGTGGGTTCAGGCGCGCAAGAGATCGAGATTCTGTCGATCGCGTAGCGACGCGATCCGAGGCCAGAATGATGCGCGCGTAAGGATCGAACTCCGACGGCTCTGGCTTCGGATTGGTTTCGCCAACTTCGAGGCGCCGCTGGGTCAGTTGCGCTGCCGCGATTCACTTCGCTGTTCAAAAGCCGCGAACGTCATATAGTGAGGGGGTATCAAGACCAATTCATTGCGTGTCAGGCAAAGGGAGGGATCCATGCGGAAGTCCCTGTTCCTCGTCATCGTAGCCGGTTTCGGCCTATCAGGACCACAGGCTCTGGTCGCGCAAGACGATGTAGATCAGCAGCTCGGCAGCGTTCATTTCCAGACCTCTTGCAACGATGTGGCCCAGCGTCGTTTCGATCGCGGGATGCGCTATCAGCATTCCTACTGGTACGCCAACGCCAAGGAGATCTTCGAAGAAGCCATCAAGGCTGACCCGACATGCAGCATGGCCTATTGGGGCATTGCGCTCACCTACATGGACAATCCGCACAATGCGATTCCAAAGCCGAACCTCGCGCCAGGCCTCGCCGCGATCATGAAGGCCAAGGAGATCGGCGCCGCGACCGAGCGCGAACGCGACTACATCGATGCGCTGATGGTGATGTATGCCGACTACGACAAGATTCCTCACGTCCAGCGGATGCGCATGCTGCGTGACGCGCAGGCGCGCGTCGCGGCAAAATATCCAGACGACGACGAAGCCCAGATCGCCTACGCCATTACGCTCAATACGTCGGCGGATCTGAACGACAAGACCTATGCGCAGCAAATTAAAGGCGCGGCGATTCTCGAGCCGATCTCCAGGCGGCTGCCGATGCATCCGGGCGTGACGCATTATCTGATCCATCTCTACGACTACCCGGCGCTGGCGCAGAAAGGGCTCGATGCCGCCAATCGTTACGCCAAGATCGCACCGGCCGCGCCGCACGCCCAGCACATGCCCTCCCACATCTACACGCGCGTCGGTTATTGGAAGGAATCGATCGACTCCAACACCGCTTCCGTGAAAGCCGCGATGGCCGAAAAGTCGGTCGGCAACTACCTGCATGCGCAGGACTACATGGTCTATGCTTACCTGCAGCTCGGCCAGGACAAGCAGGCGCGTGCCGTCATCGACGACATGATCAAGGAGACCGACTTCAAGGCGACGGTCGCGGCGGCAGACTACGCGCTGGCGGCTTCGCCGGCGCGTTATGCGATCGACCGTGGCGATTGGGAGGGGGCCTCGCAGCTGCCGGTCAGGCCGAGCAACCTCAACTTTGCGATGGCGGTAACGCATTTCGCCCGGGCCCTCGGCGCGGCGCGCTCCGGCAAACCGGAGGCCGCCAAGGCCGACATCCAGAAGCTGGCAGAATTGCGCGACAAGCTGCAGGACGCCAAGGACAGTTATTGGTCCGGAATCGTCGACATCCAGCGTCAGGTCGCCGTCGCCTGGGTGCTTTACGCCGAGGGCAAGTATGACGAGGCGCTCAATGCGATGAGCGCCGCGGCGGATGCAGAGGACAAGACGGAAAAGCACGTGATCACGCCCGGACCGCTGGCGCCGGCGCGCGAGCTTTACGGCTTCATGCTGCTCGATCGCGGCATGGCCAAGGAGGCGCTTGCTGCATTCGAGGCAACCAAGGCGAAGGAGCCGAACCGCTTGCACGCGTTCGCGGGAGCGGCCAAGGCGGCCGAAGCCCTTGGTGACAGGGAAGCGGCACGACAGAACTGTCAGCAGCTCGTAACGCTGACGGCCAGTGCCGATTCGGAACGCCCCGAGGTCGCGGCGGCGAAGCAATACCTCGCCAGCAACTGAGCCGGAACGAGAACGGTGGAATGATGAGAAGGGCAGCCGCCATCGCCGTCGCAGCAATCTCGCTGGGAAGCGCGCTGGCGGCGTCGCTCGTGTGGCTCCATGTGCCACGGCATGCCGCCGCGAATTCCGCCACGCCGGTGTGGCAGGAGGTGACGTGGCCCTTCTCGATCGACCAATGGGGCAAGGGAAAGGCGTTCCGCTGCAGGGCTTCCGACTGCGGTGTCGAGGTGACGCTGTACCTGCGTGCCAAGATAGGTTTTTGCAATTGCACGACGGGCGTCGCCGATGACGAGGATCTCGATCGCATGGGCGATACCGTTCTCCTGGGCGAAGTCTCTCCACGCGGTTCCGGCCATCCCATCAGGATTGCGTCGATGAACGGTCGCAGCCGCGCCTACACGCTCAACTCACGTGGCGCTCCCGGCAAAACGCTGGTGTCGGTCGTCTACAACGAGCGTTGCGACATGATCGCAGCGACCGCTGTCATTGGCCACGATCGGCCGGAGACCATCGAGCCCCGCGTGATCGAGTTTCTGGGCGGCAGCACCGCGATGCACTGGGCTGAGGTCACACTAGGTCTGTGATCGACTGCGTCTTCCCGATCAGCGAGCATTTTCAATGCGGCGAATGGCCCGCGCAGCTGGGGCGAGGATTGCTATCGACAGGGGCAATCTCATTCGCCTAAACATGAGCCATGCGTTTCCGTCGTCTTGTCCCGATATCGAAGGTCTCCGCCCTGTCCGCGAAACAAAGCGCGGCGGCTGGATGAGACGGTTTTTGTCGGGGGCGTTGCCGTTCTACGCGCTGGCCGGATTGGCCATGTGCATGTACCTCGTCCTGTACAAGACGAACCTGTTCGACTTGAACGCCATCGTCCAGGATGCGACCGGTTCGGCATGGTTTCCGGTCTTCATGTTCGCTTGCGTGCTCCTGGAGTCGGTCTTTCCGTATTTCGGCTATTTTCCCGGAACCGCCCTCATCCTGATGTCCGTGGCGCTCAATCCGAAGCCTGCGGATGTCTCCGTTTTCATCGTGGCGTGGGCGGCCATCATCGTGGGCGCCGTTCTGAGTTACGGACAGGCTCGCTTTTTCAGACCGATGTTGCAGCGGGTTGCCTCAAAAGCGGCACTGAGCCGATGTGAGTCCCTTCTCGACTCCTATGGTCCGTACGCGCGCGTTGCCTTGTTCGTTCATCCCAACGCTTGCGCGATGTATTTCACGGCACTCGGACTTCTCGGCCGGAACCTGACGCGAGAGCTCGCTTATCTCAGTGTGGGTGCAGCAGCCTCCGTGGGCATTCTGTTCGTCGTCGTGACCAGGCTGGTGTCGTCCGCAGGCGCCACCGATGATGGGGAATTGCAGGTGCTGCTGGCGGCAGGCCTGGTCGCCATCGGAACCCTCGTCGGTCTCTACGCGGCCTTGCGGCCGGATCGGGCTGCTTGAAGCTTGATCCGGAAGAGCGCGAAGCGGTTTTCCGACCAGAGAGCCCGCTTTGAGCTTGGTCGGTCATGATCCATGTGCGGAAGCACCCAAGTCAGAGCCTAAACCAAGGCAGGGTGAGATAGACGCAAGCGATCATCGAGAGGATGGGAATTACCCACACCCATCCCGACCAGAAGTTTCGCACTGAACGTCCGGGTAACGACGCAGCAACGAGGGCGACGATCAGTGCCCCGAGCGCGGCCGTCGCGGCCCACCCGTACCAGTACATCGCTGGAGCTAGAAATCCCATCGCAGGGTCAGCAACGTCTCGCGAATGATGCGTGCCCGCCAGCACGATGCCGAGCGACGGGAAAACGGTGAAAAGAGCAAGGTCCTTTGCGAGTGCAACCACGTAGAGGAAGCCAAATGTCGTCCCGAACGCGAATGCAAAGCGGCGGAACGCAGCCGATAACGTCATGCGCCGAAACCCCTGATGTTGTTTACGACGTGGCCAGTTAGGAAGCCCCACCAGATGACAAAGGCGAGGATCGAGGTGAGCATCGTGCGCGTCTGAGCAGGCTCGTCGGCACGCGGCCGTCGCCAGCAAACCCAGTAGGCTGGTAGCAACGCAAAACCGATAGCGGCGAAGTGCTCCTTGAGGTCGAAGAAGCCCAGGGCTGGCCAATGACCGGCGCGCTCTAACTCTGGCCTGATGTCGACGCGAAAATACAGATAGATGATCCCACCGAGCAGGATGGAGATGGCATACAAGACGACGACGGCGTCGGCGAACCGGGCCGATGACACGGAGCGAAAGCGGCCGAAAAACGAACTGGGGCGCGTTCCCACAGTCGCCCACGTCGCCAAGGTCTGGTGCGTAATCGCGCCAAGCAGTGCAACGGCGACCAAGCCGTGAATAATCAGGAGTACTGTCGCCAGAACCTCACTCCCGGCCTATTGCCCGCTTGCTGTCACGTGAAGAGTTCCTCAGTCCCGAATGGCTCCGCCGACCACGGCCGGAAGCGATTGAGGGTGAACTTAGTCTTCTGGCCGGGTTCAACGTCCACCAGCACGTAGTTGTACTCCTCTTGCGGAGGCTGGCCCTTCCAGTAAAGGTCCCGCGGATAGTCGGCGGGCACCTTGATGCTGGTTCGCCCCGGCAGGATTGGGTCTTGTTCTGCGCCCCCACCGCCCAACATCAGATACTTTACCCCATCTACATCGTAGATTTCCGTGGTGTGGACGTGCCCGTTCAACACGATCACCTCCATGTCCTTGGCATACGACGCAATCACCTTGTGCGGGTTATCGGGAGCCGGGATCGGGCCTAAGCCTGACCGCGCAAACACGGGATAGTGGAAGACGATAAACGCCTTCCGAATGCCGTTGGCCTTCGCCTCGTCCATCCACTTTTGAAGCTGGGTCATCTGCTCGGCATATTTTGGCCGATCAGCGTCCCACAGCGACGGCGAACGGTAATCGTACTTGCCACTCCAGAGATAGATGAAGCGGGTGCCCTTGAAGTCGAATTTGTAGATGAGGTTTTCCGGCGTGACGCCGAATTTTTTCAGATACGGCACAGCCGAAAGTACGCCCTCAATCTTTGGGTCGGCCCACACCTCATGATTACCCACACTCATGAAAAAGCGCCCATCCAGACCGGCTGCGCGCATCTCGTCGTCCGGCGCGGGTAGCTTCTTCAACATTGTTTCGTTCACGCGCTTCCAGTATGGGCTGTCACTCACGGTCAAGCCCTGATTGCCCCACCACACAGCGTCACCGCTATTGACCACGAATTTGGCGCGACCGGATTGAACGTCCTTGACAATTTCGCGCGTCACCCATTCGCCGCCCTGAAGCCGGAACATGGTTCGATGCACTCCGGGAAGCAGTTTCACGTCTTCAACGGATGCCTCAGTGACCCAACCCTTATCTACCGTCAGGGTCATCACTTCCGTCTTGGATGCGAACGGCATGACGACCTTGACCAGGTCCTTTGTGACCGGATCGAAGATCATCTTCACATCCTTCGCTACGACGGCCTCGGCGACCTTTTCCGGCATGACCAATCCGAACATCTCGACGAAGAACTTGCTGAGGTCCGGTTGTCCCTCTTTCAACGGGAGGTACATCATCGGTCGGGTATCGCCGACCGCAGCGAATGAAAAACCGGCTGCGGGAAGCGGTGCTTGCGCGGGCGTTGTTTGTGTCTGGGCACCGGCAACGAGTGGCACGGAGAATGCGGGCACTGCTGCGAGTGCGCCTAGAACCAGGCGACGACTGGGCTCGTTAGGCCAAGAGGATTGCATGATGATCACCCCTGATCGAGGAGAGGGAATGAGCCGCCGCATAGGGCGCGCAAACAGCCCGATTTGCCGGCCGTTTCCCGTAGACCTTCAGCGGTGGGTGAGCTTGATATAGATCAACGTCCTCATCTGCCGTAGCAGCGAGCACGTAGAGCGGCGGCTGGCAGCTATTCTGGCCGCGGACGTTTGCGGGCATCGCAGGTGTGCAGAAATACAGCGGCAGGGACGTGGCGAACCCACACAGGTGGCGAGCATGATGTCGATGAAATTGCCGCTGTGGCTTCGCTTTTTCCTGCTCGTCGGCGTCGTCGCCTTTGCGGCAGGCGCGGGTCTCCTTGCCTATCGGTACTACAGCCGCCCGGTAACGCTGACTGTGGCGGTCGGTTCGGTCGACGGCGAGGCGGCCAAGGCAATGTCAGCGATGGCAGGCGAGTTCGTTTCAGCGAACGCGCCGGTCCGGCTCAAGGTCATCGACAGCGGCACCGCGCTCGAGGCCGCTGCGGCTTTCTCCGCGGGCAAGGTCGATCTCGCTGTGGTTCGCGGCGATGTCGGCGACTTGTCGCAGGCGCAAGCCGTCGTCGTCGTCAGCCATATGGTCGTACTGATCATCGCGCCGCCGGGATCGTCCATCGACAGCATTGCCAACCTGAAGGGACGCACGGTCGGCGTGGTCGGCGGAGCAGTGAACGCCAAAATTGTCGATGTGTTGACCAAGGGATACGATCTGGCGGGCGCAAAAGTTGTCTTCAAGAACCTTGCTTTGACGGATGTCCGGCAAGCCATTCAGTCAAAGCAAGTCAGCGCCCTGCTTGTCGTGATCCCGCTCGCCGAAAAATACCTCTCGCTCGTTCGCGGATTTTTTCAGCTTGACCGTAAAAAGACCCCGGTACTGATCCCAATCGAGTCCGCGGGGGCAATTGCAGAGAATGAGCGCGCTTTTGAAAGCTTCGACGTCCCGAAGGGCACACTGCGGGGATCGCCGCCGGTCCCGGAAGATGACCTGACGACTCTGAGGACCTCGCTATATCTGGTTGCGCAAAAGAAGCTTGGCACTGATCTGGTAACCGACCTCACGGAGGCGATCATGAGCGCGCGCAGGAATCTTCTGCGTGAGCAGCCGATTTTCGCGCAGATCACCGCGCCCAGCACCGACCAGGATGCCTACCTTCCGCTGCACCCTGGCGCCGCAGCCGTCTACAACAGCACCACGCAAAGCTTCATGGATGAGTACGGCAACTGGATCTATTTGACGCCGATGGTACTGGGTGGCGCTGCCACCATGCTTGCGGCGGCGTGGAAATTCCTGGGCCTCGGCAGCCGCGCAGCCGAAGGCCCGCTCGATTCTCTCTACGCCCTGGCGCGCCGGATTCGGAAAGTCGATACAGAGGCTGAACTTTCGGATATCGAAGACGAAATCGACCGCATTCTAAAGGCGGAGCTCGCCAAATCCGCTGCTGGAGACGAGAGCGCGGTGGATGATGCCACATTGAACGTGGCAGCCCACCGGCTGGAGAGCTTGATTCACGACCGACGCACATTGATCGCCAAGGGACCCGCAGTTGCCTCCGCGGCGAAGGCGACACAGCGCTAAGTCACGACACGCCTCGCAACACAGTGGTGAATCATGAATGCAATCGCGCTATCGTGCATCACGTTTCTATGCATCTCAGGCGGTGCCCTGCTCGGTATGTTCCTTCCTGGGCATCACTTGAGCACGGATGACAAGGATGTGGTCAGGCTGGGCACGGGCCTCATCGGGACGATAGCCGCGCTTGTCCTCGGTCTGCTGATCGCCTCGGCGAAGGGCTCCTACGACACGCAGAGCACTCAAGTCACGCAGATGACGAGTAATGTTGTCCTGCTCGACAATCTGCTGGCGCAGTACGGACCGGAGGCGAATGACGAACGCAATCTGTTGCGGCGCGCCATCGTTGTTTTAGCCGATCGAATGTGGCGCGAGAAAAGTTCCGAGGTTGCCAAGGCGAACCCCTTCGAGGCCAGCGCCGTAAGCGAAGCATTCTTTGCGAAGCTTCAGGAGCTTTCGCCGCAGAACGATTCCCAGCGCTCCCTGCAAGCCAGGGCCATACAGATCGCCACCGACATTGCGCAAACCCGCCTGTTGCTGTTCGCACAGACGAACAACTCGATCCCTATGCCGTTCCTGGTGGTGCTGATTTTCTGGCTCACCATCATCTTTGGAAGCTTCGGCCTGTTTGCCAAGCCCAGCGCAACCGTTTTCGGCTCGCTGTTCGTTTTTGCACTGTCGGCCGCCGGGGCGATCTACCTGGTCCTGGAGCTGGGTCAGCCATTTGCGGGTTTGATGCAGATTTCCAGCGCGCCACTGCGCAGCGCCCTCACGCCGCTCGGTCCCTAACGTTCGCATGATCGAGGTTGCCGGCCAGAGCGAGCCCCGACTGCTATCGTGGTCGTCGCGACCTGCTGCAGCGGTTTTTCGAGTTGATCAAGATGCCCATTGTGCTGCGATGTCCGAATCTGGCCCATGTCGGTCGGCTGCCTGATTCTGCTTGCGAGGGCAAAGCGGACATTTGGGAAATTAGCGAGGTCGGCTAAGGGCCACAAGCAGACTCCGGCGTCTGGTCGATCACTTCGAAACAGTCGTCATATGGACAGGCCGGTAATCCGCACCGGACGATGCGTCGAGTGCGACAAGGCGCCTAGACGTTGATCTCGGCCGCTGCCCGCACAATCGCTGCTACGGTTGCCTTGGCTGCCGGCGACGAGGTTCTCCCTCGCAAGCACACGATGCCCGTGCTTGACGGCGGCGACTGCCAGCCATGTACGACAAGCCGGACAAGCGCGCCGGATTCCAGCTCCCCCCGTACCGCCGCGTTCGTCGCACCCAGAACAGTATCCGTGGTGAGCGCGACCGTCTTGAGCAGGCCGTAGTTGTCGCACTCGAGCGCAATGGCGGCCTCCTGGCCCGCAGGCAGGCCCAGCAGGGCGGCGAGCTCCACCTTTGAGGGGCTCAGCAACTTCGGTGCGGCGAGACCGTACGCCCAGACGTCCTGCAGCATGTGCTCGCGCCCGGCCAGCGGATGTCCTGCCCGCACATACAGGCCGGCCTGCTGCCCCCCGATCAACTGGATGTCCAGCGCGGCATCCCCAGGCATGTCACGGACATCGGCGGCAAAGAACTCGATGCTTTCGGTACGCAAGCTCTCCAGCAACTGCGCCCAGTTGCCGACCTCCATGCGCAGCGCCACCTGCGGGTGCTGGCGGCGCAACGCCACAAGCGCGCGTGGCATCAGGGTGGCCGTTAGCAGCGGCCCGACGCCGAAGGCCGTGTCGCCGAGCTGGCTGTCGCGGTAAAGATCCACGTCGCGCTGCAGGCAACGCGCCTCGAACAGCAGCTTGCGCGCCCGCTCAATGACGAATTCCCCGGCACGGGTGGGGCGGACATCACCAACGTCGCGGTCGAACAGGCGGATACCCAGGTCGTTCTCGATGGCCTGGATGCTGCGGCTGAAGGCCGGCTGGCTCAGGTGGGCGGCTGCGGCGGCGCGGGCGAAGTGCAGAGTGTCGGCAAGGGCGACAACGTGATTCAGGCGGCGCAGATTCACGGCATTGCTCTCCATGCATCAAGACGATGAATATTATGCATTGGACGCAATATGGCGACACCCCTTAGACCGTTCCACAATTCAAAACATGAGAGCGGCAGGAGACGTCCCATATGAGCTCGCAATTGCAGTACCTCTTAATTGGCGCCTGCATCCTAGGCTTTGCCGCCATGGAGTTCGTCACCCGGCGGTATCAAGCCACCGTGCGCGGCAACGCGACAGCCAACGACGCCTGGCTTGAAGTGCTGATGTTCGTCAGCCTGATCGCCATCACCCAGCCTATCGCACTGCTGGGCAGCAACGCGTTGTGCAGCTGGCTCATGCCGACGCAGCACGACGCCTGGGCCAACCTGCCATGGTGGGCGATGGCCGGACTGCTGCTCATCGGCGATGACCTCACGCAGTACCTCTGGCACCGCGCCTCGCACACGCCGTTGCTGTGGCCGCTGCACCGCGCGCATCACAGCGCGGCCTACATGAGCGTGCGCATTACCTACCGCAACAACTTCTTTTACTACCTGATGATGCCGGGCCTGTGGATCGGCGGCGTGGCGGTGTACCTGGGTTTCGGCCCAGTCTATGCGGCGTACCTGGTGATCAAGTTGGCGGTCATCCTGGGCGCGCACTGCGCTTGGGCGTGGGATGCGCCGCTGTACCGCATCCGCGCGCTGCATCCGCTGATGTGGGTGCTGGAGCGCACCATCTCCACGCCGGCCACGCACCAGGCGCACCATGCGCTCACCAACGAAGATGGCATTGGCCACTACAAGGGCAACTTCGGCAACCTGCTGTTCTTCTGGGACGTGCTGTTCGGCACGGCGCATATCACACGCAAATATCCCGCCAAGGTCGGCCTGCAGGACGACATCCTGTTTGGCCCGGAGCGCTGGACGACGCAGATGTTCTACCCGCTCGTCCACTCAAAGCGCGAACATTCGGCGCTCCGCCCCGGCGGCCGTGGCTTCACCGAAGCAGACCTGCAGACCGAAGCTAAGCAGAAGGCCACCTGAACGCGGGTAGCGTCGAGGCGCCGCAGCAAGCGTTCGCGATGCCTCGGAAGGAGCTGGAATGGGTAACCATCTGGTCCGCGAGCGGCCTCTTGGCCACACCGAGATGAGCCGAGCGGAAACCATCGTGCTTGCGGCTGGAGCACCGCGCTTGTGGCGGTCTTCATCCGACTCATTGGTATTGGTTAGGAGAAGGCGATGATCGTCTGTTCTTGCAATGTGTTCAGCGACCACCAGGTGCGCTCAGTGGTCATAAAAGAAGCGCGACGGCCCCGCATGAGCGAGGTGTATGCCTGCCTCGGATGCTGCGCCCAGTGCGGCTGCTGCGCTCGCGCCATCAAGCGGATCATGGATGAGAGGCCGGGCTCCGTCCATGCGAGCGCAAGCATGCACTGACTTGGAGTTGACACGGTCACGGTCAGCGCGTGCCCTGGTTATCCACCTGGAGGACACGCGAAACCCAGAGAAAGCGAACATCATGAACGTGCCTGTCAATTTCCGTTCCGTCGACATTCCCGCCGAACTGCAGTCCTGCTTCGCCGCGCAGCGGGCGGCCTATTTGGCGGCGCCCGAGCCATCCTACGATCAGCGCATTGCTGACCTGAAGGCCCTCGGGCAACTCCTGAAGGACAACAAGGACGAGCTGGTCGCAGCGATCAACGCCGACTACGGCAACCGGTCTGAATTCGAGACCCTGTTCGCCGAATATTTCGTTGTCCTGGAAACAATCGCCGACGCCAGAAAGAACCTGAAAAAGTGGATGAAACCGCAGCGCAGGCACGTCGACTTCATGACCTACCCGCTCGCGCGCAACCGCGTCATCCCACAGCCGCTCGGCGTCGTCGGGGTCATCGTTCCCTGGAATTTCCCGCTTAACCTCAGCTTCTGCCCGCTCGCCGCAATTCTGGCCGCCGGCAATCGTGCGATGGTCAAGATGTCGGAAAATTCAAGAGCGCTCGCCGAGGTCCTGATCCGTGTCTCGCCAAAGTATTTCCCGCTCGAGAAGCTTGCCTTTTTCGAGGATGGCGGCGGACGAGGACCCGCATTCTCGTCATTGCCCTTCGACCATCTGCTGTTCACGGGATCCGGCGCGACCGGTCGCGCAGTCATGGCAAACGCGGCCCGCAACCTCACCCCTGTCACGCTTGAATTGGGCGGCAAGGCACCTGCAATTGTTGGGCCTGACTTCCCGGTCAAGACAGCGGCAGAGCGCATTCTCTGGGTGAAGATGTTCAATGCCGGTCAGATCTGTACGAATGTCGACTACATGTTTCTGCCCAAAGGGAGTGAGGACGAGTTCGTCCATCATTGCCGCAAGCTGTTTGCCGAGCGCTTCCCGGACATCAACGGTCAAGACTACACGTCGATCATCGATGAACCGTCGTTCACGCGGCTGCAGGCGACCCTGGAGGATGCCCGTACAAAGGGTGCAGTCCTGGTCAATCTTGCGGAACGGCAGATTCCGGACACGAAGCAGCGCAAATTTCCACCGCATCTCGTGCTAAATCCGACGGACGACATGATTGTCATGCAGCGCGAGATCTTTGGCCCGATCCTGCCGATCAAGACCTATACAGATCGGCAGGAGGTCGCCGACTATATCAATTGTCACGACCGACCGTTGGCAATCTATCCATTCACCTCCGATGCCGAGCTGCGCGACTTCTACATCTCGCGGGTGATGTCGGGTGGCGTATCGGTCAATGAAGCTCTCCTGCACGTCGGCCAGCACGACCTGCCATTCGGTGGGATCGGTGCGAGCGGTATGGGCCATTACCACGCGCGCGAGGGGTTCAACACCTTTTCAAAATTGCGCCCGGTCTTCTATCAAGGTCCTCTCTCGCCGATCCAAATGCTATTTCAGCCGCCCTACGCCGGCCGCCCAATGAGCATCCTGCGGACGATGATCAAGTGGAAGACGTGATGCGTGACTGTGGCAGATCGGCGCCAATGATATGCGCCGCAAGCCTGGGCGGATGCCGGGCGTCGTCGGCATTTTATCCCGGTATCGTCGCGGTCGATCTCAGCCAGGGCGGCGCACATTTTGAAGCTCTGCTGACCATAGTGACTGCGGCGTCGATTCATTCTCATTCGCACGGAGACCGCCATGAAGGGTAACGTCTTTATCATCACCGGCGCGCTGGGCGCGCTTGGCAAGGTGGTCACCGAGGAAGCCCTTTCGCGCGGCGCGCGAGTCGCCGGTATCGATCATGCTGAGTCGCAGTTCGCCGCAACAGCCCAGCGGATCGAATTCGGCCGCATCGACCTGACCGATGCGGCACAGGCGAAAGAGGCGATCGATGCCGCCGCCGCGCATTTTGGCGCGATCGACGCGCTAATCAATATTGCTGGCGGATTTGCCTTCGAGACCATTGCCGACGGCGATCCCAAGGTTTGGCAGCGCATGCATGCTCTCAATGTCGAGACCGCGCTGAATGCTTCGCGCGCAGCGATCCCGCATCTTCTCAACTCGCGGGCGGCCCGCATCGTCAATATCGGTGCGACGGGCGCACTGCAGGCCGGCCCCGGCATGGGTCCTTATGCGGCGTCGAAGGCCGGCGTGCATAAGCTGACGGAGTCACTAGCTGCCGAGTTGAAAGGCAAGATCACCGTCAATGCGGTGCTGCCCTCGATCATCGATACCGCGGCAAACCGCGCCAGCATGCCGAAGGCCGATTCTTCCAAATGGGTCGCGCCAAAGGAACTCGCCGATGTCATCCTCTTCCTGGCAAGTGACGCCGCCAGCGCCGTTACCGGCGCGCTGCTGCCGGTCAACGGACGGGTCTGAAGCGCGGTTGCGCCGCTACCAGCTTCCGAAGCACAGCTCAGCTACCGGATGCCCCTGCGCCGATATCGATGTACGTCCCAGTCGCCTGTCCCGCAAAGACCACCGAAAGATGATAGTCCTCGAGGTTCTGTGAATAGGATAGCTCCAACCCAGCTTATTGCGATGACCGAGGTCGGCATGTCCGCTTTGGGTCAAAAGCCGACCTCGGGTGAATGACCGCTTTTGGCAAAGCGGACGTTCGCACGCCT
>Ga0207678_10002765_pt1 | contig 15882 bp, 18 predicted proteins | sample KBSC63metaG_FD_184319 | JGI IMG/M metagenome (GOLD analysis project Ga0207678, IMG submission 184319) | Corn rhizosphere microbial communities from Kellogg Biological Station, Michigan, USA - KBS C6-3 metaG (SPAdes) (version 2) | ecosystem: Host-associated > Plants > Roots > Rhizosphere > Soil ...
GATTACTGTTAGCTTGGTGGCCGGAAATCGCAACACTGTGTTCCCTTTCCGTTCCGTCACATATAGACCGAACAGTAGAATGCGATGACGGGTAGAATGTGGTGACAGTCAGTAGAATGCGGTGAGAGTGCACTGATTGGGTTTCGCGCCTTCGCGCCTTCGCGTGAATCCTATTTGCTTTCCTACAGCACCCGGATTGTGGCTTATCCTCACCGATGTCTGCACCGGAGCTGCGCCCGCCCAATCTTCGCGTCGACCAGCCAAGGTCACACCCCCAAACTTCGCTCATCACCGCGAACATTCACGAACATTCAGGCAAAAACCGACAAAGTCGACACCCCCCTCTCGCGCGAGCGCGTTGCTGCCAACTTTGGCAACTTCGGGCATCGGGATACCCGCCACTCTCGGCGCCCCCTCCTTATCTCCCGTTCATGCGGCGATTTCGCCGGCGGTTCGTTCTGCTCCCGAACTCACCGGCATTTTTCGCGTGAGAGCAGGACATTTTCCAATGAACAGCATCACCCACTATCTCGCCGCCGCGGCGGCGTTCGGCGGCCTGGCCGCTCCGGCCGCGGCGCAATATGCGCCTTACCCGACGGCTCCGGTCACCACCTATCCCGGCTATCCCGGCCAGACCTATCCCGGCTACGGCCAGCCCGGCTACGGCCAGCCTGGCTACGGACAACCGGGCTACGGCTACAACCAGGGCTACAGCCAGAACCCGGTCGGCCAGATCATCGATCAGCTGCTCGGCAACCGCTACACCGTCAGCGACCGCACCGCGATCTCGCAATGCGCCAGCGCGGTGATGAGCCAGGCGCAGACGCAATATCGCGGCTACGGCGCTTATGGCGGAAACCAGGGCTATGGCGGCCAGTACGGCTTTGCCGCGCCGGCGATGCGGGTGACCGCGATCACCGACGTCCAGCGGCGCAACAGCGGCCTTCGCGTCAAGGGCCTGCTCAGCACCGGCTATGCCGGCCAGTACGGCCAGCCCAACCGCAATTACGCGCAGGGCGACCTCACCTTCCGCTGCAACGTCGACTATCGCGGCGCGGTGACCAACATCCGCATCGGCCGCAACGAAGCCTATCGCCGCTATTAGCGTCAGCCCGGGCGGTCGCCCCGGCGCGGCCGCCCGGTCAAAACGATCGGGTTCGGCTGAGCGCGCTTTCGCCTCAGGCGGTGGTCGAGCCCTTGGTCCGCGCGACCGCGGCTTCGAGCGTGCTGCGGTCGTTGCCGTGCTCCTTGATCAGGTCGAGCACCTGTTCGCTGGTGAGCCCATGCTTGTTGGCGAAATAGCGCACTTCGCTCGGGTCGCTCGCCGCGACACGGCTGCGGTCGGATTGGGTGTTCGACATCGTCCGCTCTCCTTCAGGCAACAACCGGCGCCCGGCGAATGCGCAAGGCGTCCCCACCCCCATACGCCTCGCGACCCACGGCGTTCAATGAAATGCGCCAGGCCGTGGCGGGCAGCCGCCGACCTAGAACTTCGGCGCGGACGTTTCTTCTTGACGTGAAACGCAAACTCAAGAGGATGGCGCTCGCCGAATCGTTCGAAGGGGGATCGAACAATGCGTTGGCTCGTGGTGGCTGCGGTTGTGCCCGCAGTGGTGTTAAGTGGTTGCGCAACAAAGCGTTACGGACGTTTACAGCCGCTAACCGGCGCAGAACGCGTGGCTTACACTTGCCGCGACGTTGATATTGAAATTGCGAAGGTTGGCGCGTTTCAGGAACAGGTCGCTCAAGGCGCACAATTCAACATGGCGTCGGTGTTGGGCATTCTGGGCGACTACGGGATTGGCAACAGCATGGAGCGCAAGGCCGCGGACGCATCCGCTGCGCGGCGCATGAAAGAGCTCACCGATCTCAAGGCCGAGAAAGGCTGCATGAATTCGACTCTCTCTGCGACAGATCAGCGAGCCGCCGAGGCAAGCGTCGCCAACGCTTCCCACGCGACCATATCAACCGATCCGCTGGACCAGCCCGGCACGATCGACCTTGGCAATGGGGTTAAACTTGTGCCTTCGGCAACTTTGTCCGGCTACTGCATCAGGGCGCGGCCGGGCTACATTGGCACTGGAGCAGTGAATTCACCGGCGACGACGAACGCACGACCTCTTTGCGGCTAAACCGGAAGCAGCGCAAAAGCCTGTCCTGACTCTCGCCCCCGAGCAGGACTCTTCGCGCCGTCATGCCCTCGCGTGAAATAGCCCTGTCCTACAGCGCCTGGTTTGTGGTTCAGAATGGCGATGCTGCGCGCAGGCGAATCCAACGAAGTTGACAAAGTTGACACACCCCCTCCCCCCTTGGGGCGCGGACGCCGATTCCGCCAGGAGAGCACGTCGCCGTCAGTGCGAACATTCGCGAAGATTGGGGAGCACCGCCGACGGTTGTTCCGGTTTGCTAACCCATGATAAGGGCCACGCCGCGCGTTTCCGCCTGTGCCTGCCAGCTACCGGCCGCTGCGCCCGCGGCCACGTCGAGGCTTTGCTCCCAAGCGAGACGACGGATCAGGCGAGGCGCGCGACGAGCAGGTCGAACACCGCCGGGTGGAAGCTCCGCTCGAACTTCAGGCCGGCGTTGGGCCCGTGGACCCAGCGCACTTCGGCCTCGAGCGGCTCGATTCCGGCGAAGCGGATCACGGCGCGCTCGCCGACCAGCGGGCGCTCGATCATCTCGGCCTTGCAGCCCTCGGGCGACAGGTCGAACAGGCGGCATTGATAGGCGCCCTTGCCCATGCGCCGAAGAGTCACTTCCGCCTCGACCGAGACTCGCTCCGCCTTGCGCGGCTGGGGCGGCGCGGCGTCGGGCATGACCGGGAAGCCGAGGCCCGCACGGCCCTCCTCGACCCAGCGCACCTCGGCGTCGAGCGCGCCCCGGCCGAGGACCGAGAGCTTGAGCGCCTGGCCCGGCAAGAGCCGCGCCCGGGTGTCGATCCCGCAGCCTTCGTAGGAGAGGTTGGTGACGACGATCTCGTGGGTGATTCCGCCGGGCAGCAAGACGTGGCCGTCCATGCGCACGCGACGGCGCTCGGCGCGGCCATCGACGGCGCGCGCCGCCGGGTCGGGCGGGCTGTAATTCGTCGAGGCGTCCACGGCCTCCCTCCACTTCCACGCCGCCAATCTAGACCGGGCGGGTAAACGCGAGTTTAACGGGCTGCGCCGTTCATGAAACCTCAAGCGCGGCTTGTCGTTTCACTTGCAAAACGCCGCTCTCGGGCGGTGCAGAAACAGGGTTTGAAACGTGACGGGCTACAGGCTGTACAGCCTCGACGGGGCCAATAAGGTCGCGTCGGCCGAATGGATTGACGCCGACGACGACCAGGCCGCGGTCGAGGCCGCGAAGACGATGATGGACGGACAGGATTGCGAGCTGTGGCAGGCCACGCGCCTCGTGGCGCGGCTTCCCCGCCACGCCAAGCGCTGACCAGCCTGCGCGCCGCAGCCCGCCTAGCGGATCTCGGCGACGGGCTGGAGCACGGCGCAGGCGATACGCGCGCCGCTGTTGCCGCTCGGATCGGTCATATAATCGTCGGCGCCGGCATGGACGACGAGCGCCGCGCCGTCGGCATCGATCAACGCCGTGCTTCCGCCACCGACCAGCACCGCTCCGGGCAGCGTGACAGTCGCGCCGAGCACGCCGTTGGCGGCAACCTCGACGTTGGGCAAATCGCCGGCGTGCGGGCCGGCAGGATTGTTCATGCCGTGCTTGTGCCCCGCCGGGTTCCAGTGCGGGCCGGCGCTGGCGAAGTCCGGCGGATCGCAGCGGCCCACGCCATGGACGTGCACTCCGTGGAGTCCGTGGGGAAGTCCGCTGGCGTCGATCCTGAACGTCACGCCGCCCGCGGTCTGCCAGGCACGGACGCTTCCGATCGGCTGGCCGCTGGCGTTGACCAACGCGACCGGCGCTCCCCCGCGCGGCTCGCCGGTGATGCAAGCGGTGAGTGCAAGCGAAGCCGTGGCAATGGAAAGCTTGCGCATGGACAGATCCTTGTTCCGGCGAGACAACGGCTCATCGTTAACATGGCTCCGCCGATTTGACAGAGCGGGGCGTTTGAGACTGTTGTGGCGGCGAAACATCCAAGGGATTCATAGATGCGCAAAATCGCCCTCGCTCTCGCCGTTACCGCCCTGGCCGTTCCGACGATCGACAGCCCGGCCTCTGCCCGCCAGCATTATTACCAGGGCAAGGTGTGGCGCGATTCCCGTGGGCGGCTGCGCTGCCACCGCTCGAACGGGACAACCGGCCTGATCGTCGGCGCCGCCGGCGGCGCGCTGGTCGGCCGGGCAATCGACACGCATGGCGAGCGCGCGACGGGAACGATCCTCGGCGCGGTCGGCGGAGCGCTCGTCGGACGCGCCATCGACCGGCGGCAGGTGGTCTGCCGTTGATCCCCTCCGTGGCGGTGTATTGACACGATAATACACTGCGCCTACCGTCCTCCGCCAACAGGGAGGACCAGCAATGTACAGCCAGCAAGAGCTCGACGACGCCGTCGCGTCCGGCGCGATCACGCCGGAATCGGCGGACGCACTCCGCAAGTTCGTCGAGGGCCAGCGGGTCACCGTTATTCCCGACGAAGAGCAATTTCGTCTGATCACCGGCTTTAACGACATTTTCGTGTCGATCGCCGCCGCCATCCTGTTGTTTGCGGTCGGCTGGATCGGCCAGTGGATCGGGCAGCGCTCCGGTCTTGCAATCGACGGCAACGGACCTTCGCTTCTCGCCCCGCTGTTCGTGGCGGTGGCTGCCTGGGGACTGGCGCTGTTCTTCACCGCGCGCCGCCGGATGGCACTGCCGTCGATCCTCCTTTTGCTTGCCTTTGTCGGCGGAGTTCTCGCCACGGTCGGCTTCGCCCTGGTGCTGGGGGTGGGCGAGAATGCGCTCAACGACAATCCGCAGCTCGGCGGGGTGCTTGCCGCCGTGTCGGCGGCGGTCGCGGCGGTCGCGGCCTGGATTCACTGGCGGCGATTCCGCGTTCCGATCACGATCGCCGCCGGCGCGGCATCGGTTGCGGGAATTGCGGTCGGACTGCTCCTCGCCGCGCTCGGTCAGAATGCCGAACAGGCGAAAAACGTCATTCTCGGCTTCGTCCTGCTGCTCGGGATCGGCGTGTTCCTGTTCGCGATGTGGTGGGACGCATCCGACCGCGCCCGCCTCACGCGCCGCTCCGACGTCGCGTTCTGGCTGCACCTGCTCGCCGCGCCAATGATCGTGCATCCGGTCTTCACCCTGCTCGGTCTCAACGACGGCAATGCGACGGTCGGCGAAGGGCTGGTCGTGATCCTGCTTTATATCGCTCTTGGCGTGACGGCCCTGGCGATCGATCGGCGCGCGCTGCTCGTGTCGGCGCTGGCCTATGTGCTGTATGCGATGCAGCAGCTGTTCAGCCAGTTCGGAGCGGTCGAGCTCAACGTCGCGCTGACGGCTCTCGTCATCGGCTCGGCGCTGCTGTTGCTCTCGGCCTTCTGGCACCAGGCGCGCCGGACCATCGTCCAGCCGTTGCCCGAATCCCTGCGTGAGCGGCTGCCCCTGATCGACCGGACGGTCGCTAGCCAACAAGCCGCATGAGACGGCGCTCGAGCGGGGCGAGAACGGGCTGAAGTTCGTAGCCCCGCTTGAGTACCATGCCCTGCTCGCCGACCAGGGCGAACGCCCCTTGCTTCAGCCGAAGCGAGGGGCGTTTCTCGATGCGGATCTCGGGCCGCTCGGAATGCCGGCGAAAGGCCGCGAACACCGCGACGTCGGGATCGATCCTCAGGGCATAGTCGCGCCAATGCCCGGCCGCGACCATGCGCCCATAAACGTCGAGGATGCGCATGAGCTCCTTGCGGTCGAAGCTGGCGATCGGGCGCCGGTCCCAGGGTGCCGGGAACGGCGCAATGACGCTCAAGCGCTTTTGGCCTTGGGCTGCGGCTGACGGGGCGCCTTGAGCACCTTCACTTCCTTCCGCAGCTGGTCGATCTCGCGCTCGAGCTCGGCAAGCCGCGCGCGCACCGGATCGACGTCCTCGCCGCACGGGGTGCCGTAAGGAAGGAAGCCCGGGCTGTAGTGGATCGAGTCGATGGGCACGGGCTTGGCCGGAATCCCGACGACCGTCGAATTCGGCGCAACGTCCTTGGTGACCACAGAATTGGCGCCGATCTTGGCCCCCTCGCCGACCTCGACGGGTCCGAGCACCTGAGCGCCCGAGCCGATCACGACCCCATTGCGTAGCGTCGGGTGGCGCTTGCCGCCGACACCCGTCGTCGGGTTGGTCCCGCCGAGCGTGACATGCTGGTAGATGGTCACGTCGTCGCCGATCTCGGCACTTTCGCCGATCACGCTGAAGCCGTGATCGAGGAAGAAGCGCTTGCCGATCTTCGCGCCGGGATGGATGTCGATGCTGGTGAGGAACCGCCCGAGGTGATTGACCAGGCGGGCGAGGAAGAACAGCCGGCCCTCCCACAGCCAATGAGCGATGCGATGGAGCCCGAGCGCGAGGACGCCCGGATAGAACAATACGTCCCAGCGCGAACGCGCCGCGGGATCGCGCGATTTGACGGAGTCGAGATATGCGATGAGGCCGGACTGCAAGCTTGAACCCTTTTGCCGTTGGCCACACAATTTAATTCGGAGGCGAGGCAAATTCCAGCGGGGACGAAAGCGCATCCCGACGGGAGACGCTTGCCGAAACCGCGGGCTTTGGGCAGAGCGCTGCGCGCAACAGGGTAAACCACAGCATTTTCATGCGTTTCCATCACTCGGACTAGCGGAGAGTGAGCATCTTCTTCTCCGCCTACAACCCGCTCTATTCGCTGGCCGGTTTCCTGGTCGGCATGCTCGTCGGCCTGACCGGCGTCGGCGGCGGCTCGCTGATGACGCCGCTGCTGGTGCTGCTGTTCGGCTTCCATCCCTCGACCGCGGTCGGCACCGACTTGCTCTATGCCTCGGTGACCAAGAGCGTCGGCACCGCGGTCCATCACAAAGGCCAGACGGTCGATTGGAAGATCGTGGGCGGGCTGGCGACCGGCAGCGTTCCGGCGGCGCTCGTCACCCTGTTCGTGATGAGCCGCGTCGGTGCGACCACGGCGCACAGCCCGCTGGTCCTCAACCTGTTGCTCGGCTGCGCGCTGCTGCTCACCAGCTTCGCGGTGTTTTTCCGCCCGTGGATCATCCGCTTTGCCGGCCTACACCTCGAGGCGATGGACGAAGCTCGGGTCCGCCGGCGGACGATCATCCTCGGAGTCATCCTGGGCGTGCTCGTCTCGATCACCTCCGTCGGCGCGGGGGCGCTCGGAACGACGGCGCTGCTGATCCTCTACCCCAAGCTTCCGGTGGCGCGGATCGCGGGCAGCGACATCGCCCACGCGGTCCCGCTGACGCTGATTGCCGGCATTGGCCACTGGTTGATGGGTTCGGTCGACTTCACGCTGATGGGCGCGCTGCTGATCGGGTCGATCCCCGGGATCATCGTCGGCAGCCTGCTCGGCAGCCGCTCGTCCGACGCGGTCCTGCGCCCGATCCTGGCGGTGACACTTCTGGTCGTGGCGGTGCGCCTTCTGCTCGCCTGAGCTGGCTCCAATCGAGCGGGTGGATTATAGACGGCATCCATAATCGGATTCGCCAATCAATGATCGTCCACCAGCCGACCATCAAGCAGCTCCAATATCTCGTCACATTGCGCGAGCACGGGCACTTCGGCCGCGCCGCCGACGCCTGTTACGTGACCCAGTCGACCCTGTCCGCGGGCCTGCGCGAGCTGGAGACGCTTCTAGGCGTCACCCTGGTCGAGCGGACTCGTCGCGTGGTCCGCTTCACCGCGCTTGGCGAGAAGGTCGCGGACAAGGCGGTGCGGGTGCTGCGGGAGTCCGAGGAGTTGGCCGAGCTGGCGCGGGCCGAGGGCCGGCCGCTGCACGGTGAGCTGCGCATGGGCGTCATCCCGACGATCGCGCCGTTCCTGCTCCCGGCCATGCTGCCCCGGCTGCGGCGCGAATGGCCGAGCTTGCGCCTGTACCTGCGCGAGGAGACCAGCCAGGCGGCGTGCGAGGCGCTTCATCGCGGTCAGCTCGATTGCGTGCTCCTGGCCCTCCCCTACGCCTGCGGCGACGTCGACCGCGCGCCTTTGTTCGAGGACCCGTTGTTCGTCGCCTACCCGCGCGGCGAAGCGCCCGGCGACACGGTCGTCGATGTCGGCGCGATCGACGAAAGTCGGATGCTGCTGCTCGAAGACGGGCATTGCCTCAAGGACCATGCGCTGTCGGCGTGCAACCGGCCGGACTTGCGCGCCCACGCGGCGATGATGGGAACGTCGCTACACACCCTGGTGCAGATGGTCGACAATGGCCTCGGCCTGACGTTCATCCCGGCGATCGCGATCGAGGCGGGCATTCTCGACGGCACGGAAGTCGATGCCAGGCCACTGCGCTCGGCGCACAGCTCGCGCGAGATTGCCCTGATCTGGCGCCGCTCGAGCCCTCGGGAGAGCGAATTCCAGATGCTCGCGACCGCCCTTCGGCAGATTATCGCCGACGTCGTCCCGCGGAGCTCCGCCCAAACGCGCCTCGCGCCGGTGCCCGAACTCGCCTGAACTGGCCGCGGCGCTCCGAGGGAGTGGAGGGAGGCGGAGCGCCGCGGCGGCGGAAGCTTACTTGGCCATTTCCGGCTGCCTCGCCTGGGCCTGCGGCGCTCTACCGTTCGCACGCAGATCGAACCGGTCGGCGTTCATGACCTTGGTCCAGGCGGCGACGAAGTCCTTCACGAACTTCTCCTCGCTGCCTTTCTCGGCATAGACCTCGGCGGTCGCGCGGAGCTGGCTGTTCGACCCGAAGATGAGGTCGGTCCGGGTCGCGCGCCATTTCTCCTGCCGGCCGCCGCGGTCGCGGCCGATGAATTCCTCGTCCCCGCTCCCGTCGACCACTTCCCAGAAGGTGTCGTTGTCGAGCAGGTTGACGAAGAAGTCGTTGGTCAGCTGCCCCTTGCGGCTGGTGAAGACTCCGAGCGGGGCGTCCTTGTAGTTGGCGCCGAGCACGCGGAGCCCGCCGAGCAGCACGGTCATCTCAGGCGCCGAGAGGCCGAGCAGTTGGGCGCGGTCGATCAGCAGCTCCTCGGTGCGGACCGAATGCTTGGTCTTGAGGTAGTTGCGGAAGCCGTCCGCCGCGGGCTCCATCACCTCGAAGCTTTCGGCGTCGGTCCATTCCTGGGTCGCGTCGCCGCGCCCGCCGGTGAACGGAACCGCGACGTTGAAGCCGGCGTCCCTCGCCGCTTTCTCGACCGCCGCGGTGCCGGCGAGGACGATGGCGTCGGCCATCGACAGGCCGCCGCGCAGTTCGTCGATCTTCGCGAGCAGGCGGCCGAGCTCCTCGGGCTCGTTGACCGCCCATCCCTTTTGCGGGGCAAGGCGGACGCGGGCGCCATTGGCGCCGCCGCGGAAGTCGGACTTGCGGAAGGTCGATGCGGAGGCCCAAGCCGCCTTGACCAGCTGGCCGACGCTGAAGCCGGCGTCGAGGACCTTGCCCTTGAACGCCGAAATGTCACCGTCCGAAGGCCGCGTGCCGGCCGGCACCGGGTCCTGCCAGATCAGGTCTTCCGAGGGTACTTCCGGCCCGAGGTAGCGGACCTTCGGGCCCATGTCGCGGTGGGTGAGCTTGAACCAGGCCCGCGCCCAGGCGTCCTTGAACGCTTCATGGTCGTTGCGGAACTTCTCCGAAATGACCCGGAACTCGGGATCCATCTTCAGCGCCATGTCGGCCGTGGTCATCATCGTCGGCACGCGCTTTGAGGGATCGTGGGCCGCCGGCGCCATGTCTTCCTCGCGCTGGTTGACCGGCTGCCACTGCTGCGCGCCCGCCGGGGACCGCACGAGCTCGTAGTCATAGTCGAGCAGGAGCCGGAAATAGTTCTCAGACCATTGGGTCGGGGTGTTGACCCACGAACCTTCGATGCCGCTGGTGATGGTGTGCTGACCGACGCCGCTCTCGAACGAGCTCGACCAGCCGAGGCCTTGCAGCGCGATGTCGGCACCTTCCGGTGCCGCGTCGACCAGGCTCGGATCGCCCGCGCCGTGCGCCTTGCCGAACGTGTGGCCGCCGGCGGTCAAGGCGACGGTCTCCTCGTGGCTCATCGCCATGCGCTCGAAGGTGATCTTGATGTCGCGCGCGGACTGCAGCGGGTCGGGATTTCCGCCCGGGCCTTCGGGATTGACGTAGATCAGGCCCATCTGGATTGCGGCGAGGGGGTTCTCGAGCTCGAGCTCCTCCTCAGGAAGGATGCGCGTCTTGTTCTCGGGATGCCCGACGAATTGCTCCTCGGTACCCCAATAAACGTCACGCTCCGGCTCGAATACGTCGGGCCGGCCGCCGCCAAAGCCGAAGGTCGGGCCGCCCATGCTCTCGATCGCGACATTGCCGGCGAGGATGAAGAGGTCGGCCCAGCTGATGTGCTTGCCGTATTTGCGCTTGATCGGCCACAGCAGGCGGCGCGCCTTGTCGAGGTTGCCGTTGTCGGGCCAGCTGTTGAGCGGAGCGAAACGCTGCTGCCCGCTGTTGGCGCCGCCGCGCCCGTCGGCGGTGCGATAGGTCCCCGCGGCATGCCACGCCATGCGGATCATGAACGGGCCGTAGTGTCCGTAATCGGCCGGCCACCACGGCTGGCTGTCGGTCATCAACGCGGTCAGATCCGCCTTGAGCGCCTGGTAGTCGAGCTGATTGAAGGCCTCCGCATAATCGAAGTCCTCGCCCATCGGGTCCGGCGAGACGCCGCTTTGGCTCAGGATGTCCAGCGGCAGGGATTCGGGCCACCAGTCGCGGTTCGTGCGGCCGAGGAGCGAGCGCACCGTCACTGGCCGGTCCACCGGACAGCCACCCATTTCACCGGTTTTCGCGTCCATGATTCGCCTTCCTCCTGAAGATTGGTTCAGCAGGCGCGTAGGCGGCCATGGTTGGCGACGGAAACGATTAAACTTCGTCAGTCAGACGCGGAAAATCGATTAATCGCTTCAGTCCATGTGGCGAAGGCCGATCCGCAGATAATCATATCCGGTGACCAGTGTCAGCCCCGCGGCGAACCAGAGGGAGACGATGCCGACGAGGTGGACCCACGGCGCGTGCGGAACGGCGCCGCCCAGGATCAAAGCCCCGAGCGCAACCATCTGGAAGGTCGTCTTCCATTTCGCGAGCGCGCTGACCGGGATCGAAATGCGCAGCTCGGCGAGGAACTCGCGAAGGCCCGACACGATGATCTCGCGCAGCAGGATGACCAGCCCGGGGATGATGTGAAGGCCGGCGATCTCCGGCACCGGATTGGCCTTGCGGCTCGAGATCAGCATCACCAGCACGGCCCCGACCATGATCTTGTCGGCGATCGGGTCGAGGAACTGGCCGAGCCGCGAGATGCGCCCCTGCGCCCGCGCAAGGTAGCCGTCGAAATAATCGGTGATCCCGACGATGCAGTAGAGGACGAAGGTCACCGCATAATCGAGCGGCGCCGGACGCCACAGCAGGAAGACGAGGATCGGGACCGCGAAGATCCGCGACAGCGTCAGGATATTGGGCAGCGACAGCATCTCTGGACGGGCAGCGTTATAGCGTTTGGCGGCTTGGGCAAAGCTGGCTATGCCAGACACTTATCCCCATGGCAGCCCCCGCGCCCCAGCCTTGATCCAGAACGTCACCCACCTGCTGCGCGCGCGGCGGTTCCTGCCGCTGTTCTCGACGCAGTTCCTCGGCGCGTTCAACGACAGCCTGTTCAAGCAGGCGGTCGTGCTGTTCGTCACCTACCAACTCTATTCCAACCCGGCGAAGGAGTTTCAGTTCAGCGCCATCGCGCAGGGCCTGTTCATCCTGCCGTTCTTCCTCTTCTCGGCGCTTTCGGGGCAACTGGCGGACGATCATGACAAGGCGCGGCTGATCCGGATTATCAAGCTCGCCGAGATCGGAATCATGATCGTCGGCGGCGCCGGCCTGATGCTGGCCAATATCCCGGTGATGCTGGCCGCCGTCGGCCTGATGGGCGTGCACTCGACCTTCTTCGGGCCGATCAAATACGCCATCCTTCCGCAGCATCTGCAGAAGGACGAGGTGCTTGGCGGAACAGGGCTCGTGGAAGCGGGCACCTACATCGCGATCCTGCTTGGGACGATCCTTGCCGGATTTCTCGCTCCACGGCCGGAATATGTCGCCGGCGCTGTCCTTTGTTTCGCCATGCTCGGCTATCTTGCCGGACGCCAGGTTCCTCCTGCCCCGCCTTCGGCGGAACGCATCTCCTTCAACTGGCACATCATCCACGCATCGATCGAACTGGTGCGCGGAACCATGCACATCCGGCGCCTGTTCCTTGCGATCCTTTCGATCAGCTTCTTCTGGGCAATCGGCTCGGTGCTAATCGCGATCTTCCCCGCGCTGGTGAAGAATTACCTCGGCGCCGACGAGCGCGTCGTGACCATGTTCACCGCTATATTTTCGATCGGCATCGCGATCGGTTCGGTCGCCATCAACCGTATGTTGAAAAGCCAGGTGTCGGCGCGCTTCGCCCCCGGCTCGGTGATCGCCATGGGCGCTTTCGTTCTGCTCTTCTATTTTGTCGCTTTGTCGTGGCACCGCCACGGAACGGGGATCACGACGCTGACCAGTTTCGTCGCGCATCCCAGCGCCGCGCTGATGATCCTCGCCCTGCTAGGCGTGGCGGTGACGGGCGGCATGTTCGTGGTCCCGCTTTATGCTTTCCTGACGACGACCGTGCCGAAGTCGGAGACCTCGCGCACGGTGGGTGCGAACAACATCGTCAATAGCGGGGCAATGGTCGCCGGCCTGCTCCTTTCGATCGGCCTTGGGTTCCTGGGTGTCGGCCCGGCGCATCAATTGCTGCTGGTTGCGGCGATGTGCATCATTTCGGCGTGGCTCGGCTGGAAGCTCCACCTCGCCTGCGACTGATCTCAGCCGATCAGGATCGAGACGAACAGGAATCCGCCGAAGAAGGTGAGCGCAAACAGCTTGAGATCATCACTCAGCCGCGCCTTGGCGGGCATCGCCGCGACGACCGCCATCGGACGCCGGCCAAAACGGCGCGGGTCGGATGCATAGGCTGGACGAGCGAGCTGCATGGCAAATCCTTAACGCGGCTTTTACCATGTTCACAACTCCGCATTTGGACAAACGGGGGCGCCCGTCCCGTGACGGGACAGAGCCAGGTTTACCTATCGTTTTGAAGTCAGCCGTGAGCAGCGTTGGACGCGTTCGGCAGCGGCAGCTCGTTTGCGCGCCGGCGGTCTTCGAGCAAGCCGCGAGCTTCCTCGGCCGGCATCGGCTTTCCAAAATACCAGCCCTGGCCGATTTCGCAGCCGAGGCTGACGACGGCCTCGAACGCGCCTTCGTTCTCGATTCCCTCGACGCACACCGGCACGGACAATGCCCCCGCCAGCGTCGTCACCGCGCGGATGATCGCCATGCTCTCCCGCTTGGCGTGGATGTTGGCGACGAAGCTGCGGTCGATCTTGATGATGTCGAAGGGCAGCGACTTGAGGTGCGAGAGCGACGAGAAGCCCGTCCCGAAATCGTCGAGCGCTAGGCGCACGCCCTGGTTCTTGAGGCTGGTGACGATCGAGCGCGCGAGGTCCATGTCGGCGAACAGCGAGCTTTCGGTGATCTCGACCACCAGCCGGTCGGCGGGGAAAGCGGTTTCGGAGAGAATGCGCACGATCCGTTGCGCCAGCCAGCTGTCGGCCAGCTGCGTCGGCGAGATGTTGACCGAAATCTTGATGGACGGGTCCCATGATGCGGATTCGCGCAGCGCTTCGGAAATCACCTGCTCGGACAGGCGGCCGATCAGGCCGATCTCCTCCGCCACCGGAATGAAGACGTCGGGGCCGACGACTCCCGAAAGCGCGTGGTGCCACCGGGCGAGGACCTCGAAGCCGACGATCTCGCCAGTCGCGAGGTCGACCTGCGGCTCGAAATAGGGAACGAACTGGTGGTGATCGAGCCCGTAGCGGATGCCCTGCTCAATCTCCCCTTGCGCGATCAGCGCGCGCTCCATCCCGGCGTCGAACCAGACCGGCCGCGCGACGCGGCCGTTGCGGGCATGGTCCATGGCGATGTCGGCGCGCCGCAACAGGTCCGGGATGCGGACCTCCGATGCCGCAACCGACGCGATGCCGGCAAACGCGCCGACCTGCATGATCCGCTCGTCGATCACGAACGGCCGAGTGACGGCATGGAGGATGGTCTCGGCATATTCCTCGGCCCTGCCGTTCTCCTGCGGCGTCAGCGCGAGCGCAACCGCGAATTCGTCGCCGCTCAGGCGGGCGATTACCGGATCGGGCCCAAGCTCGGCCACAAGTGCATCGGCAATGCATTTCAGCAGGCGATCCCCGGTCTCGTAACCGTGCTGATCGTTGATCGTCTTGAAGCGGTTGATCTGCAGCGAGATGATGACGAAATTGTCGCCCCGGTCGGCCGCTTCCGCGCACAGCTCGGCGGCGCGGTCGGCGAAGCCTTTGCGGTTATAGAGGCCGGTGACGAAGTCGGTCGTCGCTAACACGACCGCGCGATGCTCCTGCTCGGCGCGCATCTCGGCCTCGTGCTGCAGGTCGACGTATCGCCGCCAGCCGAACAGGATCAGCGCGACATTCAGGGTCAGCGCGGTGCTGGCGATGCGGATCTCGCGTCCGAAATCCTCACCCGCGAAGCGCAGGTTGTGGAAGAAGGTGTTGCCGTTCCAGATGAGCAGCAGGACGGCGGAAATCAGGATGGCAAGGACCATCGCGTCGCGCCGCGCGCTGACCAAACGCGAAGTCGACGAGACCGTCTCGACAGGGGCGTCGGAGCCAGACACGCAACCGAATTAGTCGATTACGCTTAATAAATTACTGTCCAAAATGGAGACGTTTTCGCAGCTGGCCGCGACCGGCGGAGAGGTGCCCTAGCTGCGCTTTGGATCGCCACGCTCGCCTGTCTCCCGGACAGGCCGCGCTTGAGCATCGTCCTCGGACGTCCCTCGGACATCCTGCGGGCTATGCTGGTGCGGACGGCGGGACTCGAACCCGCACGCCCTTAGGGGCAGAAGATTTTAAGTCTCCAGCGTCTACCGGTTCCGCCACGTCCGCATGAGGAGCGGAGCATCATAATTCGGCGTAGGCCGCTTCCTGGAGGTTCAGGCGCTCGCGCATTTCCTTGCCCGGCTTGAAGTATGGCACGCGTTTGGCGTTGACCGAGACCGATTCACCGGTGCGCGGATTGCGCCCGACGCGCGCATCGCGCTGGCGGGTCGAGAAGGCGCCGAAGCCGCGCAGCTCGACGCGGCCGCCCTTGGCGAGCTGGTCGGTGATGGAATCGAAGATGGCGCTGACCACGCCTTCCACCTCGCGCTGGGTGAGGTCGGGAAAGTCGGTGCACAGCTGTTGCACCAGTTCGGAACGGATCATCGGCATCCCCGCGTTGAGCTTGAGACCAATCCCGGAACTCCCCATCACGCGTGCCGGGACGGCTTGCGCCGGAAGCTGTCAGGAAACCTCTTCCGGCGCAAGCGGGATTTAAGCGGCATTTCGTAAAAGAAATGCCGCGTTTCCCGTTACTTCTTCTTCTTTGACGGCTTCTCGGCGGTTTCCGCTTCAGCGCCGGCTTCGGCCATTTCGCCTTCGTCGGCCTTTTCCGCCTTGGCGGCCTTGGCCGCCTTCGCCGGCTTCTCGGCTTTTTCAGCCTTGGCCGGCTTCTCGGCGGTTTCCGCTTCAGCGCCGGCTTCGGCCATTTCGCCTTCCTCGGCCTTTTCCGCCTTGGCGGCCTTGGCCGCCTTCGCCGGCTTCTCGGCTTTTTCAGCCTTGGCCGGCTTCTCGGCGGCTTCCGCCTTCGGCTTGGCCGCCTTGGACTGGGCTTCCTTCAGCGCCTGTCCGAGAATGTCCCCGAGCGA
>Ga0207678_10002772_pt1 | contig 15869 bp, 13 predicted proteins | sample KBSC63metaG_FD_184319 | JGI IMG/M metagenome (GOLD analysis project Ga0207678, IMG submission 184319) | Corn rhizosphere microbial communities from Kellogg Biological Station, Michigan, USA - KBS C6-3 metaG (SPAdes) (version 2) | ecosystem: Host-associated > Plants > Roots > Rhizosphere > Soil ...
GACCGCCACCGGGACGATCGGCGAGCCGGTCCGGAGCGCGACCTCGACGAACCCGCCGCGGCCGAAGCGCTGCAGCCGGTAGCGCTCGGCGAACGGCTTGCCGGTCCCCTTCACCCCCTCCGGGAACACCATCATCAACCCGTCGTCACGAAGGATCCTGGTCGCGTTGTGCGGACTCGCCGGGACGCCGCCGACCTTGCGCATGAAGGCGGAGAGGAACGGCAGCGAGAAGGCCCAGTCGAGGACCATGAACCGCGGCCAGCGCGGCAGCGGGTGCTCCTTCATGATCGCGCCGGTGATCATCGACGCATCGAACGGGAACAGCGACCCGGCGTGGTTGGAGACGAGCATCGCCCGCCCGTGTGCCGGGACGTTGCCGACGCCGGCGGCATCGACCCGCCACCACTGGTCGTAGAGCAGCTCGAAGAACGGGTAGGCGGCCTCGGCGAACTCCTCGTCGAAGCCCCATTCGTCCTCGTGGTACTCGCCGCGCAACCGCCGCGCCATCCGCTCGACGGCGTCGCGAAGCGCCTTCGGGAGGTCGGCGGAGGCGGCCTCCGCGGCGGCGACCGGATCGAGACCGCCGTCGACGGCGGTCCGGACGCTGCGCAGGAAGCGCACCCCGTAGTCGGGGATCGAGGCGGCCGGGGCGGTGGCGCTCACCGCGCCCCCGCGATCCGGTCGAGGACGGAGCCGACGCCGATCGCCGGGACGAGCCGGAGGCCGCGGTCGGCGGCGGCGAAGTCGCGGATCGCCGCGACGGCGTCGAAGCGCGGCTCGTAGCCGAGCTCGGTCCGCAGTCGCGCGTTGTCGACGCCGCGGCCGTAGCGGAGCAGGCGGACCGCGTCGCCGTAGAGACTGCCGGCGCCGAGCCGATCGCCGAGCCGCGCCATCGCCGGGCCGAACAGCGGATGCGGGATCGGCATCTGCGGGCGCTCGATCAGCCGCAGCGCCCGCGACAGCGAGATCGAGCCGCTCGGCGCGACGTTGACCGCGCCGCGGATCGGGTTCATCGTCGCCGCGTGCAGCGCTCCGGTCGCGTCGTCGGCATGGACGAGCTGCAGGCGCGGGTCGAAGCCGAGCTGGGTCGGGACGACCGGCAGCGACAGGTAGTGCGCGATCGGGGCGTCGAGCCCGGGGCCGATCTCGGGCTGGTAGCGGAGCATGCAGCAGGTCAGGCGGCTGTGGCGGCGGGCGAAGTTCGCGAAGTAGCCCTCGAGCTCGCCGATGTCGCGCTGGAACCGGGTCCGGAGCGGGAAGTCGTTGGCCATCGACTCGGTGAAGAACGAGGGGCCGGTGGGCTCGCAGCCGTAGATCGCCGCGGAGCCGCGGAGCACGACCCGCTCCAGCGACGCCGTCCGCTCGCAGGCGGCGAGGAGCTGGAGGGTGCCGATCACGTTGATGTCGTGGAGGGCCCGCTGCGGCTTCCCCGGCTCCGGATACCAGAGGATGCCGGTGTGGACGAGCGTGTCGGCGCCGGTCGACGGCAACAGCCGGGCGAGCAGCGGGTTGCGGATGTCGGCCTCGAGGAACTCGGTCCGCTCGAGCTGCGCGAGCGGCGGGGTCGTATCGAGGCCGATCACGTGCTCGACGCCGGGATCGCGCTCGAGACGGAGCGCGAGCTCGGTTCCCCAGTGGGTTCCGACGCCGGCGATCAGTATCCGGCGCCCCGCGCCCATTTAATCCCTTGGATCCCCTTGCTCATCGGGTTCCAGCGGACTATCCTCAACCTCAGGTAGAGGCTCAGACTCAGCGTGAGATCCTTCCAGGGCGGCGATCCGGCCCTCGATGCCGGCCAGCCGCTCCTCGATCCGCTCGAGGCTCTCGCGATCGGCGGTGCGGAGCTCGCCGATCGCCTCGGCGAGGCGGGCGGTCGCCGTTTCGCGGCGCCTCGTGACCTCCTCGCGGGCGCTCTGGCCGCGACGGACCACGTCGTCGAGGAGCTCCTGGGCCCGCTCGCGGGTCCCGGTCGCCGACTCGGCCGTCGCCGCGAGCGTCTTCTCGACCGCGCTTCGCAGCGCTTCCCCGACCGCTTCCGGTGCGGACGCGGACGACTCTCTGCCGGCTTCGCTCACGCCCCAAGCTTAGGGTCTCGATGGTGGGGCCGGGGCGTAGCGGCCGCGGCCGACCACTATCTTCGCGCCGCCATGCCCTTCTACCTGCGACCGAGCGCTCCGACCGCGGCCGACGCGCTGATCTGCGGCGACCCGGCCCGGGCGCTCGCGATCGCCCAGCACGTCCTCGTCCAGCCGCGGATGAGCAACCACAACCGCGGGCTCTGGGGCTACCACGGGGAGACCCCGCAGGGTCGCCCGCTGACAGTTCAGGCGACCGGGATCGGCGCCCCGAGCGCGGTCGCGGTCCTCGCCGAGTCGATCGAGCTCGGCGTCCGGCGGCTGATCCGGATCGGCACCTGCTCCGGTTCCGGCGACCCGCACGCGCTCGGCGCCGCCGTCGTCGCCGCGATCGCGACCGCCGCCGACGGGACCAGCCGGCTGCTCGGCGCCGGCGCTGAGACCCGTCCCGACCCCGTCCTCACCGCCGCGCTCTCCGAGGCGGCGGCGATCGGGACTGCGCCGGTCAAGAGCTCCGATCTGATCCCCGGCCGCGACGGCCTCGGCGGCGACGCGTCGCCCGGGCTCCACGATCTGCAGACGGCGGCGGTCTTCGCCCTCGCCGCTCGGCGGGACGTCCCGGCCGCCGCCGCGCTCGTCGTCCGCAGCCGCGACGGCCGCCCGCTCGAGGACGAGCCGCTCGACGCGGCGCTGCTCAGCCTCGCCGACGCCGCCGTCGCCGCCCTCCAGGCGACCTCGACCTGAGGTCGAGACTGAGCCCACTCCGATTGGGAAGGCTGAACGGCCTGGTCGAGGGTTCGACCGAGTGGACCCGACCCGTGTTTGGGCCGGTCAGCCCGGGGGGCCCCGGCGCCGCAACCGGTCGACCTCGTCCTCGAGCGCCTCGACCCGGTCGGACAGCGCCCGGACGCGCCGGGTCAGCCGCTCGAGATCGCCGGCGCTGGAGACGTCGATGGCGTGCAGCGCGGCGCGCTGGGCTCCGGCCGCTCGCTCGCCGGCGCCGAGGGCCTTGCCGAGGGCCTGGCTGAAGAGCGGGTTCTCGAGCAGGCTCTGGGCGAGATCGCCGATCACCTCCTCGCCGCGGGAGCGAATCCCGCCCCCGCTTTCGGCGGCGTCGCTCATCGCCGGTTCCCGCTGCTTCGGCTCATTGCCGCACGGTAGCCGATCGGCACTCGGGAAGCGGCTTGCAGCGCGGCTCTCAGGCTCGAATGGGATACTGCCGATGGGTTCCAGGTGATGGGGCGGAGCAAAGACCAGGAGACCCCGCCGGGGTCCTCCGTTGCGGGCGTTCGTTGTCCGTTGCATTCCGCTGCCGAGATGGTTAGTTTTTTGCCTGCTCTTGGAGAGGTCGGCTTCCAGCAGGCAGGGCTGAGCGAGTCTCAAGGCAAGGGTGTATGGGAATGAGGAACCGCCTCGTAATCACACTGGTGCTCGGAACGCTTCTCGCGGTGCTCGCGGCGGGCGCCGTCGGCGCGCAGTCGACCGGGGTATCCGTCGACCTCCCGGGCGGCGGCACCGTCGATCCCGGCCAGGCGCTTCCGGCGTGCTCGAACCTTCGCGACGACGACGGCGACGGCCTCGTCGACCTCGGCGACCCGGGCTGCTCGAACCCTCTAGACGGGGATGAGACCAATGCGGCGCCGCCGACGACCACGACCACCACCCCGCCGACGACGACGACCCCGCCGAGCACCACGACCACGACCCCGCCCTCTTCGACGACCGACTCGACGACCTCGACCACCGACGACGTCCCGCCGCCCCGGGACAACCCCTCCGACCTCCCCGGCAATGACCCGTTCAAGGGCGGCGACAAGGGTGGCCGCTCGTTCTCGGTCGGGAACCCGGACGGCGGCAAGGGCGGTGGCGATATGGGCGGGTCCGGCGAGTCGGACGACCCGAACTCGATCCCGACGCCGGAGATCCGCCGGCCCGACGGGGCGCCGACCAACTCGAATCCGACGGTGACGATCGGTGACACCGGCGCCGCCCCGATCGGGGTCCCCAACTTCGTGATCGAGCAGTTCTCGATCCCGCCCTTCCTGCTCCCGATCTACCAGGCCTGCGGCACCCAGTACGGGGTCCCGTGGGAGGTCCTCGCCTCGATCAACCGGATCGAGACGGCGTTCGGGACGAACCTGAACGTCTCGACCGCCGGCGCGCTCGGCTGGATGCAGTTCATGCCCGCGACCTGGGACATGTACGGCGTCGACGCCAACAACGACGGCCGCAAGGACCCCTACAACCCGGTCGACGCGATCTGCGCCGCGGCCCGCTACCTGAAGGCCGCCGGGGCCGAGGACGACCTCTACCAGGCGATCTTCGCCTACAACCACGCCGACTGGTACGTCGACGAGGTCCTCCTCTACGCCAAGCAGTACGGGAACCTCCCGAGCGGCCTCGTCGACTCGCTCGTCGGGCTCACCGAGGGCGCCCACTTCCCGGTCGCCGCGAAGTCGCGCTACGCCGACGACATCTCCGAGCGCGACGCGATCAAGCGCGCCGCCCCGAGCCCGGCGACGAGCGGCAACGCCGCCGACGTGATCAGCGACTCGCCGACTCGGCGCGGCATCGACATCTACTCGAAGGACGGCGCCCCGGTGGTCGCGGTCAACGACGGGATCATCACCAAGATCGGCCAGAGCAAGCAGCTCGGCCGCTTCATCGTTCTCCGCGACGCCTACGGCAACAAGTACACCTACGCGGGCCTCGGCAAGATCGCGAAGGCGATCCCGGTTCCGAAGCAGCACTCGCTGACCGCCAAGGACTTCGACCTGATCACGCCCGGCCAGGGCGACCAGAAGCCGAAGGTGTCGGCCTCGGAGACGACGCGCCAGCAGACGATCCACAACGAGGCCGAGACCGGTCCCGGCGTCGGCAAGGACAAGGCCGAGAAGGGTGACTCGGGCGGCAAGAGCAGCGGCGACACGAAGCAGCGCCGCGGCGGCTCCGGCGGCTCGGCCCCGTCCGGTTCGGGCGGCGTGAGCGACGCCGGCCGCGCCGACAGCACCGAGACGGCCGGCACCAACACCGAGGACAGCCGCGACCGCCTCTTCGCGCTGCCCGGCCGTAAGGAGAACGACGGCAACGGCAACGGCGGCGGCAAGGGCCTCGGCGCCGAGGTCGACGACCTGCTCGGCCGCGGGATGCCGGGCTACGAGACCTTCAAGTCCTACTTCTCGGGCGTCCTCCAGTTCGACTCGAAGACGATGGACACCGCTCCGCTCCGCAAGGGCTCGAAGGTCGTCGGCGGCACGATCATCGGCGAGGTCGGCCAGACCGATCCCGACGTTGCGCCCCACCTCCACTTCGAGATCACCCCGACCGGACGCGGCGCCCACACGATCGACCCGAAGCCGATCCTCGACGGCTGGAAGCTGCTCGAGGCGACCGCGATCTACCGCGCCGCCGGCAAGAACCCGTTCGACGATCAGGCATCGGTCGGGCAGGTGCTGCTCGCGTCGAAGTCGCAGCTGCAGCGCCAGGTGCTCTCCGATCCGCGCCTCGAGATCTACTCCTGCGGCCGCCAGGACATCGCCACCGGCCAGATCGACCGCCGCGTCCTCGCCGTGCTCGAGTACCTGGTGGCACGCGGTTACCGGCTGACGATCACGTCGCTCAAGTGCGGCCACAGCATCATGACCACGTCCGGCAACGTCAGCGCCCACTCGACCGGCGACGCCGTCGACATCGCGATGGTCAACGGGATCCCGATCTACGGCAACCAGGGCAAGGGCTCGATCACCGAGGCCGTGATCAACGACCTGCTGAAGCTGCAGGGCTCGATGGAACCGGCCCAGATCATCTCGCTGATGGAGATGGGCGGGCCGACGTTCGCGATGAGCGATCACGACGACCACATCCACGTCGGCTACACCCCGGACGGCACCGACAACGCCGGCAAGCCGCTGAGCATGCTGAAGCCCGGCCAGTGGGACAAGCTCCTCGACCGGATCTCCGAGCTCGACCAGCCGACGGTGCCCGTCAAGCCGTCGCAGTACTCGCTGCCCGCCAAGAAGGGCGACAAGGCGAGCAACGCCCACATCGGCGAGTAACGATCCGGTCGCCGTCCTGGCCGCTCCGCCCCTTCTCCCGTTCGCCCAGTTAGATCTGCCCGGCAGGCTCGGCCCCGGCGACGGCCGCTACCTCGTCCGGCCGCCCGGCGGCGAGGAAGCCGAGCCCGACGTGCTCGTCCTGACGACCCTCGGCGCTCCCCGATCCGCCCCGCGCCTGCGGCGCGGCAGGCCACAGCCGCTGGCCGACGTGCCCGGCGCCCCTCCCCTCCCCCTGACCCGGGTCACGCTGATCCGGCCGCGGCCGTTCGCCGACGAGGAATCCGCCGCCCGCTGGCTCCGCGACGTCGGTGCCGACCGCGACGTCTGGAGCCGCCTCGCCCGCGAGACGGCCGCGGAGCTGAACCGGCTGCTGCATGCCTACCGGACCGCCGCCGGTGATCCGCACGTCGCCGACGTCGATCCCGCTCGCGCCGTCGCGATCCGGTTCGGCTTCGGCAGCGGCGACGAGGTGGCCGACGGCCGCTGGAGCGCCGCCAGCGAGCTACCGGATCAGGAACGGCAACGGCTGATCCGTCGCGACTACGAGGCCCTGCGGCCGGAGGAGCGGGTGGCGGCGGTGCTCGGCGGCCGCGAGTCGGTCGCCGCCTGGGAGGACCTCGTCGTCCGCGCCCGCGGCGACCTCGACGCCGGCAGGCCCGGCGCCGCGGCGCTCGGCCTCCACGCGGCATTGCGGGCACTGGCCGCCTCCGGCGCCGATGTCGGAGCGGCGATCGACGCCGCGGCGACGGCCGAGCGCGATGTCCTCGCCGGCCGCGCGCCCGATCAGGACGCGCTCGCCGAGGCCCTGCAGGTCGCTGAGGTGGCGATCCGGCGCCGCGCTCGGGGCTGACGGGCGGCCGGCCGCTGCCCCTTGTTTCCTCAGCCGAGTGCGGCGAGGACGGCGAGCAGCTCCTCGGCCACGTCGCCGTCGAGCTTGACTGACGCCTCACGGTCGCAGGGCGTCGGCCCCTTGGTCACGATCGCGACGTCGCCGCCGTTCGCGAGAGTCAGCTCGGGCAGGCCGGCGGCCGGGAAGACCTCGAGCGAGGAGCCGATGCAGATCATCAGCTCGGCGCCGGCCGCTAGCTGGCGGGCCCGCTCGATCGCGGCGACCGGAAGCATCTCGCCGAACAGGACGACGTCGGGCTTGACGAGGCCGGGGCAGATATCGCAGACGGCGATCCCGCGGCCGTCGAAGAGCGCTTCGACCTCGTCGAGCCCGTAGCTGCGGCCGCAGGTGATGCAGCTCGATGTCGCGATCGAGCCGTGGACCTCGATCAGCTCGCGGGTCCCGGCGGCGCGGTGGAGGCGGTCGATGTTCTGGGTGACCACCGCGGCGAGGAGGCCTCGCCGCTCGAGCGTCGCCAGCGCCACGTGCGCCGGGTTCGGCCGCTTGTCGCCGAGCATGCTGAACCGGGGGCGGTAGAACTGCCAGAACCGCTGCGGATCGCGGCGGAAGGCGTCGATCGAGGCGACCTCGAAGGGATCGACGTTCGACCAGATCCCCTCGCCGGGCGTCCGGAAGTCAGGGATCCCGGACGGGACGCTGATCCCCGCACCGGTCAAGGCGACGGTCGAGCTCGAGCGGCCGATCAGCTCCGCGAGCTGCTCGGCCGCGCTTGTCCGGGCCGGGGCGGCTACTTGCCGCTCCACTTCGGCGTCCGCTTGCCCAGGAAGGCACCGATGCCCTCCTTGGCGTCCTCACTGAAGAACGCCGTGGCGAAGCCAGCCTTCTCGGCCTCGATTCCATCGTCGAGGTCGCCCTTGTGGGAGACCTTCTTGATCTGCGCGACCGCGATCGGCGCCTGCCCCGCGAGCTTGCGCGCGAAGGCGAGGGCCGTGTCGAACATCTCGTGGTCGGGTGCGATGTGGTTGACGAGGCCGACCTCGTAGGCCTCGCCGCCGGTGATCGCGTCGCCGATCAGGTTCATCTCGAGCGCCTTCTGCGGCCCCACCAACCGCGGCAGCCGCTGGGTGCCGCCGAAGCCGGGGATGATCCCGAGCTTCACCTCGGGCTGCCCGAAGACGGCCGATTCGGCGGCGATCCGGACGTCGCACGCCATCGCCAGCTCGCAGCCGCCGCCGAACGCCAGCGAGTTGACCGCGGCGATCGTCGCGATCCCCTCGGTGCCGAACTCGCGAAGCAGCGCGTGGCCGTCCTCGATCAGCTCGGCGCCGGAGCTCTCGTCCATCTTCGTGAACGCCTTGATGTCGGCGCCCGCCGAGTAGACGAGCGGGATCGATGACGCGATGACCATCGCGTGGATCGAGTCGTCGGCCTTGACCTTCTCCCAGACCGTGCGCAGGTCGACGATCACCTGTGGGCTGATCGAGTTCATGGGCAGGTTCGCGAGCCAGGCGATCGCGACGCCGCCGTCGCGGGTCTCGAGCTTGATCGTCTCGGTCTGATCGCCTTCGTCCGCCTGCGGGTAGGCGTAGAAGCCCTGGCCGGCCTTGGCGCCGAGCCGGCCCTGAGCGACGAGGCGCTTCAGCGTCACCGGGACCGTGAACCGGTCCGGGTGCTGCTCGGCGAGAGTCTCGAGCTTCTCGAGGATGACGTCGAGGCCCTCGACGTCCGCCTTCCAGAACGGCGGCAGCAGACCGCGACGCGGGTCGAGGCCGGCGCCGGCCATCATCCCGACGTCGATCTCGCGGACCGTGCAGACGTCCTCCTCGAGGATCAGGCAGGCCTCGACGAGCGCCTTCAGCGAGAACATCTCGACGAGCGAGTCGACGTCGGGGTCGGCGTCGCCCTCGATGTTCGGCTCGCCGTCCACGTAAGAGCCTTCGCCGCCGCTCTTCGCGCCGAGCTTGCCCTCGGCGACGAGCTTCTCCATGCCCGGGTGGACGTAGAAGCGGTCGCCGTAGGACTCGCGGAGGTGCTCGGCGACGTGGAGGACCGTGTCGAGGCCGAGGAAGTCGGTGAGGATGAACGGACCCATCGGCGCCGCGTTGGCGGCGGCGATGCCCTCGTCGATGCTCTTGATCGACAGGCCCTTCTCGTGCTGCTCGCGCCAGACCTCGGCGACCGAGGCGTTGAGGATCCGGTTGACGACGAAGCCGGGGACCTCGTCGCAGACGATCGGCTGCTTCTTGATCGCCTGGGCGAAGTTGAACGCCGTCGCGACCGTCTCGTCGGAGGTCTCCTCGCCGCGGACGATCTCGAGCAGCGGCATGATCGAGGCCGGGTAGAAGAAGTGGAAGCCGACGACCTTGTCGGGTCGCAGCGTCGCGTCGCCCATCTCGGTGATCGAGAGCGAGGACGTATTCGAGCTGATCACCGCATGACCCGGCGTCACGGCGTCGAGCTCGGCGAAGACCGACTGCTTGATCTCCATCCGCTCCGGAGCGGCCTCGATGACGAAGTCGACGTCTCCGAACGACGAGTATTCGGTCGTCCCCTCGATCCGGCCCATGACCTCCTCGAGGCGGGCGTCGGCCTGCTCCTGGGTCAGCTTCTCCTTGCCGACGAGCCTGTCGAGCTGGCCCTTGGTGACCTCGCGGGCCTTGTCGAGCCCGTGATCGACGAACTTCTGGTCGATGTCCTTGAGGACGACGTCGATGTCGGCCGCGGCGATCGCCTGGGCGATCTCACCGCCCATCGTGCCGGCGCCGACGACTGCAGCCTTGAAGACGAACATTCCGCTCCTAACGTGGGTCTGGGGGTCCGCAAGGCTACCCGTTCGCCTCGAGCCGAAGGGCGCCGAGCGAGCGCTCCAGCGAGCGTCGCATCTGGCTGCGGATGAAGAGCAGATCGGTGACCGGGGAGAGGATGCCGCCGCCCTTGATCTCGTACTCGAGGCGCTGGGTGACGCTCGTCAGGCGCTCGCCGCCGGGGACGATCGCGAACTCCGTCGCGAGCCGGCCGCGCGATTCCGGGTCCTCGTACCCGATCCGGTGCAGCGAGCGCGGCGCGTGGTCGAGTACGCGCTCGCGGACATGGCCGCGCCCGGCCGCGGTCGAGCGCCAGACGAGCTCGCCTCCCGGCTCCGGATAGCCGGCGGCGGAGACGACCGCGGCGAAGCCGTCCACCCAGGCCGGCCAGCGGTCGCGGTCGAAGTAGAGGTCCCAGACCTCGGCGAGGGCGGCCGGTATCTCGACCGACGCCTCAACCTTCGCCATAGATCTCGCGCTGGATCAGGCTGACTGTGCGGATCATCGATTCGAGGAAGGGAGCGAGCTCGTCGCGGAGCCGCTCGTATTCCTCGCGACCCGCGTCGGTGATCGAGTAGAAGCGTCTCGTCCGGCGGTCGGGGTGCTCCCAGCGACCGGCGATCAATCCGCGCTTCTCGAGCTGGCGGAGGAGCGGGTACATCGTGTTCGGGTTGACCGAGATCACGCCCTGCGTGATCGCCTCGATGTCCTCGATCAGGCGGTTGCCGAACGTCGGCTCGCGGCCGACGAGGTGGAGGACGAGGAGCGGGAAGACGTCGCGGCGGCGCAGTTCGCCGCCGAAGACGTCGGAGGCGCGGCCGGGCGCCCGCCGCCGCTTGCGGCTGCGCTCGGTCGCCCTCGTCGCCTCGGCGACCGCTTCCGCCATCGGCTTCGAATGACCATCGGCCATCGGGGCGACTATAGGCACTGGGATGACCGATCCCGCGCGTCCGGCAATGGGGCGTCGGTTGCAAAGCGCGTCCACGGGCCCGCCCGGGGCTCAAGCTCCGCCGCCCTGAGCCCGATACCGGCGGGTGCAGAGGTCGGTGGATCCGCCCGTAGGGCGCGCGCCAGAGAAGGAGCGTGACCAGGGCCAGCGAGGGCCCCGGGTGAGCGGTGAGACAAGACGTCGGGCCGGCCCACCGGTCGAATCCCCGATCTCTGCATAGATAACTGCGCGACTCGCGCGGCTCTGCCGCGCTCGACTGCTGGATGACCGCGCGACTCGCGCGGCTCCGCCGCGCTCGACTGCTTGCCGGTGGGCGAGATTACCCTTCAACGCGAAGGGCCGGGCAAAGCCCGGCCCTTCGTCGGCTAACGGTTGGGAGGGCCCGGCGGGCCTCGCCGGGGCCGCTGCCCGCCGGCCCGGCGGTTTACGCGGCGACGACCTCCTCGACGCCCTTGTCGTCGTCGTCCGTCTCCATGGCCTCGGGGATCCGCTCGTCGACGTTGCGGCCCATCAGGACCTCCTTGGCGATGACGAGGCGCTGGATCTGCGAGGTGCCCTCGTAGAGCTGCATGATCTTCGCGTCGCGCATGATCTTCTCGACCGGGTACTCCTTGATGAACCCGTAGCCGCCGTAGACCTGGACGGCGTCGGTCGCGACCTCCATCGCCGAGTCGGCGGCGAAGCGCTTCGCGTGCGAGGCCTCGAGCGTGTTGCGGAGGCCGTTGTCGAGACGGGAGGCGGACTGCCAGGTGAGCAGCCGGCCGGCCTCGATCTTGGTCGCCATGTCGGCGATCATGAACGCGACCGCCTGGTGCATGGCGATCGGCACGCCGAACTGCTGACGCTCCTTCGAGTACTCGCAGGCGAACTCGAAAGCCGAGCGGGCGATGCCGACGGCCATCGCGGCGACGCCGGGACGGGTCCGGTCGAGAGTCATCATCGCCAGCTTGAACCCCTTGTTCTCCTCGCCGAGCAGGTTGCCCACGGGGATCTCGGTCTCGTTGAACGTGACCGTGGCGGTGTTCGACGCGCGCTGGCCGAGCTTGTCCTCCTTCTTGTCGATCACGATCGTGTCGTCACGAGGGACGACGAAGGCGGAGATGCCGCGGTGGCCGGCGTCCTTGTCGGTCTTCGCGTAGACCGTGTACCAGTCGGCGTACTGGCCGTTGGTGATGAAGCACTTGGAGCCGTTGATGACCCACTTGTCGCCCTGTTTGGTGGCGGTCGTCTTCATCCCGGAGACGTCGGAGCCTGCGTCGGGCTCGGTCAGGCAGAAGCTGGCGAGCTTCGGCCCCTCGGTCAGCATCCCGAGGAACTCCGACTTGATCTCCTCGCTGCCGCCGAGCGCGACCGGCGCCGAGGCGAGGCCGTTGGCGGCAAGCGAGGTGCCGATGCCCGAACAGCCCCAGCCGAGCTCCTCCTCGATCAGGCAGCCCGACAGGTAGTCGAGGCCCGGTCCGCCGTACTTCTCGGGGGTGTGGGTGTTCATCAAGCCGACCTCCCAGGCCTTCTCGATGACCTCCTGCGGCCAGGTGCCGTCCTTGTCGTACTCCCAGGCGACCTTGCGCATCTCCTTCTCGGCGAAGTTGTGCGCCATCTCCCGCAGGTCCTTCTGCTCGTCGGTCAAGGTGAAGTCAACCACCGTGGATGCTCCTTGTAAGTCGTGTTGAGGGCTGACGGGGCCGGGACCGGAGCGCTCGACCAGTGGCAACGACGCTCATCCGGGCTCGGGGCCGAAAACCGATTGACCAATCAGTCAACCATGGGAGAGGATAGCCGCTGGCCGGGACGGGCGCAATCCGAGGGGCCGTCCGCGTCGAGCGGATGCGAGGATGGCGGCGATGGCCACAGCCGCCGAAGCCGCAGCTCTGATCAGGCCCGACGACACCCTCGGCCTGCCGCTCGGGCCGGGGCAGCCGCCGAGCTTCCTGGCGGCGCTCGGCGAGCGCGACGACTGGGAGGACCTGCGCGTCTACGGCGCGCTGCTCGGAGTCGGGACCGAGCTCTTCAGCCGCCCCGGGGTCAACCTGCTCTCCGGCTTCTACGGGCCCTTCGAGCGGGCGCTCCGCGACGCCGGAGCCGCGATCAGCTTCGCCCCGGCAGACTTCCGCCGCTTCGGCCCCCTCTACGAGCGCCAGCGCCCGCGCGTGATGTGCACCGTTGCAGCCGCCCCCGACGCCGATGGCTGGTGCTCGCTCTCGCTCCACGCCGGGGGCTCGATCGGCGAGATCCACCGCGCCGCCGAGGACCCCGACCGCCTGCTCGTCGTCGAGGCCGCGTCGGGCTACCCGCGGACCGTGGGCCTACTGCCCGAGCATCCGCACCGGATCCACGTCGACCAAGCCGACGTGCTGATCGAGACCGATGCCGAGCCGCTCGAGCTGCCGGGTGCGGAGCCGGGCGAGGTCGACCGGGCGATCGCCGCCAACGCCGCGGCGTTCATCGGCTCCGGCTCGACCATCCAGACCGGGATCGGCGCCGTCCCGTCGATGATCGCGACGATCCTCGCCGAGGGCGACTACGGCGACCTCGGGATCCACTCGGAGATGCTCACCGACGGGCTGATGAAGCTTCACCTCGCCGGTGCCGTCGCGAACCGTAAGGGCATCTTCGACGGAGTCTCCGTCGCGACGTTCGCCTTCGGCTCGAAACGGCTCTACGACTGGCTCGACGGCAACGAGGAGGTCGCCTTCCTGCCGGTCGAGGTCGTCAACTCGCCGGATGTGATCCGGCGCAACCGGCGGATGGTCTCGATCAACGCCGCGCTCGCGGTCGACATCCACGGTCAGGTCGTCGCCGACACGATCGGCGGCCGCCAGTACTCGGGGATCGGCGGCGCCGAGGACTTCGCCGCCGGCTCCGGGCTCGAGGTCGAGGACCGCTCGCTGCAGTGCCTGCCTTCGACCGTGGAGCTCGACGGCGAGCTGCACTCGCGGATCGTCCCGGCCTTCGGGGCCGGCGCCGTCATCACGACTCCACGCCACCAGGTCGACGTGATCGTCACCGAGTACGGCGCTGCCGAGCTCGAAGGCAAGACGATCCACCAGCGCGGCCTCGAGCTGGCGCGGATCGCCCATCCCGACTTCCGCGACGAGCTCGTCGCTGCCGCCGAGCGCGCCTCCGGCGGCAACTCGCCGCTCTAGCCGAGGACGGTCGCGGCAGCGGCGCGGCCGCTGCGGATCGCGCCCTCCATCAGCGCGCTCATCTCGCCGGCGAGATGCTCGCCGGCGAAGACGATCCGCCCGTGGCGGCGGTTGAGCGTGGCCGCGGCGGCGTCAGCGGTCGCCACCGAGTAGGCGGCGCCGACCCACTCGTCGTCGTCCCAGGTCGAGAGCACCGCCCGGGCGGGATCGATCTCGAGGTCGGGTCGCAGCGCCGCCAGCCGGCCCGCCCAGACCGCCGATCCGTCCTCGACGCCGAGACCGGCGAGCGCAGCGGCGGACCCGGCGAAGGCGCTGACGACCGGCTGCGAGGCTCCGTCCTCGTCGCCACTGGCCGTCCAGGCCCAGTAGCGGTCGGGCACGGCGAGGGTCGCGCTCGGCGCGACCGGGCCGGGCAGCGGCACGAACAGCTTCGCGGCGTGGCCGTAGGCGATCGAGGCGAGCGCATCGGTCGCCTCGGACAGCGCCGGGCGGAGCTCGATCCGGTCGATCACGGTGGCCGGCACGGCGATCACGCAGCGGTCGGCGCCGAACGACCCGCGCTCGGTCGCGATCACGACGCCGTCGCCCTCGTCGGCGATCGCCCGCACCGGCTCGCCGAGGTTGATCCGCTCGCGGCCGACGGCGTCGGCCAGTGACTCGGCGAGGCGCTGGTTGCCGCCGGCGATGCCCGGCGAGGGCTGGTCGCTGACCCGGGCCAGGAGCGCCAGCTCTCCGGCGGGGACGAGCTCGCCGGGCGCGGCCGCGGAGACCTCGGCGCGGGCGAGGATCGCCGCGCGGGCGCCGGGGTCGATGTCGAGCCCGGCCAGCAGGGCGGGAACGCTCCGCCCCTCCCCTTCGCCGGCAACGAGCGCCGCGTCGATCGTCGCGACCGCCGCCTCCATCGCGCCGGCCGGCACCTCGACGCCGCGCGGATCGCGGCGGCCGTAGCGCATCCCCTTGTCCCAGAGACCGAGCCCGAAGCGATCGGCGAGACCGACCACCTCGGTGCAGCCGGGGAGGATGAACTCGGCGCCCATCTCGACGACGGCGCCGTTGTCGAGCGTTCGCGAGTGGACCCTCCCGCCGACCCGCTCACGAGCTTCGAGCACGACCGGCTCGTGCCCGGCCGCGGCGATCGCGTCCGCCGCCGCGAGCCCGGCCAGCCCCGCGCCGACGACCGCTACACGCACGCAGCCGTCATCGCAAGACCAAGCAGTTCTCGGGATGCCAGCCGAGCCTGACCGCCATGCCCTCCTCCCAGCGATCGTCGGCGCTGGCGGTGTAGGTCTGTTGCTCGAGCGCGACGAGATGGGCGCCCTCGCCGAGGTCGACGGTGATCTGCGTGTTGACGCCGTGGTAGATCCGTGAGGCGACGCGGCCGCTCATCGAGACCATTCCCTCCTCGATGTCCTCATCGACCGCGATCTTCTCGGGCCGGACCGAGAGCTGGACGGTGTCACCAAGCTCGCAATCGCCCGGGAGCGGTGCCGCGATTCGCATGCCGGTGCCGACCTTGACCGTGCCGGGACCGTCAACGACCCCCTCGAGCAGGTTCGAGATCCCGATGAAGCCGGCGACGAACTCCTCGGTCGGGTGCTCATAGACCTCCTCCGGCGCCCCGCACTGGGCGATCCGGCCGTCGCTCATCACCGCGATCCGGTCCGACATCGACAGCGCCTCCTCCTGATCATGGGTCACGTAGACGAACGTGATCCCGACCTCGCGCTGGATCTGCTTGAGCTCGACCTGCATCTGCCGCCGCAGCTTCAGGTCGAGGGCGCCGAGCGGCTCATCGAGGAGCAGCACCGCCGGCCGGTTGACCAACGCCCGCGCCAGCGCCACCCGCTGCCGCTGCCCGCCGGAGAGCTCCGAGGGGCGCGACTTCGCGCGGCTGCCGAGACTGACCAGCTCGAGGGCCTCGGCGACGCGGCGCTCGATCTCGTCCTTCGGCACCTTGCGGCGTTTCAGCCCGAAGGCAACGTTGCCGGTGACG
>Ga0207678_10002773_pt1 | contig 15867 bp, 16 predicted proteins | sample KBSC63metaG_FD_184319 | JGI IMG/M metagenome (GOLD analysis project Ga0207678, IMG submission 184319) | Corn rhizosphere microbial communities from Kellogg Biological Station, Michigan, USA - KBS C6-3 metaG (SPAdes) (version 2) | ecosystem: Host-associated > Plants > Roots > Rhizosphere > Soil ...
GGGCGGCGGCTTCGACTACATGGTGCACAGGGGCGCGCTGGTCGATGTGGTCCTTGGCGTCGAATATCAGCACTTCGACGTGACCGGCTCGCCGGCGTTCTGCGTCAATCCAGGCTGTGCCGTGGCGTCCGTGCGTGATTTCGACCTCAGCGCCCGCGGCGATCTCGTGCGCGCCCGCCTGACCATCAAGACGCAAGGGTACCGCCTGTAGGGGGCGTAGCCCCCCGGGGACGTATTGATCTGCGCGAGCGCCAGCAGCACAGGCAACGGTGCAACGAGCGGGTCCGGCTGCTCTCGTTTGTTCCCTAATTGTTCTTGTGACTTCGCCTTGCTTTAGTTACTCTCCTTTGGTCAGCAGGGGCTGTCATGGTTCAGCGGGTCGCGACAGTGGCATTCGAGGGCATCGAGGCCCGCGCCGTCGACGTCCAGGTGCAGGTCGCGCCCGGGCTGCCGGCGTTCAACGTCGTTGGCCTGCCGGACAAGGCCGTGTCGGAGGCGCGCGAGCGGGTGCGCGCGGCGCTGGTGGCCTCGGGCCTCGCGTTGCCGGCGCGGCGGATCACCGTCAACCTCGCCCCCGCCGACCTGCCGAAGGAAGGCAGCCACTATGATCTGCCGATCGCGCTCGGCCTGATGGCGGCGATCGGCGCCATCCCGGCGGATGCGCTCGCGGGCTTTACCGTTCTGGGTGAGCTCGGGCTCGACGGCTCGATCGCCGCGGTGGCGGGCGTGCTGCCGGCCGCGATCGGCGCCAATGCCCGCGGCGAAGGCCTGATCTGCCCCGGCGCCTGCGGCGCCGAAGCCGCCTGGGCCAGCCCGGAGATGGAGATCATCGCAGCCGCCTCGCTGATCCAGCTCGCCAATCACTTCCGTGGCACCCAGGTGCTGGCGCGCCCGCAGCCGAAGATCCGCGAGGCCGGCGCCGCGCTGGTCGATCTCAAGGACATCAAGGGCCAGGAAAGCGCCAAGCGCGCGCTCGAGGTCGCGGCCGCCGGCGGCCACAATCTGCTGATGGTCGGCCCGCCCGGCGCCGGCAAGTCGATGCTGGCGGCGCGGCTCGCCGGCATCCTGCCGCCGCTGACGCCCGCGGAGCTGCTGGAAGTCTCCATGATCGCCTCGGTGGCGGGCGAGATCGAGGGCGGCGCGCTCACCGACCGCCGGCCGTTCCGCGCCCCGCATCATTCCGCCAGCATGCCGGCGCTGGTCGGCGGCGGGTTGCGGGCGCGGCCGGGCGAGGTCTCGCTGGCCCATCACGGCGTCCTCTTCCTCGACGAGATGCCCGAATTCCAGCCGCAGGCGCTTGATGCGCTGCGCCAGCCGCTCGAAAGCGGCGAGGTCGCGATCGCGCGCGCCAACCATCGCGTGACCTATCCTGCGCGCTTCATGCTGATCGCCGCCATGAACCCGTGCCGCTGCGGACGCGCCAGCGAGCCGGGCTTCGCCTGCAAGCGCGGCGCGAATGCGCGCTGCGCCGCCGACTACCAGGGCCGGCTGTCGGGCCCGCTCATCGACCGCATCGACCTCCACATCGAGGTGCCGGCGGTGACCGCCGCCGATCTGATCCTGCCGCCGGCGGCGGAAGGCAGCCGCGAGGTGGCGGAGCGCGTGGCGCGTGCCCGCGCCATGCAGGCGGAGCGCTACGCCGCGGCCGGCCTGCCGCAGGTGCGCACCAACGCGGCGGCGCATGGCCCGCTGCTCGAAGACGTGGCGCGGCCGGACAGCGGCGGCCTGGCGCTGCTGCGCGACGCCGCCGATGCCATGCGGCTGTCCGCTCGCGGCTATCACCGGGTGCTGCGGGTGGCGCGCACGCTTGCCGATCTCGACGGCGCCGCCAAGGTCGGCCGCGTGCATCTCGCCGAGGCGCTGTCCTATCGCGCACTCGCCGACGAAGTCCGGCGCGCGGCGTAGGGATAATGGCCTGAGGTCGGAATACGTGTCGGGGGACGTCTTGAACATTGCGCGGCGGGTGCGGTCGAGGCGACTGCGCGTTTTCAGCACGGTGGTAGCGACGCTGGACTACTGCGTGCGCAACGCTGGACAATTGTTCGTCCTGGCGTGGTTTCCCTGCGCGCTCGAATCCGCATGCCGGATCATATTGGAGTGGCTCATCAACGACTGGCCGCGACGCATGCCGGAATGGCTGCTGTTCGATCAGTTTTTTCCGCCGACCTGGCTCACGCCGCTTGTGAACGCACCGGCGGTGGCCATGGTATGGGCCTTCGTGCTGAGCAAGGTCTGCGATCAAAATCCCGATCGTGGAACCGTCACAGTGCCCGGCATTCGCCCCGGTTGGATCCGGTTCGAGCTCAGCCCGGCGGTCCTGCTCGGAGCAGCCGTCTTTGTGGCGACCAATCTTCTCGACGGCATATTCCGGTTGGCGCAGTTCCAGCTATTGCTCGCAATTTATCCCTTGTTTGAAGGGCGCGATGGCGCGTTCGACGCATGGGCGCGTTGGTCGGACGCGTTACCCATCCTGGCGGGGAGCGCGGTGGCGGCGTGGACCTACCCGATCGCGGCGCAGATGTTGCGGACCGGAGTGTTCGATCGCACGCGCGCCCTGGACCTCGTGCGCGGCAACCGGCTGCGGCTCACGGCGATATTCTTCCTGCTCAACCTGGCATCCTACCAATTCTACGTGCTGCTCATTCGACCGACCACGAACTGGATCGCCCAATTGCTGGTGGATCCGCTGTCGTGGACGCTGCGCGAAGCAATCATTCGACACGTCATCCAATTTCCCTTCGACACGTTCTGGATCGTGGCTTGGGCCGTCACGCTCGGAATGGTGATGAAGGCCTTTGCGTTGCCCGTGCGGCGCACCAGCCCGACCGTCGCAGCGTGAAGCCTTCGGTTGTGCGTGCGCGCGACGACTCTCACCGGCGTGAGTCGCTCGCGCGGCGGCTGTTCCGGTCTGTTCTCGGAGAACGAATCGAGCCGACCAAAAAGCCCAGCGCGCGTTCGTTGTCAGCGGGTTAATTCCGCGGCTTACGAAAAAAATTCTCGCAACCAATCTACGTCACCGATGCGACAGCAGATGTCAATTTCACCTTCAGCGGTGTGCGCCGACGACCGTTCCGGTCTGTTCCCGGAGAACGAATCGAGCCTGTTCGAGAATCATGCGCCCGTTCGTTGTCGGCGGGTTAATCCCGCAACGGGCGCAAAAGAATTTTAGATCAGGTGGAGCGCGCCGAGGCGAGACGTCGCGTGGAGCAAACGTGCAATTTGAGCTTCAGCCGCGTGGATAGGCCGGCGTTCCGGTTTGTTCGCGGAGAACGAATCGAGGCGGGTCGCGAACCACACGTGCGTTCGTTGTCGGCTGGTTAATTCCGTCGCCTGCAAAGAAAAATCGCACACCTGCGGTGCGCGCCGATTCGTGCGGTCACGCGACGGCGCGGCTGTCGACCTCCCGGCTATCCTCATGCGGATAGACGCCGCGCAGGACGGTGTCGAAATGAGTGGTGACAGACTCGTTGCAACGGCACGCGCGCGCCTTGAGCGCGTCGAGGTCGCGCACCACCAACGAGCCCCGGCGCGTCTGCAAAATTCCGTCCGCCTTGAACGTCTGGATCACGCGGCTGGTGTAGCTGCGCCCCACGCCCAGCATCGAGGCGAGCTGCTCCTGGGTGAGCGGTACGGTATGGTCGCCGGTGCGCTCCATCGCGGAGGTGATCCACTTGGCCGCGCGCTGCTCGATGGAGTGGATCGCGTTGCAGGCGGCGGACTGAAACATCTGCGCAAGCAGGCAGTCGGCGTAGCGAGCGAACAGGTAGCGCAACGTCGACGATTGCCCCTTCGCCGCTTCGAGCACGCTCACCGGGAGGCGCACGAACGGGCCGCCATACTTGACCACGATGCGACAGTAGGCCGGCAACTTGCCGTGACTGACAATGCCGCCGACCGCGCCTTCGCGCCCGACCAGGATGGTCTCGACGTCGCGTCCGTCCTCGTTGCTGACCAGAAACGACACCAGCGTCGAGGCGCAGGGAAAATAGACCATGTCGACGTCGTCGCCGGGATTGTAGAGCAGCTCGTTGGCCGCCTGCTCGGCCTCGACCAGGTGCGGCACAATCAGCGTATAATCCTGGTCGCGCAGGGTACGCAGCAGGTTGTTGAACGGCTTTTCGGTCGCGAGGCGACCCGTCCCGCCCGTTTGAAAACCCATGCGTTGCGTCCCCACAACCGGTGAAATTGCGCCAGCGGCGCCGTTATGTGCACAAGTGAACAGACGCCGCAAGAACGATGTGCTTGGTTCCCTGACGGAACCGGCGAATTCGCTCCCTGAGGTCTCGCCGGATGGCCACGCCGCAGGCGGACGGAAAGTACGGCTTCGTCGGGGCTCCACGCCGATTTTCGACCACGAGCACGCCCTTGCGTCGGTGCAGGCGAGTTCGCGAAGAGCTCGATTTTCTCCGCCGATGGGATGGCGACGGGGCCGCGCACGGCGCGGCGACGATGCTGTGCCGCGTGCAGGCCGACTTCCCGTTCCGCCAACTGCGATGTCAATCCACAGGCACATGATGGTTCCCTCTCCAGGCGGAGCAGATGTCTCGGGCTCGATGCGCTCGCTTCTGCGCGCTTCGACCGCAGGGCTGCACGCTGTCGTGGACGCCCGGTTTGCTCCCATGCTCGATGCCGGGGAAGCCGGGTACCGTTCCTTCCTGCTCGCCTCCGCAGCCGCCGTCTTTCCGCTGGAGCAGGCTCTGCTCACGGCGGGGGTGGGCTCGCTCCTGCCGGACTGGACGCGGCGAACCCGCGCCGCGGCCCTGCGCGCCGATCTCACTGATCTCGGCATCACCGACGTCGCGGCCGCGACAGCCCCGCCGCTCGTTGGAGCGGCCCGCATGTTCGGCGCGCTCTATGTCCTCGAAGGATCCCGGCTCGGCGCCAGGCTGCTGGTCCCCGATCTGCTCGCGGGCGGCAGCACGCGGGTTTGGGCCGCTACGCGTTACCTGCGTCACGGCGAGGGCCACCGGTTGTGGCAATCATTCCTGGCGCATCTGGAATCCTCGCAGCCCGCAAGGGAGTGCCCTGACGAGGCCATCGCCGGCGCAAGAATGGCGTTCGCCTTGTTCATCGCCGGGCGTCCCGAAGCCGGGCTCCACGTCCGTCGGGTCGCAGCCGAGACTGCCGATGCAGACTGACAACGGCACGACCGTCGACCTGACCAACTGCGATCGGGAGCCGATCCACCTGCTCGGATCGGTGCAGCCGTTCGGCTTTCTGCTCGCGGTGTCCAGCACGACCTGGTGCGTGACGCGGACGTCGCGCAACGTCGTCGAATGGCTCGGCGTCGAGGCCGCCGACCTGCTGGGTCGACCGCTCGACCAGATCTTTACCCCCGACGCCGTCCACACCATCCGCGGACAATTGCAAAGCGCGATCATGGGAGACACGGTCGCGCGCGCCTTCGACGTCGTTCTCACCGGCGGTGGGCTGCGCTGCGACGTAGCGCTGCATGTCATGCACGACACGGTGGTGATCGAAGGCGAGCCCTGCGTCGACGACCCGGCCATCAATGCCGGCGCCATGGTCCGCGGCATGATCGCCCGGCTGCAGCAGACAAGCGAGCTGCGCACGTTCTACCGGGTCGCCGCCCGCGAAATGCGCGCCGTGACCGGCTTCGACCGCGTCATGATCTACCGGTTCGATCACGACGGCTCCGGCGAAGTGATCGCGGAATCGGCGCGGTCGGGTCTGGAATCCTATCTCGGACTGCACTATCCGGCGTCCGACATCCCGCGCCAAGCGCGGATTCTCTATGAGCGCAACTGGCTGCGCATCATTCCCGACGTCAATGCGAAGCCCGCCGCGATCGAGCCGCAGCTCGATCGCGAGGGACAGGCCCTCGACCTCTCGATGAGCATCCTGCGCAGCGTCTCGCCGATCCACGTCGAATACCTGCAGAACATGGGCGTCGCGGCCTCAATGTCGGCGTCCATTTTGCGCCAGGGAAAGCTCTGGGGACTGTTCGCCTGCCATCACTACGCGCCGCACCATGTCTCGTTCGCACGCCGGACCGCGGCCGAGCTGTTCGGGCAGATGTTTTCCCTGCTGATGGAGAACCGCGAACGCGACAATGAGAGCGCCTCCGAAGCGCGTGCGCAGAAGCTGCACCATCAGTTGATCACGGTGATGGCGAACGAGGCGACACAGTTCGAAAGCATCGTGGCGCATCTCGACGACCTCGCCGATCTCCTGGCCTGTGACGGAATCGGCGTCTGGATCAATGATCGTGCGACCTTGAAAGGGCTGACACCGGACGAGGCGCAATTCGCCAAGCTGGTCGCCTTTCTGGCCGACAGGAACATCAGCGAGGTGTTCGCCCGCCACGACATCGGCGCCGAGTATCCGGCCGGGCGTGCGTTTGCCGAGCGCGCCGCCGGCATGATGGTGGTGCCGCTGTCGCGGCCGGCCCGCGATTACCTGATTTTCTTCCGCCGGGAGATTTCCCACACCATGAACTGGGCCGGCGATCCGTCGAAGCCGGTCACGTCAGGCCCGCTCGGCGACCGGCTGACACCGCGCAAGAGTTTCGAGCTCTGGCGGGAGACGGTGCGCGGGCAGTCGTCGAATTGGCTTGCAGTCGAGTGCCGCATCGCCGAAGCGCTGCGCGTCAGCCTGCTCGAAGTGATCCTGCGCCTGTCCGATCTCACGGAATCCGAACGCCGGCGGGCGCAGGAACGTCAGGAACTGCTGATCGCGGAGCTCAACCATCGCGTCCGCAACATTCTGGGACTGATCCGCGGTGTCATCACGCAAAGCAAGGATTCGGCCAGTGATGTCGAGGCCTTCACCAAGGTGATCGGCGGCCGCATTCACGCCCTGGCGATGGCGCACGATCAGATCACGGCCGACAATTGGAGTGCTGCCTCGTTTCGCGGCCTGATCAAGGCGGAAGCCGGCGCATACCTCGCCGCCAAGGCGGATCGCGTCGTCATCAGCGGTCCGGAGGTGCTGATCGAACCGCAGGCATTCACCACCATCGCACTGGTCATCCACGAGATGATCACCAATTCGGCCAAATACGGCGCGCTGAGCGACAGCATCGGCCGCGTCGAGATCGCGACCGCGCTCGATGCGCTCGGGCACCTCACGATCGACTGGTCCGAGCATGGGGGACCTCCGGTGAAGCCGCCGACCCGGCGCGGCTTCGGCAGCACCGTGATCGAGCGGTCCATCCGCCACGATCTCAAAGGCGATGCGCAGGTCGAATTCGCGCCCGCGGGCCTGCGCGCGGTGTTCACGATTCCGGCAGCCTACGTCCACGCCGCCCCGGTCGAGGTTCGCTCCGGTGCGGAGACGGTTGCGGAATCGCCCGAAGACGGCGGGCGGATGCCGAAGGACGTGCTCGTAGTCGAGGACAATATGATCATCGCGCTCGATGCCGAGGACATCATGCGCAAGTTCGGGGTCGGCACGGTGCGGAGCGCGAGCAGCGTGGCGCAAGCGCTGCGGGAGATTTCCGATCGTCCGCCGGAATTCGCGCTGCTGGACGTCAATCTCGGCACCGAAACCAGTTTCGAGATCGCGAAGCGCCTGACCGAGATCGGAGTTCCGTTCGTGTTCGTGACCGGATATGGCGAACAGGTCGCGTTTCCTCCCGAATTCTCGGATGCTCCCAAGCTGCGCAAGCCGTACTCGATCGACTCGCTGCGCGCGGCGGTCGCACGCTAGTGCCAACCCGCGGAACGTGACAGTGGCGTGCAAAAAAGTCTGCAGCTTTTTCGGAACGAATGAAACGCTACGTCACAACCGTCTTAGCGCCACTTCCTCGACCAGGTGACTTTCAACCTTCTTGAGGATGAGATCGGCGCGCTGGCGCGTCGGCAGGATGTTCTCGTTGAGATTGAGCAGATTGATGCGCGTCCAGATCGTGACCGCGGTCTCGACCGCCTCCTCATCGGACAACGTCGCGTACCGGTGAAAGTATGATTTCGGATCGCGGAACGCGGTCCCACGCAACGTCAGGAATCGATCGACATACCAAGCCCGCAACACATCCTCGTCGGCATCGAGGTAGATCGAGAAATCGAAGAAATCCGACACGTAGGGGATTGCCTTGCCGTCCTTCGGCGGCGCCCCGGTCTGCAGCACGTTGAGACCCTCGACGATGAGGATGTCCGGCCGATCGACCTCGATCCACTGATTGGGCATCACGTCGTAGATGAGGTGGGAATACACCGGCGCGCGCGCCGGGCGACGGCCGGCCTTGATGTCGGACAGGAAGCGCAGCAGCGCGGACAGGTCGTAGCTTTCGGGAAAGCCCTTTCGCTCCATCAGACCTTCGCGCGCAAGGATCGCATTCGGATAGAGGAAGCCGTCGGTGGTAACGAGATCGACCTTCGGCACATTGGGCCAGCGCGCCAGCAACGCCTGCAGCACGCGCGCGGTGGTCGACTTGCCGACCGCCACGGAGCCGGCGACGCCGATGATGTAGGGCATCTTGGCGTCTTCAGTGCCGAGAAAATTCTGCTGCGCGTGGAACAGCCGCTGGGTCGCGGCGACGTAGAACGAAAGCAGCCGCGACAGCGGCAGGTAGATCTCCTCGACCTCTGTCATGTCGAGGCGGTCATGCAGCGACCGCAGCCGCGTCACCTCATCGGAGGTCAACGTCATCGGCGTGTCGTGGCGCTTTGCCGCCCATTCGGCCCGCGAGAAGATGCGGTAGGGCGAGACATTGTCGTCGGTGCGCTGATCCATCGCCCTGCTCACGCGCCCTTGCCCGCCCGCCCCTGCTCACGTGCCTTGGGCTGCCGAAGTCGCGTCTTGATCTTGCCCGCGCTCGGGGCCGACCTAGAGCCCGCCTTGCGGGACGCCTTTTCCTGCAGGCCCGACTGCCGGGTGCGCGCGGCGAGCTCGGCTTCCACCTCGGCAAGCGTGATGCCACGCGCCGCGAGCACGACCAGGAGATGATAGATCAGGTCGGCAGTCTCCGCGATCAAGCGGCCGCGATTCTTGCCGACCGCCGCGATCACGGTCTCGATCGCCTCCTCGCCCAGCTTCTTGGCACACTCGGCCACGCCCTGGTCGAGGAGCTTGCGCGTATAGGACGCGTCGGCAGGCGCCTGCGCGCGCACACGCACGCGCTTTTCGAGGTCATGGAGGGTGAAATCGGCCATCGCTTTTGCTCCACTCTGCATATCACCTCCGCCCGACCCCGCAAATCGGGACGATGCCAACGCCTTCCCATCACCGCCCGACCGGCTAGCATCACCCCATGCCGGCCGCACTCGATTTCTGGTTCGATTTCGCCTCGACCTACTCCTATCCGGCGGCGGTACGGATTGGGGCCTTGGCCGCGCGCGCCGACGTGCGCGTGCGCTTCCGGCCGTTCCTGCTCGGGCCGATCTTCACAGCACAGGGTTGGACCACGTCGCCGTTCAATCTCTATCCGGAGAAGGGCCGCTACATGTGGCGCGACCTCGAGCGGCTGTGCGCGGACCTCGATGTGCCGTTCCGTCGCCCCGATCCCTTTCCGCAGAACAGCCTGCTGGCCGCGCGCGTCGCACTGGTCGCGCTCGATCAGGGTCGGGGCGAGGCCTTTTGCGTCGCCCTGTTCCGCGCGCAGTTCGGTGACGGCCGCCGGATCGACGACGTCGGCGTCCTCGACGACGTGCTTGCGACTTTGCAGATCGATCCGTCGCCCGTGCTCGCCGCGGCCCGATCGGATGCAAACAAGACGCGGCTGCGCGCGCAAACCGAGGAGGCGCAGCGGCTCGGCCTGTTCGGGGCGCCGAGCTTCACGACCGAGGATGGGGAACTGTTCTGGGGCAACGATCGGCTCGAAGCCGCGCTGCGGTGGGCGGGCGGACAGAGAATAGAGAGTAGCGAATAGCGAACGAGCCGGCGCTTGCCGGCCCGGCAATCTCCATTCGCCAGTCCTAGGGATCGAGCCGCATCGGCAGGCCCGCCTTCGCCATGTAGTCCTTGGCCTCCCGCACGGAGTACTCGCCGAAGTGAAAGATCGAGGCGGCGAGCACGGCGGTGGCGTGGCCGTCGCGGATGCCCTCGACAAAATGATCGAGTTTGCCGGCACCACCAGAAGCGATCACCGGCACCGGGACCGCATCGGCAATCGTTCGTGTCAACGCAATGTCATATCCAGCGCGGGTCCCATCTCGATCTTTTGACGTGACCAGAAGCTCGCCGGCACCCGACGACACGACCTCCCGCGCGTACGCGACCGCATCGATGCCGAGCGCGCGATGGCCGACATGGGAGAACACCTCCCATCGGGCTGGTTCGTCCGGCGCAGATACCAGAGTTCCGTCGATGTTGACCACGACCGCCTGCGAACCAACCTTTTGGGCGGCCCGACTCACAAGCCTGCGGTCGGTGTGGGCGGCGGTGTTGATGAGAACCTTGTCGGCGCCAGAGGCGAGCAGGATGACCACGTCCTCCACCGTGCGCACGCCGCCGCCTACCGTAAGGGGCATGAAACAGGCTTCGGCCGTGCGCCGTACGATGTCGAGCAGCGTACTCCGGTTCTCGTGGCTCGCCCTGATATCGAGAAAGCAAAGCTCGTCGGCACCGGCGGCGTCATAGGCGATCGCCGCTTCGACCGGGTCGCCAGCGTCGCGCAGATCGAGGAATCTGACGCCCTTGACGACACGGCCATCTTTGACGTCGAGGCAAGGAATGACACGGACCTTGAACATCAGCGTCCTCGATCACGCCGGCTCGGAGCGCCGCAGGCGCCTGATCAGCAGGACCGCGGCGAACCCCAGCCAGACGAGGAAACCCATCGCGCCGAAGGGAATGGTCATGAATGTGAGCCAAGCGAACATACCAAAAAAGGTGAGCACACCGCCGAAATCGACACCGAGCAGCGGACAAGCATGGACGGCGCTTTCATTGAGCTGGCAGCCAAGTGCGGCCGCGATCAGCCCGGCCGTAAGGGTGACCAGGAGCGGACCGGCGGTGAATAGAAAGAGTCCGAGCAGGCTCAACCAAAACCACCCGGCAGCACTGAGTCCCTTCCCGATCATCAGACGCGTTCCCTGGCGGCACGAATGAGTGCGAGCGCCGCCGCCGGATCGAGACGCCCGTCATACAAGGCGCGCCCTGCAATAGCGCCGGCAATTTTCCGCGCGCGGGGATGCAGCAGCGCCTCGACGTCCGCGATCGAGGCAAGCCCGCCCGATGCAATCACCGGGATGCTCACCGCTTCAGCGAGCGTAACGGTGGCATCGAGATTGAGACCCTTCAGCAGGCCATCGCGGGAAATGTCGGTGTAGATCAGGGCGGCGACGCCCACATCCTCGAACCGCCTGGCGACGTCGAGAGCGGTGAGCTCGGACGTTTCCGCCCAACCCTTCACCGCCACCATGCTATCGCGGGCATCGAGCGCGACCGCGACCCGTGCCGGAAACAGCGTCGCTGCCTTGGTAACGAGCGCGGGATCGCGCACCGCCGCGGTGCCGATGATGACGCGGGTGACGCCTTTATCGAGCCAGGCCTCGACCGTGTCGATGTCGCGGATGCCGCCGCCGAGCTGCAGCGGAATGGTGGTCGCGTCGATGATGCTCTCGACCGCAGCAACATTGACCGGCTTGCCCGAGAACGCGCCGTCGAGATCGACGACATGGAGATACTCGAAGCCCTGCGCCTCGAACGCGCGCGCCTGCGCCGCCGGATCGCGGTGGAACACGGTCGCGCGCGCCATGTCGCCCTGCTCGAGCCGCACGCAGGCGCCGTCCTTGAGGTCGATGGCGGGGAACAGGATCATGGCTTAACCCGCGCTGGCGCGCGCGACGGAGATGACTCGTGCTTGGTGTAGGCGGCCCGAGACGACCGCGCGGTCCAGCGCGTCACGGTTTCCACTTCAGGAAGTTCGCGATTAGCCGCAAGCCCAGGCGCTGGCTCTTTTCAGGGTGGAACTGGGTGCCGACCATGGTGTCACGGCCAACCACGGCGGTGACGGGGCCGCCGTAGTCCGCCTCGGCGATGAGATCGGCGCGCTCGGCCGCCTTGAGATGATAGGAGTGCACGAAATAGGCGTGCAGTCCGTCCGCGCCGACATCGATACCGTCGAACAACGGATGCGCCCGCTGCGCGTTGAGCGTGTTCCAGCCCATATGCGGGATCTTCAGGGTCGGGTCCGAGGGTGCGATCCGGTCGACCTCGCCCGGGATCCAGCCCAGTCCCGGGATCACCTCGTATTCGCGGCCGCGCTCGGCCATGAGCTGCATGCCGACGCAAATCCCGAGGAACGGGCGGGCACGCGCGCGCACGCTGTCATTGAGCGCTTCGACCATGCCGCCGACGGCGTCGAGACCGCGCCGGCAATCGGCGAAGGCGCCGACGCCGGGCAGCACCACGCGGTCGGCCCGCCTGACCTCTTCCGGGTCGGACGTCACCATGATCGGTTCGTTCAATCCTTCCTCGCGCGCGGCGCGTTCGAACGCCTTGGCCGCCGAGTGCAGATTGCCCGAGCCGTAATCGATGATCGCCACGCTCACCGTGACGCTCCCGGTTGCGGAAACAGGCCGAGGACCTCGGATGAATCCTGCGGCCGGCGTGCCGTCGCCATGCCTAACGACCTGCGCGATCCGCCGCCGGCAGCGGATGGGTTGGCCGCGGACGGATCCGTCCAGGATTTGTCGACCCATGTATCGAAAAACCGCCGCTCCGCCGATTCGAGATCGTCACCGACGACGACGGCGACGTTGTTCCAGCGCCGGCGCGACAGCGTGAACCGACGTAATGTCGCGGCCTCGAAACCGACCAGCAACGCCAGCAGGAAGCTGACGATGATGATCACCCCCGACGAGGCGCCGATCAGCCGCAATCCGACCTGGAGCGCCACGGCCACGATGACGTAGCCGACGAACACCAGCCACAGCCGATGCCGCAGCATCCACAACGGCGCCAGCAGGAACGCCCAGAACGAGAAGCCGTCGCGCACGAACACGAAGCGATCGGGATCCGGCGTGGATTCACCCGCCTTCAGCGGCGGTTCATGCACGGTGTAGATGGACATGGGTGTTTCACTTTCTCGGTCCCTCGCGGGAGCGAATGTCAGCCGCCGAGCGAGCCTTTGGTGGACGGAATTTCGTTCGCCGCGCGCGCATCGATGGCGACCGCCGTACGCAAGGCCCGCGCGAGTCCCTTGAAGCAGGACTCGGCGATATGATGGTCATTGCTGCCATAGAGCGTGGCGACATGCAGCGTCATGCCGCTGTTCATGGCGAATGCCTGAAACCATTCCTGCACCAGCTCGGTGTCGAAGGTGCCGACCTTGTCGCGCCCGAACTCGGCCTTGAACACCAGGAACGGCCGGCCGGAAATGTCGAGCGCAACGCGGGTCAGCGCCTCATCCATGGGCACATGCACGTCGGCATAGCGGGTGATGCCCTTCATGTCGCCGAGCGCCTGCTTCACCGCCTGGCCAAGCGCGATCCCGACATCCTCAGTGGTGTGGTGATGGTCGATGTGGAGATCGCCCTTGGCCTTGATGGTCAGGTCAATGCGAGAATGGCGCGCCAGCAGGTCCAGCATATGGTCGAGAAAGCCGATTCCGGTCGAAATCGACGACGCACCGGTCCCGTCGAGATCGATCGCGACCTCGACGTCGGTTTCCTTGGTGGTGCGCTTGACCGAACCCTTGCGCATGAATGGGTCTCTTCGCGTTAGACTGGAGCGGCGCTGAGCCGCGCGCCTTTTATCAGGGGTTTGCGGCTTTCGCCACTGCGGCGACCGGAATTGCGCCTCCCCCGCATAATGCTTACATCATCGGCGAGCACGGGATCCGCGAATGCAGCCTACCTCCCCCGACCTCTGGCACGGCACCACCATCCTCACCGTCCGCAAGGGCGGCAGCGTGGTGATCGGCGGTGATGGACAAGTCTCGATCGGCCAGACCATCGTCAAGGCCAACGCCAAGAAGGTACGCCGCCTCGGCAGGGGCGACGTAATCGGCGGCTTCGCCGGCGCCACCGCCGACGCCTTCACCCTGTTTGAGCGGCTGGAGGCGAAGCTCGAGCAGTATCCGAGCCAGCTGACCCGCGCCGCGGTGGAACTGGCCAAGGACTGGCGCACTGACCGCTATCTGCGCCGGCTCGAAGCCATGATGATCGTCGCCGACGCGCAGGTGTCGCTGGTGCTCACCGGCACCGGCGACGTGCTCGAGCCGGAATCCGGCATCATGGGCATCGGCTCCGGCGGCAACTACGCGCTCGCCGCCGCCCGCGCGTTGATCGACGGGCCGCTGGAGGCCGAGGCGATCGTGCGCAAGGCAATGGACATCGCCGCCGACATCTGCGTCTACACCAATCGCAACATCACGGTCGAGACGTTGCAGGGCGCCTGAGGCGTGACGCCGCTCGCCGATCATTCCGGGCTGCGGCTTGCCTTTGATCGTGCAATGACTCGGTCGCCCCCAGACCGCGGAATGGTGAAACGGTGACCTCGGCACAACGTATCCCGCCGTGGGCCTTCTTACTGGCCGTGCCCGCCATGCTGGCCCTGCAGGCGCTCACTCTCTTGCTGATCGGCCGCCTGCCCATGTGCGCCTGCGGCACCATCAAGTTGTGGCACGGCGTCGTGCACAGCGCCGAGAATTCCCAGCACATCTTCGACTGGTACACGTTGACGCACGTGGTGCACGGTTTCGGTCTTTATTTCCTCCTCTGGCTGGTGCTGCGGCGGACGTCTGTGGCGCTGCGCCTCGCGCTCGCCGTACTGATCGAGGGCGGATGGGAAATCCTCGAGAACAGCGACTTCATCATCAACCGCTACCGCGCAGAGACGATCGCGCTCGACTATTTCGGCGACAGCATCGTCAACTCGATCGCCGACACGGTCGCCATGATACTCGGCTTCGCGCTCGCCTACCGGCTGTCACCGTGGAGCGTGGTCGGGCTTGCGATCGCCTTCGAACTCATGCTGGCATATACCATCCGCGACAACCTCACGCTCAACGTCATCATGCTCGTCCATCCGACCCAGGTCATCAAAGCATGGCAAGCTGCGCCGCTATTGCGCTAGCGCGCCACGAGGGCCAAATATTGTCCCCATGACCGACTTTTCCCCGCGCGAAATCGTCTCCGAGCTCGACCGCTACATCATCGGTCAGCATGACGCCAAGCGAGCCGTCGCGATCGCATTGCGCAATCGCTGGCGGCGCCTTCAGCTCGATGAGAAGCTGCGCGAGGAGGTGCTGCCCAAGAACATCCTGATGATCGGCCCCACCGGCATCGGCAAGACCGAAATTTCCCGCCGGCTCGCCAAGCTTGCCGGCGCGCCCTTCATCAAGGTCGAGGCGACCAAGTTCACCGAAGTCGGCTATGTCGGCCGCGACGTCGAGCAGATCGTGCGCGACCTGGTGGAAGTGGGGATCGCCCAGACGCGGGAAAAACGCCGTAAGGACGTGCGCGCCCGCGCCCAGCTCGCAGCCGAGGAGCGCGTGGTCAGCGCGTTGGTGGGCGAGAACGCGAGCGCGACGACCAAAGACTCGTTTCGCAAGCGGCTGCGTGCGGGCGAGCTCAACGACAAAGAAATCGAAATCGAGGTGCAGTCGGCGGGCGGTGGCGGCATGCCGCTGTTCGAAATTCCCGGCATGCCCGGCGCGCAGATGGGCGCGATCTCGATCGGCGATATCTTCGGCAAGATGGGCGGCGGCCGTACCAAGACGCGACGTGTCACAGTGTCGGAATCCTACGACATCCTGATCAACGAGGAGTCCGACAAGCTACTCGACAATGACCAATTGGTGCTGGAATCGATCAAGTCGGTTGAACAGAACGGCATCGTCTTTCTCGATGAGATCGACAAGATCGCCGGGCGCGAGGGGCGCTCGGGCGCCGACGTCTCGCGCGAGGGCGTGCAGCGCGATCTGCTCCCGCTGATCGAGGGCACCACCGTCTCGAC
>Ga0207678_10002774_pt1 | contig 15866 bp, 14 predicted proteins | sample KBSC63metaG_FD_184319 | JGI IMG/M metagenome (GOLD analysis project Ga0207678, IMG submission 184319) | Corn rhizosphere microbial communities from Kellogg Biological Station, Michigan, USA - KBS C6-3 metaG (SPAdes) (version 2) | ecosystem: Host-associated > Plants > Roots > Rhizosphere > Soil ...
TTCGACGCCCCCCGCGATCACGAGTTCCTGAAGCACCGACATGACCGCCTGCGCCGCGAAATGCACCGCCTGCTGGGATGAGCCGCACTGCCGGTCGATCGTCACCGCCGGCACGCTGTCGGGCAGGCTGGACGCGAGCACGATGTTGCGACCAAAGGCGAAGGTCTGCTCGCCCACCTGGCTGACGCAGCCGATGATCACATCGTCGATCGCGGCGGGATCGACACCCGCGTCGGCGACCAGTGCGTCCAGCACGAGGGCGCCCAGATCGGCGGGATGCCAGCCGGCGAGGCGGCCGTTGCGGCGGCCGCCGGCGGTGCGGCGTGCGGACACGATATAGGCTTCAGGCATGATGCATCCTTCTTTCTTTGTCTAAAGGCCGAGCGCGGCCTTCGCGATAAGTGTCAGTTGTATCTCGCTGGTGCCGCCGAAGATCGACCAGGCGCGAGCGTTGAGATAGCGGGCCGCTGCGACCTGCGCTTCAGGTGGACCGATCGGAGCCGGCATGTCGTCGCCATAAAAGGGGCGCTCGACGGGCAGTTGCAGGCCGGCGAGGCCAAAGGCATCGACCGCCAGCGCCTCCACCCCCTGCCGGATTTCGGATGCCAGCAGCTTGGTGATCAGGCTGCGCGGGTCCGGCGCGGCGCCCTGCTCGATCTCGATGAGCGTCCGCAGCTCGGTCATCTCGAGCGCTTCGGCCTCCAGTTGAAGCCGGACGGCGCGGTCCGCCAGTTCGCCGGTCAGCGGCCCCGCCGACATCCGCAAACGGGCAAGATCGGCCAGCAGCGCCGGCGCGAAGCTGGACCCGCCCCGTTCATTCTCCAGCAGAAACTTGGCGATCGACCAGCCCTGCCCTTCCTCGCCGACGCGCTCCGACACCGGCACCCGCACCTCGTCGAGGAAGACCTCGTTCAACTCGTGATCGCCCGATGCGCTGAGGATCGGCTTGACCGTCACGCCCGGCAGGGTCATGTCGATCAGCAGAAAGCTGATGCCCTGCTGCGGCTTCACCTCGGCATCGGTGCGGACCAGCGCGAACAGCCGGTTGGCGTACTGGGCCTGCGTCGTCCAGATCTTGTGGCCGGACACGATATAATGGTCGCCATGGCGGACGGCGCGGGTGCGCAGGCTCGCAAGGTCGGAGCCGGAGCCGGGTTCCGAAAAGCCTTGCGCCCATATATGCTCGGCCGTGCGCAGGCGCGGGAGATAATGGTCCTTCTGCGCCTGGGTGCCGAATGTGTACAGCACCGGCCCCACCAGCTTCAGCCCCATGCCGGGCAGGATCGGAGCGCCTGCCTCCGCACATTCCTTTTCGAAAATCCAGCGCTGGACAGGCGTCCATCCTGGCCCGCCCGCATGGTGCGGCCAGTGGTAGACGAGCCATCCCTTCGCCTCCAGGATCGCCTGCCATTGGCGCGCGATGTCGGGTTCGGCGAAGACACCGGATGTCAGCGCGGCCCCGCGCCGCAGCGCGGGGGAGAGCGACGAGGCCAGGAAATCGCGCACTTCCTCACGGAATGCGCGCTGCTCCCTGCTAAGCGCGAGGTCCATGGCGTCAGCGCTCCACGATCGCGACAGCAGAGACGCCCGGCGCGCCATAGACATGGCTGTAGCCGAGGCGCAGCTTGCCCGGCACCTGTCGCGCGCCCGCCTGCCCGATCAACTGGACATAATTCTCATAGACCTGGCGTAGCCCCGAAGCCCCGATCGGCTCGCCGCAGGCAAGGCATCCGCCATCGGTGTTGACCGGCAAGATGCCGTCGATCCGCGTGCGTCCCTCGGCAATCCACGCCGTCTGCTCGCCATCCGCGCAGAAGCCGTTTTCGGCCATGTGCATGATCTCCGCCCCGACCTCCGTGTCCTGGAGTTGCGCTATGTCGATGTCCTCGGGACCGACGCCCGCCATTTCATAGGCTGCCTGGGAAGCGAGGCCGGTTGGCGAGCCGCCACGATCGAGATCAAGCGCTGGCGAGAAGACCTCGAATGAACCGGTTGGGCGGGTGCGGACCGCTGCGGCCCGCAGCCGTACCGCCGGCAGGCCGAGTTCGCGCGCTTTCCGGCCGCTCGCCAGCAACAGCGCTACCGCCCCCTCCCCCGGCGAGCAGAACATGAATTTGGTGAGCGGATCGCTGACCATCTGGGATTGGAGGATTGTATCGATATCGACCGCTTCGCGCCGCCAGGCGTGATCGGCGAGAACGCCGTTGGCGAACGCCTTCTCCGCGACCGCGCCCAGCGTGTGCGGCGTGATGCCGTGCAGGCTCATGTAGCGCTGGATCTTCATGGCGAAGAACTGGGTGGTCAGCATCAGCCCGGTCTCGCCATACCAGGCCGGCAGCCCCCAGTCCGCCGGCAGGGGCGAGAAGGAGCCGCGTGGATGCTTGTCGAAACCGACGGCCAGGCCCAGGTCGAACTCGCCGGACTTGATCGTGCTGTAGGCGCCGAACATGGCCGAGCCGCCGGTCGCGCACCCATTGGCGACGTTGATGAAGGGAATGCCGGTAAGCCCCAATTCCGACACCATGGTATCCGCATTCCCGGCGGCATCCGATCCGCCGAACGCGAACTGAACATCGCGCCATTCAAGCCCCGCCCGTTCCAGCGCCTGGCGGACGGCGAAGACGCCCTGCTGAAGGCCCGAAAGACCGGGCGTGCGGCCGAAAGGATGAATTCCCGCACCGACGATGAAGACGTCTTCGCTCATATGTCGGCGCCCCTGTCCGGCGCGAAGCCAAAGCTGGTGCGCAGCGAGCCGTCCGCCAGCAGGAAGGGCAGCGGCACGATCCGCATCGCCATGCCGATTTCCAGATCATCGAACGCCGCGTCGACCAGCCGGCCCTCGACGATCAGCGCCCCATCCAGCTCGACATAGCCGACCGCATAGGGTTCGAACGCGTCCGGGCCAGCATAGGGCGGCGACTTGGGACGGAAGCGCTGAACGGTCCATGACCATAGTCGGCCTGTCCGCGGCAGCACGACGCGGTCGTAGCGCGCATCGCTTTCCGGTCGCGCCGGGAAGCAGATCCGGCCGGTCGCGCGCTCACGGGAGGCGAGCAGCGCGATGCCGCCGCTGTCGGAGCAGACAAGGTCATCGGCGATCGGAACGGGCAGGGTGTCGGGCACGGCATATCTCCTTGGAGAGACATAGCGCCCGACCATTCGGTCGGCTTCTGACCAATGCGACAGGAGCTAGAGCGATTTCCAAGCGATCGGAACCGATCGCTGGTTAAGAAATCGCGGAAAACAAGGAATCCAGAGCGGCGATCTGATTCAATCAGATCGAAATCCGCTCTAGTTTATCATTCCAAGAAAGCCGAGCTGCGCCGCCTTGAACATCGTCTGGTCGCGGTTGACGGCATCCAGCTTCACCGAAGCCGATCGGATGTGGAAGCGCACCGTGGTGCGTTGCAGACCGAGGATGATGCCGATTTCCTCATTCGTCTTTCCAGCAGCCGCCCAACGCAGACACTCCACCTCGCGCTTGGTCAGCGATATACTTCCCAAGCCGGGACGCGCCCGCGCGGTCACCTTGACATAGCTTTGCACGAAGGCCCGCGCCAGCACGGCCAGCGCGTCCGCGGCGCAGGAATAGGCATCGGAAAGGTCGTTGGCCTCTGGCTCTGGCGAGAGGAAACTGGCCGCGCCGATCTGGCCGAACGGCAGGTGGATGGGAACCACGATCGCGGCCGCCGTCATCGCCCGGATGCGGAAATCATGCAGGTCGATCACATCGAGCAGCGGGTTGGGCAAGCGGGTGCGAAAGCCATGCGCGTTGCACCAGAACGGCTCCGCCTCCACCCGGCAGGCGTGAACGATCGGTGAGGAAAGGGCGAGCTGAGGCACCTCCCACCACCGCGCCTCCTCGCCGCGAAAGCCAAAGACCTCGCTGGCGAGCACGGCGCCGTTTCCATCGCGCATCGGTTCGCGGGAGGCCACATTATGCGTGACCGCCGTGCGCAGCCCGCAAAGGTCCATCACCGCATCCCGCAGCCGCTCTGCCGACGCCCCTATGCCTCCCGGCTCTGAAAAGCGGACGGCTTCGATCAAGGCAGTTGAGGGCATGGAGCAGGAATGGTCGGTAGCGGGCATGGTCAGCGCCCCTTCAGGCTCAACCCCTCGAAAAAGGGTTGGCAGATCGCATCGGCGACGTCCTCGGGCGATCTGCGCTTCGCCAGGGGGGGGTACCATTTATAGGCCCAGTTGCACATGCCGAGGAAACCGAGCGTGGTGAGCCCTGGGTCGCATTGCCGGAAATAGCCGTTCGCGATCCCCTGCTCGATGATGCCGCGCACCCGTTGCAGATAGGCATTGCGCTGCGCCCGGATATGGTCGCGCATCTTGCCTTCCAGATCTTCATAATGGTCCATGAACGCCCGGACATAACCCGGATGCTCCGCAATCTGGCGCAGGATGTCGATGCATGCCGCGCGCAGGCGCCCGAGCGGATCGTCCGATCCCCCCTCCTCGTCCAGGCCGGCGAGCAGGGCGCTCATATGGGCATCGTGCATCGCGAAGAGGATAGCGTTCTTGCTCGGGAAATAATGGTAGAGCGTCGGCTTGCCGAGGCCAACCTCATCCGCCAGCATCTGCATCGACGCCTTGTGATATCCCACCCGGTCGAACAGCGTCGCGCAATGTCTCAATATCTCGTTGCGCTTTTCGTCATGCGCCTCGGTCGTCTGCCGTTTCTTTGCTGCTTGTCGCGCCATTGCCGGCCCTGTTCCCTGTCTGCGTCCTACCTCTCACAAAGGTAAGTCGACCGTCTGGTCGGTTCCCCCTAGGGATAGGGCTGGATGACAAGAATGCAAGCGCGAGGGAGCGGACTATGCAAGTTGAGGGCAAGACAGCGCTGGTCACCGGGGCAAGTTCGGGCCTGGGCCGACATTTCGCGCGCCTGCTGGCGCGCGAAGGGGCGAGAGTCGTGGTAGCGGCGCGCCGACTCGACGCGCTCGCCGCGCTGGCCGATGAGATTGGTGGGCAGGGCGGCACATGCATCCCAGTCGCCATGGACGTGACCGATCCGGAAGCGGTCGCGACAGCCTTCCGGCAGATCGAGCGCGAGTTTGCGGGATCTCTCTCGATCCTCGTCAACAATGCAGGCGTGGCCCAGACCCGTGCGGCGCTCGACCTCGATGCCTCTGAGTGGGCGCGGGTGATCCAGCCCAATCTGACCGGTGCCTTCCTCGTCGCCCAGCAGGCGGCGCGGATGATGCGGCATGGCGGCGGGACGATCGTCAACGTCGCCTCGATCCTGGGAGAGCGCGTGTCCAAGGGACTGGCGGCCTATGCCGCCAGCAAGGCCGGCCTCATCCAGTTGACGAAGGCGCTCGCCCTGGAATGGGCGCCGCTCGACATCCGGGTCAACGCGCTCGCACCCGGCTATATCGAAACCGACCTCAACCGCGACTTTTTCGCATCCGACGCAGGTCAGCGCCTCATCTCGCGCATCCCGCAGAAGCGACTCGGCCAGGTGCATGACCTGGACGGGCCGCTCCTGCTGCTGTGTTCCGACCAGTCGCGCTACATGACCGGCGCGGTCATTGCGGTGGATGGCGGGCATCTCGTCAGCGGCCTTTGACGACCGGCGGCCCTTATGCGTCCATGGCGGTCGCGCCGACGACCCAGGCGGACAGGCCCGCGGTCGGCACTGCGCAGATTACCGCTTCGGCCACGGCTTCCTCGCTGGCTCCGGCGGCTCGCGCGCCCTTGACGTGAACCGACGCCCAGGCGCTGTAGTCGGCGACAAGGACGGTCACGAGCAGCAGCTCCGCATATACAGGCCCCAGCGCCGTCCCCGACAAGGTCCCCTCGCGCATGAGATAATAGGCGTCGGCGCCCAGGGGCTTGACCTCGAACAGCTTGCCCAGGGAAGGCGGCATGGCGCCGAAATATTGCAGGAAATTCGCCTCCGCGGCACCATCTTCCACGACCATGTCGTCGTCAGGCCAGTCGGGATCGGCAGCTTCCGGATAGATCTCCCGGAAAAGATCATGGAAGCGCAGCGACGCCCCCTCCCCACGCACGCTTGCGAGGATTGCGACCGCCGCGCCGGCCTCCGCTTCGGTGAGACCGGCCGACCGGGCCTCGGCCAGTTCCCGCGTCGCAAGTTCCCGATAGCCCTTTATCGTGGCGGCGCAGGCGACGAACAACCTCTTGATACGCGCCGGGACCGCCCCGTCCGAATCGATGATCATGCGCCAGCGGCGGAATCCCGCGATGGTCTTCGGTGCGTCGCGACGCAAGCGGCCAAGACTGGCGAGCGGGGGCAGAAGGTCAGTCATCGTCTCTCCGTTAATGCATGGACCGTCCGGTCGGTTGAATATGGCTATGCCGCTTCGCGATCGCGGTCAACTTCTGATAAGGAGTTGACGTCCGACCGGACGGTCGACTAAATCGCACCCTTGTACAAGGGTCGATCCCGGATCGGCCGATGCGAGAGGAGCATGCCTGGATGAAGGACTTCAAGGGCAGGACGGCCGTCATCACGGGGGCCGGCAGCGGCATCGGCGCGGCGCTCGCGCATCTCGCCGCAGGCGAGGGCATGAACCTGGTCCTCGCCGACATCAATCTTGCCGACCTGGAGGCGGTGGCCGGCACCATCGAAAGTCCGGCGATCGCGCTGCACAGAACCGATGTGGCCGATCCGGATGCGGTGCAGGCTCTGGCCGACCTTGCATGGTCGCGCTTTGGCGACGTATCCCTGCTGTGCAACAATGCCGGCGTCGTCCCCGGCGGCCGCCACCGGCACGTCTGGGAATATGCGCTGGAGGACTGGCGCTGGGCCTTCGGCGTCAACATGGATGGCGTGGTCAACGGCATCCGCAGCTTCGTGCCCAGGATGCTGGCGGAGGGACGGCCGGGACATATTCTCAATACCGCGTCCGTGGCCGGCTTCGTGAGCGGCGAAGGCTCCGCCGTATATGGCGCGTCAAAGCATGCCGTCGTCCGCATCACTGAAGCGCTCTATGCCGGTCTGCGTGAGCGGAACGCCCCGATCGGCGTCACGATGCTGTGCCCCGGCCTGGTCGCGACCCGCATTTACGAGGCTGAACGATCCCGGCCTGCACATTTGCGATCGAACGACGGCCAACCGGCGGAAGCCACGGAGTTGCAGTCGATTTCGGACAATCTGTTCCAGAATGCCCCGTCGCCTGAGGAGGTTGCCGCCCAGGCGTTCGAGGGCATCCGCCAGGATCAGTTTTATGTCTTTACCTCGGCGCGGTACGATCAGGTGATCGCGCGGCGGACGCAGGCCATCCTTGCCCGGGAAAATCCCGTATTCGACAGCCTGATTTCGCTCAGCAAGGGCAAGGCTGACGCAGAAGGGCAAAGAGCGTGAGCAGGCTTCAGGCGCGGATCGCGCTCATCACCGGCGCTGCTTCGGGCATCGGGCTCGCCACCGCCCGGCGCTTCGCGGCGGAGGGCGCGACGCTCATACTGGCGGACCGCAACGGCGACGCGCTGTCGAATGCGCGCGAATCGCTGCCGGGCGCCGGGCATGAGTTCGTCATCATGGACGTCACCGAAGAGCAGGCATGGGCCGCGCTGGCAGATCGGGTTGCAGCACGGTCCGGCACGCTTGACATCCTCGTGAACAATGCCGGGTTCGGCAAGTTCACGTCGATCGCGGACACGACGCTGGCGCAGTGGCGGTCGATCATCGCCGTCAATCTCGACAGTGTCTTTCTGGGGACAAAATATATGATGCCATTCCTCGCCGCCTCCGGCCGTGGCGCGATCATCAACATGTCCTCCATCCGGGGCATCGTGGCTGGCGCCGGCACCGGATCCTACAGCGCGGCCAAGGGCGGCGTCCGTTTGTTCACCAAGGCGACCGCACTTGAATGCGCCGCGGCCGGCAATGGCGTGCGCGCGAACTCCGTCCACCCCGGTCACATCGCGACGCCGCTGACCGCACCTGCCTATGCCGATGCGGAAATCGCCCGGACCCTGCTGGCGGATGTCCCGCTCGGACGCATCGGACAGGCGGAGGAGATCGCGGATGGCATCCTTTTCCTGGCAAGCGATGAATCCCGTTACATGACCGGGGCCGAACTCGTGATCGATGGGGGGAGCACCGCGCAATGACCGATCGGGCAACTGCCATCGCGTCGAAGGTGGAAGCCTTCGTCCGGAACGTGGTCATTCCCTACGAAAGGGACAGTCGTCTCGGCTTCCATGGGCCGGAAGATGCGCTCGTCTGGGAACTGCGCGCAAAGGCACGCGAGGCAGGCGTGCTGACCCCGCATATCCTGCACGACGGATCGCATCTGACGCAGCGGGAGACGGCCATCGTCCTCATGAGGACGGGGCTGTCGCCGCTCGGCCCCCTCGCCTGCAACACCGCCGCTCCCGATGAGGGCAACATGTATCTGCTCGGGAAGGTCGGCAGCGCCGCGCAGAAGGCCCGATTTCTCGATCCGCTGGTGAGGGGCGAGGCGCGCTCCGCCTTCTTCATGACAGAGCCTGCCGAAACCGGCGGCGCGGGATCCGATCCGTCGATGATGCAGACGACCTGCCGTCGCGACGGCGACCATTGGATCATCAACGGCCGCAAGAAGTTCATCACCGGGGCGGAAGGCGCGCGCGTGGGCATCGTCATGGCCGGGTCGGACGACGGCGCCTGCATGTTCCTTGTCGACCTGCCCGATCCCGCGATCCGGACGGTGCGCGTGATCGACACGATCGACAGTTCCATGCCCGGCGGGCACGCGGAGGTCGACATCGTCGATCTGCGCGTTCCGGCGGACCAGATGCTGGGCGCGAGCGGAGAAGGTTTCGCCTATGCGCAGATACGCCTCAGCCCTGCCCGCCTGTCCCACTGCATGCGCTGGCTCGGCCTGGCAATGCGCGCACAGGAAATCGCAACCGATTATGCCTGTCGCCGCCACGCCTTCGGCAAGCCGCTGGTCGATCATGAGGGCGTCGGCTTCATGCTGGCGGACAACCTCATCGACCTGAAACAGGCCGAACGCATGATCGACTGGTGCGCAGATGTTCTCGACACAGGTTCGCTCGGCACGGCGGAAAGCTCCATGGCGAAGGTCGCGGTGTCGGATGCGCTGTTCCGTGTCGCCGACCGCTGCGTCCAGGTGATGGGCGGGACGGGCGTGTCCGGCGACACCATCGTCGAGCAGGCCTTCCGGGAAATCCGCGCCTTCCGCATCTATGACGGTCCGACCGAAGTTCATAAATGGAGCCTGGCCAAGAAGATCAAGCGCGACTGGAAGGCGGCGCAGGGATGAGCGCTGGACGATGGATGCCGGCCATGCGGCCGATGCTGGCCCTCTTGCCGCTCCTCCTGTCGACCGCTGGACATGCCCAGCCAGCGAACTTCGCAGCGCCCGAGGCCGCTACTTCGCAAGCCGGTTATGGCGAGGACCTGCTGCCCAGGGACGAGAAGGATCGCGCCGCCCTGATTCGGACCATCGCGTTCGACGCGACCATCTATGGCATGGCTGCCTATCTGCACTATGAGCAACTCTATCGGCAGGCGTTCGATCGAAGTTCGAGCAATTACACCGGATTCAACCGCTTTGCGCATGAGAGGAACCTTGCGGGGCCGGACTATGCAACCTTCAAGGTGCCCAATACGGACACGCTTTACTCCACGGCCTGGGTAGACCTGAGCAAGGGCCCGGTCGAAATCGACATCCCGGCCACGCAGCTCAAATATTTCACGCTCAATATTTTCGACATTTTCGGCAATCCCAGCAATCTCAGCAATCGTACCATCGGCGTCAAAGGCGGCCGGTTCCTGCTGGTGCCGCGCGGCTGGCGCGGAAACCCGCCCGCCGGGGTCACGGTCTATCCGGCCGCCACGACCCAGCTCTGGATCCTCATGCGCGCCTTCGCCCAGTCCGACGCTGAGGTCCGGACTGCTCGCGCTTTTCAGGATGCGGTCCGGATCATCGCTCCGGAAAAGGAAGGGACGGTGAGCTCTCATGGCGACGTATCGTCACCACCACCACCCGCCGCTGGCGCTATCGGCTATCTCCGCGCGCTCGACTATGTGCTTCGGGCCAATGGCTGGCAGCCGGGCGAGGAAGCGCTCGTGTCGCGCTTCCGACCGCTCGGCATAATGGGCGACCGCCCGTTCGATCCCGACAGGCTTACCCCTGCCACGCGAGCCGCGATCGAAAGCGGTTACTCGGACGCGATGGCTATGCTCACACGCGCCAAGTCGCAATTGGGCGAACCTACCGGCACTGGCTGGATGAAGGTCAACAAGGGCGTCTACGGGTTCAATTATCTGCGCCGTTCCGTCATCAACATGGCAGGCCTCGGCGCGAATGTGCGGGAGGAAAATGCGTCCTACACGACGTTCGCGGACGGCAAGGGTGCTGCGCTGGACGGCGCGTCGTCCCGCTACATGCTCCGGCTGCAAACGCCTCCGCCCGTCAACAGCTTCTGGTCCGTCACCCTCTACGACGCGAAGACCTTCGCTCTCCACCCCAATCCGCTCCACCGCTATCTGGTGAGCGATCGGACAAAGGGCCTGAAGGTACAGAAGGATGGGTCGATCGAAATCCGCATCCAGCGCGCCGCATCATCTGATGGAAACTGGCTTCCCGCACCGGCGGGACCATTTTTCGTCGTGATCCGCGCCTATGGACCGAAGCCCGACATGCTGAACGGCCAATGGCTGCCCCCGCCCATTTCAAGGGATGGCGACGCCCGATGAACGCCCTGGTCGAAGACAATAGCGGTACGGCGACCGTCCGTCCCGGCTATGAGCTGGATTTGGGCGCGCTGGACGCCTGGATGCGCGCCAATGTCGCCGATTATGGCGGGCCGCTCCGGATCGAGCAGTTCAGGGGCGGGCAGTCCAATCCGACCTACAAGCTGATCACGCCGGGCAAGGCCTATGTCCTGCGCAAGCAACCACCCGGCCCCTTGCTCAAGGGTGCCCATGCGCTCGACCGCGAGGCGAAGGTGCTCGCTGGCCTGTCGCGAGCGGGCTTCCCGGTCGCCGCCGTCCATGGCCTGTGCACCGATCCCGCCATCATCGGCACGATCTTCTACGTCATGGACATGGTGGAGGGCCGCATCTTCTGGGATGCCGCGCTTCCCGATATGTCCCCCGCGGAAAGGGCAGCGCTCTTCGACGCCATGAACGCGACGATCGCCGATCTCCACAGCATCGATTACGCGGCCGCCGGCCTTGCAGACTATGGCCGGCCAGGAAATTATTTCGAACGACAGATTGCGCGCTGGTCGCGCCAATATCTTGAGGACGCGCAGGCGGGGCGCGATCCCTGCATGGACCGGCTGGTGGAATGGCTCCCCGCACACATCCCGCCGGGGGAGGAAACGAGCATCGTCCATGGCGATTTCCGCATCGACAATCTGATCTTCCACCCGACGCAGCCGCGCGTGCTGGCCGTGCTGGACTGGGAGCTCTCGACGCTGGGCCATCCGGGTGCCGACTTCGCCTATCACGCGATGATGTACCGCATGCCGCCGCACATCGTCGCCGGCCTCGGCGGGAGCGACCCCGCTGCGCTCGGCATAGCCGATGAAAAGGCCTATCTCGCCACCTATTGCCGGCGCAGGGGGTTGGCGGACATGCCGGGTTACGACTTCTATATTGCCTTCAACTTCTTTCGGCTCGCGGCCATCTTCCATGGCATCAAGGGCCGGGTCATCCGCGGCAACGCTTCGTCCGCGCAGGCGCGCGAGCGCGTTGCGGTGCTCCCGGAACTCATGCGTCTTGCATGGCAGCAGGCGGAAAGGGCGGGCGCCCGATGAGCAGCCCGGCCATCACGCTCACTGTCGAGGATGGCATCGCCTGGCTGACGCTGGCGCGCCCCGAAAAGCGCAATTCGGTCGATCCCGAATTCGCATTACGCCTTCATGAACTGGCGGAGCGATGCGCGGCGGACCAGGACATACGCTGCGTCGTGCTCACCGGAAGCGGCAAATTCTTTTGCGTCGGTGGCGACATCGATGCCTTCTCCGCCGCCGGGGAGGATGCCGAAGCGGCGGTCGGCGCCCTCGCACGCAGTTTCCATGCCGGCATCCATCGACTGGCCACGATGGAAAAACCTCTCGTCACGGCTATCAACGGCCCCGCCGCCGGCGCTGGGCTCAGCCTTGCGATATTGGGGGATATTGCGCTCTCAGCCGCCTCCGCGCATTTCACTTCGGCCTATAGCGCTGTCGGGCTGACACCGGATGGCGGCGCATCATGGTGGTTGCCGCGCCTGATCGGGATGCGGCGAGCGCAGGAGATGCTGTTCACCAATCGACGGGTCGGGGCGGAGGAAGCGGCAGGCATGGGCCTTGTGACACGCGTGGTCGCCGACGATGCGCTCCGTGCCGAGGCGTCGACCGTGGCATCGGCGCTGGTAAAGGGGCCGATCCGCGCACTCGCCAGATGTCGCGCCTTGCTGATGGGGTCCGCCATCGCCGACCTTCCCACCCAGCTGGATCGCGAAGCCGCCTGGATTGCAGCGTCTGCCGGGGCGTCCGAAGGGCGGGAAGGAGTGGCCGCTTTCCTGGCGAAGCGACCTCCGCGTTTCGCGGCCCTGTGTTGATGGAAAGGCGCGCCGACCGCAGCGGCGACCAGCGCATGGGCATCACCCGAATAGCGCTTCCCCAGCGGCCAGCATCTGACGATCGATGCGACGCTCCAGAGCAACACCAACGAGGCCGCGGTCGCGACCACGCGGTCAGGCTGGGGGCCTGGACGCGCGTGATGCATACCAGACAAGCCCCGCACTGAGGACTTGCTATTTGAGGTTCGGATGAAGAATCTTGTGTATGATTGCAGTCACTGACGCCATGTCATTCTCGGTTCCGATCTCGGAATCCGGGTATAGCCAGTCGTGCAGAAGGACGGAACCGGCCACCATTGCAAAGGCATAACGAACTGCCCGTCCCGGCTCGACTATCGGGACCGTTTGAGAATTGACGTGCTGCTCCCGAATTCTGTCGGCCGATCCGGATAATAAATCCGACAGGCTATATCCTATCTCACGACCAATTTCGCTCGATTTTATCAAGGCCTTCAAAAGGTCGCTATTCTTGCTGAGGAAAAGATATGTTTCCTGCGCGCCGTGCAAGTTCCTTTCCCTGATATCCGGCGCCATCGAATCCAGTTCGGCATGCAGGTCATTTATCTTGTCACGAAAAGGCTCCACTATCGATATTCTAAATAATTGAGCCTTGTTGACGAAGTATTTGAACAGAAGCCGCTCGGATATACCTGCCAGTTCCGCAATTTTCCGCGTCTTCGCCCCGGCCATTCCTTTTTCAGCGAATTCCGAACGTGCGGCGGCCAGGATAAGGGCGCGGACCTCTTCCGTTGGCCTTCGACGCCGCCGTGCTGTGGCTGGCGGTTCGCCGGCTGTTGAAGGTCGAAGATTCATGCATTCACGTCCTTCCAATAGCTTTTTTCCTGCTTCGGCCTTCGTCTCGACGGCCCGGAAGCCTTGGAAAAATGCCTGAATATGCGGGCCATCCCCTGGTCCAGTTATTCCGGCACGGGCGTATAGTCCAGTCTGCGTCTTGACATGAAAGGAAGTGAATGCTTCACAAAGGAGCCGTCTTCAGTCGGCCCAAGAGGAGAAGAGGATGACCCAAGAGGTGGACGAATGGGCGGACGTGGCAACCCTTCCCGGGGAGAGCCCGCCAGTCGATGAGCAGCTCCGGGCTATCCGGCCTGACGATCGCGTCACAGCTGCGATCGTCCAGCCAGGATTTCCGCTGACCCAGGCCTATTCGCTGCTGTTCGATGCCTATGCCAATCATCCCGCGCTGGGCGAGCGCGCCTGGCGCATGGTGGAGACGGAAGAAGCCACGTGGGTGCGCGACTATCTCGATGCGTTCTCCACGATCAGCTATGCCGAACTTGGGCAAAGGGTGACCGGACTTGCCACAGCCTGGCGACGGCATGACGAGCACATCGTCCGGCCGGGTGAATTCGTTGCGCTGTTCGGCCAGCCGGGAATTGACATCACCACCGGCATACTCGCGGCGATCTTCGCCCAGGCGGTGCACGTGCCCCTGCTGGCGTCCCAGGCGGCGGAGGACACCCGCACGATCCTGGACGAGATTGCGCCGGCAGCGATGCTGGTCGACATCCGCGATGTGGAGCGGATGGTCCCCTTCGCCCTCGCCACGCCCTCCCTGCGCAGCTTCGTCGTGCTGTCGGCCGATCTCCGCATCGACGAGGATGCGGGAATCATCGCGCGCGCGCGCGCGGCCCTGGCCCAAGCCGGCCACGCAATCGCCCTCGCCACCATCGACGAACTGATCGCCTTTGGGCGGGAGCGGACATTCGAACCGCTCCCGGCGGATCCCGCTGGCCAGGATGCCATGCTGGCGATCCTCTACACATCGGGCAGCACGGGCAAGCCCAAGGGGGCGATCTACAGCGAGGCGATCGTGCGCCTGCCGATCCTTCAGGTGGAAAAGCCGCAGGCCAATATCGCGCTCATCTTCGCGGGGATGAACCACTCGCTCGGCTACTCGCATGTGTTCCGTACCCTCGCCCAGGGTGGGACGGTGTTTTTCACCCTGAAGAGCGACATGTCCTCGCTGTTCGACGATCTGCGGATCAGCCGGCCGACCCACCTCAACCTGTTCCCTCGCGTGATCGAGCAGATTTACCAATATTTCCTTGGCGAGGTCCTGCACCGGGTGAGCAGGGGCCAGGACCGGACCGAGGCGGAGACCGCGGTTCGCCAGGCCATGGCAAAGACGTTCCTGGGCGACCGGCTGGTCTTTGCAGTGGTCGGCGGCGCCCCGATATCGCGAGAGCTGCGCCAATTCTTCATGGATACGTTCGGCGTTCCGCTATGCGTAGGCTATGGCTCGACCGAAACCTCGGGCGTGACCTTCGACGGCCGGCTCGACCGCCGCTTCGTCACGGATTTCGAGCTGCGCGACGTGCCGGAGCTCGGCTATTCAAATACCGACCGCCCCTGGCCGCGCGGCGAACTGGCAGTCAAGACGCGCAGCGCCATTCCCGGCTATTACAAGGATGCCAAGGCCACGGCCGGGATCCGCGACGAGAATGGCTGGATCCTGACCGGCGATGTGTTCGAACTGCGCGAGGGCGAGGAACTGGTCTGGATCGACCGGCGGAATAATGTGCTGAAACTTTCCCAGGGCGAATATGTCGCGCTGAGCCAGTTGGAGATCGAATATGCCGGGTCGGTTCCCTGGATCAGGCAGATCTATCTCTATGGCACCTCGTTCCGGCCCAATCTGGTCGCGGTGATCGTGCCCGACCGCGACCTTGCGGCCGGGCGGCTGGGCCATGCCCCTGACGAGACGGAACTGCGCAGCCTGCTTCACGCCGGCCTGGCCGAGGCCGCGCACAAGGCCGGTCTGCGCAAGTTCGAAATCCCGCGCGATTTCATCATCGAGGATGAACCCTTCACGATCGAAAGCGGTCTGCTGTCCACCATTCGCAAGCCGCTCAGGGCCGCGTTCAACCGCAAATATCAGGAGCGCCTGGAATCGCTCTATGATGGCATTGCGGCGCGCCAGCGCGAAGAGGTGCTGATGCTGCGCAATCCGGACTCGGGTCTGACGATCGAGGAGCGCATCGCGCTTGCCCTGCGTGCTACGCTGGGGCGTGACGATATCGATTTGTCGGGCAACCCCAGCTTTCTTGACCTTGGCGGCGATTCCTTCGACGCGATCACCCTGTCCATGCTGCTGGAAGATGTCTTCGGAACCGCCATCTCGGCCAGCGCCATCCTCAGCCCCAGCGGCGGTCCGCGGCGCTGGGCCGAAATGCTTCGCGGCGGCCAGGAGGAGGACAGCCTGACCTTCGCCGCTGTCCATGGCGAAAATGTGCAGGTGCTTGAGGCTGCGGACCTCGACCCCGCGCGCCTGCTGCCGGACGGGGT
>Ga0207678_10002775_pt1 | contig 15866 bp, 12 predicted proteins | sample KBSC63metaG_FD_184319 | JGI IMG/M metagenome (GOLD analysis project Ga0207678, IMG submission 184319) | Corn rhizosphere microbial communities from Kellogg Biological Station, Michigan, USA - KBS C6-3 metaG (SPAdes) (version 2) | ecosystem: Host-associated > Plants > Roots > Rhizosphere > Soil ...
TCTTCCGTCGGGAGAGCTGGGCGTGACGGTCGGGGACGTGGCCGGGTCCGGCCTGGCCGCCGCGGTGATCATGGGGCGGATGCGCAGCGCGCTGCGCGCCTACGCGCTGGAAACCACGGATCCGGCCGAGGTCCTGGGCAAACTGGACCGCAAGATGCAGCACTTCGAGCCCGATGCCCTGGCCACGGTGCTCTACGCCGTCATCGAACCGGGGCTGGGCCAGATGCACGTGGCCCTGGCCGGTCATTTCCCGCCGGTCATCGCCCGCCCGGGCGAGGCGGCCGTACTGGCCGAGGTTCGGCCCGGCTCGATGATCGGCATGGGCCTGCAGGTCCGGCGCCCGGTGAGCACCCTGCCGGTCCCGCCGGGCGCGCTGCTGTGCTTTTACACCGACGGCCTGGTCGAGCGACGGGGCGAGATGATCGACGACGGGCTGGACCGGCTCTGCCGGGCGGTGACGGCCGAGCCCGCGGAGGCGGCGTGTGCCGCGGTCATGACGGCGCTGGTCGGCAACGAGCCGGCCCGCGACGACATCGCCCTGCTCATGGTGCGGCGCCAGGCCGGGAAGGAGGGTGACGCGGATGCCTGACCTCAGCTACCGGGTCGAGATGGCCGGGGAGGTGCCCGTCGTGGTGACGCCCGAGGATATCGACATCACCAACGCCGCCGCGTTCCGGACCGCGCTGCTCGAGGCGGCCGGACGCTCCAGGACGTTCGTGGTCGACATGAGCCGGACCCAGTTCTGCGACACGGCCGGCATCCATGCGCTGGTGGCGGCGCACAAGCAGGCCGGAGGCGACGGCGGCGACATACGGCTGGTCGTCACCAGCGCGCCCGTGCTGCGCATCTTCGCGATCACCGGCTTCGACCAGGTGATATCGAGCTTCAGCCGCCTGGACCAGGCCCTCGCGACACCCTAAGCCGTCAGCCCAGGCCCTGGACGACGGCGTGCAGGATCAGGCCCACGCCGGCGCCCACCACGGTGCCGTTGATGCGGATGTACTGCAGGTCGCGGCCGAGCAGCAGCTCCAGCTGGCTCGACGTCTCGGTGGCATCCCAGCGCTCGATCGTCCCGGTGACCAGGCCCGCCAGCTCGTCGTGGAAGCGATCGACGAGGGCCCGGATGCCGGAATCGATCATGCGGTCCAGGCCGTCGGCGAGGCGGCGGTCCGAGCCGAGACGCCGGCCGGCCGCCGCCAGCACGTCGGCCAGCCGCCGGCGCAGCTCGGACTCCGGGTCGGCGGCCTGGGTGCGCAGCGCGTCCTTGACCTTCTGCCACAGCTCGGAGGACCAGTCCCGGAGCAGCGTGCTGCCCAGGACGTCGTGCTTGAGGCGCTCCCCGCGCTCGCGCAGCTCCGGATCGGTCTCCAGGCGGTCCGGGAGCCCGGCGAGCCACGCGTCGAACTGACGGCGGGTCTCGTCATCGGGGTCGGCGGCCATGGTGACCAGGCGCTCGCGCAGCCGGGAGTACAGCCGGTCGAAGACCCGCCGGTAGACCGCGTCGGGCACCCAGCGGGGCGCTTCTCCCTCGAACAGCTGGCGCAGCTCGCCTTGATGGTCGCCGAGATAGCGATCGGCGGCGGACACGATCGTGCCGAACAGCTCGGCGTGGTGACCGCCCGCGATGACGGCCCGCAGCGCCCGCCCGGCCAGCGGCGCCACTTCGACGGTGTCGATCACCCGGGTCAGCTCGGCGGTGACGACGCGCTGGACGTCCTCGTCGCGGAGCGCCTCGGCCACCGTGACGACCGCGTCGGCGGCGTGGCCGGCGACGCGCGCGGCGTTGACCGGTTCGGCCAGCCAGGCGGCGAGCCGGGGGACGATGCGAGCGGTCCGGATCCGTTCGGTCAGGACATCGGCGTTGAGGAAGTTCTCCTGCACGAACCGGCCGAGCGTGGCGGCGAACTGGTCCTTGCGCTCGACGATCAGCGCGGTGTGCGGGATCGGCAGCCCCAGCGGATGCCGGAACAGCGCGGTCACCGCGAACCAGTCGGCCACCCCGCCGACCATCGAGGCCTCGGCGCCGGCCTGCACGTAGCCGAGCAGCGTCCCGTGGGCGCCGGCCACGGTCACGGCGACGAACAGGACCGTGACCGCGCCGAGCAGCGCGGTGGCCCGGCGGCGCGCCGCGGCCAGCTGGCGCGCTCGCACCTCCGCCGACTCGGGCTCGGCCCTGAAGGCCGGCGAGGCGGACATCGTCGCGGCAGGTTCCATCTGGCAGCCCCCGGGGGTCCCGTCAGCACATGAAGCCCCCAGTCTGGCAGGATCTACCGGCGGAGCAGGCTCCGGACCAGCTTTCCCAGGCCGCCGTCGTTGTCCCAGACCGGGGGCTGCTGCGCGCCGTTCACGGTGATCTGGTCGCTCAGGCAGCCTTCCGAGACGGTCAGGACCGGGCCGTTCGCTTGGGCAGTGAACCGCAGTTCGTAAGCGACCGACGGCGGCGGGCACGACACCGCGACCTGCGGTGCCGCCGGACGTGCGTTGAGGAACGCGGCCAGCCGGGCGATGACGGCGGCCGAGGTGAAGGTGCGCGTGGTCGTGCCCGTGTGCGGGCCGTACTTGGTGACGATGACGGTGACGGTCGAGAACCGGCCTGGGTTTACGTGCTCGGCGGCGGTGCGGGCCGGCCGCGGGGTGGCGTAGGCGTAGGCGGCGATCAGCGTCGTGCCGTGCGACCAGGGCTCGGCCCACACGGCCACCTGGGCCGCCGCGACGCCGGGCTCCGGCGCCGCCAGCAGGGTGCTGCTTCCCGCCAGGCCGTTGACGGCGGCCGGGCCCATGGCGCCGGGCTCGTTGAACGGCGCGTGCGCCTGCACGACCGCCCAGGCGGCGGCCGGCTTGACCGGCGCCAGCAGCACCCGCTCGGCGCGCACCCAGCCCTGGCCGGCCGGCGGTCCTGGGTTGCGCATCGCGCGGGGCAGCGACCGCGGCGGGAACGGCCTCGTGCCGGGCGGGAAGGTCATCTCCGCGACTAGATACCGGGCCAGCGCCCCGGCCCGGGACGAACCGGCCAAGGCCGATGGGGCGGTTGCGCGGACCGCGGGGCCTGCAGCCGCCGAGCCGCAGCCAGCCAGCACGAGCGCCACCGTGACAGCACCGAGCCACGATCGCATGGCCGCCTCCCGATAACCCGTTTCCCCTCAGACGTCCGGGCGGCCGTCACGGTTGCACGCGGGGACCGGGTCAGCCGCGCGGGCGCTCGGACCTGGGGTCGTAGCGGGGGCGCAGGGAGGCGTCGGCGGGGACGCGCTGGCCGGCGATCTCGATCTCGTATTCCCCGGCGGTGTACCACGAGGGCGGCGTGCCCGGTTCGGGCGCGGTCACGTAGCCCAGTGCGACGGCGCCGCCCAGGGTGTGGCCGTAGGCGGCCGAACTCACCCGGCCGGCCAGGACGCCGTCGCGGTAGACCGGCTCGTCGTGGTAGGCGAAGGCGTCCGGGTCCCGCAGGCCGAACTGGACCAGCCGGCGCCGGACGCCTGCCTCTTTCTGCCGGAGCAGGGCGTCGCGGCCGGTGAAACCGCCGGGCTTGTCCCAGGCCACGGCGAAGCCCAGGCCGGCTTCCAGCGGGGTGTCCCCGGCGGAGATGTCGTGGCCCCAGCTCCGATAGGCCTTTTCCAGCCGGAGCGAATCCAGGGCGTGGTAACCGGCCGGGCGCAGCCCGTGCTCCTGGCCGGCCTCGGCGATCGTGTCGTAGACGTGCACGGCCAGGTCGGCCGGGATGAGCAGCTCCCAGCCCAATTCGCCGACGTAGGTGATGCGGGTGGCGCGGACGAAGCCGCAGCCGAGGTCGATCTCGCGTGATGCGCCGAACGGGAAGGCCTCGGCCGACAGGTCGGCGTCGGTGATGGACTGCAGGAGCCGCCGGGCGTTCGGCCCCATCACCGGGATCATCGCCAGGGCCTGGCTGATGTCGGTGACGGTGGCGAACTCGTCGGGGCCGATGTGCCGTTCCAGCCAGTCCCGGTCGCGGCCCAGGGTGGCGGGGCCGGAGAGCACGAGGAACCTGGTCTCGTCGAGCCAGGTCACGGTGACGTCGGCCTCGATCCCGGCGCGGGCGTTGAGCCACTGGGTGTAGACGATGCGGCCAGGCTCGGCCGCCACGTCGCCCGCGCTGACCCGCTGCAGCACGGCGGCCGCGTCCCGGCCCTGCACCAGGAGCTTGCCGAACGAGGAGGTGTCGAACATGCCGACGCCCTCGCGGACGGCGCGGTGCTCGGCCGCCGAGTGCTCGAACCAGTTCGGCCGGCCGAACGAGTACTCGTACTCGCGCTTGACGCCGGCCGGGGCGTACCAGTTGGCGCGCTCCCAGCCCAGCAGCTCGCCGAAGACCGCCCCGGCCGCGCTCACCCGGTCGTGCAGCGGGCTGCGGCGCAGCCCGCGGACGCTGGCGCGCTGCTGGTAGGGCCAGTGGATCTCGTAGGCGAGGTCCAGGGTCTCGGTGACGCGCTGCTCGAGGAAGCGCCGGTTGGTCTCGTGCGGGGCGGAGCGGCGCGGATCGGTCTCGGGCAGGTCGACCGGCGAGCTCCCGTCCACGATCCAGTCGGCCAGGACCGAGCCGGCGCCGGGGCCGCTCAGGAAGCCGACCGAGTTGAACCCGGCGGCGACGAAGAGGTTGCGCACCCCGGGCGCCTCGCCGAGGTGGTAGAGGCCGTCCGGGGTGAAGCTCTCCGGCCCGCAGAAATGCAGCCGGATGCCGGTCTCGGCCAGGACCGGCAGCCGCTTTATCATCTGCTCGTAGAACGGCCCGAGGTGGTCCCAGTCCTCGGGCAGCCGGGTGAACTCCGCGTCGGCGGGAATGCCGCGGGAAGACCATGGATAACTGCCCGGCTCGAAGAAGCCGACCATGAGCCCGGCGCCCTCGTTCTTCACGTACGCGTAGTCCGGGGCCGTCTTGATCGTCGGCAGGCCGGGACGCAGGCCGGGGATGGCCTCGGTGACGACGTAGTAGTGCGCCAGCGCCTGGAGCGGGATGCCGACGCCGGCCAGCGCGCCGAACTCGCGTCCCCACATGCCGGCGGCGGCGACCACATACTCGGCCTCGATGTCACCGCGCTCGGTGGTGACGCCGGTGACCTGCCCGTCGCGGCGAGTCACCCCGGTCACCGTGGTGTTCTCAACGATCCGCACCCCGTGCTGGCGGGCGCCCGCGGCCAGGGCCATCGTGGTGTCGGTGGCGTTGCCGCGCCCGTCGTCCGGGTAGTAGACCGCGCCGGCGAGGTCACCGGCGTACAGCGGCGGGAACAGCTCGACCGCCTGCTCCGGCGAGATCGGCTCGGCGGTGATCCCGTTGGCCCGGGCGGCCGAGGCCTGCCGGAGCAGTTCCTCCAGGCGTTCGGCCCCGTCGGCCAGGTGCAGCGTACCGGTCCGCTCGAACCCGGTGGCGAAGCCGGTCTCCTCCTCCAGCGAATGGAAGACCCGCAGGCTCCGCCGGACGATCTCCCGGGTCCCGTACGTGGGCCTGGCCTGGGTGATCAGGCCGGCCGCGTGCCAGGTGGTGCCGGAGGTCAGCCGCTTGCGTTCCACCAGCACCACGTCGGTCCAGCCTCGCTTGGCCAGGTGGTACGCGGTGCTGCAGCCGACCACGCCGCCTCCGACCACGACGACCCGGGCCCGCGCGGGCAGCTCATGCGCGTCATTCACTACGGCAGCGTAAGGACGCCCGTCCTAGCTGGTCAATCGGTGCGGCGTCAGGGGCTTCCGCCCATCTGGCTCATCACCTCGTCCCGGGAGATGTTGTACCGGTCGGTGAACTTGATGAGCTCGTCGGTGGTAACGCGTTCGGGCAGCTCCCGCTCTGCCGCTTCGGCTGCCTCCGTGTAACCCAGGCGACGCAGCGTGTGAACGAACCACTGCTTGTCCTGTGCCAATGGTTTCACCTTTCGGTTGCTGCTCCCTAGTCGAGCCTAACCAGAGGGACTGACCGGGGAAGATGGGGCCATGATGCTCCTGTCAGAGGCCGAACGGGACCGGCTGCTCGTCTTCCTCACCGCGGAACTCGCCCGGGCGAGGCGGCGTCGCGGCCTGCGGCTGAACGTGGTGGAAGCGACGGCCCTGGTCGCGGACGCGGTATGCGAGGCGGCCAGAGACGGCGAGCGCCTGGCGGACGCGATCGAGGCGGGCCGTTCGGTGCTGACCGAGCCGGACCTGCTGCCGGGGGTGGTCCGCGCCGTCCCCGAGGTCCGGGTGGAGGCGACCTTCGACGACGGCACCCGGCTGGCCGTGGTGCGCGACCCGTTCCGCGCCGGGGTCGCCGAGGTGCCCGAGCCGGCCGTAATGGCCGGGTCCGTGGTGGTGGAGGTGACCAACACGGCCGCGGTTCCGATCTCGGTGACCAGCCACTTCCACTTCTTCGAAGCCAATCCCCGGCTGCGCTTCGACCGGGCGGCGGCGTACGGCATGCACCTGGCCGTCGCCGCGGGCGCGGCGGTACGGTTCGAGCCGGGCGGCACCCGGCAGGTCGGGCTGGTCCCCATCGGCGGGCGGCGGGTGGTGATCGGGTTCGCCGGCCTGGTCGACGGGCCGCTGGACGCGCCCGGGGCGCGGGAGCGGGCCCTGGAGAAGGCCAGGGCCTGCGGATACGCCGACACGGGCCAGCCATGACCAGCACAGCCGTGAACGGGCCGACCGCCGGGGACCTGATCGAGCTGGCCGACACCGGGCTGGTGATCCGGGTCGAGGCGGACGCGCAGCAGGCGGGCGACGAGTTCCGCACCGGGTTCGGCAAGACGGCGCGGGACGGGATGCACCTGCGGGCGGCCACCGCGTCGCAGACCTGCGACGTCGTGGTGACCAACGTGACCCTGCTCGACCCGGTGACCGGCATCCGCACCGTATCGATCGGCGTGCGGGAGGGGCGGATCAGCGCGATCGGCCGGGCCGGGAACCCGGACACGCTGGACGGGGTGGACGTGGTGGTGGGCACCGGCAGCACGATCGTCCCCGGCGACGGCCTGCTCGCCACGCCGGGCGCGGTCGACACGCACGTGCACCTGCTCTCTCCGCGCGTCCTGGAGGCGGCGCTGTCGTCCGGCGTGACCACGGTGATCGGCCAGGAGATCGGCCCGGTGTGGGGAGTCGGGCTGAATTCGCCGTGGCTGCTCCGCCGGGCGTTCGGCGCCTTCGATCAATGGCCGGTGAATGTCGGCTTCCTGGCCCGCGGGTCCTCCTCCCACCCCGGGCCGCTGGTGGAGGGGCTGGCCGCGGGCGGCGCCTGCGGCTTCAAGGTGCACGAGGACCTCGGCGCGCACCCGCGCTGCCTGGACACCGCGCTGAGGGTGGCCGACGAGCACGACGTTCAGGTGGCGCTGCACACCGACGGGCTCAACGAGGCCGGCGGCGTGGACGACACGCTCGCGGTGGCCGGCGGCCGGCTGTTCCACGCCTTCCACGTCGAGGGCTGCGGCGGCGGGCACGCGCCGAACGTGCTCGAACTGGCCGGCCGCCCGGACGTCGTCACGTCCTCGACCAACCCGACGCTGCCGTTCGGCCGGGACGCGGTGGCCGAGCACCTGGACATGATCGCGCTGGTGCACGGGCTGGACCCGGAGCGCGACGCCGCGCTGGCCCGGGACCGGATCCGGGCCGGCACGATGGCGGCCGAAGGGCCGCTGCACGACCTCGGCGTCATCCCGATCACGTCGTCGGACGCGCAGGGCATGGGGCGGGCGGGGGAAACAGTACGCCGGACGTTCGGCATGGCCGCCCTGATGAAGCAAGCAGAGCTGAAGCGGGTGGCTGGTTCTTCTGCCGTCGACGACAACGAGCGGGTGCTGCGGTACCTGGCCAAGCTGACCATCAACCCGGCGGTGGCGCACGGGCTGGCGCACGAGGTCGGGTCGGTCGAGGTGGGGAAGCTGGCCGACATCGTGCTATGGGACCCGGCGTGGTTCGGGGCCAAGCCGACGCTGGTGCTCAAGGCGGGCGTGCCGGCCTGGGGCGCGACCGGCGACCCGAACGCCGCCATCGACACCGCCGAGCCGCTCGTGCTCGGCCCCCAGTTCGGCGGCTGCGGCGCCACTCCGGCCGAGATCTCGGTGATGTTCGTGGCCCAGGCCGCGATCGATTCCGGCGCGAAGCTGCCCGGCGTGCGCCGCCGGGTGCCGGTACGCGGGACCCGGCGGCTGGCGCCCGGGTCGATGACCCGGCACGGGCGGCTGGGCCGGGTCCGGGTCGAGCCCGGTACCGGCCGCACCACCCTCGACGGCGACCTGCTGGCCGCGCCGGCCGCCGAGTCGGTGCCGCTCTCGCGGCTGTACTTCCTGTGATCGCGGTCCCGCGAAGGCGGGCGCGGCCTGGACGGCGATGCCGGCGCCCACCAGGAGCGCGGCCCCCAGCAGCTGCGCCGGAGCCGGCTGCTGGCCGAGCATGATCGCGGCGAGCAGGGTGGCGGCGAGGGGCTCGCACAGCGACAGCACCGCGGTCTTAGTGGCGCCGATGCGCCGCAGGCCCGCCAGGAACAGCAGGGGGGCGGCGGCGCCGGCCAGGGCGCCCTCGAGCAGGAGCAGCGTGGTGAGCCGGAGGTCGGTGACCGGCACCAGCACGGTCGCCGGCCGGGTCACGGCCGTCAGTGCGCCGAGCCCGGCCGCCGCGGTCGCCACGATCAGGAACGTCGCCGCGCCGTCGCCGATCTCACCCCACCCGTCGCGGCCGAGCAGGATATAAGCGGCGTGCAGGACGGCAGCCAGCAGGGCCAGGAGCAGCCCGGCGGCGGGGACCGAGACCAGCGGATCCGGCCGGATCAGCAACACCAGCCCGATGACGGCCACGGTGGCCATGCCCATGCCCGCGCCCGGGCCGATCGCGCCCGGCGCACGCCGCCGCGAGCCGGCCTCCCAGGCCGCGACCAGCAGCGGGTAGCAGCCGAAGGTGGCCACCGCGACGGCCACCGGTAGCCGGGCGAAGGCCTGGAACAACGCCAGGTTGAGGCCTAGTCCGGCCGCGGCCGCCAGCGTCAGCCGGATGACGGCGGGCCGGCGCATCCGGCGGATCGAGGCGACGACGCCTGACCGCGGCCGGGTGACCAGGAAGCCGCCGAGTACCACCGTTCCGGCCGCGGCCCGCCAGAACCCGAACGCGGCCGGGTCCAGACCCTGCTGGTATGCCGCCCGTGCCATCGGCCCGTCCAGCGCGAACGCGAGGGCCGACGCCACGACCAAGGCGGCTCCGGCCGCGGCCGGCCTCTGCATGGTGATGCCCCCCGTCACTCCCCTGCCCGCTATATCGGAGGGGCAGGTGCACAGAGGTGATACGCACGACAGCGGCGAACCGGTTCTCTACGGGGCGGCGATGATCTCCCGGTGCAGGTCCAGCAGCGCCGGGACGTCGCCCCGGTCGACGCGGCCCATCCCGCATTCGGTGCAGATACCCCAGGCGCGGGGGCCGCCCGGGCTGGCGGCCAGGGCCGTGTCGATCAGCCGCACCTGATCGGCGGTCGTCCCCTCCTCCTGCTCGGCCGGGTGGTACGGCACCAGCGCGAAGTTCAGCTCGGTGTCCTGATCCGCGGCCAGCCCGGCCAGCGGCGCGAAGTAGCTCTCCTCGCGCTGGTTTTGCGGCACCGTGAAGGAGACGAAGCTCACCGGCCTCGCGGCCGCGGCGGCGACCGCGTTCACCACCCGGACCTGCAGGGCCAGCGACGCGGGCTGCATGAAGTGCTCGTGGCCGTAATCCCCGTAGCACAAGTGCAGGCCGACGGGGATCGCGGCGGGTACCTGGTCCACGCACCGCGCCAGCGCGGCGACGATCGCGTCGAACGCCTGCGCGCCGCCCGGCGCGAAGGCCTCTTCCAGGACGCCGAACTCCACCGCGACATCCCACTGCACGGCCACCTCGTCGGCCGGGATCGCGGCCAGCAGCCGGTCGAGGTCGGCGAACATGGCCCGCTCGTAGGAGGGCAGCAGCACCTGCTGCTGTTCGGGGACGATATAGCCGCCGATCGAGGCCAGCGGTGTCGGATACTCGACCTGGAAGCGGACCCCGGCCGGGATCACGCCGTCCGCGCGCAGCTGGGCGAAGACCCGGTACGACTCCAGGTAGGCCTCGGCATAGCCGATGTCCGGCCAGGTCACCTGGGCCGGATCGACCCCTTCGGCCAGCCGCAGCAGCGGGAGCTGCTCGTACTCCCCGTCCTCTTCGCCCATCGACCGGGCCGTTACCAGCCAGGGCAGCTGCAGGAACTTCTGCAGCTGGAAGAAGATCCAGTTGCCTCGGTCCCCGGTCTCGCCGTCCGGGATGCGCCGCAGCCCGGACGGGACCCGCGCGGCGATCTCGCGCATCACCGACTCGGCGTCGGCGAGGTTGACGCTCCCGTTGAAATGGACATGATCGGCAGGCATGAATGCCCTCCCCTCCCACGATCACGGCTCAGCCGAGCCGCCGTGCTGGACAGCCTCGCAGCCCGGCCTGGCTGGTGTAAATACCGGTCAGAGCACGCGCCCCAGGAATTCCATGGCGTTGCCGCCGAGGATCTGCTGGACGCGCGGCGTCGGGAGGCCGCGGTCGCGCAGCAGGCCGGTCAGGTCGTCGATCTGGTCGTAGCTGGTCAGGACCGGACGGTAGTTTCCGTCCAGGTCGGTGCCGAATGCCACGTGGTCCGGACCGGCCGCCTCGGCCAGCCGGATGATCTCGGTGCCGAAATCGGCGAGGGAGCGGCTGGTGATTCCGCAGGGCCAGGCGCCGACCAGGCCGCCGGCTTCGGCCACCGCGGCCGCGTGCTGCGCGGTCATCAGCCGCGGGTGGGTGGTAGCTGAGTAGCCGAGCTGGCCGTGCGAGATGATCACCGGCTGGCTGGATGCCTCCAGCACGGCCATGGTCGTGGCGAAGCTGGCGTGGGCGCAGTCGACCACGATGCCCAGCCGGTTGCACTCGGCGACTACCTCGCGGCCGAACCGGCTCAGGCCCGCGTGCACCGGCTTCTCGGTCTGCACGTCGCCGATGTCGGTGACCCGGTAGTGCACCAGGGTGAGCACGGTGAGGCCGGCCGCGCGGGCCTCCTCGAGCCGGCCCAGGTCGCCCTCGAGGAAGTCGCCGCCCTCGCAGCCGAGCAGCACCGCGGTGCGCCCGTCCCCGATGGACCGGTTCAGGTCGGCCGCTGACGTGGCGACCTCGGCGCCGGCTTCGGCCACGGCCCGGCGGATTCCGGCCAGCTGGCGCTGGGTGTCCGCGTACGCCTCGCCGACGCGGAAGTCGCGGTGCGCTCGCAACCCGGTCGCGGGGTCGGGCCGCAGCACCGCGAAGTCAGCCACGGCCGCCAGGACCAGCGCGGTCATACCCGCACCCCGGGCGGCCCGGATCGCGTCGGCGACCGCCGCCGCGCCCATTGCCGCCACCGCGGAATGCCCGGCCGGCAGGCCGGCCAGGAAACACCGCCCCGCGTGGCTGTGCAAGTCGATCCGGTAGTAGCCGTGCACCATCCCTGACTCCCTTCCACCCTCGATGTTCAAGATCGTTCGTCGATTTTGGTTGCTGTGACGACCAAAACTGACGAAGAATCCACGCCGCCCGGTGGTCCGGCGGGGCTACGGCGCTACGGCCTGGACGAGCCAGACGGCGGCGTCTAGGTGGACGCCGTCGGCGTCGGCAAACGGGGTGAGCGCGGCGCGGACCGACGCGAGCGCGCGCTCCGCGGTGGCGGCGTCGGCTCCGGCGAGCATGGTCCGGCCCTGCGTCGCGGTGCGCAGGAACTCGACCGCGTCGTCGACGCTCCCGCCCCCGCCGACCAGGATCGACGCGTGCTCCGACGTGATCGCTGCGTCGCGCCACCCGGCCGCGGCCAAGATCGGGCGGAGCCGCTCCGGGTCGGCGAACGCGAACATGCCGGGGCCGTCGGCGGGGACGGGAGCGGGGGGCGGCGGCAGGTGCTCGGCCAGGGCGGCGCCGGGGACCAGCATCCACTGGTTGGCGGCCAGCGGCTGCCAGCAGGCGAAGACCAGCCGGCCGCCGGGCCGGGCCGCGGACCTGATGTTGGCGAAGGCGGCGACCGGGTCGGCGAAGAACATCACGCCGAAGCGGGAGATCACGGTGTCGAAGCTGGCCGGCTCGAGCGGCTCCACCTGCGCGTCGCCCTGCCGGAACACCGCGTTGCCCAGGCCGGCCGCCTCCGCGTCAGCCTGGGCCCGGGCCAGCATCGGACCGGACAGGTCCAGGCCGAGGGCCCGGCCCGGCGCGACGAGCCGGGCGGCGGCCAGCGTGGTGCCGCCGCAGCCGCAGCCCACGTCGAGCACGTGCCCGCCTGGCCGCAGGGCCGCGGCATCGAGGATCAGGGCGGTGAACGGCGCGTGCATCCGGTCGTAGCGCGCCTGGTTGGCGACCCAGTGGGCGACGCCCGGGCCGGTGTTCCAGTGCTCGGCCTGCTCGGTGTTCGCGATGCTCATCTATCGTCCCCTTGCCGGTGGATCCTGCCCGCGGCGTCCGCGAACGCGCCCACCCGTACCTCGTCGAGCGCGGCCCGGAGCCGGTCGCCGTCCCTGGCGGTACCGGCCCGTTCGGCCAGCGCCCCGCCGAGCCGGTCCGCCAGCGTGCTGGCCGCGCCCTGGAGCAGCATTGGCCGGCCGCGCCGGAGCCGGTCGGGCAGCTCGCCCGCCCGGCCGGCGGCCGCGATCGGCTCCCAGATGCGCGCGACGATCAGGTCGGCCAGCTTGCCCGCCAGCGTATCGAGGTCGCCTACGAGCACCTCGATCAGGTCGAGCGCCTCGTCGAGGGGGACGCCGACCCGGACCCAGTCGGCCACCAGGCCGAGCAGGGCGGGGCTCCGAACGCCGAAGTGGTCCTCGCCGTGCGGGCGCACCAGCCCGATCCGGCCGGCCCGGGCGAGCGTGGCCTCGTCCAGGGCCGGAAGCCGCTGGATCAGCTCCGCCCGGGTCAGCCACAGCGGCGTCTCGTCCAGCGCCGCCTGGCTCTCGTCGACGCCGAGCAGGGTCACCAGGTCCGTTCCGCTCTCCCAGGCCGCGAGCAGGTCGCGGATCCCGGCCAGCGAGTAGCCACGGCGCTGCAGGCGGATGATCAGCCGCAGGCGCTGGATGTGCTGGTCGCCGTACAGGCCCAGCCGTCCGCGCCGCTCGGGCGGTGGCAGCAGGCGCATCGTGTGGTACTCGCGGATGGTGCGGACCGGAAGCTGAACCCGCCGGGCCAGGTCATCGATGGTCAGCGGTTCATCGGTCTCCGCCGCGCTCGTCATGTCTAGACAGTACCAAAGAACACTGTTACGGTAAATACCGTGACGGTTGACACTGACATAGCAGGACGGCTGATCGGGGTGCTGCGGAGCGCCGCCAGCACTCCGGGGCTGGAGTACGAGCGACGGCCCGAGCCGATGCAGGGCGGGTTCTGGGCCGAGCTCTTCTCCTTCTCGCTGGCAAATCCGCCGGCCGGCTGGCCCGCCGAGCTGGTCGCCCGGCTGATGCCGGATCCTGGCTCGGCTCGCAAGGAGACGATCGTGCAGCGCGCGGTGGCCGCCGCGGGCTTCCCGACTCCGCCCGTGCGCGCGGCCGGCGGCCCGGACGACGGCCTCGGCCTGGCCTTCATGGTCATGGACCGGGCGCCGGGCGGGCCGGCGCTGTCCGGCCTTGACGGGCTGTCCCCGGCGTCCGTGCCGCGGCTGCTGCGCCAGATCCCGGACCTGCTGGCCACCTCGATGGCACGGCTGCACGCGCTCGATCCCGACCTGGTGCGCGGTGAGCTGGAACAGGTCCGCGACGTCCCGGTGACGGTACCGGACCTGCTCGCGACGCTGGCGCGGTTCGCCGGCGAATTCGGCCGAACGGACCTGGTAGATGCGGCCCGCTGGCTGGCGGATCACCCGCCCGGGCCGGCTCCGGACGTTATCTGCCACGGCGACCTGCACCCGTTCAACCTGCTCGCGGACGGCAACCGGGTGACCGTGCTGGACTGGAGCACCGCGCTGCTCGCGCCGCGGGCGCACGACGTCGGGTTCACCTCGCTGCAGCTCAGCGAGCCGGCCCTGCGCGTGCCTGGCTGGCAGCGGCCGCTCGTCCGGATGTTCGGCCGGGTGCTGGCCCGGCGGTTCGTCCGCGGCTACCAGCGGCAGGCTGGGGTCACGGTCGGGCCCGGCGAGCTGAGGTTCCACCAGGCCGTCGTCTGCCTGCGCGCGCTGGTCGAGGTGGCCAGCTGGGTACACGAGGGCACGGACGGGGCGCACGCCGGGCATCCGTGGCTGATCAACGGGCCGGTCTTCGCCCGGCGGGTCGCGCGCCTGACCGGGGCTCCGGTCCGCGCCCGTTTAGGCGGCGGGTCCGGCCGTGACCGCGGGCTGGTCGAGTTCGGCGGCGATCTCGGCGATGCGGGCGCGGAGCCAGGCGTGCGCCGGGTCCATGGTGCGGCGCGGGTTCCACCACAGCATCTCGGTGATCGGGGGCAGGTCCATGGGCGGCTCGAGGAACCGCACGTCGGCCGTGCGGCGCAGGTGGCCGGCCGCCCGCTCGGGCACCACGGCGACCAGGTCGGTGCCCTGCAGCAGGAACGGCGCGAGCAGGAAACTCTCCACGGTGAACTCGATCCGGCGCGACACCCCGGCCTGGGCCAGGTAGGTGTCGACGATCGAGACCGGGTGCCCGCGCACCGCGGAGTAGACCAGGTGCCCGAGCCGCAGGTATGTCTCCATCGTCATCACGTCGCCGACCTCGGTGGTGCCCGCCCAGACGCAGCAGATCCAGCGGTCGGCGAACAGCCGCAGGCTGGGCAGCGTGACCTCGGGCATGATCTCGACAGGCTCGATGACCAGGTCGGCGTCGCCGTCGCGGAGCAGGCGGACCGGATCCGGGGCGCGCGGCAGCACCTGGATGGTCAGGCCGGGAGCGGCCGCGGCCAGCCGCCGCACCAGCGGGCCGATGAGCATGAGCAGGCTGTAGTCGGAGCAGCTCACCGTGAACGTGGCGGGGTCGGTGGCGGGGTCGAAGCCGGGCCGGTCGTCCAGGGCGTGCTGGATCAGGCTGAGCGCCTCGGCCACCGGCTGGCGGAGCGATTCGGCGCGCGGGGTCGGGACCAGCGTCAGGCCCTCCCGCACCAGCAGCGGGTCGCCGAACAGCTTGCGCAGCCGGGCGAGCGTGTTGCTCATCCCGGGCTGGCTCAGCCCGACCCGTTCGGCCGCCCGGGTGACGCTGCGCTCGGCGAGCAGCGCGTCGAGGGCCACCAGAAGGTTGAGATCGACGCCCGCGAGGCTCATTTACCACTTCTAGCAGGATTTATTGCTGTCAGCAATGATTTACATTCACAGGTTCCGATTGCCGAATGTTAGCGGCCTGCCTAGCATCGGACGCACCACATGACGGGACGGGCGAGAGGTTTTGCGATGGACCGCGGAGCCAGCGAGGATGTGCCCGTACTGATAGTCGGCGGCAGCCTGGTCGGCCTGTCGGCCGCCCTGTTCCTGCGCCATCACGGAGTCGGTGTGCTGGCGGTCGAGCGGCACGCGGGCACCGCGATCAACGCCCGGGCCGGCCACTTCCACCTCCGCACGGTGGAGATCCTGCGCTCGGCCGGGCTCGAGGACGCGGTCCGGCGCAAATCCGAGGAGCAGTACCCGCCGGACGGCGGGATCAACAACGTCGAGTCGCTGGCCGGCCGCGAGATCGCGAACTACTTCCCGAACCTGAACGCCGGGGTGGAGGAGTTCAGCCCGACGGTACGGCTGTTCATCAACCAGGACGCGCTCGAGCCCATCCTGCGCGTCCGGGCCGCCGAACTCGGCGCGCGGCTGCGGTACCGCACCGAGTGCATGTCGCTGGAGCAGGACGCGGACGGCGTCACGGCGGTCATCCGCGACCTGGACAGCGGGTCGCAGAGCACGGTGCGCGCGAAGTACATCGTCGCGGCCGACGGCAACCGCAGCCCGGTCCGGGAGCGGCTCGGCATCA
>Ga0207678_10002776_pt1 | contig 15865 bp, 6 predicted proteins | sample KBSC63metaG_FD_184319 | JGI IMG/M metagenome (GOLD analysis project Ga0207678, IMG submission 184319) | Corn rhizosphere microbial communities from Kellogg Biological Station, Michigan, USA - KBS C6-3 metaG (SPAdes) (version 2) | ecosystem: Host-associated > Plants > Roots > Rhizosphere > Soil ...
CGGGTTGGTACTCATTCCGACGACGCCAAACCACGCGCCGGATTGGTGGTCGTGTGCGACGACGCCCAACCACGCGCCGAATTGGTGGTCGTGTGCGACGACGCCCAACCACGCGCCGAATCGGTGGTCCCGCGTAGGGCGCGGATTCTTCCGCGCCTGGCCCCGTTACGTGCAATCGAATTCGGATGTCCATGGGATATATCCGCGCGTGGCCTACTTACGTGCAATCGAATTCGGGTGCGCCTCGCCCCGTTACGCGCGATCGAAATCGGATCCCTGCAACGATGATTGCCCTGCGTTACGCCGTGTCCACCGAGACCAGCCTTCGGCGGGATGACGGCATACAACGCGACGACGTTCGATAAAATCGGTCGGACGTCCGAATTCGATTGCGGGTAACGGGCGACGCGCGGATATATCGGGCGAACATCCAATTTCAATTGCGGGTAACGGGGGCAGGCGTGGATGCATACCATCGACATCCGATTCCGAATGCATGTATCGGGGCCAGGCGCGGAAATATCGGCGTGCATCCGATTCCGATCGCATTTATCGGGGCTAGGCGCGGATATATTCGGTGCATCCGATTCCGATTGCATATATAGGGGCCAGGCGCGGAAGAATCCGCGCCCTACGCAGGACCACCAATTCGGCGCGTGGTTTAGCGTCGTCGCACACGACCACCAATTCGGCGCGTGGTTTAGCGTCGTCGCACACGACCACCAATTCGGCGCGTGGTTGGGCGTCGTCGGAGACGCGTACCAATTCGGCGCGCGGTTGGCGTTTACGCGATTTCCTTTTTCGGAAACAACGACGCGCCTTTCGCCACGCGCCAACCCGTCACATCGAACGTCGTAACGCCACCATCGCCCAATCTCCCGGGCGTGGTGAGGAAATCCGCCGGTGCGCCCAGCTGTGACAGGAGCTCCGCGCATCGCCCGGGCATGAACGGCGACAACGCGATCGCCTGCCGCGTCAATTGCCGCACCAGCGCCGCCAGCGTGGCGTCAAGCTCATCCTGCCTTGTCGGGTCCTTCGCAAGCTTCCACGGCGCCTGCCGGTCCACGTATTCGTTCCCGCGGGCGACCGTTGCCCAGATATACTCGAGCGCGCGATTGGGAAGATTGTCCTGCATTGCAGCGTCATACGCGGCCATGTCGGCTGCGTCGACTGCATCGAGCTCGTTCGGTTCCGCGGCTGGAACGATTGCGCCGCGATACTTCTCTATCATCGCAATCGTGCGACTGGCGAGATTGCCCCACGCATTTGCGAGATCGGCGTTGTAACGCTCCTCGAATCGCTCCCACGAAAAGTTTCCGTCAGCGTCGAACGGAACTTCGCGCATCAGGAAGTACCGGAACGGGTCGGCGCCGAATCGCGCAACCGCGTCCTGCAGATCGAGCGTGACGCCGGCGGACTTGCTGAACCGGTCGCCGCCCAGCAGGACGAAGCCGTGCGCCCACACCAGCTTTGGCAGCGGAAGCTCAGCGGCGATTAGCATCGCCGGCCAGATGAGCGCATGAAAGCGGGTGATATCCTTGCCTATCACATGCACGTCCACCGGCCACCACTTTGCAAACTCCCCGCTGGTATCCGGGAAACCCACAGCCGTGATGTAATTGGGAAGTGCGTCGAACCAGACGTACGTCGTCTGCGGCTCGCCCTCGCCCGTGTCGCGAGGGAAGGGGATTCCCCATCCCTCGCGTGCGCGACTGGCGGATACGTCTTCCAGTCCCTGATCGATCAGCGACAGTATCTCGTTCGCGCGGCTTCGCGGCTGCAGAAAGTTTCCGCTCGCAATCAACGTCCGCAGACGATCTGCGTACGCGCTCAGCCGGAAGAACCAGTTGCGTTCCTCGACCCACTCGAGCGTACGCGTCGGATGCAGCACGCACTTGCCGTCGACGATCTCTTCCTCGGTCTTGAACGCCTCGCAACCGACGCAATACCATCCGGCGTACGTCTTGGTGTAGAAATTGTCCGGAGCGCGGTCGAAGATGCGCTCGATCAGCGCACGGACACCGATCTTGTGCTGTTCGCTCGTGGTACGCACGAAGCGATCGTACGAGATACCGAGCGCTGCCCACGCTTCCTGAAATCTGCGCGCGATCTCATCGACCTGTGCCTGAGGGGTCCGGCCTTCCTTGGCCGCGGACTGCGCGACCTTCTGACCGTGCTCGTCCATCCCGGTGACGAACAGCACCTTCTCGCCACGGAGACGGTGGTACCGGGCCAGGACGTCAGCGCCGATCTTCTCAAAGGCATGCCCCAGGTGCGGGTCGCCGTTGGCGTAGTCGATCGCGGTGGTGATATAGTACTTGTTGGGCACGTCGCAATTTATAACAGCTGTCAAAGCCGTGGCTCGACCGGTCAGTCTTCCTTCACTGGCCCCTTTCTGTCGTTCGGCCTGGATGCACCGGAGCCGTTGGCGCTCCCACCATCGCCGCTTCCGCTTCCGCCCCGGCGGCCACGCCGGCGACGCTCAGGCTTCCGCGTCTGCGCGGGTGGAGCTGCCTCGGTCTCGACGGTTTCGGTAAGAATGACCAGTCGGGGCTCCGGAATCGCAAATTCTGACGTGTACATCAGCTCCGGCGAGATCTCTTCCGACGACTCGTCGGAGTCGTCGTCGCACGGTGGCGGCGTTGGTGCCGGACGACCAGCGACTTCCCCGTTGAACGCTTCCAGCGGAATGGTTCGCAACACACCTTCCGCGTTCCGCAGCGTGACGGCCTCGCGGAACAGATCGACGGTCAGAACCTTCTCCTCACCCACCGTCGTCATGACGATGCGTCCTTCCTTCGGAAAGCGCCGACGCGTCTCCACATAGAACTCGTGCTCGTAACGCAGGCAGCACATGAGCCGTCCGCACGCGCCCGATATCTGCGACGGATTGAGCGATAGCCGCTGATCCTTCGCCACGCCCAGGTTCACCGGTCGAAGCTCCGGCAGCCATGCCGCCGAGCAATACTGGCGGCCACAGCGCCCAATGCCATCCAGTCGTTTGGCCTCGTCTCGCACGCCGATCTGCTTGAGCTCGATGCGCGTGCGGAACGCAGCCGCCAGATCTCGCACGAGATTTCGGAAATCGACGCGCTTCTCGGCGGTGAAATACAACGTCAGCTTCTTCTTGTCCCACTGCCACTCGGCGTCCGAGATCTTCATCTGAAGATTCGCGGCGCGCACCTTGTCCGCGGCGCGCTGTCGTGCGTCATCGTTTGCCTTCTGAAGCGACTCGCTCTGCCGAACGTCACGCCTGGTTGCAATGCGGAGCGCCTTCCGTACCGGCTCGCCGCACCCGTGCGCGCAACCGGAATTGCGCTGCGCCGCAAGTTCGCCAATCGCGTGCACCGTCCCCAGATCCTCACCGCGATCCGCTTCGACGATTATCGCTGCGCGCGGCGGAGGCGGAGTCTCGCCATCCCAGCCGAAGAACTCCTTCCGATTACCGCGAAACGCTACTTCAATGAGATGCATACTGACCAGTCGTCATTCCCGCGAAAGCGGGAATCCGCATGCCCCTCGTCATTCCCGCGAAAGCGGGAATCCATGTTATCGATCTCTGAGCGCGATGACTGCAGGAAGTTGATCGGCACCAGATGGATTCCCGCTTTCGCGGGAATGACGACACTATGCCTCGAAGCTCAACTACTACTCTGCCCACTGTCCCATCCTCAGGTACTTCTGCCTCCGTCGTCTCACCAACCGCTCGGGCCGCAGCTTGCGCAGCTCTTCCAGATTGGTATTGAGCACCTCGGCCAGCGAGCGCGCAGCGGCCTCGTGGTTGGCGTGCGCTCCGCCTTCCGGCTCCGGCACGATCTCGTCGATCACTCGCATCTCGAGCAGGTCGGGTGACGTGATGCGAAGCGCGTTTGCCGCACGGTCGCGCATTTCCGGAGATTTGCCGTCCTTCCAGAGAATCGCGGCACATCCTTCGACGGTGATGACGGAGTAGACCGCGTTCTCCATCATCAGCACGCGGTCGGCAACGCCCAGCGCGAGCGCGCCCCCCGAGCCACCCTCGCCTATCACCGTCGCGATGATCGGGACCTGAAGCTGGCTCATCTCCAGAAGATTGCGCGCGATCGCTTCGGACTGACCGCGCTCTTCGGCGCCGAGTCCCGGATACGCACCGGGCGTATCGATGAACGTGAGGACCGGAACATGAAACTTCTCCGCGAGCTTCATCAGGCGAAGCGCCTTTCGGTAGCCCTCCGGATGCGGCATTCCAAAGTTGCGCCGGAGATTTTCCTTGGTGTCGTGCCCGCGCTGATGTCCCACCAGCATCACCGTCTCGCCATCGAGGCGTGCCCATCCACCGACGATTGCCGCGTCGTCGCGGAATGCGCGATCGCCGTGCAGCTCAACGAAGTCGGTGAAGATGCGCGCGACGTAATCCAGCATGAACGGACGCCGAACGTTGCGCGCGACCTGCACGCGCTGAATCGGAGTCAGATTCTTGTATATGTCACCACGTAGCTCGCTCAGCTTCCGCTCGAGTGAGATGATCTCGTCGTCGACGTTCACGGCACGATCGCCCGGCGCGTGCTTGAGCTCGTCGATCTTGCGCTCGAGCTCCGCGATCGGCTTCTCGAAATCCATGGTCGTTGCTGCAGTCGCCATTCGGACCTCCTATGTCCCTAAAACTACCGAAACGCACTCGTCTCCGAGCAGCGATCTCAATTCCTTGAGGGCCACGCCGTCGGCCGACAGCTTGAGCGACCTCGACCGCCAGCGGGCCGCGCCGCCGTTGCCGTCACTCCACCGCAGCTCCAGCGGGGCCGTTCCGGGATGGGCGTGCACCACTTCCTGCACGTCCCGCATCACCGTCGGATCCAGCGGCATCCCGGGGGCCAGATCGATCGCCACCGCCACCTGCCCGTTGGTCCGCTTCTCCGCAAGCTTGGTCACCGACTCGACGATGAAGGTCGGGTTGTCCGCCCCCTCGTCGCGTCTCGAATAGCCACCCTTCATCACGACCGGCACGTCCGCCTTCACCTGGTCGTGAATTACGCTCCACGCCTCGGGAAAGACGAGCACTTCCGCCGACCCCGAAAAATCCTCGATCGTGAGACGCGCGAATTCCGCGCCCGTCTTCTTGCTCGTCTGTCGCTTGATCGTCGTGATCACGCAACACAACGACATCGACTCACCTGTCCACGTCCCCAGGTCGCTGACGGTATGGGTCGAGAACAGTTCGCACTCCGCGCGGAACGGCTCCAGCGGATGTCCCGACGTGTAGAAGCCGAGTATCGCCTTCTCGTTCGCGAGTCGCTCGCTCTCGGGCCACGGAGCCACGTTCGGCAGCGTCGTCTGATGCGCCGGCTTGGACGTAGCGCCGAGTGCGTCACCGAACATCGACACCTGACCGCTCGCGACGTCTTCCTGTGCCAGCGATGCTTCGCGAATCGCGGTATCGAGCGCCGCTACAAGCTGCGAGCGATGACCGCCAAGTGAATCGAGCGCGCCCGCGTGGATCATCGCTTCGAGCACGCGCTTGTTGCACATGCGCAGGTCGACGCGATTGCACAGATCGAACAGGGAAGTGAATGGCCCCGCTTTACGCGCTTCAATGATGGATTCGATCGCGCTCTTGCCGACGTTGCGGATCGCGCCAAGCCCGAAGCGTATCTTCTTGTCCGCAATCACCGTGAACTTGTAATTCGACTCGTTCACGTCTGGCGGAAGTACATCGAGCTCGATCTCTCTAGCTTCGTTGATGTACTTGACGACGCTGTCCGTATCCCCGATCTGCGACGACAACAGTGCCGCCATGAACTCGGCGGGGAAGTGCGTTTTGAGCCACGCCGTCTGGTACGAGATGATCGAGTACGCCACGGCGTGGCTGTTGTGAACGATTATGTCGTTCGCGACGAAGTTGTGCGTGCCCTCGACTTCCAGATCGTACGTCCGCATCTCGCCAAGAGGCTCGATGGATACGACCGGATCCCACAAAACGTCGCTTTCCGATACGCGGTAGAGCTCTTCGCTGTCGAAGTAGCTGGCGAATTGCGCGACTGTAGCCCGCGTAAATCCTCCGCGGTGTACACGCGCGGAGCTGGGTGTGAGGTTGCGCGTGGATGTGCCGGTCGCCGACGCGACTTCAGTCCACATCTGTCCAGAACTCGCGCGCGCGTTCGCGATGCTCGTGTATACCGCAGCTGGAACGATGTCCCTCGATGATGTAGTGTCGACTTCCTCCAGCACAAGCGCAAAGGCACGATCCCGCTTGCTCCCGCGCAGCATGTGCACTGCAATCTGATCTGCGAACTTGCGCAGATTCTCGTTGCCGGTAACGAACACCTGATAACCGACGCGCCCATCCTTGTAGGGAAAATTGACCTCGCGAATACGTGAAACGATCCCGAGACGAAGGAGAACGTGCGCCACTTGATGTCCGAGCCGCTTGGACGCAGTGGCATAAAACGCCGACCGTCCCTTCTGGTTGACGTGACCGTCGCCCTCCCACATGCGGGCGAGGAGCAGCGCGAGCTGCACATCCTTCAGTGCGAATGCGTCGGCTGGAATCTCCTTGTTCCTGGCGTTCTTGCCCAGTAAGCCAAGGCCGCGCGCCCACTCGAATATTCCGTTGGGTTCGCGCCGATTGCGGCGGCCGGTGTACACATAGTCGGTTTCCTTATGGTGACTTATTGTGCACGCGACATTACTGAAAGTCTCCGCGGCTGCGACGAAATCCGCAATTGCGCTCTGATCCTGATTGTAGAAGTACAGGCCGTGCGGATGACAGAGGTTTCCTTCCGCGAGAAGATGGCCAAGCGCCACGACTTCGTGATCCGGCCAGACATCCGATCCCGCGATTTCGAGCTTCCGTGGGACGGCTATATGCTGTCCAATGGCAAGCTCTCCGAGCTCACGCCACCCGTCGAACGTGAGCAGCGGATGGTTTGACGTTGCGTCGATCTCTCGACCCGATCGTGTGCGGAGTCTGTACACAGGACGCACACCATTGTCCATGACATCGAGCACGCGACCGTGATACAGCTTGAGATCGCGAACGTCACACGTTGCAACTGCGCCGAAGTCCGACCTGTTCTTGTACAGATCCTCGATCTTTACAAGTCGGCCCGATGAGATATCGAGCACTTCGACACTGCCGCACAAACATTTGTTAAATCCGTAACGCCCAAACGTCTCGATCTGCGCCGCAATCTCGTTGATGATCTTGCGATCATGCCCCAACGCAACCGCCTTCTCGATGAACTTGCCGAGTTCCTTGCGAATGAGCTCCGCATCCTTCTTTCCTACCGCCTTGCGCAACACATCCGCTTCGGCCAGCGAGATTCCCGCGAGCTTCTGCGAGATACGCATGACCTGTTCCTGATACGTGATCACGCCGTACGTGTCGTTCAGGAACTCCTCGAGCTCCGGCAGCGCGTAGGTGATCGGCTCCTCACCGCGCTTGCGACGGATGTAAACCTTGTGCATTCCCGCGTCCAGCGGGCCGGGACGCATCAGTGCATTGGACGCCACGAGATCGTTGAAACGATCGCATCTCAATGAACGCACGAGCTCGGTCGCAAGCGGAGATTCGAACTGGAACACGCCCGCAGTCTTTCCGAGTCGGAGCATGTGATATGTCTCCTTGTCGTCCAGCGGAATGTCGTCCAGATCCGGAATCTCGCGCCCGCGTGCGCGCACGTTCGCGACAGCGTCGGTGATGATCGTGAGCGTCGTGAGGCCGAGGAAGTCCATCTTGAGCATCCCCGCCTTCTCGAGCCCGTTCATGTCGTATTGCGTTACGACAATGCTCTCGTCTCCCTGACTCCCAGCGCCCTTCGATGACTGCGTGCAGACCGGCACGTAGTTGTCCAGCGGACCCGGCGCGATCACGACGCCCGCTGCGTGCACGCCGGCATGCCGGGACAGACCTTCGAGTGCGATCGCGTAGTCGAGCAGCTCGCTGTATCGCTCGTCCGTCGTGTACAGAGTCTTCACTTCCGGAATCTTCTCGACCGCCTCGCGCACCGTCAGCGAATAGTTGGGAAGATTCGGAATCAGCTTCGCGAGTGCGTCCGTCTCGCCGGGCGTGAAGCCCAGCACGCGTCCCACGTCCTTTACAGCTGCGCGTGACTTGAGCGTACCGAACGTGATGATCTGACCCACTGAATCGCGCCCATACTTCTGACGCACGTAGTCGATCACTTCACCGCGCCGCTCGAAGCAGAAATCGACGTCGATGTCAGGCATCGACACGCGCTCCGGGTTCAGAAAGCGCTCGAACAGCAGGTCGAACTTGAGCGGGCAGACGTTCGTGATCCTGAGTGCGTACGCGACGAGAGAGCCCGCCGCAGACCCGCGTCCCGGACCAACCGGAATCCCCATGTCGCGTGCGGCCTTGATGAAGTCGTACACGATCAGGAAGTAGCCCGCGTACCCCGTCTTCGTTATGACGTCGAGCTCGTAACGCATGCGAGCTTCGACTTCTTCGGATAGTACGTCGCCGTATCGCTCGTGCGCGCCCTGTTCAGTGAGCTTGACGAGCAGCTCGTTCTCGCTCTTGACTCCCTTGGGGAGCGGGAACGACGGCACGTGGTACTTCTTCTTGAACTCGATCCCCGCTTCCTCGGCGATGCGCAGCGTATTCTCGAGTACGTCGCCGCGCGCCGGAAAGCGCTCGCGCATCTCTTCCGCGCTCTTGAAGTAGAGCCCGTCGTCGTAGTGCATGCGGTTCGCGTCGGACACGTTCTTGCCCAGTCCGATGCACAGCAGCACATCGTGCGACGCGTGGTCGTCGTGTCGCAGAAAGTGCGCGTCGTTGGTCGCAATCACCGGCAGTCCGAGCTCTTCCGCGAGCTTGAACACGCGCTCGTTGAGAAGAGCCTGATCGCCGCTGTCGTGCGCCTGCACTTCCAGGTAGTACCGGTCCTTGAACAGCTCCGCGTACCATGCAGCCGTCTCGCGCGCCGCGTCCCAGTTGTCCGCCAGAAGATGCGTCGCAACTTCGCCCGCCATGCACGCCGACGAGACGACTATCCCCTCGCTGTAGCGCGTCAACAGCTCACGATCCACACGCGGCTTGGAGTAGAAGCCCTCCGTGTAACCCAGCGACGACAGCTTGACTAGATTCTTGTACCCGGTCGCGTTCTGCGCCAGCAATATCAGATGGTAATACGCCCGGGATCTGGAGGTTCCTCCCCCTGTACTTTCAATGCGTTGTCTCGACCGCCGGTCGCCGGGTGCTACGTACGCCTCCATGCCGAGTATGGGCTTGATGCCCGCCTTCTTGGCTCGCTCCTGGAATTCCCAGGCGGCATGCATGTTCCCGTGGTCGGTTATCGCCAGCGCAGGCTGCTCGAACTCGAGCGCACGGGCGATAAGGTCCTCGATGCGGTTCGCGCCATCGAGCAGGGAATATTCCGAGTGGCAGTGGAGATGAACGAAGGACACTCGTTAAGGATAGGCACCCGTCCATGCGCCTAGAAGGGGCACCGGGGACGAGTTCGCCCTCGCTCCGGCGAGCGCTGCGCAAGGCGCTGCTCCCCGCCGCAATTGTGATCGTGGGAGCAGCCCTGATCGTCGTCGGGCCTACCGCCTGCTATCTCGGCCGTGGCGCCTGGGAGGAGGCCCGGATCCTCAGCCGGCGTCGGCCCATACCGGCAATGATCGCCGATCCGCGCACGCCGGCCGACGTGAAGGCCAAGCTCACGATCGTGGAGGCGGCTCGGAAATACGCTCACGATTCCCTGGGGCTCAACACTGGCCAAAGCTTCACCACCTACTCCCACGTCGAGCACGACACCCTGGTCCTGGTGCTCTCGGCGGCCTACCGCGACCGCCTGGTGCCCTATACGTGGTGGTTCCCGGTTGTGGGACGCGTGCCGTACAAGGGCTTCTTCGATTTTTCCGCCGCTCGGCGCGCCGCGGCGGATCTGGAGTCCAGGGGCTTCGACGTCTACCTCAGGCCGTCCTCGGCCTTCAGCACGCTCGGCTTTTTCAACGACCCGTTGCTCAACACGACGCTGAGCGCGGATTCGCTGGAGCTGGCCAATACAGTGATCCACGAGGTGACGCACAACACCTATTACGCCCCGGGGTCGGTGCCGTTCAACGAGTCGTTCGCGAGTTTTGTGGGCGCGCGCGGTGCCGCCGCCCTGTTCAGGTCACGCGGAGACTCCGCATCTGCCGCCCGTGTGGATGCCAGATGGGCGGACGACAAGCTGCTGGGCGCGTTCTGGGGTGGTTTGAGCCATACTCTGGACTCAGCGTTCAAGGCGCACCCCAACGACATCATCGCACGGCTCGCCGCGCGAGAGGAGATTTATGCAGCGGCGCGTCGAGTCCTGGTGGACAGCATCGCCCCGCGGCTCGGCACCATTTCTCCCCTGTACGCCCGCCGCGTGAAGCTCGACAACGCGGCGCTGCTGGCGCGGCGGGTGTACGGCAGCGGGCTGGACAGCTTCGATCAGTTATGGGCCCGGAACCACTACGATTTGAGGCTGACGATTCGCCAGATAATCGCCGTAGCGAAGCGCAATCGGAAGGATCCTTTCGGTGCAGTGAGAGCGGTCGCCCGGTAGATATCGGCCAGAAAGTCCCTAAATAATTAACGTGTTCTTAATATGGTGTCAACAATTCTTTCATTGACACCCACTTTTTATGCCGTAACGTAGGGGCTGCATAAAGAACCAATAAGCACGCAAAAAGATCCGGGCGGCTGCATAAGCCTTCCGGCAGGGTGAAGCGCGCACCGTTGACACTCACTGTCAGACGGTGAGGTACTCCTTTGCCCGGCAGTAGTTCCGTCGCGTTGTTGTAACCGCAACCCGTTTCCGGAGGATTTCCGTTGACTCGCTGGTCTGTCGTTGCGCGGCTGTGGAGTGTCGCATGGAACCCATCTGCAGGGAGAGTGGAATGAGGCGCACTGGTTTGATGCCGATGTTGCGAAAAGGGTTTGCAATCCTCGCAATGTTAGCCGTGGGCGGAGTCGCAACTGCCCAGGCTCAGGTTGTAATAAGCGGAACCGTGACTTCTGAGCAGGGCCAGAAGCTCGCGAACGCGAACGTGTACATCAACGAGTTGAACGTCTCGGTGGCGACCGACGCGGTTGGTCACTACACCGTCACACTCACGCCAGCGCGTCTTCGCGGAGCAACCAGTATTACGGTGCGCGCTCGCGCGATCGGCTTCACACCGACCAGCAAGATCACTACTGCGACTTCGCAGACCATCGACTTCAAGCTCAGACAGGACATCAACCGGTTGAGTGAAGTCGTGGTTGCAGGCGTCACCGCGGGAACGGAGCAGAAGAAGCTCGCGTTCAACATCACGCGCGTCGATGCTGCGGATCTCACCAAGACTGCAGCCACCGATCCTCTGGCCGCACTCGAGGGCAAGGTTCCCGGCGCCAACATCACGTCGGCTTCCGGCCGTCCTGGTGCTCCGCCTGCCATCCTGCTCCGTGCACCAACGTCCATCGCCACGCAGGGACGCGGGACCGCGCCCTTGTACGTAGTCGATGGAATCATTCTGGGTGACCAGATGTCGGCGACGGGCGGCGGCGGACTCGGCGGTATCAACCCCAACGACATCGATAACATCGAAGTCATCAAGGGTGCAGCTGCAGCGTCGCTGTATGGAACGCGCGCTGGTAACGGCGTTATTTCCATTACCACCAAGACAGGCAAGGCGGGAGCGGACGGCTTTCACACTGCCTTCCGGACCGATTACGGCACCAGCAACATCGAGCGCAAGCTGCCGATCGCGCAGACCACTGCGATGCGCATGGATCCGACCGCCACGCGGTTCTGCATCAACGTATCCGGCGCGTACGCAGCACCTGCAACCGGAACGTTCGCGTCCAACAGCTGCGCGCGATCGATCGACTATGCGAGCGTCGCCAAATTCATCAACAGCTATCCGGATGTCTTCGCGCAGACTCCACCCACGTTCCCGGTCGATCCGGGCTCGACGGTGACTGGATCCGCGCTCAAGAACACATTCCAGATCGACAGATGGCCCGGCACGAACTACGACGCGGTCGGCCAGTTCGTCGATCCGAAGCCGTACGTTCAGCAGAACGTCGAGATCCGTGGCAAGAGCGGACCAAACACGATGTTCGCAAGCGGCAACTACACGCAGCAGCGTGGTGCGATCAAGTATCTCAACGGATTTCAGCGCGCTACGGCACGCCTGAACGCCGGCCGCACCACCGACAGCTGGAACTTCGACGTCACGAGCGCCTTCGCGCATGATACGAAGGATGGCTATCAGGAAGAAGATGGCGGCGCGGCGTTCTTCCGCCTTACCCGCACGCCACCGATCGTCAATCTCGACGCGGTCGATCAGTTCGGTCGTCTCTACATCCGCCCGAACCTGCAGGGTGGTGGGTCGCAGAACTTCAACCCGCTCTATGAACTGCAGAATTATGCGCAGACCACGGCGACCAACCGGTTCACCGGTGGTAGCACTGCGCAGTGGCGTCCGCTGACGTGGTTCTCGATGAACTTCAACTTCAGCTACGACGGAACCGCGGCAACGGCGATCTCGTTCCAGGACAAGGGCTATCGCACGACGACCGGTCCTGCGGGAACGAGCAATTCTGGATTCCTTGCGCGCCGTGCTGAAGCACAGCAGCAGTACAATGCGAGCGTCGACGCAATCGCGACCCGCACGTTCTTCACTGACTTCAATACCCGCACCAGTCTGCGGTATCTGTTCGACCGTACCGATTACAACTATCAGGTGCTGTCGGGCAACTGGCTCGGTGTCGTGGGCCTGCCCAACGCGGCAAACATAGGCTCCACACCATCCGGCACTCCGTCGCAGACGGTTGGATCGAGTCTCACCACCATTCGCGGCCTCGGCTACTACCTGAGCGAAGACGTCGATTGGAAGGACCGCTACATCATCGGCGCACTCGTACGCCGCGACGCAAGCTCGCTGTTCGGTTCAGGACATCGCTGGTCGACGTTCGGCCGCGGATCGCTGGCATGGCGCGTAGCTCAGGAGCCATGGTGGTTCATCCCCGCCCTCGACGAGTTCAAGCTGCGCGCGTCGGTCGGGTCCGCAGGTAACCGTCCTGCCTTCGTTTCGCAGTACGAGACTTACTCGCTGAGCTCAGGAAACGTCGGCAATCCGGTAACTCTCGGTAACCACAACCTGCGTCCCGAAACCGTTGTTGAAACCGAACTCGGCCTCGATGGTGAGCTGTTTCACCGCATCGGCTTCAGCGTAACGTCATCCAGAACCGATTCCCGCGATCAGATCCTGGTCGTTCCGGTCGCTTCGTACTACGGCTACTCGCAGCAGTACCAGAACGCCGGTACGCTCCAGGGCCGGTCCTTCGAAGCGTCTGTCAATATCCCCTGGGTCAACAGCACCAACTTCAGCACTTCGACGCGGTTGAGCTATGACCGCGCCAAGTCGAAGATCACCAAGCTCAACGTTCCAGCATTTACCGCTGGTGCATCGGCACAGGGAACCGGCTCGCTGTTCTTCGTCCGTCAGGGCGAGGAGTACGGCACGTTCTACGGCCGCAAATTCGTCACCAGCTGCGGCCAGTTGCCAACCGCGGCACAGGGCGCGTGCGGCACCGGTAAGGACTTCCAGGCCAACTCGGATGGATATATCGTCTGGACCGGCGCCGGCAACACTCCGTCCGATGGCATCACGAAGAATCTGTGGCAGGCGCGTCTTCCGCTCAACAGCCCGTTCTTCTCGTCGTCAGCGGGCGGCGACAAGTCGCACTTCAATACCGGCCAGGTAATCAACTGGGGCATGCCGATGGTCCAGCGCGACTCCACTGGCGCGGCGATGATCGTCCCGCTCGGTCACGCACTGCCAACTTATCGGTGGAGCATCGGTCAGAACGCGAGCTACAAGCGCCTCAGTGGATCGGTTCTGTTCGATGCCTCGAAGGGACGCAGCGTTTACAATCAAGGCCGCGGCTGGGGCTTCCTCGACTTCCTGTCGGTCGATGATCAGCAGACGGGCAAGGATGTTTCGACCGTCAAGCCACTCGGTTACTACTACCGCGCGGCATTGCCTGACAACGGCTCGGGAACTGGCGGACTCTACGACATTCTCGGACCCAACAGCGCAGTTACCGAAGACGCAAGCTTTGTGAAACTTCGCGAAGCAACGGTTGCATTCCACATCGGTGCATTTGGCCGATTGGGCGGTGACTGGTCGATCTCCGGTACCGGTCGCAACCTCAAGACGTGGACAAAGTACAAGGGCTTCGATCCTGAAGTGGGTTACGGCGCCGTGTCCGGCACCGGTGGTGCCAGCGCGAACTCGCCAGGTTCGGCGGTGCTCAACGCCGTCGATGCCTACCAGTTCCCGAACCTGCGGACGTTCACACTATCACTGTCCACGAACTTCTAAAACCGCGAATCCCTGGCGGGCGTGAGTCCGCCAGGGTACCCATGAGGAGAGAATGCGAAAGCTGTTCTATATCGCTGTCGCGGTAGCAGGTCTCGGCGCTTGCGCCGGAGACCAGGTAACCGCACCCAACTTGAATGATCCCGACGTCGCGCGTGTTCTGGCGCGACCCGGTGACGTCGAAAGCGTGATCGCCAACTCGTTCGGCTCGGCGTACAACGCCGCGCAGGGCGCGACGGGCGGATCGGGTATCGCCGGACATATCGAGCCGGCTTTGCTCACCATGGCTTTCGAGAACGCGTCGTCGCTCGCAAATGACGGCCTGGGTCCGCGCGGGAGCATTCCGCGTTCCCCCATCGCCAACAACAGCACCGATACGTATGCTGGAAACAATGCGTACAATTATCAGGGAAGCCAGCGTGCCGCACGTACCGCGGCAAACGGGTTGGTCCAGCTCAACTCGAAAGGCTTCACTCTCGGCAGTGCCCAGCAGGATCTTCGCGCCCGCGCATTCGCATACTTTGCGATGGCATTCGCCAATGCCACCGTCGCGATTGCGTACGACTCACTTTCGATCGTGAGTGAGACGGACACCATCGCGAATCCGCCCAGCAAGTTCGTGGGCGGGGTGGCTGCGATGCCTGTCATTCTGACTCAGATGGATTCGGCGATCGCAGCGGCGAATCGTGCCATCGCGCTTGGAAGCGCGCCAAACGGCGCCGGCGGTGGTGCTGGCTTCACGCTGCCCAGCACGTGGGTGAACGGAAATGCGTTCACCGCTGCACAGTTCATTCAGATGGTTCGCGGCTTCAAGGCGCGCTTCCGCGCCGAGGTCGCGCGCACTCCCACGGATCGTGCTGCAGTCGACTGGACGCAAGTCATCGCGGACGCCAACGCTGCTCTGCCGAACGATCTGAACATCACGATGACGACCGTCGCCCCGTGGCGCGTTGGTGACGAGCAGCACTATCTGTTCGACACCTGGGCCCAGCAGAGTCCGATGATCATTGGCATGGCGGACAGCGTACGTGCTGGCTGCTCCGCTGCAAACCAGGGCGACCCGAACGGCGGAAACTGCTACGACGCCTGGATCGCAACGGCACTTGGAAACCGATACGCCTTCATCATCCGCACGGCGGACCAGCGCTTCCCCGCGGGCGACACCCGCGCGGCGCAGCAGGTCAGCTCTGGCGCCGGAACTGCGCAGCAGCCTCCACGCACCAACCTCTACTTCCGAAACCGCAGGTCCAGCGACCCGTCTGGCGATCCGTGGAACCTGTCGCAGTATGACTTCTATCGGTTCCAGCTCTGGAACGACGGCGGTCGCGCAGGCCCGTATCCCATCATGACGCGCGCTGAACTCGATCTCCTTGCCGCGGAAGGCTACATCCGAAAGGGAGACTTCGTAAACGCGATGGCAAAGATCAATACTTCCCGCGTGGCCAAGGGCAACCTTCCGCCGATCACCGGGATCACAAGCGCTACGCAGCCGATCGCTGTCGGTGCAGCGGCGAATTCCTGCGAC